>Ga0335081_10020765_pt1 | contig 10620 bp, 10 predicted proteins | sample Lox_Sample_35_FD_206713 | JGI IMG/M metagenome (GOLD analysis project Ga0335081, IMG submission 206713) | Soil microbial communities from Loxahatchee National Wildlife Refuge, Florida, United States - Lox_Sample_3.5 | ecosystem: Environmental > Terrestrial > Soil > Wetlands | place: USA... | reverse complement strand
GGCGGTTGCGGCCTCGGGCCTGTTGCAACTGGCACACCTAGCCTCCGATCGGATCAAAGGCCGCCATTGCGATGCCGCGGCCCACCGCATCTTGAGCACGCTCTGTCGCCACTACCTGGCTGAAGGAGATCCCCAGTGGGAGGGCATTCTCAAAGGCGGTGTCTATTACGTGGCAAAGAATCTCGGGGTCAACGAATCGGTGATGTGGGGCGACTACTTTTTCGTGGAAGCGCTGGATCAGGTACTGCGGGAAGGCGATTAGGCGATTGCGCAAACGGCTCACGAGCCAGCCTTGGCCAGTTAAGTCCTGTTAAATTTTGCAACTCATCCGGAACATAAACTTCATCAAAGTCTAACGTGTGCCTCCTATGATAGTGAGGTTACCTACACAACTTCCAGGAGGAAATTGGTTCGTGAAAAAAGCTTTCGTCCGTACTGCGTTTATTGCCTTCGCTATTGGAGTGATGACCGCATCCCAGTCCCAGGCTCAAGTCACGCTACTGGCCAACGGCATCCTCGATCATTCCCGTGCCGGTGCTAACGCCGATCTTTCCGGCCTTACTTACAACCTGGAGAACGGCGCCCCTGCCAACTTGCTCGGCGGTCTGGGATCAGGACTGGCTTACGCATCCGGCAATACTTTCCTTGCTCTTCCCGACCGCGGCCCGAACGCCGTGTCGTTCGACTCAGCCATTGACGACACGGTCACCTACATCAACCGATTCCACACCATCACCATGGATCTGGAGCCCAACACCGCCGGCATCGGTCTGCCGTTTACGCTGACCCCCACGCTCCGCGCCACAACTCTTCTGTGGAGCTTGACCCCGCTCGTTTACGGCACTGGGACTGGCCTCGGCGTGGGCTCCGGCGTCCCGCCGAGCAACAACTTCCTCTTTCATTTCTTCACGGGACGCTCCGACAATTTCGATCCCAACCGGAACTCCGGCGACCCTAATGATGCCCGCTTCGACACCGAAGGCATTCGCGTCTCCAATGACGGGTTGAGCGTCTTCATCTCCGACGAGTACGGTCCCTATGTTTATCAGTTCAGCCGCTTCACCGGAGTGCGTCTCCGCTCGTACCAGTTGCCCGATTCTTTTTACGTTTCCAACCTGCGCCCGGTAGGCAAAGATGAGATCAGCGCCAACACCTCCGGCCGGACGGCCAACAAAGGCATGGAAGGGTTGGCTATCACCCCCGATGGCCGCACGCTGGTGGGTATCATGCAGAACGCGCTGATACAGGACGCCGCCCAGGGTGGCGATGCTGCCAATCTGCTGCGCATCGTCACTATCGATATCCTAACCGGGCACACTCACCAATACGCCTACCTGCTCACCACTGGAACAGGCGTCAGCGAAATGTGCGCCATCAATAATCACGAGTTTCTCGTCGATGAGCGCGACGGCAAGGGACTTGAGGGAGGCGACAACGCGACAAGCAACAAGGCCAAGGTGAAACAGCTCTTCAAGATTGACCTGGCTGGCGCCGACGACATCTCTAACATGGACGGACTCACTGCCGCGACCCACAAAGTCAACAAAACTCCATTTTTGGATATCGTCTCGGTCCTCACCAGCAACGGGTTCGCCGCCGACCACATTCCTTCCAAGATCGAAGGCATCGCATTCGGCCCGGATGTCGAGCAGGGAGGCGCAACCCTCCACACCCTGTGGGTTTCCAACGACAACGACTTCCTGCTGAACACAAACGATACGCCCCCGATCCCGAATCCCAACCAAATCTTCGTCTTCGGCTTCACGGACGCCGACTTAGGCGGCTCGAAATTCGTACCCCAGCAGTTCCACGGGTTGTTCTAGGAAGGTTGCTGCTTACTGCGCGACGGTAACACCTGGCAGTTCGCGCTGACGTTCGCGGTCGGAGCCGTTGGGGAAGAAGCGCGACTCGAAGCGCCGCCAATAGAAGCCGAGCACGTTCAATTGAGCCAGCTTGGGGAGAGCGGTGGAGAGCGCCTCGGCATCGCCGGTGAGCGATGCCGTTTCGCGGGCGGCGTCGCGCTCGAAGCGGCGCCACAGCAGATAGAGCAAGGCGGGTGTCAGCCACACCAGAAGGGGGCCGCGGACAGCCCAGGGCAGCGTACTAGCCACAATCCCCAGATGCGAGAAGCGATGGATGAGGGGCAGCGCAGACGCGGCGAGGGCCACGATAATGTCGTAATGATGGCGCCGCTCGTGCACGAACGCTCGGGTGAGCACGGCCTCGGTTTCACGCTTTTCCAGGAAGTGCAGCATGGCCTCGGACACAAACAGGCGCCGGCCGCGAATCATGTAGGCGCCGCCGAGCCGCCCCTCAGCCGAAGGCAGGAGGTAAATCTCCTTGAGTGTGCAGCCGGCCTTCTCAGCCAATTCGAGAATCCTGGTACGAAGCTCGCCCGCGGGGAGTTCATAGCGGCGGAGATCCTGAAAGCGGAACCAGAGCTGTAGGAGCACCAGCCGAGTGCCATATGCCGCGGCGAGGCAGATAGGACCCAGCACAAACTCGTTATACAAAACCAGCGACGCAACGCCGGCCAGCAGGAGCAGCAGCGGCCAGATGTTGAGAGGCTCGTGCCAGAAGGCGTGTTTGATGGTGACCGGCAGAGCCCATCGCTGGCCCGCGACACGCGCCAACACGGCTCCGGATGCCACCGTGCAGATCAGTTGCACGAGAATAGCGGGAACTACGAGCATCGCCAGTTGCAACACAACCGCGTAGGATGAGCCGTTCAGCAGGAATCGTGCGAGGGCGTTGCAGTCGATAACCTTCGAGCCCTGCACCCACAGCAGCCACGAGGCGAACATCACCCATCCGAACAGGCGCCAATAGGTAAACCAGATGACGATGGAGTCCCAGTTCCGTGCGCGGACGGCAGCCCAGCGCATCACCATCGTCAGGCCGACCGGACACAGCAGAAGAATCAGGGGAAGAAAATTCATCAGGCTGTAGCCGAACGCCAAGCGGATATCGGGGCCGGAATCGGCGGACGACAAATGCTTGGTGTATTCGAGCGCCTGCGGCGAGGCATTGAGCGTCCAGGTTGAGTCGTCAAACTGCGAGAAGGCGGTTCGCGGATGGCGGATGAGCGTATCGAGTGCCGGGACATTAGCCTGCTGAAGCACATCCGTCAGGGGCGCCAATCGAACGTGGCCGCCGACCAGGAGTCCGCGCTTCAGAAACGCGTGCGCACAGCGAGCGGAAAACATGCGGTCGCCCTCACCATCGGTTTCCTTCACGTTGGTGAGGTCGCAGCCCATCACCTGACGCATTATGGGCACGAGAGAGATAGGCAAGCTGCGATCGAAGATCTTCAGCTCAACGGCGGCCCCGCCATGAGCGTCAATTTGGACGTTCAGCTTCGCGGCGGAAGGGGGTTCGGCAGATTCCTCTTGCCCGAAAAGCGCGCAGGCGGAAAGGCACAGAAGGACAACACCGGCGAAGCGCGAGACAGTCCTGTAAGGCAAATTTCTACCTTTCCGAGGGAATTATAACTTCTAATAAAGAATTCTTGAAGTTAGACCTTGGTTATTTTGCGCAATTAGCAAAAAACTTGGCCATTGGATAACCACCCGGCAATCCGGCGGAACCGGATGTCGCGCGCGTGCTAGTTTGATTGGATGCCCAATCGTCTGTCCCTGTGCTCCATGGCGAGCATGGTCCGGGAACGCCGGATCTCTCCTGTTGAATTGGTAGACGCCCACTTTCGCCAGATCGCCGCTCACAATCCGCAGATCAACGCCTTCGTGGTGCTGCTGGAAGAGCAGGCCCGCGCGGCGGCCAGGCGTGCCGAGGACGCGGTGATGCGCGGGGACGAGCTGGGTTTGCTGCACGGCGTTCCGGTAACGGTAAAGGACAGCTTCGACATGATGGGACTGGCTACGCTGTGCGGCAGCAAGTTTCGCCTGGGACATCGTGCCGCGGCTGATGCGACGGCGGTCGCTCGCATGCGGGCGGCGGGAGCGATCGTCGTCGGCAAGACGAATTGTCCGGAATTTCTTTCGAATTACGAAACCGACAATTACATCACGGGACGCACAAATAATCCGTGGAATCTCGAATACACACCAGGCGGGTCGAGCGGCGGCGAATCGGCGGCAATTGCCGCGTTCTTCTCGGCGGGAGGAATCGGCAGCGACGGCGGCGGGTCGATTCGTATTCCGGCACATTTCTCCGGCATCGCGGGCCTGAAGCCAACGCCGGGCCGAGTGTCCGCCGCCGGCCATTTTCCCGTGATCAGTCATCCAGGCGGGCTCCTAGGCGTTGGGGGGCCGATGGCGCGCACGGCAGAGGACGTCCGCCGGTTATTCACGGTGCTGGCAGGATACGACTCACAAGATCCGTTCTCGGCTCCCGTTCCGGTCAGGAAGCCGGACACGGCAGGGTTCCGAATCGGATTGATGGAACAAATTTGCGAGGTGCCGGTGCAGACGGAAATCCGGGACGCTGTGCAGAAGGCGGCGCGCACGCTCGAGCAGATCGGCTTCAAAGTCGAACCCTTCAAGCCGCACGGTCTGCAGCGCGTGCCAGGTCTCTGGTGGTTCTTTTTCGGACAACTGCCTGCGCCGATCACCAAACACCTGATCGAAGGCCGCGAGCAGGATGCGCACTGGACCGGTACCGAACTACTCAACAAGGCGCTGAATGAACACACACCCGTGGTCGAGGATCTGGTGTTCAACCTTGCTACTCGCGACCGGTTGCGCGCCGCGCTTCTGCGTGAGATGGAAAGCGTGCCGCTGATTCTGGCGCCGCCGTGCGGTGTCCCCGCGTTCAAGCACCGGGAGCGCGGCTGGCAGGCCGGCGCGAAAACCATCGACCTGCTGGAGGCCATGACACCGGTAACTCCTTGGAATCTGCTGGGGCTTCCCGCGGCGGTGGTTCCCTTCAGCGTGTCAGCGCAGGGGCTGCCGATAGGCGTACAGATTATCGGGCGTCCCTGGGAAGAGGAAACGATTCTCGAGGTGGCGGTGCGGCTCGAAGAGGCGCGTGGACGGTTTCCAGCGCCGCCGGGTCTTTCAAACTAACGCGACGAGCGCCCTCCAACTGCCCTTGGTGTGCGAGGATCGCACTCTTGCGCCATGGTTCTCCAGTTCTGCCTGCACAGCGGCAGCCTCGGACATTTCAAAACCGCTGGCGATGGTCAGGCCGCCCGGACGCAGCACACGGATCAGCTCAGGCGCGAGGGAAATGATGGCTTCGGGGCTGATATTTGCCACCGCGAGATCCATGCTTCGGCTGCGAATCGCGTCCGCCGTCCCAATGAAGGCCAGCGGCTGTTTGGCCAGTGCTACGGCGACGGGATCGATGTCGCAGGAGATTGCCCGGCGTGCCCCCAACCGGTGCGCCGCCACCGAGAGAATACCGGAACCGGAGCCGACGTCGAGCACAGCCATGCCCGGCTGGAGTTCACGCTCCAGCGCCTCCAGACACAACTGCGTGGACTCATGCGCGCCCGTGCCAAAGGCCATTCCCGGATTCACTGCGATGCGAAAACGACCCGGCGGCGTGGGATCGTCGCGCCAATCGGGAACGAGAAAGAAGCGTGCGCCGACGCACATAGGTTGGAGTTTCGCTTGCGCCTCCACCTCCCAGTCGCGAGGTACTTCCGGTTCGGAGCGTGCCGCCCAGGCTGCGAACTCATCAACCAGGGCGGATGACTCGATGTCGCCTTCAAAGAACGCGCGCAATGAGCAGGCGCCAGTGGGCAAGTCGGATTCCGTGATCCCGCTCGAACCGCGGTCCCATAAATCGGCGATCAGCCGGTCTTTTTCCTCTTGCCTGCACTCCAGATACAGCGAGAACATGGTTTGGGAATGAAACTTCAGGGAATCTTCGCGGATATCACCACTCCATTCGACCACAAAGGCGACATCTACAAGGTCAAGGTGCAGCACAACGTCGAGAAATGGAATCGCACCACCCTCGCGGGCTACGTGGTGTGCGGCGCGGCGGGCGAAGGAGAATTGCTCGCGGACGACGAAAAGGTTGCGGTCTGGGAGATGGTGGCACAGCATGCCGCGGCCGGGAAACTGCTGCTCGCCGCGGTCGCGGCTCCGGGCGTGCGTGAAGCTGTGACACTGGCCAACCGGGCCGCGGAGCTTGGTTATAAGGCCGCCCTGGTGACAGCTCGGCACGCGGAGGCGGAAACGCAGTCTCTTTATTTCCGTTCCGTTGCGGATCAGGCGAAGATTCCACTGATCCTCGATAGCAAGTGTGTGGAAGCGAGCACAGCGGCTATCGTGCACCCTAACGTGATCGCACTTATTGGCCCCCCGGGACGCATGTACACCGGTGTGCAGATGCTCGCAGGATCGGCTTCAGAACTATGGCCGGCGCTTGAGGCGGGCGCGGCTGGAGCTATTCTCGATTTTGCCGCGGCTGCGCCTTACGCCTGCATCGCCATCTGGGAGGCGCACCGGACGCGCGAGAACGAAGCAGGCATCGACTGGCACAATCGTATCGCACACGCTGCTGACCTGGTCAGTCAGCGCGGCTACGGAGTGGCCGGACTCAAACATGCAATGGACTTGAACGCTTACTACGGAGGGCCGCCGCGTCTTCCGTTCATCGTGCCGGATGCAAAAGCCCGTCGGGCAATTGAAGAAGCATTCACCGGATTTCGCGGCTAGGTGAGCGGCAGAACCATGTGCTCTTCATCCACGTAGACGTCACCGACCTTGAGGGCATGACGCTCGCATCCGAAGGACTCGAACCCCAGAGACAGGTAAAGCTGCCGTGCGGCCGGCTGATTCATAGTGGCCATGAGCAGGATTCTCTCGATTCCCGTCTGTTCCCGCGCCCTACTAACGGCGGGCGATTCTCCGAACGCGTACAGCTCGCGCTCCAGAGCTTCCAGCCGCAGTGCCCACATAGCTTCAGGGTCGTTTTCCGTGAGAGGGCGAATTCCCATTCCGAACTATGCCCCAGGCGTCAGAAACTTGCGAGTGAATCGAATCACCAGCGCCGGCTTCTCATGCACAACCCAGTGCGACGCATCAGGCACGCGCTGAATCGTGAGCGGCTTGACGTATTGGCTGAGGCCTTCGAGATTTCCGGTGAGCAGCGCGGTATCTTTCTCGCCCCAAATGACCAGCGTGGGAGTGCTGATGAGCGCAATCGGCTGCAGGGCTGAGGGCTGGGTCGACGCGGCCGCGGGTGCGCCAACCGGGGAATGGAGTTGCGCAGCGCGATAGTAATTGAGGCCGCCGGTCAACCCGCCCGGCTGGTTCCACGCCTGCAGATATTCCTTGCGATCCTGCTCGTTCAGCGCCGATCCGAATGCCTGGAGCATGACGGCGTAGTTATTGGCGCTGAGCACCTGCTCGGCTTCAGGAGAACTGAAGAGGTTGAAGTAGCTGCTGGCTTTCTGTTGTTCGGGATTATTCGCCAGTTCGCGCGCAAACACCGTGGGATGGGGCGCGTTGATGATGACCAGTTTCTCCAGCATCTCCGGATGCTGCGCGGCGAGAGCCCAGGCGATCACGCCGCCCCAGTCATGGCCCACCAGCACAAACTTCGCGGCTCCGAGCTTTGCGGCGAGCGCGCGGATGTCTTCCACGATTACGGGAACGCGGTAGGCATCCACGGATTCAGGCTTGGAGGAGAGATTGTACCCGCGCATATCGAGTGCGACCGCGCGGTGATCGCGACCGAAGTCGGCCAGCAGGTCCTTCCACGAATACCAGAACTCCGGAAAACCATGCAGGAACAGAATCAGCGGGCCTTGGCCCTGCTCGACATAGTGCAGCCGCACGCCGTTGACTTCAGCATAACCGTCCTTCCGTGGGGACTCCGCTGACACAATCATCACCGAACACGCTAGCATGGCCAATCTAACCGCGACATTTTTCCAAAACCGCATCCGTCACCTCGCTAGTTGTGCTGTGGCCGCCGAGATCCGGCGTTCGCACGCGCCCCCCGGCGAGCACATCAGCCACGGCACGTTCCACCTGCTGCGCGGCTTCGGAGGCGCCCAGATGGTCGAGCATCATAGCAGCGCTCAGAATGGTCGCCAGCGGATTCACCACGCCCCTGCCTGCGATGTCCGGCGCCGAACCATGCACCGGCTCGAACATCGATGGATATCGCCGCAGCGGATCCAGATTCGCGCTGGCCGCGAGACCCATGCTGCCAATAATGATCGCCGAGATGTCGCTCAGAATATCGGCGAAGAGATTCGAGCCGACCACCACGTCGAAGCTCTCCGGACGACGGATGAAATTCATGGCCGCCGCGTCCACCAGCAGGGATTCCGTGGAGATGTCCTGGAATTCCGCCGCTACGGCCGCGAACGTGCGGTCCCATAACACCATGCTGAAGCCCTGGGCATTGGACTTCGTCACCGAGGTGACGCGCTTCTTCCCGTTGCGCCGCCGCGCAAGCTCGAAAGCATAGCGTACGATGCGCTCGATACCGCGGCGCGTGAAAACAGCCGTTTGGATGGCGACTTCGTCCGGCTGGTCGTGATACACGAACCCGCCCACTTGCGCGTACTCGCCTTCGGTGTTTTCGCGCACCACCACGAAGTCAATCTCTTCACCCTTGCGCAGAGCCAGGGGAGACTGCACGCCGCGATACAGCACCGCGGGCCGTACATTCGCGTATTGATCGAAAGAGCGGCGAATGGGCAGCAGAAGGCCGTTCAGCGTGACGTGATCGGGAATCTCAGGATGTCCCACCGCGCCCAGCAGGATGGCATCGAAAGGGCGCAAGCGGTCGATCGCGTCGGCAGGCATCATGCGGCCATGATGAAAATAGTGTTCAGAACCCCAGTCGAAATCTTGAAAGTTGAACCGTAGGTCGTGGCGGCCGCCGATGACCTCGAGCACCCGCTTGGCGGGAGGCATCACCTCGAGGCCGACTCCATCTCCGGCAATGACGGCTATGTCAAACGCTGGCATGAAGGAACAATGTTAACGTAACCTAGAAAGATCATCATGTGGGGCATTCCGGCTTGAACTCCTTCGAAAATGTTTTTTCCCTTTCCGGGAAGACAGCGCTTGTGGCAGGCGCCAGCCGCGGAATCGGCCTGGCCATAGCACAAGCCCTTGCCGCGCAGGGCGCCTACACGATTCTTGCCGCTCGTTCCATGGACCAGTTGGAGGCGCACGCGAACGAATTGCCGCATGCGCGCGCGGTGCCTTTGGACCTCACTCGCTCTGATTCTATTCGCGCCGCGGTTGAAGCCGCAGGCGATGTGGATATCCTGGTGAACGTCGCAGGCACCAATGTTCGCAAACGTTTCGAGGATTTCACTCGCGACGAGTACGAGCGCATTCTCCAGACCAACCTGCACGGAATCGTAGAGCTGACCCAGTTGATCGGTGCGAGAATGATCGCTCGCGGAAAAGGGGGCAAGGTCATTCACATCGGCAGCCTGATGTCGCTGCTGGGCCTTCCGTATCTGGCTGTCTATGCGATCAGTAAAGGCGGACTCGCGCAGCTTACAAAAGTGCTTGCGGCCGAATGGGGCAGGCACAACATTCAAGTGAACTGCATCGCGCCCGGTTTCATTTTGACCGACCTCAATCGCGCGATGTGGCAGCCGCCGGAGATGGCAGCCTGGCTTCAGCACTCGCAAGCGAACCCGCGCATGGGGCGGCCCGAAGATGTTGCGCCACTGGCGGCATTCCTGGCCAGCCGAGGCGCAGACTACATCACCGGCCAGGTCATCGCCGTCGACGGGGGTTACAGCACCACCGCAGTATGGCCCTTCGAACCGTAACGGGAATTGCGGCTCTCGTGTCCGCTTTCAGCATTCTTGCGCAGGCGCCGGTGCCCGAACCGCAGCCCGCGCCCGTTGAATTCACCTGTCCGATGGATCCAGAGGTACGTTCCAAGACGCCCGGAACCTGTCCTCGCTGCGGCATGAAGCTCGCCGCCAACATCCCCGAGCCGGTCGAGTACCCGACCAGGTTCTCTTTCAACCCGCCGAATATTCCCGCGAACGGCAAACTGCATGTCGAGATTCGCGTCAGTGACCCGAAGTCAGGTGCGGCCATTAAGCAATTTCAGATCATCCACGAAAAACCCATTCATCTATTCGTGGTCAGTGAGGATCTCGAATACTTCGCGCACGAGCACCCCGACCTTGGCTCCGACGGCGTCTTTCGCCACACCACGCTGCTGCCGAAACCCGGGACATATAAGCTGCTCGCGGATTTTATGCCCGAGGGCGGAACACCGCAGCTCATCTCGCGCGTGATTACGACCGCCGGGTACACGCGCAGCCTGGCGGCGTCGATGGCGCAGCCGGCGGCGGACCTTGCGCCGAAGCACGGACAGAACCTGGACGTGGAACTGGTGCTGGACCCGCCTCGGCCGCTGCCGGGCAAGAAGACCATGTTGTTTTTCAAACTGAAGCCGGCCGCCGGTCTCGAGCCCTACATCGGCGCGTGGGGCCACCTGCTAGCCGCGAGTAACGATCTGATCGACACCATCCATACTCATCCCATCTACATCACCAACCCGGCGCCCGGCGAAAAGCAGGTGCAGTTCAATCTGTTTTTTCCGCGGGAAGCGATTTATCGCGTGTGGGTGCAGTTTCAACGTGAAGGCAAGGTGAATACGGTGGATTTTACAATCCCGGTCGTCAGCTTACATTAGCGTTGTGACCATGGT
>Ga0335081_10020764_pt1 | contig 10620 bp, 8 predicted proteins | sample Lox_Sample_35_FD_206713 | JGI IMG/M metagenome (GOLD analysis project Ga0335081, IMG submission 206713) | Soil microbial communities from Loxahatchee National Wildlife Refuge, Florida, United States - Lox_Sample_3.5 | ecosystem: Environmental > Terrestrial > Soil > Wetlands | place: USA: Florida... | reverse complement strand
GGACGCGGATATTTTCCAGATGTTCATCAATACCTCGATCCTGAGCATGCTCGCTTCCCCGTTTCTGATTCAGGTCGGTCCATGGATTATAGCGCGAGTAACAGGACTGACAGGCGATGACCGGGACAGAGGCAACTCCTGCGGTCTGACTGGTCACACGGTTATTGCGGGATATGGGCTGAATGGAAGAAACCTGGCAAAAACGCTTAAAGCGACTCATATCCCCTATGTGGTGCTTGAAGTGAACGCGGACACCATTCGCAAAGCGCGGGAAGAAGGAGAGCCAATCATCTATGGCGATATCACCCGCCAGGATGTTCTAAAACGGGCGGGAGTGGACTGTGCCAAAGTCATTGTTTTCGCGATTTCGGACCATGCTGCGACACGAACGTCCGTTCGCCTGGCGCGTCAGATCAACCCAACGATCTTCATCCTGATCAGAACTCGCTATGCCGCTGAAGTCGACGAACTAATTCGTCTCGGTGCTAACCAGGTTATCCCTGAGGAGTTTGAGACATCCATCGAAATATTTTCACGGGTGCTGCATGAGTACCATATCCCATCCAATATCATCGCAAACCAGATCCAGCTTGTAAGGTTCGGTGGTTACAAGATGTTGCGCGGACTTTCCTTGGATCAGGAGCATCTTGGGCGCGTCGCCGCGCTCCTTGCTGGCGCGACGGTGGACAATATCCAACTCGGACAAGACTCTCCTGCCGCAAGAAAAACGCTTCGCGACCTCGATATCCGGAAAAATTCGGGGGCCACGGTTATCGCAATAGCCCGGAATGGGGAAGCAACCACCAACCCCGGCCCGGATTTCATGCTCCAACCCGACGATATTGTGGTGCTCATTGGATCGCACCAAGACCTAGACGTGGCTGTAAAGCTTTTGACGCGAAAGATGGAATAATACGATAATTCACTTCGCAAACAAAGTCCGTATGCCGAACCGACCCCTTACCATCGCGCTTCTTCATATAAAAAGGAACGAAAATATTCTCAGGCATTTCCCTGTCCATACTTGAACCCTTATATGTAATAATAATTGTGGCCATGGTATTGTCCGCCGCGGGAGTATTGAAACCATCTGATCTCTGCGTGAAGTTTCAATGGCATTCGTGATAAGATTTCCGAGAGCCCTCTCAAGGCGAAAGCTGTTAATGCTTGCCTTATACTGCAGTATTGACAGCGTTATGTTTCAATGGCATATTCGTAATTATATTGCTCAACGATAGGCATGCTCATTTCTAATCAGATGACTTAGAATTTTCGGTATTATAGAGGCGATCTACTCAAGCTGCTCCAACCTTAGCAACTCCAATAAACCCAAGCCGCCAAACTTCATCCGGTTGTAAAAGGTCTGCTCCAAAACACCCATCTTTCCGAATAATTTTCTGAGTCGGCGCGCCTTTCTCGGCTTGATTTAAAGCCAATGCTCTTTGATCTTCCGTATACTTCATACTTCGATATCTCGTTTTCTTCATAGTAAAATCCTCATTTGCAAGGTCTATATTGCCAAATTTCCCAATTTTCGGCGAATTATTTTTTAAGGAGATGGCCAGTCTGAATCAGGAGAAGAAAAGTCTATTTACAAAATATATTTTTCTGATGCACTTGACATCCACGAGAATAAGCGCTAATTGTTTTGAAAGGACCTAATATGTTCTTTCTATGAGTGCGTAGTGCTTCCAGATACTTTAGTTTCAGATAGCAAAATTCATCTCAGTGTATATATCTTAAATTCAATAATTTAATATTATCTAAATGCTTCAGAGTAAGTTAGATGCAAGGCCGGCTTACCCTTTTGAGACCGACAAAGAACTATAATTTATCCCTTGGACTGGATTTCAGATGTTATGAAAATCACCCGAGTCATTTTTTTATATTTCAATTAGGACTACCGGTGTGACTGTCGCGGGGATGTGGTCGGTTTGGGATTTAACACCGGAACTATGCGGGTTACACTTTTAATGTGCCGTTCAATCCCGGAAGGCAGGTGCTAAACTCTGTACTACAGCGCCATGTGTACAAACCGTGAGATATAAAAGGAGGTATAAAATGCACGTGACACGGAGACAATTTTTCAAGGTTTGTGCCGGCGGACTTGGGGCGTCCAGTGTTGCGGCCCTTGGCTTTTCGCCCGACAATGCGCTGGCGGAGGTGCGCGAGTTCAAGCTGGCCGCCAGCACCGAGACCCGCAATACCTGCCCTTACTGCTCGGTGAGTTGCGGCTTGATCATGCACAGCATGGGGGACAAGGCAAAAAACGCCGAGCTGTCCATCTTCCACATTGAGGGCGATCCTGACCATCCGGTGAACCGGGGCACCTTGTGCCCGAAGGGTGCCGCCCTGGTGGACTTTGTCCACAGCCCGAACCGGCTCAAGTACCCGGAATACCGCGCCCCCGGCTCTAGTGAGTGGAAACGTATTTCCTGGGACGAGGCGTTTACAAAGATCGCCCGGCAGATGAAGGACGACCGGGACAAAAACTTCATTAAAAAGAACGCCGTCGGCGCCACGGTCAACCGCTGGCTGACCACCGGATTCTTGGCGGCTTCCGCGTCAAGTAACGAAACCGGCTACATCACCCACAAAACGGTCCGCAGCACCGGTATCCTGGTGTTCGATAATCAGGCCCGGGTCTGACATGGACCCACGGTGGCCAGTTTGGCCCCAACATTTGGCCGCGGCGCGATGACCAACCACTGGGTGGACATCAAGAATGCCAACGTCATCATCGTCATGGGCGGCAACGCCGCCGAGGCGCACCCCTGCGGCTTCAAATGGGTGACCGAGGCTAAAGCCCACAACCACGCAACGTTCATCGTGGTGGACCCCCGCTTCACCCGTTCGGCATCGGTGGCGGACTTCTATGCGCCCCTCCGCACCGGCACGGACATCGCTTTCCTGGGCGGGGTGATCAACTACCTCTTGAGCAACGACAAAATCCAGCACGAATACGTCAAAGCCTATACCAACGCCCCCTTTATGGTCAAGGAAGGTTATAAATTCGATGACGGCCTGTTCTCGGGCTACAACGAAGCCACGCACTCGTACGATAAATCCACCTGGGCTTATGAGCTCGGGCCGGATGGCTATGCCAAGGTGGACGAGACCCTGCATCACCCGCGCTGTGTGCTGCAACTGCTCAAGCAGCACTATTCACGCTACACACCGGAGGCAGTAAGCAATATCTGCGGCACGCCCAAGGATACTTTCCTCAAGGTGTGCGAGATCATCGCCACCACTTCTGTGCCCGATCGAACCGCCACTTTCATGTATGCCCTGGGCTGGACCCAGCACTCGGTTGGGTCGCAGATGATCCGTACCGCAGCCATGGTGCAACTCCTGTTGGGCAATGTGGGTATGGCAGGGGGCGGGGTGAATGCATTGCGGGGCCACTCCAACATCCAGGGGCTCACGGACCTGGGGCTCCTGTCCAACCTCCTCCCCGGCTACCTCACCCTGCCGGGCGAAAAGGAGATCGATTACGGGGGGTACATCGGCTCGCGGGCCCTCAAACCCCTGCGTCCCGGTCAGTTGGACTATTGGCAGAACTACGCCAAGTTCCATGTCAGCCTGATGAAGGCCTGGTTCGGCAAGGCCGCGACCAAAGACAATAATTGGTGTTACGACTGGCTGCCAAAGCTGGACAAGGGATACGACGTGCTCCAGGCGTTCGAACTGATGTATCAGGGCAAACTGAACGGTTACTTCTGCCAGGGATTCAACCCCCTGGCCGCGATCCCCAACAAGGCCAAGCTGATCGGTGGCCTGTCCAAGCTCAAGTATCTGGTGGTGATCGACCCGCTGGCTACGGAAACCTCGTGCTTCTGGGAGAACCACGGTGAATACAACGACGTCGACCCCTCCAAGATCCAGACCGAAGTCTTCCGTCTCCCCTCCACCTGCTTCGCCGAGGAGAACGGAGCCCTCACCAACAGCGGGCGATGGCTGCAGTGGCACTACAAGGGTGCCAATCCGCCGGGGGACGCCAAGCCCGATGCCGAAATCATCGCCGGCATCTTCCTGAAGCTGCGGGATCTGTACCAGACGGAGGGCGGAGCTTTTCCCGACCCGATCCTGAATATTACCTGGGATTACAAGATTCCCCTTTCGCCGAACCCTGAGGAACTGGCGATGGAATACAACGGCAAGGCCTTGGCGGACCTGACCGACCCCAAGGACAAGACCAAAGTCATCCTGAAGAAAGGCCAACAGTTGGACGGCTTCGCCCAGCTCAAGGACGACGGCTCTACCAGCTGCGGCTGTTGGATTTTTTCCGGCGCCTGGACGGAGAAGGGCAACATGATGGCGCGGCGGGACAACTACGACCCCTCGGGCCTGGGCAACACCCTCAACTGGGCGTTTGCCTGGCCCGCCAACCGGCGCGTCCTGTACAACCGCGCCTCCTGCGATCCGTCAGGCAAGCCTTGGGACCCGAATCGCAAACTGGTGTACTGGGACGGCAGCAAGTGGACCGGCGCCGACGTGCCCGACTTCAAGCCGGATTCCGCTCCGAGCGAAGGCATGAGTCCTTTCATCATGCAGCCGGAAGGAGTGGGCAGGCTATTCGCCTTGGACAAGATGGTGGAAGGGCCCTTCCCCGAGCACTACGAGCCGTTCGAGACACCGATCGATACCAACCCGCTGCACCCGAAGGTGATCAACAACCCGGCGGCACGGGTGTTCAAGGATGACCGAGCGGACTTCGGCACGAGCAAGGACTACCCCTACGCCGGTACTACCTATCGTGTTACCGAGCACTTCCACTACTGGACCAAGCATACCCGCATATCGTCCATCCTGCAACCGCAGCAGTTCGTGGAACTCGGCGAAGAGTTGGCCAAGGAGAAGAGCATCAAGGCCGGCGACAGAGTCAAGGTGTGGTCCAACCGGGGCTTCATCAAGGCGGTGGCGGTGGTGACCAAACGCTTCAGGCCCCTCCAGGTCAACGGCAAGACAGTCCATCACGTAGGCATCCCGATCCACTGGGGCTTCAAGGGCATTGCCAAGAACGGTTACCTGGCCAACACCCTGACCCCGTTCGTGGGCGACGCGAACACCCAGACACCGGAGTTCAAGTCGTTCCTTGTTAACATTGAGAAGGCATAGGAGGTATTATGGCACTCCAATCTCTTGACATCACGCGCCGTTCAGCAACTAGCACCCGACCACCCGACCAGCGCCAGACCGAGGAGGTGGTAAAACTGATCGACGTCTCGAAATGCATCGGTTGCAAAGCCTGCCAGGCTGCGTGCATGGAGTGGAACGACACCCGAGACGTCATCGGCACCAACCATGGCGTTCTCGACAATCCCACGGACCTGACCGAGAACTCTTGGACCGTGATGCGTTACAGCGAAGTGGAAACCGACCGGGGTCTGGAATGGCTTATCCGCAAGGACGGCTGCATGCACTGCGGCGATCCCGGCTGCCTCAAGGCCTGCCCTGCACCGGGAGCCATCGTGCAGTACAGCAATGGCATCGTGGATTTTCACGAGGAAAACTGCATAGGCTGCGACTACTGCCTCGCCGGCTGTCCGTTCAACATCCCGCGCCTGTCGAAGAAGGACAGCAAGGTCTACAAGTGCACCCTCTGCTCCGACCGAGTGGCAGTGGGCCTGGAGCCTGCCTGCGTCAAGACTTGCCCCACCGGCGCGATCATGTTCGGCACCACGCAGGACATGCTCCGCCACGCGGAGGAACGGATTGTTGATCTGAAAAGCCGCGGCTATGATAAGGCGGGAATCTACAATCCCCAGGGGGTTGGCGGCACCCACGTTATGTATGTGCTTCAGCATGCCGACAAGCCCGAGATGTACCACGGTCTCCCTAAGGACCCCTCTATCAGCGCGATGGTCTCTCTGTGGAAAGACGGCGCCAAGCCACTGGCCTCGCTGCTGTTTGGTGTGGGCATCATCGGCGCCGCTCTTCATTATGTAACCAAGGGCCCCAACGAGGTCTCGAAAGAGAACGAGAAGGAGTTCAAAGATGAAAAATGACCCGAATAAACTGCTCCGCTATACGCCGTCCGAGCGGGCCAACCACTGGCTGACGGCGATACTCTTTTTCTTGGCAGGGCTGACCGGGCTCAGTTTCTTTCAGCCCCTCTACTACCCGCTGACCCTGCTATTCGCGGGCGGCGTTTGGACCCGCATCCTTCATCCCTTCTTCGGGGTGGTGATGATCATTTCTTTTGCCGTCATGTATGCCAATTTCCGGCAGTTGAACGCCATGATGCCCTCTGACTGGCAATGGCTAAGCCATATCCGCGAAATGGTTAACAGCGATGACCAGAAGATGCCTGAAGCAGGCAAGTTCAACGGCGGCCAGAAGCTCCTATTCTGGCTGATGTCGGTCTGTATTGCTCTTCTCATCCTGTCGGGCATCATTATCTGGCGCGCCTATTTTTCGTTCCTCTTCCCGGTAGGGTTGATCCGCTTCGCATTCGTGATTCACGCCGCCTCGGCCGCCGTCATGATCGGCTTGATCATCTTCCACATCTATGCCGCCATCTGGACCAGTGATAGCCTGAGCGCCATGGTGTACGGCTGGGTCAGGCGCGCCTGGGCCAAACAGCATCACCCGGCATGGTACCGGGAAATGACTGGAGGAGGCAAATGAACACGGAGACCCGTATCCTTGAGCCTGGCCAGTTGGAAACACCCCTGGGAGAGATCCGCTTTCTCTTCCTCCCTCGCCGTGATTTGTTTGCACGACGCGCGGAACGCCTTCGGTTTCTGTCCAAAGGGCATCCCTTGGGCGATTATCTGGCCTTCCTGGCTATCCTTGCTGATGCGCAGCAGGAGGCTTTGATTCAATTCCTCCCCCTGTCACTGCCTGGCCCCGCTAAACAGGCGAGATGCCGCGAGCGGGGCATGCCACTCCTCGATGCCCGGATCCGGCAGCGGGACCCGGAATGGCGCAGGGGGCTCACCATGATTCTTCAACAGATGAGCAAGGCCGATCTTCCTTCGGCTGCACGCGATGCCGCATCAACCCTAATGCAGGCGAGTGAAACCGAATTGGAGGAGAGGGCGGACAGGATATTGGCGGGAGACCTGGCCGCTGTTTCTCCCCAGGATCTGCCTTTTATTGCCGCGGCCCTGCAGGTTTACTGGGTGCAGATGGCGTCATCTTTGAAAGAAGCTGCATTCGGCAGACTGGAACAGGGCGGGTTGTGCCCTGTTTGCGGCTCGTATCCCAGCGCCGGCATCGTGCATAGGGGCGGCGCCGAGCAGGGACTCCGTTATCTGTCCTGCTGCCTCTGCGCCTCGGAGTGGCATATGGTGCGGATCAAGTGTAGTTCCTGCGAATCCACCCACGGGATCGACTATCACATCGTGGAAGGTTCGAACGGTGCAATCAAGGCGGAAAGCTGCGGCGACTGCAATTCCTACCTGAAACTGCTGTACCTGGGGAAAGACGCTCAGATGGATGCGACTGCAGATGACCTGGCCACCCTTAGCCTGGACATGCTGATGGAGCAAGAGGGAAAGGCGCGCGGAGGTCCAAACCTCTTGTTCCACCCCGGCCACACTGACAAAGGCGTCGCGTAAAATGGAGTAAAGTATGACACTATTGAATTTTGAGACTCTTCTCCAGGAATCGGTAAAGATGCATGGACATCTCTGCCCGGGGCAAGTACTCGGGGTGCGGATGTCCATGCTTGGACTCCGGGAGATCGGCATTCTTGAACCAAGAGGGACGCACAGAAAGAACCTCATCGTATTCGTTGAGATGGACAGGTGCGCGACCGATGCGATCCAGTCGGTCACCGGTTGCAGTCTCGGCCACAGGACGATGAAATTCATGGACTATGGTAAGATGGCGGCGACATACATGAATCTCAGAACAGGCAAGGCAATCAGGATTGTTGCCAGGGAGGAAGCGCGGAAAAAAGCGAAGGAATGCTTCCCTGACATTGAGAGCAGATACTCGGGACAACTTGAGGCGTACAAGGTCATGGCTGATGTAGAGCTTTTCGACGTGATGGAGGTCGCTATCAAAGTACGTCCCGAGGACATGCCGGGCAGGCCTATGCGAAGAGTGCAGTGTGACTCCTGTGGCGAGCATGTTCAGGACATAAGAGAAGTCTACCGTGAGGGAAAGATCCTGTGTGCTCCCTGTGCACAGGGTGGCTATTATGCAATGAAAGATCCTTTTTCGGCGGTGCGTTATGCAAAAAAGTCATAACGGGCTCGACATCAGATCGAAAATATGGATCGAGGTAAGCGGTGAACCCGTGTTCGGACGGGGCAGACGCATTCTCCTGGAGGCCATAGACTCCTACGGTTCTATCAATCGTGCTGCTCAGGAGGTCGATATATCCTTCCGCAAGGCATGGTGCCACATCAAGGCCATGGAAGAACGGTTGGGTTTGAAGCTTGTCGAACGGCAAATAGGCGGCAAGAACGGCGGCGGTACTACTTTAACAGATGATGCACGGAAATTCTTAAAGAAATACGAAGCGCTTGAAAAAGGCATTCAAAAGATTGTAGATAAGAGATTCAGGTCAATATTCAGGGGAGGCTCCCATGTGTGACGATACTCATGAAACCCATGGTTCAACAAAGAAATCTATTCCGCTAGCGCGGGCAGTCGGCACTGTCCTCGCGCATGATATAACCGAGATCAGGCCTGGTGAATTTAATGGCCGCGCCTTCAAAAAAGGCCATCTTATTCGCGAAGAAGATGTCTATCATCTCCAGCGACTCGGCAAGGAACATCTCTACGTGTTGCAGGTCGCTGAGGATGAGATGCACGAAATTGATGCGGCATTTGCGCTCGCCACTGCGCTCATGGGAGAAGGGGTTGCGATAAAAGGCGAGCCCAAAGAGGGCAAAATCAGCATTGTTGCCGAGCGCGACGGCCTCCTCGAGATAGATCGTGACGCGCTGCTTGCGTTCAATATGCTGGGCGAGATCATGTGCGCAACGCTCCACACAAATACGCTTGTTAAAAAAGGTCAGATAGTCGCGGGGACGAGGGCCATTCCTCTTGTTATCAAAAAAGCTGTCGTCGACACGGCGATCACTATCGGTGAAAGGGCTGGAAAAATCATCCGAGTACGGGAAATCAGGAAGCCGAAGGTGGGCGTCGTCATCACAGGTAATGAAGTATACAACGGCAAAATCAAAGACGCCTTCGCGCCGGTCATTACGAAGAAAATGGAGGATATCGGAGGGGAACTTGTGGGCATCTACTATGCTCCGGATGATGAGGCGTTCATTGTGGACAGGCTGCGGAAACTACTGAAAGCCGGGGCCGACCTGCTGATTACCACAGGCGGCATGTCCGTAGATCCTGATGACGTAACGCGGTTTGCTATTCGGGAACTGGGCGCTGCAGACATCACTTACGGTTCGGCGGTCCTTCCCGGTGCGATGTTCCTTATCGCATATCTCGGAGTTGTTCCCATCATCGGTATTCCGGCCTGCGGCATGTACGCAAAGACAACGATATTTGATCTCATCCTTCCCCGCATACTTGCTAAAGATCGGATAGGACGCAAAGAGGTGGCGGCCCTTGGACATGGTGGACTCTGCCTGAAATGCGACGTGTGCAGGTATCCGGTATGTCCATTTGGGAAGTTGGGATAGCATAGCATAGTGCTGAACTCTGAGCGTATACTGATTCTTTTGCTGCAGTATCTAACAGCATGAAGAATTCGAGACGTAAATGATAAAGCGTTCGAAAAGATACATTCACTAAATTCATTTAATCTCTGACAAAGTTTCATATGCACGTTGCAACCTTGATGTCTTCACCCTTGTCACAATATTGCAATAAAGGATGTGAAGCTCGCGACTACTATTTTTTTGTCAAACGCTTTATTACGATATGTCTATGCAGTCGCACTCTCGAAGCTATATACTACGAGAGAAACCGTAAAAACCGTTCATAAAAATGAAATCAATTATAAACAGTTTTTCGGTAGACGAAAGTTCAAGTAATTTTGGAGTTTTTGGGTGATATTCAGGTTGGGTTTATGAACACTCCTGACCTCCCGATTCAGGTGGGTCGTTTTTAGCTATTCCAACCAAAATCTAATTATCTCCAGTAAATCTATCGATCATGCCCGCGAAACTTTATAAAAAAGAATTGCTTTTTTATGTGTTCACAAAAATATTATATAAATTATATATTTTATGATATAGTTTTTGAATAAAAGAATACCTACATCTATCTCTCTTGTTGTTTCAAACATACTAAACTGATAAAGTTTAGTATGTTTGTGATGTAGGATTAGGCGAGCCAACATTGTAACGGTTTTGTAACAGGTCATAATGTGTCCATCTAGACTGGAGTAGACGCGGGGAGATAAATCAGAAAGCTAACCATATAATAATATTAATTAATTTTTAATAAAAAAACAAAGAGGGAGAGGTTACGGAGCTGGTGCCCGTCCCGGACTTCAAATCCGCTGTTTCCTGGCTTTGGTCAGGAAAGGTGAGTTCGATTCTCATGCTCTCCCGCCATATCTAATTGTTTTTATTAATTATTATCATTAATTTTATCGGTTTGGAACCAGTTTTAAAACTACTGATGCGCACCCGCACTGGCTATCAATAAAAAAACCACCAAGTCAGGAATGGGCTTTACGTATTAGAC
>Ga0335081_10020763_pt1 | contig 10621 bp, 7 predicted proteins | sample Lox_Sample_35_FD_206713 | JGI IMG/M metagenome (GOLD analysis project Ga0335081, IMG submission 206713) | Soil microbial communities from Loxahatchee National Wildlife Refuge, Florida, United States - Lox_Sample_3.5 | ecosystem: Environmental > Terrestrial > Soil > Wetlands | place: USA: Florida... | reverse complement strand
GACAGGCTGGTTCCCGGAAACTCCGCAATCTCCTGTTGGCTGACGTAGCTGGCCGGGAAACCGAGACTGGTTTGATTGAACCCCACGCCCCGATAGTCGTAAATGTTAGGGAAGCGGTTGAACCCGTATCGCCCCGTAATCACCGTAGTTGGATTGGCAGTGATGATCGCATTCACTTGCGTCGAATCCACCCAGCGGTACAAAAGATACGTGCCGGAATCGGCGATGTTGAGCGGGTTACTGCCCGGCTCAAAGCTGTGGTACCACAGGAACGACCCGCTCAGCCTGAGCCACTCCGTGGGGTCTTCGTCCACTCTGGCGACGACCTCATTGGCGTGATTCCCCAGCGTGTCCGATCCCTCATAGTCGGTTGTGTCGATCCGCGCGCCCGGATTTTCATTGGGAGCCGGCAGATAGCCCAGAATGGCGCGGCCGATCGGGTTAATCATGTTTCCGGGAATCATGTTGTTCGGAAATGGAGTGCGCACGACAGTCGCGCCCGCCGGGCAGCCGCTGGTCGGTCCGCACGCGACTCCGCTCAGCGGATCGTAGATCGTCTTGCCCGAAGCCGAGAAGTTGCCGGCGAGTTCCTGCGCGGTCGGCAGCGCCCGGGCGCCGGCATCCGGCTGGACGTGGAAGTAGCCTTCGGTGTTGACGAAGAAGAAAGTCTTGTTCTTCCCGTTGTAAACCTTCGGAATCCAAACCGGACCGCCGAGGGAAAACTCCCAGTTCTCCCACTCCTCGAACGGCCGCGGGTCCACGGGTTGCCCGTTTGCGAGCGACCCCGCCGCGTTGTTGAACCACAGGTTCGCCGTCATGTCCTCCGGACGAATGTAGCCCAGCGCGTCGCCGTGCAGCGAGTTGGTTCCCGACTTGATTACCGTGTTGAACACCCCGCCGCCGGTGCGGCCCATGGTCGCGTCGTAGGTGTTCTCCTGGAGCTTCATCTCGTCCACCGCGCTCTGGCTGGGAATGATGATCGCGAGATTTTGCGAGCTGGTGATGGGAACGCCGTCAATCGTGTAGTTATTGCCGCGAATCGGGCCTCCCCCAATCGACAACGCCGAAGATCCAATCTGATCCTGGAAGCGGTTCCAGGTGGGTGGTCCCGAGGGAACCACGTTATTGGCAAGCTTGGACATCAGGTACGAATTGCGGCCGAGATTCGGCAGGTCCTCCATCTGCTGCGTATCCAGAACCTGGCCGTTGGAGGCAGTTGCGTTCTCGATCACCGGGACTTCGGTGGTGACCTGCACGCTTTCGGTGACAGCTCCCAACTCCAGCCTCAGATCCAGCCCGACCTGCTGCGCCGCGCCCACGACCACGTTCGGGCGTACCAGCTTTTTGAAGCCCGCCGACTCGACTTCAATGGTGTAGGTGGCCGGCTGCAGTTGCGCGAATACGTATTCGCCGCCGGTGTTGCTCACCGTGTCGCGTGTCACGTTAGTGGCCTGGTTGCGCAGCGTCACTTTGGCACCCGCGACCACGGCCCCGCCGGGATCTTCGATCAGGCCGCGCACGCTGCCCACGAAGGTCTGTCCCCAACACACGGACATCAGCAGAAATGGAAGAAACCGGAAGAATTTCACACTTCGCCTCCTGTACACAAACGTTGCTTGGGACGTAAGCGCAGGAAGCGGCGCCGTAGAATTTAGAGGCGGACGTGACCTACTAACCTCACGACCCTGACCTCAGCAATCCCCGTGGTAGGTAAAGTAATCGAAACTGGCTCGAATGTCAACGAAAAAGCTACGCGCGTTTCGACGCTAACGGTTTCTCGCTTTCGCGCGACGGCCATCCGCGCGTGGACGTGGCCATTTGGCATGATTGACTTCATCTATCGATCTGATGTATAGTGGCCCCGTAATTCGACTTGCGATTCGTGTACATCGCGAGCCCTTGTAGTTCCGAAGGGACCGCGCCTGTTAAGAGAAGGCCGGCTGCCGGGAGCAGGAGTGTCTACACCCGATCGCGTAGATCTCAAGGAGACCTTAAAAGTGATATTCACCTCTGAGCAAGAAAAAGACTTTCTGAAACGCGGATTCTCGCGGCGCAGTTTTGGGCGGCTGGCGACCATGTTCGCCGCCGGCTCGACGCTGCCGTTTTCCGGCGAATTCGCCCTGGCGCAGATCGCTGACAGCCGGAAGTTGCCTCCCGGCGCGGTCAAGATCGATAACAATGAAAACCCGCTTGGCCCGTCGAAGGAGGCCCGGGAAGCTATGGCCGCGGTCTTGCCCGAGGGCGGCCGCTACCAGTTCTACCTGCCGGCCGAGCTCGAAGAGCTGTTCGGCGCGCAGGAAGGCGTGAAAGCATCGGGACGCCGCGGTGAAAGCTACGTTCAGGTTCACGACGGCTCCAGCGCGCCGCTGCTGCAAGCCGTGCTGAGCTTCTGCTCCCCCACGAAGCCTTTCGTCCTCGCTGACCCGGGTTATGAAGCCGGCGGAGAAGCCGCGCGCTTCCTCAACGCCAAAATCGTGAACGTCCCGCTCACCAAGGATTACGCTCACGACGTGCGCAAGATGGCCGAGCATACCGACGCCGGCCTGTTCTACATCTGCAATCCCAACAACCCCACCGGCACGATGACCAAGAAAGAGGACATCGAGTGGCTGGTGGCCAACAAGCCCGCTGGCTCGATCGTGCTGATCGACGAAGCTTATGTTCACTTCGCCGGCAAGGAGGAGCACACCTCCATGCACCTGGTGCAGCAGGATAAAGACGTCATCATCCTGCGAACCTTCTCCAAGCTGTACGGCATGGCCGGCCTGCGCTGCGGGATCGCCTGCGGGCGTCCGGACCTGATCAAGAAGACCCGTGGCTTCGGCATCAACTGGAACCCAATCACCGCGGTCCATGGCGCCATGGCTTCGCTTAAGGCGCCGGACCTGATCGCCGAGCGCCGCAAGATCAACGGCGATATCCGCGACAACACCATCGCGTTCCTGGAGAAGAAGGGCTTCAAGGTGGTTCCGTCGGTGTCCAACAAGTTCATGGTCGACACCAAGCACCCCAGCCGCGAGGCCATCGCCGCCCTGCGCAAGGAACTGGTGTATGTTGGCCGTCCGTGGCCCAGCATGCCGACCTCGATCCGCGTCTCCGTCGGTACTGCCGAGGAGATGAAAAAGTTCCAGGACGCCTTCGTCAAGTGCTTCGCCTAATTTGTTCTTAGGACAGCCGGTCTCGCCGGCTGTCCTTCCCCCAACCAGCACAACTCTGAAACGGTCGCGCGTGACGTGTGTCTTGGGGCGGCGGATTTTTAAATCCGCGGGGCGCTTCAGCGCCGCCTCGCACCAGGGTGGCTAAAGCCGCACGCGAGGCCTGAAGGCCGCTGTCCTCGGTTTTTACCAGAACACGATATTCAACACCACCAGCGCCGCAGCTACCACCAGCGCCAGCGCGCCTGGACGCTTGTACCAGGGCGCGTCCGCGTCATGCAGGATCTCGGTCAATCCGTAAACCAGCCCATGCAGCTCGGATTCCGGCTTCGGCTTGGTCGCGACGCTCACTACGACGGTCGTCACAAAACACACCGACCACGCGAAAATCGCGATCCAGAAGTTCTGCGCCATGGTCGAAGGGAAATGATTGAGCGAAGCGATCCAGCCGCCTTTACCCTCCGCTACCGTCAGCCCATGCGTCGCCGCGGCCGCCGCGGTTCCGGCCAGCAGACCGGTGAAGGCTCCGTGCCCGGTCGACCGCTTCCAGAACATCCCCAGCAGGAAGGTGGCGAACAGCGGCGCATTCACGAACGAGAACACCAACTGGAGCACATCCATGATGTTGTTGTAGCGCTGCGCCAGGTACGCGGTTGCGATCGACAACGCCACGCCGCCGACCGTTGCCGCGCGTCCCACCCACAGGTAATGTTCATCCGCCGCGTGCCGCCGGATGTGACCCTGATACAGATCGTAAGTGAACACCGTATTGAACGCCGTGACGTTGCCCGCCATCCCGCTCATGAACGACGCCATCAGCGCGGTCAGACCCACGCCCAGCATCCCGGAAGGATAAAACTGCGCCATCAACGTGGTCAGCGCCTGATCATAATCGAGGCCGCCGTCTTTGGGAGGCAGCGAGTAGCCCAGGTGCATGCTCGCCAGCGCCATCGCCGCGATGCCCGGAACGATCACGATGAACGGCATGATCATCTTGGGAAACGCCGCGATCAGCGGAGTGCGCCGTGCCGCCGACATCGAATTGGCGGCCATGGCGCGCTGAATCACCAGAAAATCCGTGCACCAGTAGCCGAACGACAGCACGAATCCGAGCCCCGCCACCAGCCCGAACACCTCCACGCCCATGGGATTTTCCGCCGCGCTGGTCGAATATTTCCAGATGTTCGTCATCACCGGCTGAAGCCGCGACGCCATCCCGCTCCAACCGCCTGCGCGCATCACCGCCAGAATCGCCAGCGGCGCGAATCCCAGCACGATCAGGAAAAACTGCAGAACCTCGTTGTAGATCGCGCTGGTGAGCCCGCCCAGGAACGTGTACACCAGAACGATAGCCGCCGAAAGCAGCACGCTGCGCGTGAAATCCCAGCCGAGCACCAGCTCGAACAGCTTTCCGAGCGCATACATCGAGACGCCGGAAGAAAACAGCGTCATCACCGCGAACGTAGCTGCGTTCAGCGCGCGCGTCTTTTCATCGAAGCGCAGCTTCAGATATTCGGGGACGCTGCGCGCGCGGCTGCCGTAATAAAACGGCATCATGAACACGCCCACGAACATCATCGCGGGCACCGCGCCGATCCAGTAAAAATGCGCGGTCATTAGCCCGTATTTCGCGCCCGACGCGCACATCCCCACCATTTCCTGCGCTCCCAGGTTCGCCGCGAGAAACGCAAGGCTGGTGATCCACACCGGAACCGAGCGGTGCGAGGTGAGAAAATCCTCGCTCGACTTCATCCGCCCGCGGATCGTAAACGCGATGGTGAGCACGAAGACGAAGTACAGTCCCAGGATTCCGTAATCGGCCGCACCCAGGTGCACGTCCGCTAGTCTATCGGAAAAAAATCTAACTTCGCCTCAATTACTTACCGTTTCAGCGCGATTTCCCACCCCCACTCCCGATTGCCCTAGGCAACGATCGCCGCAACGTGATACGCCTTGGGTGGCGATGTCCGGCGGAGGCTGTGACCGATTAAAGAGGAGTCCCTGACTGGTTCGGGGTTTACACCGACAGTCCCTACCGTTCTGGGATAGCGAGCGGGTCGCGACCATAAATAAACGGTCGGGGAGGTTGCCTTTGACCGGCAGCCTCTTCGGGACAAGCTAAACCGTGGCCGTAGGCCGGGGGGTATGGAGGCGTTAGCAAGAACCGCACAATTCGCAGAATTTTTTCAAATCGATATTGCCGCCGGAAACGATCGCGACGGTTCTGCCCCGGCCGGCCTGCCTGCTGACCGCTGCGGCAACCGCGCACCCGGCCGCGCCTTCGCAAATCACGCGCGCCCGTTCCGCCACGAGCCGGATCGCCGCGGCTGCGTCCTCGAGCTTCACGACGATGGTTCCATCCAGTAGCTGCTTCGCCAATTCAAGCATTCCCGGAAAAACGGTCTTGCTGGCGATCCCGTCCACAAACGACGGCCGGTAATCCACCACCACCGGTTTCCCCGCCGCGAGCGACGCCGTCAGCGGCGCCCCCGTTTCCGATTCGGCCGCGTAAACCCGCACCGAAGGTTTCAGCGCCTTCACCACTGCCGCGATACCGCACGCCAGCCCTCCGCCGCCCCACGGCACCACGATCGCGTCCAGTTCCGGCAGGTCCTCCATCAGTTCGAGGCCGATGGTGCCGTTGCCGGCCATCACGTCCGCGTCGTCGAAAGCGTGGATGAATGTCGCGTCCACGCCGGGGAAGGCGCGGGTCTCAAAAGTTCGCCACCATTCCTCGAACGGAACCTTGATGATTCTCCCGCCAAGCCGCTCCACCGCGCGAAGCTTGGTTTCCGGAGCCGTGTCGGGAGTCACCACCGTTGCCGGAACCCCCAGCAGGCGCGCGCACCAGGCGACGCCCTGGGCCATATTCCCGGCTGAAGCCGTCAAAACGCCGCGCGCGATCCGTTCCCGCGGAGCGCGCAGCATCGCGTTCGCAGCGCCGCGGATTTTGAACGATCCGATCGGCTGAAGATTTTCGAGCTTTAAGAAAACTTCATGCGATGAGTCGCAACTCAGCCGGATGGCCGGTGTTCGTAAGGCGATTCCCTTAAGCTTTGTGTGCGCCTCGCGCGCCGCATCGAGATTACAAACCATTTACATAAATTTATCGCAATGAGCTGCAACATCCGTCCGTCCCCGCGCATCAGTTGAAACGAAGCTGAGGTTAGCAATCACTTCAAATTGAAAATTGGCCGCACAGACACCAACGCGCGGTCGATAAGAGACGTGGAGATTTAACTGGAAGCCTGCGTGCAAGAGCCTGGAGCAGGATGAAATGGGGTCGCTTATGATTATCGGAGCCGCAATCGCCGGATTGTTGATCGTTTCCTTGTTCTTCGAGATGCTTTCCTCGTCGCCGAAGCCCACCGAAGAACGCCGCCGCTCACCCGAATCCCGTTAATTTGTGTGAAGTTGTGCCACCGAGGCGTGTCAAAATGGCAGCATGCGCTGCGCATTCCTGACGTCGGTTCTTCTTTTTAGCCCTCTGTTCGCACAGACCCCGGCCTTTGACCTGGTGATCGCCGGCGGCCGCATCGTCGACGGCGCGGGCAACCCCTGGTACTACGGCGATGTGGGTATCAAGGGCGATTCCATCGCCGCCATCGGCAATCTGAGTCGGGCGGCCGCCACGCGACGCCTGGACGCCACCGGGATGGTGGTCGCCCCCGGCTTCATCGACATCCACACCCACGCGCGGCGCGGAATCTTCCTCGATCCCGCGGCGACCAATTACATCCGCCAGGGCGTGACCACGCTGATGGAGGGTCCAGACGGCAGCTCGCCGCTCCCCATCGCGCCCTTTTTAGAAAAGGTAGGAGCCGCGCACATCGCTCCCAATTTTGGAACTTTTGCCGGCCAAGGCAGTATCCGGCAGGCAGTGATGGGTCTGGTGAACCGCCCGGCGACTCCCGAAGAGATCGAAAAAATGCGCCAAATCACCCGCCAGGCGATGCTCGATGGCGCATTCGGCGTCACCACCGGTTTGTTTTACGTTCCGGGGAACTTCACGCCGACCGAAGAGGTGATCGAGATCGAAAAAGTCGCCGGCGCCATGGGCGGGATGCATCATTCGCACATGCGCGACGAAGCGGCGGGGGTGCTCGACAGCGTCCGCGAAACCATCCGCATCGGCGAGGACGGTCACATGCCCACCCAGATCACGCATCACAAGATCATCGGGAAGGAGAACTGGGGCAAGAGCGTCGAGACGATCAAATTAGTCGAGGAAGCGCGCGCCCGCGGCGTGGATGTGACCATCGACCAGTACCCCTACACGGCATCGAGCACCGGAACCGCGAGCCTGATCCCCCAGTGGGCGCAGGAGGGCGGGCAGAAGGCGCTCGTGGAACGGCTGGACGCGCCCGCTACCCGAGCGAAGATCAAAGCGGCGGTCATCGAGCGCATTCAGTTCGACCGCGGCGGCGGCGATCCGGCCAATGTCGTCATGGCCAATTGCTCCTGGGACAAGTCGCTCGCCGGAAAAAATCTGGCCCAGATCACCAAAATGCGCGGACGCGCAGTGAATTTCGAGAATGCCGCCGAGACGCTGCTTGAAATCCAGCACTCGGGCGGATGCCAGGGAATTTTCCACGCCATTAGCGAAGAGGATGTCGAGCGCATCATGAAATATCCGTTTACCATGGTGGCCTCGGACGGAGAGATCCCACAGTTCGGCGTCGGCTCGCCGCATCCGCGCAGCTATGGGACGTTCACGCGCGTGCTCGCCCGCTACGTGCGCGAAAAACATGTGATCACGCTTGAAGACGCGATCCACAAAATGTCGGGACTCCCGGCCGAGCGTCTGAAACTGTTCGACCGCGGCCTGATCCGGCCGGGAATGAAAGCGGACATCGCGGTGTTCGATCCCGCCAAAGTCGAGGACAAGGCGACGTATGAAAAACCGCACCAGTACGCGGTCGGATACAAATACGTCCTGGTGAACGGGCAGGTGGTCGTGGAGAACGACACAGTAACGAAAGCGCGCCCGGGGCGGATTTTGTATGGACCGGCGAAAAAGACAAACTGACATCTGATATATTCGGCGCGTGGCCCAAACACTTTTCATCACCGGAGCTTCCACCGGCATCGGCCGCGCAACGGTCGTTCACTTCCGCGATAAAGGCTGGAACGTCGCCGCGACCATGCGCCACCCGGCCAAATACGCCGAGCTGGCATCGGAGCGCGTGCGCCTCATTCAACTGGACGTCACCGATCCCGAAACCATTCGAACGGCCGTGGGAGTCGCGCTGGGCGCGTTCGGGCACGTCGACGTGCTGGTGAACAACGCGGGTTACGGAGCGTTCGGACCGTTCGAAGCGGCCTCCAACGAGCAGATCGAGCGCCAGTACGCGACCAACGTCACAGGACTAATGTACGTGACGCGCGAGTTTCTTCCGCATTTTCGCGAGCGCGGCAGCGGCGTGATCGTCAATCTCTCCTCGGTCGGCGGACGCGCGGCGTTTCCGTTGTACAGCCTGTATCACGGAACCAAGTGGGCCGTCGAGGGATTTTCCGAATCGCTGCATTTCGAGCTGGCGCCGTTCGGGATTCGCGTGAAAATCGTCGAGCCGGGAGCGATTCAGACGGATTTCGCCGGACGCTCGCTCGACGTGCTAAAAAAGGACGGGCTGACGGCTTATGACGATTTCGTGAAGCGTTTTCGTGAAAATTGGGCCGCGGGACGGCGCCCGTCGCCTCCGGAACTGGTGGCTGAAGTGATTTATCAGGCCGCGACCGATGGAACGGATCAACTGCGCTACGTCGTCGGTGAAGACGCGAAGATGGTGCTCGATACGCGCGCGAAAATCAGCCAGGAAGAATACAACGCGATGATCCGCAAGCGGCTCGGATTATAGACGCGGCGCGGGGTTCCTCGGCGCATGGCTGAAGTGAAGCCTTACGGAGCGTTGTACCCGATCTGGCGCTCGAACTCTTTGGTAATCTCCTGCGATTCGGCGATGATCGCTTCCTTCTCCTTCTGGCCGACCGGCACGATGATCATCCCGTCCGGTCCCGGCTTATTGATGAAGATCAACCCGCCGCGCCGCCCGCCGATATCGGAGTCGGTAAGATTCGGCGCATAGAACATCACGTGCGGCACCGCAGCCGTGCGGGTGATCTTGCCCTGCTCATCGATCCGATAACGAATTGGCGACAGCATGTATGAAACCCCCGCTCTCGCCGGCGCCCGATACTTGCCCTCCCGGTAGCCTTGGGCGATTTTCGCATCGATTTCGGCATTCGACATCCCTGCCAGCCTCCACACTGCATCATCCACATCCACCGGCATCAGGGAGCGGGCTCCTTCCTGGTCCCAGCAGATCGGAAAGATGTCGCCGTTGCGCCGGGTCACGTAACAGGTGAATGCGTTCTTGCCGTCTCTGGCTTTCACGTAGCCCTTGGGTCCGAGCACGTAGACGGTCGCATCTTCCCGCAAGTATTTGGGAGCGCCGCTCAGGGCCAGCTCGATTTCAAACGAACGGGTCAACATGGGCGCCTGCCTGCTCTGCGCCAGTGCCGGCTCGCATTGGATCCATGCCGTGACGGTCAGCGCGGCAATCAATAAATTCGGCAGCGTAACGGCTCTACCGGGAATGGTATGCAGGTTCATAGGTTCTCCTTGAAATTATATTACAGACATAATATTATAGTGATAATGTCATCGTCAAGACGCGCGACAATTCGCCGCACCCCGCGTGCCGCAGCCAAGTCCAAAACCCATTCGCGAATCACGACTGCGGCAGGCCGGTTGATCCGCAAGAAGGGCCTGGCGGCGGCAAGCGTTCACGAGGTCATGCACGCCGCCGGACTCACCGTCGGCGGATTCTATGCTCATTTCCGTTCAAAGACCGCCATGGAAGCCGAGGTTCTGAGCGAAACTCTCGCCGAAGCCCGTCAAGAATGGCTCAAGGACATCGATCACACTCGGCCGCGCGAATGGGTCGCTGAGGTTGTTAAGCGCTACCTCAATCCGTTGCATCGCGATCGCCCGCAGGAGGGCTGTCCCTTGCCGGCCGTGCTTTCGGAGCTTGCGCGAGCGGGCCGTGAGACACGAGGCGCCGTTGCGGAGGGTTTCGAGAATTATGTTAAGGAGTTTTCGGCGTTCGCGCCGCGGATGGAGGGGGTCACGCCAAGAGAAAGGGCGCTCGCCACGCTCGCCCTCTGCGTTGGCGGAGTCGCCATTGCCCGCGCCCTTCATGGCTACCCGATCGGCGATGAGACCCTCCAAGCTTGTGTGAAATGGGCACTGCCCGAAAGGGAGAAAAAGTCAAATCCTGGGAAACGCTAAAGGCGAGCTTCGACGGGCAGGCGTCACGCGTGAAAATAGGGAGAAGCTCCGATCAGGTCCGATTCCGGCGAGTTTTTCTCGCGCCGATGGAGATAAACTTGTGTCGGTTGGAGGTGTTATGCAAGCTCAACCCGCTGCGTCGCCGGAAATCGCTCCTCTTGCCGATCTGAATCGC
>Ga0335081_10020762_pt1 | contig 10621 bp, 7 predicted proteins | sample Lox_Sample_35_FD_206713 | JGI IMG/M metagenome (GOLD analysis project Ga0335081, IMG submission 206713) | Soil microbial communities from Loxahatchee National Wildlife Refuge, Florida, United States - Lox_Sample_3.5 | ecosystem: Environmental > Terrestrial > Soil > Wetlands | place: USA: Florida... | reverse complement strand
GCAGCGCGCGCATGAACGCGCGGTCGAGCAGCTTCTCGGCGGCGTAGAAGCTGCCCGACACCACGATCACCGGGATCTCGCCGACGTCGAGCGTGTCGCACTGCACCGACTCCTCGGCGAGGTTGCAGAGCGCCTCGGCGAGCGCGACGTCGGGCGGCCGGGCCAGCGCCTCGCGGCGGATCATGCCGAACGTGCTCTCGCCGTCGATCCCGCACACCACGATCGGCAGATCGCTCGGCGCGTGATCGGCAAGCACCGGCCGCCACACGACCTCGTCGAGCTCGACGTCGCGCCGCCGGCGCAGGCTCGGCATCAGCCGGCCGGTCTCGGGATCGCTGGGATGGCGCACCGTCTCGTCGGCGGCGATCAGCAGCTTGAACAGGCTCTCGTCCCGGCCATCCTCGATCACGCGCTGCGCGCGGTTGGTCGGGAACATCACCGCACTGCCGGCCGCGAGCTGGAAGCCGAACGGCACGAGCGCGCGATCGGTCTGCACCCACATCCCGGGGTACTTCGCGCGGAGCAGCTCCCCGGCGAGCGCCGCGAGCTCGAGCACGCGGCTCCAGTAGCCGACCTCGTCGCCGCGCGGCGGCGGGTTCGCGATCGTCTGGTCCTCGAGCATGCGCAGCGCGATCGCGAGATCGCGGCTGCCGACCCGCTGCTTCACGCGCTGCGCGAGCCGCGCGAAGCAGCGATCCGCGATCTCGGCGACCGCGATCTCGGACGCGGGGCCGAGCGCTTCGATCGATCGCCGGCGATCCGCGCGCTCGATCGTGCCGCCGACCGCGGTCAGCGCCTCGCGCAGCGCCGCGGGCGGCTCCTCGCCGATCACGTAGTGCACCGCTGCATCCGGATGGCCGTCGTCGGCGAGCTGGGTGCGCGCGTTGAGCACGCGCGCCATCGCGAACAGCTGGGTCAGCTCGGGATCGGCCTCGATGTCAGCGCGGCCGCGGTGATCGGTCTGCACCGCGATCGGCCTGCCATCGATCTGTGCCGCCAGGTCGATCTTGTCGATCGAGCAGTACACGATCTGGGGATAGCACGCCTAGTGGTCTCCGTCGCCGGGCTTCTTGTCCTCGCCGGCTTTCTTGCGCTTGGCCTGCGCCTCGCGAAAGCGATCGGCCCAGCCCTCGACGTTGACCTGCTTGATCCGGGTGAGCGCGAGCGCGCCGCGCGGCACGTCGCGCGTCACCGTGGTTCCGGAGCCGACGTACGCGTCGCGCCCCACCGTGACCGGCGCCACGAGCTGGCTGTCCGATCCGATGAACGCGCCGGACTCGATCGTGGTCTTGTGCTTGGCGACGCCGTCGTAGTTGCAGGTGATCGTGCCGGCGCCGATGTTGGCCTTCTGGCCGATCGACGCATCGCCGAGATACGCGAGGTGATTCGCCTTCGCGCCCGCCATCAGGTGGGTCTTCTTGGTCTCGACGAAGTTGCCGAGCCGCGCGTCCTCGTCGATCCGCGTGCCGGGGCGGCAGTGGCTGAACGGTCCGATCTCCACGCGCTCGCCGATCGCGGTGTCGGTCATCACCGAGCACGGCTTGATGTACGTTTCGGCGCCGACCGTGACGTCGCTGAGCACCGCGCCGGCGTCGACCCGCACGTGATGGCCGAGCGAGGTCTTGCCGCGCAGGACCACGCCGGGCGCGAGCCACACGTCCTTGCCGAGCGGTCCCACGTCGGCGTCGATGTAGGTCGCGGCGGGATCCACCATGGTCACGCCCGCGCGCATCCAGCCCTCGTTGATCCGCCGGCGCGCCGCGGCCTCGACCGCCGCGAGGTCGACGCGATCGTTGATCCCGGTGACCTCGGCGAACGGCGCGTCGATCGCGGTCGCGCCGCCGCGCGCATAGGCCTGCGCGACCAGATCGGTCAGGTAGAGCTCGCCCTTGGCGTTGTCGGCGCGCAGCTCGCCCAGGCCGCGCCGCAGGTGGCCGAGCCGGATCGCGTAGAACCCGGCGTTGGTGTCGGGGAGCGCGCGCTGCTCCTCCGTGGCGTCGGCGTGCTCGACGATCTTCTCGAGCACGCCGCGCGCGTCGCGCACCAGCCGGCCGTACGGCATCGCGCGATCGGGGCGGGTCGACAGCAGCGCCATGCCGGCCGGCGACGCCGCGCACGCGGTGACCAGCTCGGCGATCCGCTCGCTCGCGAGCAGCGGCGCATCGCCGGTGAGGATCGCGACGATCCGATCGTCGGGCTCGCCGGCCAGCGCGGGCAGCGCGCACTGCACGGCGTGGCCGGTGCCGCGCTGCTCGGCCTGGATCGCGACGTCGATCGCGCCGGCGCCGAAGCTCGCATCGAGCGCGGCCTTCACCGCCGCGTGCTGGTGGCCGAGGATCGCCACGATCCGCCCCGCGCCCGCCGCGCGCGCCGCACCCACCACCCAGTGCAGCATCGGTCGCCCCGCGATGCGATGCAGCACCTTGACGGTGTCGCTCTTCATCCGCGTACCGAGACCCGCCGCCATCACGAGGACGAGTGGTGCTTGACGACTCATGTTTGCGGAAAGGTACACGATCGATTCGTGGCTCGGGCACAATCGGGGCATGAGGCTTGTCTGGCCGCTCGTGCTCGTCGCCGCGTGCGACGCCAGGCTCGGCCAGCACATGAACCAGGTCGCGTCCGACGCGCGCGCGCCCGACGGCGCGGCCGATGCGCGGCCGTGCGGCGGCGGCGACGCCAGCATGATGGAGCCGGGCGGCACCTGCCTCGTGCTGTTCGATGCGCCCAAGATCTACGTCGACGCGAAGGCGGCGTGCGCCGCGATCGACGCTCACCTGGCGTTCCTCAAGTCGGCCGAGACCGACATGGCCGCCGAGACCCTGGCCGGCACCGCCGATACGTTCGCCGGCGCGACCGATCTCGCGATGGTCGGAACGTGGCTGTGGGACGACGGGACGCCGATGGTCTACACCAACTGGGAGACCGGCGAGCCGAACGACGGCGGCGGCAAGTACAACGAGAACTGCCTGGTGATCGCGGCGTCGCGCCCCGGCAAGGGCTGGGACGACCGGCCGTGCGATGCGACGCAGGTGCCGACCAGCGGCAGCTTCCCGTACATATGTCAGTTCTGAACGCACTGCCGCTCGCCGTGATCGCGTGCAGCTCGGCGCAGGCCCCGGCGCCCGCCGCACCCGGCGGTGCGGTGCGCTGGCCGCCGATCGTCGACTCGCACGTCCACCTGGTCTACGCGGGCGCGGGCATCGCCGATCAGCTGGCGGCGCACGGCGTGCTCGCGGTGGTCGATCTCGCCGAGCCCGAGCGCGCGCTCGGCGCGCCGGAGCCGATCGCGGAGATCGCGGCCGGCCCGATGCTCACCCACCGCGGCGGCTATCCGCTCGACGCGTGGGGCCAGGATGGCTACGGCGTGGGCTGCGACGACGCCGCGTGCGTCGCGCGCACGATCGATCGGCTGGCCGGCGAGGGCGCGGGCGTGATCAAGGTGGCGCTCGACGACGACGGGCTCGACCCGCTGCTGCTGCCGGTCGCGGTGGCGGCCGCGCACGCGCATCACCTGAAGGTGGCGGTGCACGCGCTTTCGGATGCCAGCGCGGCGCGCGCCGCGGCCGCCGGGGTCGACATCCTCGCCCACACGCCGGTCGAGCCGCTCGCGCCGGCGACGGTCGCGGCGTGGCGCGGCCGCGCCGTGATCTCGACGCTCGCCGCGTTCGGCGCGCGGCCGAGCGCGATCGCGAACCTGCGCGCGCTGCGCGCCGCCGGGGTCACCGTGCTGTACGGCACCGACCTCGGCAACCTCCAGGTCGACGGGCCGTCGCCCGACGAGGTCGACGCGCTTCGCAAGGCCGGGCTGGACGACGCGGCGATCACCGCGGCGATGACCACGACCCCGATCGCGTTCTGGAAGCTCGACCTCGCCGGCAGCTACCTCGAGCTCGATCGCGATCCGACCCGCGACGCCGGCGCACTGCTCCATCCTCGCAGCGTGCACGGCCGCGCCCGCGTGCGCTAAGACTCCCGCGTGCGCATCGCTGTCCTGCTCGCGGTTCTCGGCGTCGCGCGCGCGGCGTCCGCGCACCAGAGCTCGATCAAGTACGTCGACATCACGCTCGACGACGCGGGCGCCGCGGTGGTCGTGCGGGTCTCGCCGGCCGACGTCACCGAGCCGCTCGGCCTCCGGCCCGACGCCCGGCCGACCGCGCTGCAGGCCGCGCAGAACCCGCGGGTCGCGCTCTACGTCGCGCGCTGGATCGCGATCTCGGGCGGCGGCGCGCCGTGCATGACCACCACGCCGGGTGCGCAGCCCGACGAGGATGGCAAGTTCCTCGTCGTCACGTTCCACGCCGCGTGCGAGCGCGCCGCCGACCGCGCCGACTTCGCCGCGTTCTTCGCGCTCGATCGGCGCCACGTCGCGATCGTCCACCTGGTGGCCCCGGGCGCCGAGCCGGTCGATCGCATGGTGCGGGCGACCACGCCGGTGCTGTCGCTCGAGCTGCCGCTGCCGCCGGGGGCGGCGACGCGCGCGGGGATGCGCGGCGGATTCAGCGACGCCGCGTTCGTGGTCGCGCTGCTGATCGTGGTCGTGCTCGCGCGCGGACGATCGGGCTGGACGGTGCGCGCGTTCGTGCCGGCGGTGCGCGCCGGCGCGCTCGTGCTCGCGGCGTTCGCGATCGGCGAGGCGGTCGGGCTCGCGGCGTCCGCGCTGCACTGGGTCGCGCTCGCGCCGCGGCTGTGCGACGCGCTGGTCGCGCTGTCGCTGATCTACGTCGCGGGCGACGACGTGGTCCGCCCCGACGCGCGCGGCCGCCACGCGGTCGCGCTCGGCTTCGGCGTCGCGCACGGGCTGTGGCTCGGCGCGGCGGCGGCGGCCCCGGGCGGCTGGTTCGGGCTCGGTGCCGGGCTCGGCGAGGTCGCCGTCGCCTCGCTCGCGCTGCCGATCGTCTACGGTGCGGCGCGCAGGATCGGCGCGGACCGCTATCGCCGGCTCGCCGTCCTCGGGCTCGGGCTCGTGCTGATCGCGCTGGGATTGCTCGGAATGATCGGCGCGCTGCTCGGGGTGGCCGTCCTCGGCAGGTAGGCCTACCTGAACGCACTGTCACGTCTCGTGTCGAGATGACCGTGCGGGTCTTCACAGTTCTAATGGAAAGGTCGACCTGTCTATACTGGGGTCACATTGGCTGTCTCCGGTAGCGAGTCACCGACCGCAGACGAGCCGCGCAAGCCGATCGTCGTCTGCGTCGACGACGATCGAAACAACTTGCACGCGCTCGGCCGCGTGTTACGCACGCGCTGCACCGTCTTGCTCGCGACCTCGGGTCCCGAGGCGCTCGAGCTGCTCGAGGCCAACGCCGACGTCGCCGCGATCCTCGCCGATCTCCACATGCCCGGCCTGCCCGGCGCCGAGCTGCTCGCGCGCGTCGCGCAGATCCGTCCCGAATGCCGGCGCGCGGTGGTCACCGGTTATCCGGAGTCCGAGGAGCTGATCTCCGCGATCAACGCCGGACACCTGCACTACGTGATCACCAAGCCGTGGAAGCTCGCCGATCTGCTCCAGGTGGTCGATCAGCTCGTCCACACGTTCCGGCTCGAGCGTGACAACGCGCGCCTGCTCGACGAGCTGCGCGGGGTGAACTCGCAGCTGCGCGAGCACGAGCGCATCCTCGAGGATCAGCTGTCGGCGCGCGGCCGCGAGATCTCGGCGGCGACCGAGCAGCTCGCGCAGATGGGTCACCAGCTCGACGCGCTCACCTTGCGCGATCCGCTGACCGGGCTGTACACCCACCGCGCGTTCCAGGAGCGGCTGCGCGAGGAGGTGGCGCGCGCGCTGCGCTACAGCCAGCCGATGTCGCTGCTGATCGCCGACATCGATCAGTTCGCGAGCGTCAACTACGACCTCGGGTACCAGGTCGGCGACGAGATCCTGCGGAGGATCGCGGTCGTGCTGCAGGAGGACGACGCGCCCGATCGCGTGCGCTCTTCCGACGTGGTCGCGCGCTATTCCGGCGAGGAGTTCGTGCTGCTCCTGCCCGAGACCGCCAAGCCGGGCGCGCTCACCAAGGCAGCGCGGCTGCGCGACGCGGTCGCGCTCACCGACATGCCGGGCGCGCGCAAGATGTCGCTGTCGATGGGCGTGGCGTGCCTGCCCGAGGACGCCGCCGATCCGGAGGGCCTGCTCACCGCCGCCGAGGCCGCGCTGCGCGGCGCCAAGCGCGGCGGGCCGGGACGCATCCACTTCTTCTCGTCGGGCGAGAACAGCCCCGCCACCGCGAGCGCCGCGGTGCACAGCCGGCCGTTCGGCCGCATGCGCGAGGCCGAGATCGATCGCTTCCGCCCCTACCAGGAGCGGATGAACGAGGTCACGTCGATCCTCAACCGCGATCGCTCGCTGTCGTGCCTGCTGGTCGATCTGTCCCGGCTGCATCGCGTCGAGCTCGACCTCGGCGTGGCGCACCACAGCGAGATCTACGATCACGCCGCCGCGGTGCTCGACCGCCTGCGCGGCGCGGTGCTCGATCCATCCGACCTGATCTGCCGCAGCGGCGACGGCGACGGTTACCTCGTGATCCTCGCGCCGCGCGGCGCGCATCGCATCGACCTCGAGTCGCTCGCGCAGAGTGTCGAGCGCGCGGTCGAGGAGGCGCTCGCGCCGATGGTCAGCGAGGTGCTGCGCGAGCAGCCGCGGATCACGGTCGGCCACGCGCGCGTGCTGGGCAACTCGCTGCTCCGCCCCGAGCGGCTCACCGCGCGCCTGGTCAGCGACGCCGGCGACGCCTCGCGCAACCTGCGCGAGCGCAAGGCGCATCGCGATCGCACGACGCTGCAGGACGTGATCCTCGGCGAGGGGCTGACCTCGGTGTACCAGCCGATCGTCGATCTCGGCACCGGCGACATCTTCGCGTTCGAGGCGCTGAGCCGCGGCCCGCGCGGTACCGGGTTCGAGTCGCCGGCGACCTTGTTCGCGATCGCCGACGAGGTCGATCTGACGGTCGAGCTCGATCGCGCGTGCTTCCGCGGCGCCCTGCGCAACGCGATGTCGCTCGAGCCGGTGCACCGGCTGTTCGTGAACCTGTTGCCGATGTCGTTCTACGACTCGGCGTTCATCGAGATCGAGGTCGGGAACCTCCTGTCGGCCGCCGGGCTCACCCCCGCGAACCTCGTGTTCGAGATCACCGAGCGGCTCGCGATCGAGAACTTCGCGTCGTTCAAGCGCGCGCTCGCGACCTACACCGCGATGGGCTTCGGCGTCGCGATCGACGACGTCGGGACGCGCCACTCGAACCTCGAGACCGTGATGTCGCTGCGCCCGCACTTCATCAAGATCTCGGACGTGCTGGTGCGCGGCATCGCGCGCTCGACCGTCAAGCGCGAGATGTTGCGCTCGCTGCGCCACATCGCCGAGACGATCGACGCGGTGATGATCGCGGAGGGCATCGAGCACCAGGACGACGTGGTCGCGCTGCGCGAGCTCGGCCTGCGCTACGGCCAGGGCTATTACATGGCGCGCCCGGGCCCGCCGTTTCCGAGCTTGCCCGACTACGTCCGCGCCGAGCTGCGCTCGGTCAACAACATCCCGGCGCAGAAGCCGGTCGCGGTCACCCACGACGGCGACGACGAGGACGAAGAGGATCGCGATCTCGCCGTGCCGATCGCGCTGCCGGGGCGAACCGCCGCGGTGCCGCGCAACGTGTTCGGCCGTGCCGAGGACGAGATCACCGACGACTTTCCGATGCAGGCGCTCGACAACCGCCGGCCTCGCGCGAGCGAGCCGCCCGCCGAGCGCAGCGGCGACGCGCCGACCACGCCGCCGTGGCAGCCGCTCACCGATGATGAGGCGACCGGCGAGGCGCTGCTGTCGAGCCTGCAGGGCTCGGGCGTGGAAAACGCGCCCGACGGCGAGCCCGGTCCAGGTCGTCCCGGTCTAAACTGAACCGGGCGCATGGATCGCAACGCGTTTCACAAGCTCCTCGCGTTCGGCATCGAGCGCGGCGTCTCCGACATCCACTTCGAGGTCGGTTATCCACCGCACTATCGGCTGCACGGCGAGCTGCTCGGCGCGATCAAGGTGCCGCCGCTCGCCGCGTCGGACACCGAGGCGATCGCGCGGATGATCCTCGAGGACCGCAGCATCACGGTCGACTTCACGCGGCGGTTCGCCGAGATCGACGTGTCGTACTCGCTCGCGCAGCGCGGCCGGTTCCGCGCGTCGATCTTCCGCCAGCGCGGCGCGGTCGGCATCGTGATGCGGCTGATCCCGATCCAGGTGCTGTCGCTCGAGCAGCTCAACCTCCCGCCGGTGCTCGCCGAGATCGCCGACGCGCGGCGCGGCCTCGTGCTGATCACCGGCGCGACCGGCAACGGCAAGACCACCACGATGGCGGCGATGCTGCGCTACATCAACGAGACGCGACACGCGCACATCGTGACGATCGAGGATCCGATCGAGTTCATCCACGAGCCGCAGAAGTGCATGATCATCCAGCGCGAGGTCGGCGCCGACACCGAGAGCTTCCGCGACGCGATGACCGCGGCGCTGCGCCAGGACCCCGACGTCATCCTGGTCGGCGAGATCCGCGATCGCGAGACCGCCGCGACCTGCCTCAAGGCCGCCGAGACCGGCCACCTCGTGATGTCGGCGATCCACACCCCGGACGCGGTCGCGACCGTGCAGCGCTACGTCGGGCTGTTCGAGACCGACGCGCAGGACGTGATCCGCGATCGGCTCGGCGACTGCCTGCAGGCGGTGGTGTCGCTGCGCCTGCTCGCGAGCAAGGACGGCCGGCGGCGGCTGCCGGCGGTCGAGCTGCTCCGCGTGACCCGCACGATCCGCGAGTGCATCCGCTCGGGCCGGCTCACCGACATCCCCGATCTGATCCGCAAGGGCCGCGACCTGTATTCGATGCAGCTGTTCGACCAGCACCTCATCGATCTGGTCAACGCCGGCCTCATCACGATGGAGACCGCGATCTACGCGAGCTCGAACCCCGAGGAGTTCGAGCGCTCGCTGCGCGTCGAGTAGCATCCCGGCGCCGGGCGCGATCGTCTCGGGGTGAACCGGGCTAGCGGTGGCCGGGGTGCGCCGCGGGCGGCGGCGCGCCGCGTGGATGCGCGACCGGCGGTGGAGGCGGCGGCGGCGCGACCGGATGCATGACGGGCGCGCTCGGCGGCGGCGCGCTCGGGCGCTCGACCGGCGGCCGCGTGAGGATGATCGGGCCGCCCGTCGGATCGACGCGGGCCGGTGTCGTCGGCTCGGCGGGCCGATACGGCCCGCCGCGCGGCGGCTCGGGCTCCGGCGTGTAGGTCGCCGGGGTCTGCGGCTCGGCCGGGTTATACGGCCCGCTCGCGTGATGCGGCGGCGGCAGCGGCTCGTGGCCGGGCTCGGCGCCCGGGTACATGTTCGGACCACGGCTCGGCGGCAGCACCGGCGGACGGCCGGGCGGTGTTGGCGTGTGCCAGCCCGGCGGTGGCGCGACCACCGGTGGCCGGCCGTCGCGGCGATCGCCGCGGATTCGCCAGCCCGGCGGCACGTGATCGGGACGCGACCAGTAGCCCGGCGTGTAGACGTACGAGCCGTCGACGTAGTCGTAGTAGGGCTCGACGTAGACGTAGCCGTCTTGCTGGCGCTCCCAGCGCCCGCTCACCCACACCCATTCGTAGCCGTTCCAGTGCCAGTAGCCGTCGATCCACACGTAGCCGTAGCCGGGCGACGCGGTCATCTGTTCGTAGAGCGGCTCGGGGGGCATCGACGACACCGCGTAGGGCGTGGGCGTACCCACGGTCGGCTCGGCGGCGTAGCCGGGCCCGTAGCCATAGCCGTAGCCGTAGCCTGGATTCACGGGTGTTGCGTCGTGAACGACACACGCGGCGAGGACCCCCGCGGCGCCGACCCAGAGCGCAAGCCGTCGCAAATCCATGATCACTCCTCCGAGCTTACGAACTGTAGTTGACGCTACGCACCGCCACAAGTACACAGAACGCCGATGAAAACGGTCTTCTCAGGCATCCAGCCCTCCGGGGATCTGCATCTGGGCAATTACCTCGGAGCCATCCGAAACTGGGTCGCGCTGCAAGACCAGTACCGCTGCATCTTCTGCGTCGTCGATTATCACGCCATCACCCAGGACTACGAGCCGAAGGAGATGGCACGCCGGGTCGACGAGATGGTGATCGACCTGCTCGCGCTCGGCATCGACCCCGAGCGCTCGTTGCTGTTCCTGCAGTCGATGGTGCCCGAGCACACCGAGCTGTGCTGGGTGCTCAACTGCGTCGCGCACCACGGCGACCTCGAGCGCATGACGCAGTTCAAGGACAAGAGCGAGCACCAGCCCGAGAACATCAACGTCGGCATCTTCGACTATCCGGTGCTGCAGGCCGCCGACATCATGCTGTATCGCGCCGAGCTCGTGCCGGTCGGACACGATCAGCTGCAGCACCTCGAGCTCGCCCGCCGCATCGCGCGCACGTTCAATCATCGCTGGGGCCACACGTTCCCCGAGTGCGAGCCGCTGATGACGGACCTGCCCAAGCTGCTCGGGCTCGACGGCGAAGCGAAGATGAGCAAGTCGCTCAAGAACCACATCCCGCTCGGCGTGTTCGGCAACGACAAGGCGCTGTGGAAGCTGCTCGGCCCGGCCAAGACCGATCCGGCGCGCGTGACCCGCGAGGA
>Ga0335081_10020761_pt1 | contig 10621 bp, 8 predicted proteins | sample Lox_Sample_35_FD_206713 | JGI IMG/M metagenome (GOLD analysis project Ga0335081, IMG submission 206713) | Soil microbial communities from Loxahatchee National Wildlife Refuge, Florida, United States - Lox_Sample_3.5 | ecosystem: Environmental > Terrestrial > Soil > Wetlands | place: USA: Florida... | reverse complement strand
TCCGGTGACTGCGCCCCGATCGAGACAGAGACGCCGCAGGATGCCCCGTCGTATCCCTTGGCCGACGAGTCGTAGCCGATCTCCAGGATCTTGTCCCTGATGATCCCGGGAATATCAACGTAGGTCTTGGTTGTGACCTCACCAGCGACGTGCACCATACCAGTTGTGATCAAGGTCTCCACGGCAACCCGGCTGCCCAGATCATCCTTGATCATCGCATCGAGTATGGCGTCGCTGATCTGGTCAGCCATCTTGTCCGGGTGGCCTTCTGTGACCGACTCGGATGTGAAAAGGCGACGTGACACTGTTATTTCCTCTTCTGCCGCAACGGCACCCCGTGCACACACTCAAGGCACGCGCCGGACACGGAATCAGCCCGGCATGTGGTGATTTCGCCGAAGTTTAGCCGACGACCCGGTGCGCCGGTCCAGCCGGAAGCATACCGGGCCGAGACCGCCGGGTAACACCGTGGCCGGAGGTAGTCGTGGGCAGCACGAGCATCTCTGGGAACCGTGGACATCCATGAGAAAATATGAGCGTTCTGCGCGCCATGAACATCTCTGGTAACCATGATCACTTATGGGACCATGGGGATCCATGGACAGCGTGGGCACTTCTTTGGCAGCGTGGGAAGTGTGAGCGCTTTTGGGCGGCGTGAGGAGCCGTGCACGCGAACAACCGTGGGCAGCGTGAACAACCGTGGGCAGCGTGAACAATCGTGGGCAGCGTGAACAATCGTGGGCAGCGTGAACAACGTGGGCAGCGTGAACAACGTGGACAGCCGAAGCCGAGGGCGACCGCATGGGCGAGCAAGCGGCGGCGCAGCGCCACTACCGGATTCCCGCCTGGAGCCGCTGCATGACCAGGTCCCACACCCGGTCGGCCAGCACCTCCTTGGGTACCCGCGGAATCTCGGTGACCGCACCGCCAGCGGCGAGCACAAGCGCGGCGTTATCGCCAGTCCCGAAGGCCAGTCCATTGCCCACCTGGTTCACGACAAGCAGATCGCAGCCCTTCCGGGCCAGTTTCTCGCGCCCGGCGGCGAGCACATCGTCTGTTTCAGCGCCAAAGCCCACGATCACCTGGCCGGGCAATCGCCCGCGCGCCATTTCGTCCCTGTTTTTAACAAGTTCGCGCAATATGTCGGGATTTTCGGTGAGCGCGATCGGCTGTGGACCGTGCCCGCGTTTTTTTATCTTCGCCCCGCTGCGCGAGGCCGGCCGGAAATCTGCCACCGCCGCGGCCATGACCACGGCATCGGCATCATGGGCGGCCGCGAGCACGGCCTCGCGCAACTGACCGGCGGACGTGACCCGTACGACCTTGGCACCGGCCGGATCTGGCAGCGCCACATTCGCGGCCACCAGCGTCACCTCGGCCCCGCGGGCCACAGCCGTCCGGGCCAGGGCATAACCCTGGCGGCCCGATGACCAGTTGCCGAGGAAGCGTACGGGGTCAAGCTCCTCGCGAGTGCCTCCGGCGGAGACCACGATGCGGCGGCCCGCCAGGTCGGGACGCAGGCCGGCTGCGCCGCGGGCGAGCAGCCGGACGGCAGTCTCGAACAGTTCGGCCGGCTCGGGCAGCCGACCAGGCCCGCTGTCGCCGCCGGTGAGGCGTCCAGCGGCGGGTTCGACCACGATCGAGCCGCGCTCTCGCAACAGGGCGACATTGGCCCTGGTGGCGGCGTGCTCCCACATCTCGGTGTGCATCGCGGGCGCGAACATGACCGGGCAGCGCGCCGTGAGCAGCGTTGTAGTGAGCAGATCACCGGCGAGCCCGTGTGCCGCCTGGGGGACCAGATGGGCGGTCGCGGGAGCCCCCACGACCAGATCAGCCTGCCGGCCGAGCTGGACGTGCGGCACCTCGTGCGCATCCGCCCAGACGCCCGTCGTGACGGGCTGACCGGAGAGTGCGGCCCAGGTAGCGACGCCGACGAACCGGAGGGAATCCCGCGTCGGTATTACCCGTACCCGGTGACCGGACTCGGTCAGACGCCGGAGCAGCTCACACGCCTTGTACGCGGCGATGCCCGCTCCGACGCCGAGAATGATGTGCGCGGGAACCGTGGTGTCAGGACTCGATGGTCTCGGCGGTGAGCAACTGCTCACGGATCTCCCGCAGCGCCACAGACAGCGGTTTCTCCTGGACGTGGGTCTCCACGAGCGGGCCCACGTACTCGAGCAGACCCTCGCCAAGCTGAGCATAATAGGCGTTGATCTGCCGCGCCCGCTTCGCGGCCATGATGACGAGGCTGTACTTGCTGTCTACGATCGACAGCAGCTCGTCGATCGGCGGGTTGGTGATGCCTTCTGCGGCGGGACTTCCTGCCACCATCTGCCTTCCTGGTCGCGATCTTCGGCCGTAATACGGTACGACCGCCACCGGCCCCAGGAATCCGTTACGGGCTCACTGCAGGACGCATCAACAATACCAGCCGCTCGCATACCTCATCGACTGTCGTGTTGACGAGTGTGACGTCGAACTCTTTCTCCGCGGCCAGTTCGGCGCGGGCGGTGGCGAGCCGATGCCGGACAACGTCTTCCCGCTCCGTGCCGCGCTCGTTGAGGCGCCGGGCAAGCTCGCCGTAGGACGGAGGCGCGAGAAAGACCAGCAGCGCTGCTGGCATCGCGGCGCGGACCTGGCGGGCCCCCTGGACGTCGATCTCGAGCAACGGGGGTACGCCCGCGGCAAGCTTGTCCAGGACAGGTGCCCGGGGAGTGCCGTACCTGTGCCCCGAGTACCGCGCCCACTCGAGCAGTTCACCATCGGCGAGGAGCCGGTCGAACTCACGATCACTGACGAAGCTGTACTCACGGCCGTCTTCCTCGCCCGGACGCGGCCACCGTGTCGTCACCGATACCGACACCCAGACCTCCGGGTACGCCTGCCTGAGCCGGCCGATGACCGTGCTCTTCCCGACGCCTGAAGGACCTGACAAGACGGTCAACCGCGCCTCGCGACCGGCCTGGCCAGTGCCTGGCTGGCCGCGGGCACGACCGCCGGGCGAAGCAGCCGTGCCCCCTCGCCCGCCTACTGAGAAGTCAGCTTCGGTCAGAGATCATCCCCGCCGAACTCGTTCTCTAGCGCGGCGCGCTGGTTGATACCGAGCCCGCGCACGCGGCGGGAGTCGGCGATGTTGAGTCGGTCCATGATCTGCTTGGCCCGGACCTTGCCAACGCCCGGAAGTGACTCAAGCAGCGATGAGACCTTCATCTTGCCAATGATGTCGTCGGTCTGGCCCTCTTTGAGAACCTGGGCCAGAGTTGTCGCGCCGCGCTTGAGCCTGTTCTTGACCTCCGCACGTTCCTTGCGGGCCTGGGCAGCCTTTTCCAGGGCCGCGGCGCGCTGCTGCGGGGTGAGGGGAGGAAGAGCCACGCCGGTTCACCTCGGGTTTCGTCTAGAAAAACTAAAAACTGCGGTCGGGAGGGGAACCTAGCGACTCGGGACCCCTTCAGGCAACGCAAACCCGTGTTCATCACGTCACAAATTGACTGATATTACTATCTGAACAGGACCGAATACTGATTGTTACCAAACCCTAGATCATCTGGGTCGCGCGCAGGAGCGATGATGCACAGCTCACAGGCGCGATCTTACGTCCCGCCAAGCCGGAATGGCGGCCAGCACGACCCTGATCCGGCATTGAGCATCGAGCTAAGGGACGCCGATCCGGCATTGAGCATCGAGCTAGGGCGGGACACGCCCTAAGGCACGCCGGTCGCGCCGCGGCGCAGCGATGCCGCCAACCCGGCCGCGGCCGCACCGGGATCAGCCGCCCTCGTGATCGGGCGCCCGATCACGAGCAGGTCCGCCCCCGCACTCAGGGCTTCCTCCGGTGTTGCCACCCTGGCCTGATCCTCGCTTTCCGACCCTGACGGCCTGACACCGGGCGTGATCAGCGTCATGGCCGGCCCCACCTCGGCGCGCACCGCGGCGACCTCTTGCGGCGAGCAGACCAGTGCCCGCGCGCCCGCGCGGGCGGCAAGCGCGGCGAGCCTGCACGCCACATCGCTCACGGCACCAGCGACCCCGGCCTGCGCGAGGTCGCCGCCGCGAAGCGAGGTGAGCACGGTGACGGCGGCGATCTGAGTTTCGGGCGCGGCTTCCACCGCCGCCCGGATCATGGCCTGCCCGCCAGCCGCGTGCACCGTGAGCAACGCGGGCCGCAGGCGTGCGAGCACCCGGGCGGCGCCGCCGACCGTCGCGGGAATGTCGTGCAGCTTCAGGTCGAGCATTACCTGAACCCCGCTCGCTCCCCGTACCGACGCCACCGCGTCCGGCCCGTAACGCAAATACAGCTCGAGACCTATTTTGACCGTGCTGACGTGCGGGGTGACCAGGCTCGCCCACCGCGACGCCGTTTCCAGATCCGGTGCGTCAAGCGCCACGGCGATCGGCGCCGCGCGCGGCGGGATGTTCATTGATGCAGGCCTCCGTCACAACTTCCGATAGGCCCGAAGCAACAGGGCTCCGGCTGGCTCGTGCGCGAGCCCCACGATGTCGCGCAGCCTCCCGACAGCGCGCGTGGCCAGTTGCTCCTCGAGCTCACGCAGGATGCGAGGGCAAGCCGACGGATCGTTGAAGATCGCTGTTCCCACGCTGACCATGTCGGCGCCGGCCAGGATGAACTCGAGCGCGTCCCTCCCGGTACGCACCCCGCCCATCCCGATGATCGGGATGTCCGGAAGGGCCTCGCGCACCTGCCAGATACACCGGACTGCCACCGGCCGTATCGCCGGACCGGACAGGCCTCCGGTGATCCCGGCGAGCACGGGCCGCATGGTGTCCGGGTCGATCGCCATGCCGAGCAACGTATTGATCATCGCGAGGCCGTCCGCGCCCGCGGCCACACATGCGCGAGCCACCGTCACAATATCTGTTACGTCCGGTGACAGCTTCGCGAACACCGGAATGTCATACCTGGCTCGTCCGCGGACCGCGACCATAACCGCCGCGGCGGCGTCCGGATCGCACGCGAACACCTTCCCCCGGTCCTCCACGTTCGGGCAGGATATGTTCACCTCGATCGCGGTGATCCCGGGAGCCTCCGACAGCCGCCCGGCGAGTTCCGCGTACTCGTCGATGCTCCCGCCCGCGATCGATACCACTGCCCGCGCGCCGCGCGAAAGCAGCCAGGGCAGGTCGCGCTGCAAGAACGCGTCGATACCCGGTCCCTGCAGGCCAATTGAGTTGAGCATGCCGCTGTCGGTCTCCACCATGCGAGGCGTCGGGCGACCCGCTCGGGGCGCCAGCATGACCGACTTGGTCACCACGGCGCCGATCTTGGACACATCGAAGAACTGCGCAAGCTCGCGGCCCGATGCGGCGCAGCCCGACGCGGTGAGAATCGGGTTCGGCAGCTCGATGTGACCGAGCTTGGTACGCAGGTCAACCGGCACTGCCGGCCTCCAGCGGCTCCGGGCCGGCCCTGGCCTTCCAGCCGGGCGCGCCGAGTGCGTCGAACGGGATCGTGCCGACGTCGTCCCACCGGACCTGGTCGGCGCGGAACACCGGCCCGTCAACGCAGGACCGCACCATCCGGGTAATCCCGTCGGTACCCCGCACCGGCAGCACACAGCTCATGCATACGCCGATGCCGCAGGCCATGGACTCCTCGACAGAAGCGAACACCGGGATGTCGTACTTGCCGGCATCGGAAGTGACCTCCCGCAGCATCGGCATCGGCCCGCATGCATAGATCACGTCGGTACGCGCGTCGTGGATGACCTGGCTGAGCACGTCGGTCACGATGCCGCGCGCGCCGAGTGACCCGTCGTCGGTGGTAATCATGGCGGTCCGGCCGCTGCGCCGGGCGGTGAGCGCGCCGAACACCCGGTCCGCGCTCGCCGCACCGAGCAGGAAGTCCACCTGGCAGCCACGTGCGCGCAGGCGGTCAGCCAGCGAGAACAGCGGCGAGCTACCATAGCCGCCGCCGATGAGCAGGCAGGTTACCGGGTCGCGGGGAATCGGGAACGGGCGGCCGAGCGGGCCGGTGATGTCGAGCGTGTCCCTCGCGCGGCGCCGTGCGAGCCACTGGGTTCCCCCGCCGAGCGCGGCGAACACGAACTCGACCGTGCCGCCGTGATCGGGACGCACGTCGTAGATGGAGAAGGCGCGGCGCAGCAGCATGGCGGTGTGCGGCCCGCCGACCGCGACCGCGATGAACTGGCCGGGCCTGAAGCGCTCGGCGATGGGCGGCGCGACGACGGTGATCGCATAGTAAGAATCAACCCGGCGGACCGTAAGCACCGTTCCGCGCACCTGAACAGGTGCCACGTCTGTCTCACCGTCCTCAGCTGTCATGGCGGCGTCGGTCCCGCGCCCGGCGGGCGCGGGGAGCGCGGGGGACTGACGCCGCCGGCCTCCCCGGCCATGCCACGGCCGCCGCCGGCCTCCCCGGCCATGCCACGGCCGCCGCCGGCCTCCCCGGCCATGCCACGGTCAGCCCCGCGTATCCGGTCGGCGTGCTCCTGCAGCGATCTGACGCCGACCGCCCCCCTGATGATCGCCTCGATCCCCTGCACGGCAGCGGCCAGGCCCGCCACCGTCGTCACGCACGGAATGTCGCGGCGCACCGCGGCGGTCCTGATCTCGTAGCCGTCCAGCCGCGGGCTGGCGTGGCCCGGGCTGCCGAACGGGGTATTCACGACGAGATCGACTTCGCCGGCCAGGATTCGGGCCACGATGGTCGGCTCGCCCTCCGGTCCGGGTCCGTCACTGTGCTTACGCACGATCGTGGCACGTAGGCCGTTGCGGCGCAGCACCTCGCGGGTACCCGCGGTGGCCAGGATCTCGAAGCCCAGGTCAGCGAGCCGCTTGACGGGAAAAACCATGGATCGCTTGTCGGTGTTCGCCACCGACACGAACGCGCGGCCCTTGACCGGCAGCTGCCCGTAGGCCGCCGCCTGGGACTTCGCATACGCGGTGCCGAAGACCTCGTCGATGCCCATCACCTCACCGGTGGACCGCATCTCCGGGCCGAGCACCGTGTCCACGCCGCGTCCGGCGGTATCACGGAAGCGATTGAAGGGCAGCACCGCCTCCTTGACCGCGATGGGCGCGTCGAGCGGCAGCGTCCCGCCGTCTCCCGACGAGGGCAGCATGCCCTCGGCCCGCAACTGCGCGACCGTGGCGCCGAGCATGATCCGCGCCGCGGCCTTGGCCAGCGGCACCGCGGTCGCCTTGGACACGAACGGCACCGTGCGCGACGCCCGTGGATTGGCCTCGAGGACGTACAACACGCCGGTGGCGAGCGCGTACTGCACGTTCAGCAGGCCGCGGACGCCGACGCCGCGGGCGATCGCCTCGGTGGAGGCACGGACACGGTCGATGTCCTCGGGGCCGAGCGTGATCGGCGGCAGCGCACAGGCCGAGTCGCCGGAGTGAATGCCGGCCTCCTCGATGTGCTCCATGACCCCGCCGAGGAACAGTTCCTCGCCGTCGAACAGCGCGTCCACGTCAAGCTCGACGGCATCGTCGAGGAACTTGTCCACAAGCACGGGATGCGCCGGGCTCACGTCAGCAAGCCGGCCAGCGCGGTCGAGGTAACCCTCCAGGGTGGCGTCGTCGTAGACGATCTCCATGCCGCGGCCGCCGAGCACGTAGGACGGCCGCACGAGCACCGGATATCCAATCTTGTCGGCGATCGCCTTGGCCTCCGGGTAGGAGAACGCGGTGCCGTGCCGCGGCGCGGGCAGGCCGGCGGCGGCGAGCAGCCGGCCGAACGCGCCGCGTTCCTCGGCGAGGTGGATGGCCTGCGGGCTGGTACCCGCGATCGGCACCCCCGCCTCGGCGAGCCCGCGCGCGAGGCCGAGCGGCGTCTGCCCGCCGAGCTGCACGATGACCCCCGCCACCGGCCCGGCCGCCTGCTCAGCGTGCACCACCTCGAGCACGTCCTCCATGGTGAGCGGCTCGAAGTACAGCCGGTGGGAGGTGTCGTAGTCGGTGGACACGGTCTCCGGGTTGCAGTTGACCATCACGGTCTCGTAGCCGGCCTCGGCCAGCGCGAACGAGGCATGCACGCACGCGTAGTCAAACTCGATGCCCTGCCCGATGCGGTTCGGGCCGCTGCCGAGGATGATCACCTTCGGCAGGTGACCCGCGGGCACCTCGCTCTGCTCGTCATACGTCGAGTACAGGTACGGCGTGCGGGCCGCGAACTCAGCCGCGCAGGTATCGACCGTCTGGTAGACCGGCCGGATGCCGAGCGCATGGCGAAGCTCGCGCACCACCGCCTCCGGCATCCGGCGCAGCTCGCCGATCTGCGCGTCGGCGAAGCCAAAACCTTTAGCGCGGCGGAGCCCGCTCGCAGTGAGCGCGTCAGCCCGGGTAAGCCGTTCGGCTTCTTCTTCGATACCAGCGATCTGATCAAGAAACCACGGGTCGATTCCCGTCGCCTCGTTGAGCCTCGCCACGCTCACGCCCGCGCGCAGCGCCTGGTGGACGGCCGCCAGCCGCCCGTCGTGCGGCGTCCTGCAGCGCTCAAGCAGCTCAGCGGGGTCTCCTGGGGTGTTTGCCCAGGAGAGGGACGCGCCGGGCCGCTCGAGCGATCTGAGCGCCTTCTGCAGAGCTTCAGGGAACGACCGGCCGATCGCCATCGCCTCGCCGACAGACTTCATCTGCGTCGTCAGCGCAGGATCTGCGCCAGGAAACTTCTCGAACGCGAACCTCGGCACCTTGACCACCACGTAGTCCAGGCTGGGCTCGAAACTGGCCGGGGTCTCACCGGTGATGTCGTTCGGGATCTCGTCAAGCGTATAACCGATGGCGAGCTTCGCCGCGATCTTGGCAATGGGGAAACCGGTCGCCTTGGACGCGAGCGCCGAGGAGCGCGACACCCGCGGATTCATCTCGATCACGACCATCCGGCCGGTCCGCGGCTCCACCGCGAACTGGATGTTGCAGCCGCCGGTGTCCACCCCGACCGCGCGGATCACCGCGATCGCGACATCGCGCATGTGCTGGTACTCGCGGTCGGTGAGCGTCATCGCGGGCGCCACCGTCACCGAGTCGCCCGTGTGCACGCCCATCGGGTCGACGTTCTCGATCGAGCAAACCACCACCACGTTGTCGTGACGGTCACGCATCAGCTCGAGTTCGAACTCCTTCCAGCCGAGGATCGATTCCTCGAGCAGCACCTCGGTGACCGGGCTCGCGTCAAGACCGGCGCCCGCGATCAGCCTGAGCTCCTCCTCGCTCCCGGCGATGCCCGAGCCTGATCCGCCGAGCGTGTACGAGGGTCGCACGACGACGGGATACCTCAGCTCACCGGCGGTCCGCACGCACTGGTCGATGGTGTGGCAGATCTGGCTGCGCGGCACCTCGGCACCGAGCCCGGCGACGATCTCCTTGAACCGCTCGCGGTCCTCACCTGCCCGGATCACCTCGATCCTCGCGCCGATCAGTTCGACCCCGTGCTCGCGGAGCACGCCCGACTCGTGCAGCGCGACAGCGCAGTTGAGCGCCGTCTGGCCGCCGAGCGTGGGCAGCAGCGCGTCCGGCCGTTCGCGCTCGATCACCTTGGCCACGGTGTCCGGGGTGACCGGCTCGACGTAGGTAGCGTCGGCGAATTCCGGGTCTGTCATGATCGTCGCCGGGTTGGAGTTCACCAGGCTGACCCGGATTGCCTCCTGCCGCAGGACCCGGCATGCCTGGGTGCCCGAGTAGTCGAACTCGCACGCCTGGCCGATGACGATGGGGCCGGAGCCAATGACAAGGACCGAGCTCAGGTCGGCGCGGCGGGGCATCAGCGCCCGCCGTCCATCAGCTCGGCGAACCGGTCGAACAGCCCCGTCGCGTCGTGCGGACCCGGGGCCGCCTCCGGGTGATACTGCACGCTGAAGGCGGGCCGGTCGAGCAAACGCAGCCCCTCCACGACGCCGTCATTCAGGCACGCGTGACTTACCTGGGCGCGACCGTATGGAGTCCCGAACGGCTGCGCTCGCGGCATCGCCCAGTTTCGTGCGGAGCCAGCGTCGCGGTTTCGTGCGGAGCCAGCGTCGCGCGGCCCAGCGGTCCCGCGGACAGCTCCGGCTTCACCGGTATCTCCAGCCTCGCCGGTGCCTCTAGCTTCACCGGTATCTCCATGCCCGGGCGGCGCCACGGCGAATCCGTGGTTGTGGCTCGTGATTTGCACCCGGCCGGTGACCAGATCCGCGACCGGCTGGTTCACGCCGCGGTGCCCGAACAGCAGCTTGTAGGTGCCGAGCCCGAGTGCGCGGCCAAGGATCTGGCTACCCAGGCAGATGCCGAACAGCGGGATCCGCGCCCCGAGCACGCCGCGCATCGCCTCGACGGCGTAACCGGCGGCGGCAGGGTCACCGGGCCCGTTGCTGAAGAAGACCCCGTCCGGCCGCACGGCCAGGATGTCCGCGAGGGTCGCGGTCGCGGGGAGTACATGGACTTCGCAGCCACGTTCCGCCATCCGGCGCGGTGTCATCGCCTTGATACCAAGATCTACCGCGGCGACCCGGTAGCTGGTAGCGGTACCGGGCGGCGGCGCCACCACATAAGGCTCCCGCGTCGACACCTCACGCGCCAGATCGGCGCCTGCCATCGACGGGCTGGCCAGGACCTTCCGCAGCAGGGCGGCCGGATCGGCCACGTCCGCGGCATCCACCGA
>Ga0335081_10020760_pt1 | contig 10621 bp, 6 predicted proteins | sample Lox_Sample_35_FD_206713 | JGI IMG/M metagenome (GOLD analysis project Ga0335081, IMG submission 206713) | Soil microbial communities from Loxahatchee National Wildlife Refuge, Florida, United States - Lox_Sample_3.5 | ecosystem: Environmental > Terrestrial > Soil > Wetlands | place: USA: Florida... | reverse complement strand
TTCAGCCGCTGACGGGGCCAGCGCCGAAAGCATGCGGTAACAGAGCCCCCCGGAGCCTCTCGGCTGTATGCATTCCGCTTAAGACACGAAGAGTGCCGCGCGAAACCGCACAAGGCCGCCAGCCATTCAGTCTTCGTGTTCCTTCGCGGTTGTCATTCTCCCGCCCATTACAAAACATCAGGGAACAAAATATGGGGCGCGTTACGTATCCACATCCGCAAAGTTGACCTTTCGGATTGTGACGGCTTCGGATATAAAGGAAAGCCGCCAAGCCGGCCCGGAGATTAAGAGCTGATGGAACTGCGAATTGAAGGCCTCTCCAAAGCGTACCCCGGCGGGGTGCGCGCGCTCGACAACGTTTCACTCACCATTCCCGCCGGCATGTACGGCCTGCTGGGACCGAACGGGGCGGGGAAGTCCACGCTCATGCGCACCATCGCCACCTTGCAGGAGCCAGATGGCGGGGCCATCCACCTGGGCGCGCTGGATGTGTTGAAGCAGAAGCAGGAATTGCGCAAGGTGTTGGGCTATCTGCCACAGGAGTTCGGCGTCTATCCCCGCACTTCGGCGCAGGACATGCTCACTCACCTGGCCCTGCTCAAGGGCATGGTGAACGCCAGGGAGCGCAAGGCCACGGTCGAGGCCCTGTTGCAGCGCACCAACCTCTGGGAGCACCGCAAAAAGGCGCTCACCGGATTCTCTGGGGGCATGCGGCAGCGCTTCGGCATCGCCCAGGCGTTATTGGGAAATCCGCAGCTTCTGATTGTGGATGAGCCGACTGCCGGCCTTGATCCCGGCGAGCGCAACCGTTTTTACGGCCTGCTTGCGGATATCGGCGAGAACGTCATCGTGATTCTCTCCACCCACATTGTCGAAGATGTAATGGAGCTCTGCACCAATATGGCCATCATTCATCTCGGAAAAGTGCTTTTCGCCGGCCCGCCGTCGGAGGCCGTCAAGAGCCTGGAAGGCCGCATCTGGCAGAAGTCCATTCCCAAGGCCGAAATGAAGGAATATGAGCAGCGCTACAAAGTCATCTCCAACAAATTGATCGCGGGCAAGCCGCTGGTCCATGTGCACTCTGACCAGATTCCCGGTGATGGCTTTCAGCCGGTGAGCCCGGACCTGGAAGACGTCTTTTTCACCCGCATCAACGGAATTCAATAACGGAGCCTCATGTTCAGACATTTTTTCAACTTCGAAGTGCGCTTCTGGCTCCGCGGCTGGATGGTCTGGATTTTCTTCCTGGTCGTAACCCTTCTCTTCTTCGGAGCGGTCAGCTCCGACCACGTGGTCGTAGGCAATACGCTCGGCAATACCAACAAGAATGCGCCCTGGGTGATCGAGAACTTTTATGCCGTTTGCTCGATTCTTACCCTGCTGATGACCACCGCCTTCGTGAACGCGGCGGCTTCGCGGGAATTTGCCTATAACACCAGCCAGATCGTCTTCGCGACTCCCATTAAGAAGTTCGAGTATCTGGCCGGGCGGTTTTTGGGATCAGCGCTGGTGGCCGTGATTCCCCTGCTGGGCGTTTCCGCGGGAATTCTGGCCGGCAAGTACATGCCCTGGATTGACCCCGAGCGCTGGGGGCCGGTCATCTGGTCGGCGCATCTCAAGGCCATCCTGGTGTTCGCAATTCCCAACACTCTGTTCATTGCCGCGATCATATTCGCCATCGCGGTGCTCAGCCGGAGCACGGTTGTTTCCTTCGTGGGCGGGTTGGTGTTGCTGGTGGGCTACGGAATCGCACAGGCGCTCACCACCGACCTGCAAAACCAGACCCTCGCGGCGCTGGTGGACCCCTTCGCCACCAACACCTTCCAGATCGCAACCAAGTACTGGACGGTGGCTGACAAAAACAATCTCACTCTTGGCTACAGCGGCCTCTTGCTGTGGAATCGCCTCATCTGGCTGGGGGTGGGGCTGCTGGTGTTTGCCTTCGCCTGCACCCGCTTCAGCTTTGCCGAGCGAAGCAAGAAGACAAAACCGGGCCTCGCGGCGGCGGAAGCGACTGCCCAGGCCACGGTTCTGGCGCCGCCGGCCAGGCGCGAGTTCGGAGCGGCCGCACAATGGGCGCAGTTTACGGGCAGCGCCAGGCTGGAATTCCGCCGCCTGATCAAAACTATCCCCTTCGTGGTGATTGCCGCTGCGGCCCTGTTGAATTGCCTGACTTCGCTGATCTTCAATTCAACGGAAATCTACGGCAATGTCTCCTTCCCCGTGACCTATCAGATGCTGGAGATCATCGCGGGCACGCTCTACATCTTTCTGATCGCACTTCTCACTTACCATGCAGGCGTATTGATCTGGGAGGAGCGCGATAGCAACAACGACGAAGTGCAGGATGCTCTGCCCGTGCCCGAGTGGCCGGCCTTCGCCGCCAAATTCGTGGCCCTGATGGCGAGCATTGCCATCATTCTGGCGGTGACCATGGTGACCGCGGTGCTGGTGCAGTACTTTCACCATTTCCACCGCTATCAGTTCGGACTCTATATCTCCACCCTGTTCGGCATAGATTTCAGCGCCTTTATTTTCCTGGCGATCCTGGCGTTCTTTATTCACGTCCTCTCGCCCAACAAGTATGTCGGCTATTTCGCCTTCATCGCCTTCGTCATTGCCAATGCCTTCATCTGGCGGCCTCTGAATATCGCCACCAATCTGGTGAAGTTCGGGCAGACGCCCGATATGGTCTATTCCGATTTCTATGGCTTCGCGCCCTTCCTGAAGGGCTGGACCTGGTTCACCCTCTATTGGGCCGCCTTCAGCCTGATGATGATCGTGGCAACCCTGCTGCTGTGGCCGCGAGGCCGCGACCGCCGCTGGAGCAGCCGCCTGCGCAATGCGCGCTTGCGCTTCCACCGCCCGCTGCGCGCTCTGGCCGCATTCGGAATGATCGCCTTCCTCTCGATTGGCGCCTGGATCTACTACAACACCGAAATTGTGAACAAACTGCGGAGCGAAGATGACCAGGACGCGCTGCAGGCGGATTACGAAAAGAGCTACAAGAAGTTCGAAAAGCAGCCTGAGCCGCGCATCACCGATGTCAAATATGACATTGATATCTTTCCCCAGACCCGAGGCATGGAGATGCGCGGCGCGCAGACTATCGTCAACAAGACCTCTCAGCCGCTGCGGGAAGTGGATTTCACCCTTACCAATAACTACGACACCCAGATCGAAGTGCCGGGAGCCAAACTTACCAACAATGACACCCGGCTGCTGTTCCAGACATTTTCCCTCGATCCGCCCATGCAGCCCGGCGAATCCCGCGTCATGCATTTCACCGTGAAAGCGCGCAACCGGGGCTTTGAAAACTCGGTCACCAACCGCGAAATTGTTCAGAACGGAACTTTTTTCAACAGCACCGTGGCGCCCGCGATCGGCTACCAGCCCGGCAACGAGCTCACCGATCGCAACAAGCGCAAGAAATGGGGCCTGAAAGAAAAGGACCTGATGCCGGCCCTGGAAGAGAATTGCACCGCCGACTGCATGAACAGTTATCTGAGCAACAATTCCGACTGGGTGAATGTGGAGACCGTCATCAGTACCTCGGCGGACCAGATCGCGATTGCTCCAGGCTCGCTCCTCGGGGAGTGGAGCGCCAACGGCCGCCATTATTACCACTACAAGCTGGACCACTACTCGTTGAACTTTTACTCTTTTATGTCGGCCACGTACCAGGTCGCGCGCAGCAACTGGAATGGCATCAGCATCGAAGTCTATTACCTGAAAGAGCATCCCTGGAACGTTCCCAAGATGCTGAATTCGGTAAAAAAGTCCTTCGATTACTATACGCGGAACTTCGGGCCGTATCCGCACAGGGAAGCCCGCATCATTGAGTTCCCCCGCATCGCCCGCTTCGCTCAGGCCTTTCCGGGAACCATGCCGTACTCCGAATCCATCGGATTCATCGCCAACCTCGAGCACCCGGATGACATTGACTTCGTTTTCTACGTCGTCGGCCACGAGATGGCGCACCAGTGGTGGGCCCACCAGGTAATCGGCGCCAACATGCAGGGCGCCACGCTGCTTTCTGAGACGCTGGCCCAGTACTCCGCTCTCATGATTATGGAGAAAGAGTATGGCCCCAACGCCATGCGCAAGTTCATGCAATATGAAATGGACAACTACCTGCGCTCCCGCGGCACCGAACTGCTCAAGGAACGTCCGCTGCTCAGGGTAGAAGACTCGCAGGGCTACATTCACTACCGCAAGGGCAGCGTAGTCATGTATTACCTGCGCGACATGATCGGCGAGGATGCGGTGAATCGCGCGCTGCGCAAGCTACTCGGCGAATACGGATACAAGGACCCGCCCTACCCGACCTCCTACGCCCTCATGGACGCCCTGCGCGAGCAGATGCCGCCCGACCGCCAATATCTGTTGAAGGAGCTGTTCTACGACATCACCCTGTTTTCCAATCGCTGCCGCACGGCAACCGCGCACAAGCGGAGCGATGGCAAATACGACGTGACGGTCGAGGTCGAAACCCACAAGTACAAAGCCGACGAGAAAGGCAACGAAACAGAGGTCCCTGCAGATGACTGGATCGAAATCGGGGCTCTGGCCGCCCCCCAAAAGGGCAAGAAATATGGCGAGGTTCTGCACCGCGAGCGCGTTCACATGACGACCGGCAAGAGCACCTACACTTTCACCACCGACACGTTGCCCGATAAAGCCGGCATTGATCCCCGGCTTTTGCTGATAGATCGCGTGCCCGATGACAATCTGACCAAAGTGACCCTGCAATAGCCGGCCCGCAAGACACAGACACTTGAAATGCAAAGCTTTTCACTTCACGGCAGAAGGGCACTTCTGTTTCCTTCCAAAGCACGTATCTGAATGAGTTATTGCGGCCCGCCGTGGCAGGCTGATTGCCGTCTTTCCGTTGAAGCCCCAGCTGAGTGGAGGATGACCTCGCCGGCCAGAATTCCAATTTCCGTGCTTCGCATTCTCTGTGCCTTCAGCTTGCTCTGCGCGTTTTCCCTCGCAGCGCTGGCGTGCATCGGAGGCATCGCGCTGCACCGCGGTTCCCGCCGGACCATCCGCGAGCCGCACTTTCAGACTGGCCCCCGGCACGAGTCCGATTTTGGCGCCATGGCCCGCATCTCGAGCCTTGAGGGTTGCGCCACTGCCGATCCTCCGCAGGCGCTCGCCACGCCTGACCCGTTGCTCGATCTGCGCGCCCCGGAGTCCACCATCACGGTGAGTTTCATTGTCGGGACTGACGGCCTGGTGCACAGCCCGCTGATCCTTGAAGGCCCCGACTACCGCGACGACCAGGCGGTGCTTGCGACCGTGAGGTGGTGGCGTTACCGGCCTGCGACCTGCAACGGTGTACCAATGGAAGCAGAGGGCAAGATTGCTTTTTCGAGCCGCTAGCCGGCCTTTGTCAGCTAGAATGGCGGTTATCGGGTAGTTTCATTGGATTCCGAGACCAAATCCCGCCCCCCACAAAAGCCACCGGCAGAGCAAACGGATGCCTCGGTGGACGAGTTTTTCAACCAGTTGCAGTCTGATATGCGCCGTCCTGATGTCAGCCAGGAAGCCATTACAGCCGCCTTCAACGCAATCCAGCAGATGGACCTGGAGCCGGATTCCGAAGAAGCGGCCTCGGCCGTGGCGGAGAGCGAGACCCCGGGGATTTCCTGCTCGGGATGCGGCGTAAGCAATCCCGCTGAAAACAGCTTCTGCGCCACCTGCGGCGCTTCCTTGCGCGGTCCTTCCGCCCGGCCAATGGCGCCGCCTTCGGAAGCTGCGCCCGCTGCCGGTCTGCACCATTACCACCATCACTACCATCACCACTATTTCGCGCCCGGGCAGGCGGCGATGCCCTCCGGAATGGCCGCGGTGCCTGCAGCGCGCCCCGCGGTCGCGCCAGCCCGCGAGCCTGGGCGCCTGCGCGCTCCCGCCGGAGCTACGGGTCTAAGCCGGGCCGAGGCGGCCGTCCGCCGCATGTCCCAGGATTGGGCCCAGGCCTGCAACACCAAGCAGCTCGACGATTTGGTGGAGCTTTACCTGGCCGATGCCCTGGTTCTGCGCCCCAACATACCTCCGGTGCGCGGAGCCGCCGCCATCCGTGAATTCCTGTTTGCGGTGCTCGACGCCGGCCTGGGCGATGTGGAGATGGAACCTTTGCGGGTGGAGCTATTTGCGGATTTTGCCTACGAAGCCGGACGCTGCAAGATGCTGGTGCCGGTCGCCATGGGCAAGCGTCGCGAAGAGCGTGGCAAATACGTCATTCTGTTCGCCCGCCAGCCGGCTGGCGAATGGAAGATCATGCTCGATAGCTGGTCCAGCGATCTGAGCCTGGCGGCCGGCGGCGAGCCTGCCGCGGCGGTGCCAAGCATCGCGCCGGCCCGCGCCCCCCGCCGTTAAATCGCCACGCCGAGTTTCGCCAGATCGCTTTGCAACTGCGCCGCGCTCTGCATCCGGATGGTGCTCATTCCCAGCCGCGCGGCGGATTCCAGGTTCAGGGGCCGATCATCCACAAAGCAGCATTCGGCGGCTGCCTTCTGCGTCAGGTCGAGCGCCAGGCGGTAAATCTTCTCCTCCGGCTTTCTCAAGTCAACGAAACAGGAACTGACAAACAGAGAAAATATCTCCCGCAAGCCGAAGGTCTGAATTCGGTAATCATTCAGCTCCCTAGATTCGTTGTTGATCGTCCCCATCAGATATCTGCGTGTTCCCGCGAGCTTCCGCGCCAGGCTCAGAGCCTCCGGTTTCGGTTTGGAGGCGGAAAACATGGCCTGCTGGAACTCCTCGCGGCTGAAGGAGCGGGGCTGGCAGAACACGGTGCTGTCGAGATATTCTTTCAGGCTGATCTTGCCGCGCTCGAACGAAGAGACCACCAGTTCGTGGCGGCTCTGGAACTCCGCTTCATCCACCCCGAAGCGCTGCAGGATTTCGCCCCGCTCGTTGTGGTCCCAGGCGTTGCTGAGCAGCACGCCGCCCACATCCCAGAAAATCGTCGTGATTGCCGGCATTTCCTCTCCTGCTCAATCATAGCGGACATGGGGGCGGGCTTGGCTGGTTAGTGCCGCGCCGGCGCAGAGAGAGTTCGCCGCAATAAAAAGCCCTGGTCCTGGGCTTGCAGGACCAGGGCTTGTGCCCGATTTGCGGGCCGCTCAGTAGGTGCGAGCGGTGAAGATCTGGCGGTAGCTCAGATTATCCACGTCGCGGAACATGGGGGTTCCGGGCGGCAGGTTCTGAGGCGACGCAAACAGCGGATCGAAATAATACTTACGCGTCGGGGGGTGGTAAACGATGTTGCAGCACTTGAAGGTGCCCGTGGCGTAGGTTGAGTAGTACAGGCTGACCAGCGAGCCCTTGTAGTAGAGGGTAGCGTTGGACCAGTCCTCCAGAAAGCGCAGGAAGTTGTGCAAGCCGCCATCGGTCCCGAAATAACCGTCAGGCGTTCCTGTCGGGTTATAAAAGTTCATGGCCTTGCCGGCCGCAATCGCCACCCGGTAGTAGGTGTCGGTGGCGTTTTTGGCGGAATCGTCAATGGTGGAAAGCATGCTGCCAGGGGTCGTGGAAGCGCTCTTTCCCGAACCCGTAATAAAGCCGGCATCCTGCCAGTTGTTGGAAAGCACGCTCACCGCGTCCGCGATAATGCCCGCGGCCGCGTGCTTCGGCTCCGTCCCGGTGGTCGGGTTCTTCCACATGGGGTCAACCGAGCTGCTGTTGTAGTCGCCCTGGATGTAAACCGGATTTTCAGAGGCCACCGTGAAGCCGCCCGTGCCGTCGGGTTTCGTCGGCAGAGGCGAGACCGTCGTGCTGGTCATGCCGCCATCCACCAGCTTGAGCACATGGCGGGCTCCGGTCACGCGGTTCTTGCGCCCGGTAGTGTAGCAACTCGAAATGCGGTCTTTGTACGGATTGGGCGGATTGGCCGTGTCTGTATCATTGGCATAAGTAGAGCCGTAGGCGTCGCCCACGCCTTTTACGCCGTAAATGTCCAACCCTCCGTTTTCGTTCACATCTTCGGGAGACAATGCCGTCCGGCCTGAGCCCGAACGCACCGGCAGAGCCGGTTCCAGGCCTTTATCGGGCATGCCTTTGTTCGACAGATTGATGGTGTCTTCGAACCCATACTCGCCCGCCAGAGCGGTCGCTCCTTGCGCCATCTGCTCGCCGCGCCGGTCGGAGAAGTACAGGATGTAGCCGTTCTGCGAGCCCGAATCCACGGATGGGCCGGTGCCGTTCTTGTAAGCGCCCTGGCCGAGCAGCCACTGCCGCAGATTGCCCACATCCAGCTCCACGGCGTTCATGATTCCATTGGCGGTGCAGCTTCCGGCGGCCAGACCGCTCACGTCCCAGGCCTCGCCTTCGCGGGCGTCGTACAGATTAATCGGGTACCAGTTGAAGGGCGAGCCGGTGTTGCTGTTGGTTTCCACGTAATTGTGGCCGTTGGTGTCGGTCACCGTTTTGAGAGACAACGAACCGCTGGTGACGTAGCTCACCGCGCCGTCGCCGTTGCGGTCCGCCTGTTCCTGGAAGATCAGAATGGCGTTGGGATTCACCGAGTTCGCGGTGCTCGATTCGGCGTTGGGCACCTGGGTACCGCGGGCAAACCCATAGCCCAGCCACTCTTTGGTGATCCCGACCCAGGCGGCGGCGCTGCCCAGCCGCTCTTCCACGCGCAGCCAGCCGCCGATCAGCGGCCACTGCTTGTTGTTGTCCAGGCAGGTCACGGTGACGGGCAGGTTGCTGTCGCCACACAGATAGTTCACAAAATCCGGATCGTACCCGGCGGCTGTTCCCCCCGGGTTCTTCGCGCTGCTGTCGGTATTGGCCCAGGCAAAGTAATATCCCGAAGTTTGCTGGGTTGAATTGGCTTTGTCATAGACCTTCCAACCCGTAGCGTCGGAAGGGTCTCCGGTTCCATTGCCTGCCGGATTCCCCAGCTGAATATCGTTGCTCTTGTCGCCATCCCAGCCGGGCAGGTGAAGGTCATTTTCCTGGTCGCTCAACAGCACGCGAATCTGGGCCTGGTTGGCCAGGCGGGAGGAGCCGAGCAGCGAGCTAGTAGATTCATTCGTCGGAGGTCGCCGGATAATCTGATAGGGGAAGGTCGTGCCGCTGACAAATGGCAGAGAAAGGTTCTTGGCGCCATTGCCACCGGGTTTTTCCGTAATGCCGTAGTCTCCATCCAGAACGTAGGAGTTGAAGGTGGACTTCACGCTCGACCAGTTGGAATTCTGCGCCGAAGTCGCGTCTCCGGTTACGCTGCCGTCGCTGCTGCTCGGGGTTTGAACGAATTGCGTGCAGTAGCTTCCCTGCTTGCCGCCATTGGCATAGTTGTAGCAACCCTGGGATGCGGTGGCGACGTACACCGGCCCGCCATCGTTATTGCTGGAGTTAGCCGTCATGCCATTGGGGAAGACCTGGTTGATGACGTTGCCCCAGACCGTGATCTTGTCATCGAAAATCAGGTTGTAGCCGTTGGCTACGCCCACGTAGAGGTCGCCATTGGTATGCACCCGGCCTTCAAACGTCAGGTCCGGACTGCTGAAGAAGCCCAGGTCGCCATCGGAGAACACGCCGAACTGAAACACCGGAATCAAGGCCACTTCCACCGTGCGGGTCATGGTAGCTTCATCGCCCAGCGGCCGTTTGGCGGTGGCCAGAAGGGTCACCGGGATAATTTGCGCATACAGTCCCTGGTAAGGCCCGCTGCTGATCTGTCCATAGGAAGAGGCCAGGCTGCCGTCGGTGTTGGTGGCAGCGGTCAGGCTGTAGTCGGGATAAGTGACTCCGGGATCGTTGGTGGGTGTGTTATTGCCCAGCGCGGCAATCTGCGCCGCCGTGGGGGATTCGATGTTCTGGAAGGTATCCGCCAGATCGGAGGTCATCTTTTCGACCGCTCCTTCGGCGTCATGGTAGGCCAGATTGTTCTCCAGGTCGTTGGTCCCGACCTTGGCTTCGGAGTTGACCATCATGAGCATGCCGATGGCGATGCCCGACATCAGCAGCATCAGCATCAGCGATGCGATCAGAGTGAACCCCCGCGAACGAAGTTTAGCGCTCTTCATGGTGTGACTCCTGTTCATCCCCACAGAACCTTGGTTGCCCGGCCCACTCGCCGCTGCTCACTGATAGCGGTTGGAGTAAGTCAGATTGCGCGCGCTTACCGAGGTGGAAACGTCAAAGCCCTGGTAGCCGCTGGTACCCTGAATCTGGCTGCGTAGCGTCATGTGCGCAATGTTGACGTTGCGAATCATGGAGGGGGAAACGCCCTGCGAAGCGCCGGCGTCGTTGGTGGCTACCAGCAGATTGCCGTTACTGTCGTAAGTGTCATAGGTGAACTGCAGATAGGCGACGTTTTCGGCCAGCGGAATCGGCGTGTGCCCGCTCACCTGTTTCATCAGCCGCGGCGTCGCCCCGGTCAGCCCCGTAGGGTCGCTCACCTGATCGAGGTAATAGGTGATCACCAGCACCCGCTGGGCCACCGTGTTGGTCGAAATGCTGCCCACGTTGTTGGCCACCTGCTTGATGTCTCCCAGCGTGGCCGTGCTCTGCTGCAGGTACATCGGGTCGCTGTCGTTGAAGTTCACCGTGTAAGGGCTGGAGGATCCCGAAGCCGAAGACACCTCCGCCACCGCTACGTTGCTGC
>Ga0335081_10020759_pt1 | contig 10622 bp, 4 predicted proteins | sample Lox_Sample_35_FD_206713 | JGI IMG/M metagenome (GOLD analysis project Ga0335081, IMG submission 206713) | Soil microbial communities from Loxahatchee National Wildlife Refuge, Florida, United States - Lox_Sample_3.5 | ecosystem: Environmental > Terrestrial > Soil > Wetlands | place: USA: Florida... | reverse complement strand
CGGCCTGGCGGCCGCCGCCACACACGGCAAGCGGTTCTTCAGCCTGCCGCGGCAATGGGAGTTGGGACAGGCGGACTGGAGCCCGCCCGTGTTTGGCGCCAGCGGGCGCTTCGATTCCCCGCCGGGACACTTCAGCCACACCCTGGCGGCGCCGGCCGATATCAGCATCGGCACGCGCAGCGCCCCCATCGACCTCATCCTGCGGCCCCACTGGCATTTCTCGCGCTTCGAGTATTACGACCGCTACTGGGGCAACGCCTGGCTGGACAGCCCTCCGCGCCCTGCGCACATGCAGCGGATCAGCCTGCCGCCCATCACGCTCGAAGGTCTGCGCAACGACCCCAACGCCGCCGGCACGCCCGATACGCGCAGCAACTGGGCGGTCGATCTCGGCGCGCACAGCTACGTGCAGGCTCTGCCGTTCATCCTGCGCCGCGACGCGACAGGGGCCGCGCTGTCCCCTCCGGACGGGGCGCACCTGGGGTTGCGTCTCCGCAGCGACGCGAACACGTTCGTCTATGCCCGCGACGACCAGGTGCGGCTGATGGCGGTCAGCCCTCCGCCGGCGTCTCCCGGGCCGGACCGCCTGCGGTACTACGACGTTCCGCACGTCTGGAAATCGACGAAGTATTATGTACGCCGAGAACTGTCGAATCCGGCGGCGGCGGGGAAGTTCTTCGACACGAACACCGCCGCGGAGATCGCCGATGCCGAGAACATCGGCAAGCCGCTGGTGTTCTGCCTCGACGACATGGTGTTGAGCGTCGGGACGCCGGCGACCGGCGCCGTGACCGGGCCACTGCCGTCTCCGCCGACGCGGGTCGCGATTTTTAGCCACCGCTTCGACGACCAGTTGCCGGATACCGAATTCCACGGCCTGTACAAGATGCTGGCCCCGGTGTCGCCGCCGGTCGATCTGCCGGCGAGCGACGTGCCGGTCACCGACAATTACCTCTTCGACTACGCCGACTGGACGCGGCTCGTAGTGGCCCAGGGCAACCTGTTCGATGTCTTCGACAAGCGCACTCCCGACGTGGCGGGCCGGGTGGTGGGTGCGCGCGCGGCGGTGCGATGGGTGGACGTCAGCGCGCCGCTGCCGGGCGTGGATGCCTACACATCCAGCCCGCCCGGGACCGCCTTCAAGTTTCCGGACCGCAAACCGCTTCCCAATCGCCTGTTGTGGAGCACCACCAGCGGTGCCTGGGCCGTCACGGCGCGCATCAACGTTCCCTCGGCGCATCCTCTTTTTGCGCTGCAGCCCTTCTACCAGCAGCGCCAGGCCGAACGGTACAGCAAACCCTTTCATGCGACGGGAGACGATGAGCAGATCGGGAGATTCGACCTCGCTCTCCTGCGGTGCTGCGACGTCTACGAAGGTGACGAAGTCGCCGCCAACCTGCACTACATCCGGTCTTACTTCAACTTCGACTACAGCCCGCCGTCCAGTCCGCCGGGAAAGGTCAAGTCCGCACTGACCGCGGCGCAGCGGCCGCCATGGGCGAACCTGATCAGCATGAACGTCGGCAAGCGTTGGAGCGGCAACGATCCGGGCATCAGCGAGAGCCGGGCGCTCTTCCGGCCGCACGGCGCACCGGGAACGCACCTCAGAATCCCGGTGGTGTGGTTTCCGCAGAGCGTCGAACAGGCGCACGCGCATTTCGAGATCAACCTGCTCGGTATCCCGCCGGGCGGCTCCGGCCGCGACAATCGCAACGGTTTTTGGGGCCGGGGCGAATCGAGCGACGGCAGCTTCCAGTCGCTGGGCGCGGCGAGGCACTTCCGCTACGCCGCGGCCCACGAAAGCGGCCACATGGACGGGCTGCCGGACGAGTACAACGAACGCTGGGACGGCGCCTCTTACAACCAGATCAGCTTCAAGGCCAACCTACCCGGCGACCCCTTCGAGAGGGACGGCCGGACCGAAGCCGGAGTGCAGTCGCCGCCCGGCGACACCGCCATGATGAACGGAAACTGCCGCCTTCGGAACCGGTTCTTCTGGCACGCCGCCGAATGGTGCCGGCTGGTGACCGGCACGCCGTTTGAGGTGGATCTGACCGATATCGGCGGGACCAGGTATCCCAACTACTGGTTGCCGGCGCACCCCAACACGGCCAAGGGACGGACCTACTACGACTGGCCGTTCGAAGCATGGGTCAGCCCGCCGGGCGGCCACCGTTTTGACTGGTTCCTTTACCGCCTGGGCAGGGAGCACTACACGTCCAATCCGGCAATGATGCCCCACGCCAGCGTGGCCCAGCCGTTCGACGGCGTTCTGGTGATCGGCATGCACATGGTCTGCCAACTGCAAGGCAACGCCAACCTGCAAAACGAGGACGATCTGAGGAGCCGCCTGCTGGCGGTGCTGGCGGCGTCGGTGGGGCAGGAGATGAACAACCGGTTTTATGCCGGGGGCACTCACGGGGGCCAGACTTTTAACCGGTGTCTCATTCATTTCACTCCGCAGTTCTTTGTGCAGAACCATCCCTTTGCCTCGCCGCCGCGCGCCCCCGTCACCGTCGGCGGCTGGACGTACCGGGAAGTGGATCGAGCCCTGTACACCGGCGCCACCTCGCTGGCGACTTTGTTTGGGGCGTCGTGCCGGCTCGAGGTCTGGAACGCCGCGGCCACCGTCAGCCCGCCCAACTGGAGCCCGCCGCTGCGGCGCCTGTCGATGACGGTGGCCAGCGACGCCGATCTGGACGTGCAGTTCGAGGGCTGGTTTCCCCGGTTCCTGGGACTGGCTGGAGAGATGCATTCGGTAACCGCGGCGCAGATGCAAACGATCGTGCAGGGAGTGATCCCGGCCTTCACGGTCCACACGTTGCCGTGACCCGGGAGCAGCGCATGGCACGCGGGTCGAGGAGCGCGGCTTATGGAATAGTGGCGCTGGCGGCGCTGGCTGCGGCCGTCTGCCTGGCCCAAGGAGGTGATACCAAGGTGCGCCAGATTCAGTTCGTGAAGGGTTTTGACTATGGCTCGCGGGATTTCCCGGCGATCAGCATTCATCCGGCGGCGCGGCCGGCGGCGGTGCCCGCGGCCACGCCCGATCCGCACGCTTCTTACTACCAGGCATTCGCCAACGGAGAGTTGAACTCGCGCATCGGCGCGCGGCTTCCCGCCGGAGAATGGGTGGTCGAATGGAGCGCGCCGCTTGACCCGCAGCTCACACCGGCATTCGTATTGGAAGACGGGGACCGCATCGTAGTGCGGTCGGCGATGTGGGCGCTGTTCGACCGCGCCGGAGCCTCGCTGGGCAGCGGGCAGGCGGCCGGTCCGCCGGTGGTCCTCGACGCCGCGCAGAACCTGTTCTACTCGATTCTGCCCTCGGGCTACTTCTCCGCCGCGCACCTCAGCGACGGCAAACCCGCCTACATGTTCCTGCCGTCGTTCGGCGATATTTTCAGCCGCGTCTTCGTGGCGCGCCGGGGATCGCGCATCCTGGTGGTGGGCGAGGAGCGCGCCCTCGATCCGCATGGGGAGCGGCAGCCGTGGCGATCGCTCGTCGAGATCAACGACGTCGGCGACCCGGTGCGCACCTCCGCTGGAGGGCGGGTCACCGGCTCGCAGCCGGTCGGCTCCCTGGAGATCCCGTCGCCGCACGTGGTGGCGGCCTCCGCGGGTGACAACATTGTCGCCGCGGCGCCTGGCGAGATCTACGTGACCGACTGGAACCTGGAAGGCCGCGCCGTCCTGGAAGGGACTTTCGACCCGCGTGCCATGAGCCTCGACGAGGCCGGGCGCATTTATCTCATCGTGGACCACGGAGACAAGACCAGCCTCTGGCTGTTGACCCAGGCCGGGGAGCGCGTCTATTCCTACGAGTTTCCGCCCGGCTCCCCGGCCGGCCTCCGCCCACCTATGGTGGGTTACGATCACACGGTGTACGCGATTGCCGGACGGTTCCTGTACGCCATCGGGCCGGACGGAAAGCTGAACTGGTCGCGCGAGGCGAAAGCGCGGCTGTCGGGCGCGGTGGTCACCGGCGACGACCAGCTTCTGACGTCCGAAGGCAGCCAGGTGGTGGCGTGGAACCAGGCCGGCGAACGGCGCGTGGTGCATTCCTTCGACGAGGAACTGGCCACGCCGCCGGTGCTGACCGCGGACGGCCACCTGCTGGTGGCTTCGCGGAGAGCGCTGTACTCGCTGGGGCGGGCGCGTTGAGGGGGGTATGGCTTTCTTGGGGTCAGCCCGAGTCGGCTACAATTGGCGTAGACACATGGTCGAGATTCAGCCTCTACAAATCGACATCGAGCGGGAAACGGACGGACGCATTCTCGCTTCCGTTCCGGAACTGCCGGGAGTGATGGCCTACGGCGACACGGAAGACTCGGCCCTGCGGAAGGTCAAGGCGATAGCGCTGCAGGTTCTCGCCGACATGATCGAGAATGGCGAGGAATTGCCGCAACCGCTGAGAGTTCTGTTTGCAGCGTGAGTACCTGGAGCGTAACCAAGGCCCGAAAGGCTACTCGGCACTGCTCAGTATCGGTTGGACCTTCAAGAAGCGGGTCGGCTCTCCGCAAGCTGCAACGGCCAGGGTGGCGGAATTTCACATTCTGCTTCCACGACAACGAGGAGATCGGACCCGCAGCTTTGGCGAAGCGGCCGCAAGATCTCTGATGCCGGTGGCTCTTCGGGCAGTCGGCACGCCGAAGCCGGCGTGGGGCCGCGTCAGAGTGAACGGGTGTATGCTGGGCTCGAATGGTCGAATGCACTCTCCGCAAGCGAATCTTCCGTGTTGTTCTGGCGCTGACGCCCGCCGTGGCGTTGCTTTCCGCGCAGACGCCGCAGCGTGACGGAACGCCGCCAGCCCCTACACACGCCGATATCCTGCGCGGCGAGTACGGCCCGTATCGCGCCAATAACGATCTGCTCTACTACCATCTGGACGTCCGCGTCGATCCGGAGAAGAAGTTTCTCAGCGGGAAGAACACCATCCGCTTCAAGATGCTGAAGGACGATACGCGGATCCAGCTCGACCTGCACGCCGCGCTGAACGTCGACAAAATTCTGCTCGGCGACACGACGCTCCGCTACGCGCGCGATTCCGGCGCCGTCTTCGTGGACTTTCCGGAGACGCTCCGCGCCGGCCGCGTCTACTCCATCGACTTCTATTACTCGGGGAATCCGGTGGAGCAGGGGCGGTTCGGCGCCATCGCCTTCCGCAAAGATCCGTCCGGCCATCCCTGGATCAATACCGCCTGCGAAGGCATCGGCGCCAGCGTGTGGTGGCCCAATAAGGACCAGTGGCGCGACGAGGTCGACAACATGGACATCAGCGTGTCGATTCCCAACGACCTGGTGGATGTTTCCAACGGAAAGTTTCTGGGCAGGACCGACCTGGGCGACGGCTACACGCGGTGGGACTGGCGCGTGCAGTACCCCATTAACAACTACGACGTCTCGCTGAACATCGGCAACTATCAACACTTCGCCGACCGGCTCGGCGACCTGCCGCTGGATTTCTACGCGCTGCCCGAAGACCTGGACAAGGCCAAAAAGCAGTTCGTGCAGGCCAAGGGGATGCTCGAGGCGTACCAGCACTACTTCGGCGAGTATCCGTTTCAGAAGGACGGCTACAAGCTGATCGAAGCGCCCTACTCCGGAATGGAGCACCAGAGCGCGGTCACCTACGGCAACCACTTCGCCAACGGCTACCTGGAGCGCGACTGGACCGGCGTGGGCATCAGCCCGCGTTTCGACTTCATCATCATCCACGAAAGCGCGCACGAGTGGTTCGGCAACAGCATCACCGCGGCCGACGTGTCGGACATGTGGATCCACGAGGGCTGGGCCACCTACCTCGAGGGCCTCTACGTCGAATACATGTGGGGAAAGGACGATGCCTTGAAGTACCTGAACGGGTACAAGTCGAAGGTCCGGAACCGCCAGCCGATCATCACCCAGCGCGGGGTCAATCGCACGCCGCCGCAGGACATGTACTTCAAGGGCGCGCTGTTCCTCAATACGCTGCGGAGCGTGGTCAACGACGACCGCCGCTGGTGGGCGCTGCTGCACGACTTCTACCAGCACTTCCAGTACCAGAACATCATGACCGAGGATGTGGTGGCGTACTTCAACGAGAAGACCGGCATGAACCTGACGCCGATCTTCGATCAGTATCTCCGCCACACCGCGCTCCCGGCCCTCGAGCTGAAGTTCGACGGCGCGCCGGGCACCGTGTCATACCGGTGGCAAGCCGACGAGCCGGCCTTCGCCATGCCGGTGCGCGTGGGAACGAAAGACCACTGGCAGATCATTCAGCCCACCACCGAGTGGAAGACGATGCAGACGCCGCTCCAGAAGGACCAATTCGCGGTGGCGACGGATCTGTACTACGTCGACGTGAAGTAGGGGCCGGGCATGCCCGGCCATGTCCCAGTGCTGCTTACGTAGCGCGTTGAGCGGCGGCAGCGGCGGCCTTATTGCCTGCGCACCGAGATCAAGGAACGGGTTCGTGGAATGACTGGTCTCACAGAACGGGCTCCTGGGCAGCCAGTTTAGGCCGCAGAGAGCGCACTGATCGTAACGTAATATTCGTCCGGATCGCGGAGCGAGAACTCCTTGGTTTGAGTGTGCGGATTCACGTGTGGCTCCTCTTCGAGTCGAGTGACGAGAGAGCGTGCCCTTTGAAGCGCCAGGTCGAAATCATCGACACGGAAGAACAACAGGAGGCCGTTGCCGGGTGTCCCGCGATCGGGGCTCATCAATGAGGGATGCTCGTGGGCGCCCCACTCGTGAAGGCAGAGCAAGACAGTTCCATCTGAATCGAGGATTTGCCCAAAGTAATCATGGGCAGGAAGGGTAGCCGGCTGACCGAACAGCGCCTGGTACCATTTGAAGCTGCCCGGCACGTCGCCTACCCCTATGATCGTCCACGTGCGCTTCATCGGGTCCCCCTCTGCGGACTAATTCTTGTTTAGACCGACCTGGATACAACCGGTCGTGGACACCTGAAACCAAGTCGTCGCCGCCAGCCGGGCCGACAACCCATTTGTGTTTACACTCGCTTCTAACATATCCCAGAACTTGCCTACTGTTTTGTGCCGACAGGCGGGTCAGGCTAAACCTGCCATCGCCAGAGATAGATCCTCTCAGACTGGCGGATCGTCGGCCACTCGTACAGAGCTCGGATGCTGCTCTCCTGGAAACTCGCTCCAGGCTGCGATGGAAGGGTGCGCCGTGAGAACCGGACGGAGCCCTGCTATGCGCGCAAGTGACAACCTGCCGGCGCTACGCCGGACATAATGGCGGGATCGCGGGGATGACCGACTCCATGATCTTCATTGTGCCTCAATTGCCCACCACGGTGGAGCCGAAGCGCCCGAACGCACCACGCCTCCGTGCCCGCCGCCGGCGGCAAGACCGCCGGCGCTACATTACAGATTTGCAGCGTAGCGCGCGGCCACCTTATGCAACGCTTCGATGACGTCCTCGGCGTCGAGCGCGCTCATTGACGGCGAGAGAGGCAGCGTCAGCAAGCGGCTTGCGGTTTGCTCCGCTACCGGCAGCAGGCCCTCGGCGAAGCCATATTTCTCGCGGTAATAGCGCGCCAGGTGCACCAGGGGATAATGCACCGTGGCCCCGATATTCTCCGCACGCAGGGTCTCCACCACGCGGTCGCGGCTCGCACGCCAGCGGCCCTCCTCGAGCGCGATCACGTACAGGTGCAGGCTATGGCGGTTTGCGGCGTCGTCCGCGGCGGGGCGCGCCTGAACGCGCAGCGGCAGGTCCCGCAGCGCTTCGTCGTAGCGGCGTGCATGCTCCTGGCGTACGCGCAGCAGCGACTCCTGCTTGCGCAACTGCGGCAGCCCAAGCGCGGCAGCGAAATCCGGCATGTTGAACTTGTACCCCGCGGCCACCAATTCGGCTGGCGCGAGGCTGCGGTCGGCGAAATGTTCCCAGGCGCCGCTCGACTGCCCGTGCATCCGCCGGATGCGGATCCGCTCGGCCAGGGCCGCGTCCGGGGTGGTGATCATCCCGCCTTCCGCGGTGGTCAGGTTTTTGTTGCCGTAAAACGAGAACACCGCCGCGTTCCGCCCGCCGCCGATCATGCGGCCTCCGTAGCGCGCCCCCACGGCGTGGGCGGCGTCTTCCACCATGGGGATGCCGCGCGGGCGCGCCACCGCCTCCAGCGCATCCAGGTCGCAGGGCAGGCCGCCGAAATGCACCGCCAGGATGGCCCGCGTGCGGGGGGTGATGGCTCGCTCGACCGATTGCGGATCGATGTTGAGCGTCTCGGAATCGATATCCGCGAACACCGGCCGGGCGCCTACGTGTTCGATCACGTTCACCGTGGCGGCGAAGGTCAGCGGCGTGGTGATGACTTCGTCGCCGGGCCCGATCCCCAGCGTCACCAGGCTCAAGAACAGGCCCGCCGTGCAGGAGTTCAGCGACACCGCGTGCTCCGCGCCCACGTAGGCGGCGAACTCCTGCTCGAAGCGCGCCGCCCTCGGTCCGGAACCGATCCAGCCCGAGCGCAGCGTGGCGGTCACCTCATCAATCTCTTCCTGACCCAGGCTGGGTGCGCCAAAAACCAGGAACTGCTCGCGCACGGGTTTTCCGCCTTCGATGGCGAGCGCTTCGGCGCCACCGGCCGCGGCTCTGCGTTTGCGGCGTTCCCTGGCGGCGCGCATCCGCTTGCCCAGAGCGACACCCTCTTCGATCGCCGGGATCCACTCCGGATTGCGCACCGCCCGCAGGTACGCGTACTCCGCCGAATAACCGTACTTCACCAGGTTCGCCGCGTGGCAGCGGGCGATGGTCATGGCGTCGCGCGTGAGCTGTTGCGGGTGGTGCTGGACGTAGAGCAGCGGCTCGGGCACGTGCTGGAACCGGGTGATTTCGAGCAACTGGTAGAACAGGTCGTAATCCACGTCCATGGGCATGGATTCGTCGTGCAGTTCGGTCCGCATGACCAGGTCGCGCCGCCCCATCCAGCCGTCGCCGCGCAGGTTGCGCGTGCGGAGCCATTCGTCGGCGCTCCAGGCGCCATCGTCGACGCGCCGCCACAGTTCGCGGTCCCATTCGTCGATCACCACCTCGTTGACGTACACCACGCCTTCCTCGGAATTTCGCTCCAGGCAGGCCACCGAGCGTTCCACGAATTCGGGATGGAAGTAGTCGTCGCTGTCGAGCAGGGCGACGTAGCGCGCCGATTCCGAGGTCATCCGCAAGGCGCGGTTCTTGGCCGCGGCCACTCCCAGGTTTCGCTCGTGACGAAAGATCCGGACGCGGTCCGCGTATTGTTCCAGAACTCCGGGCGTGCCGTCGGTCGATCCATCGTCCACCACCACGATTTCCAGCGGCGAATAGGTCTGGCGCAGCACCGATTCGATGCATCCCGCCACGAACCGCTCGCGGTTGTAAGCCGTGATGGCCACGCTCACCAGCGGCCGCGGCTCCTGGTGCGCCGCCGCGGCCGGCGTGGTCGCCGGTGCCGGCTTTTCGGCCATGGCCAGGATGCGCATCTCGCCGTCGCCCCGCAGGTCGAGCAGGCGAAACCGCGCCGACACCTGTTCCCGCACCCAGGCCTCGGTGTGATGATTGAGGTGCAGCGGGTTGGGGTCGTTGACGCACTCGCTCAGCAGCAGCCTGCCGCCGGGCTTGAGCACGCGCGCGGCTTCCGCCAGCGCCGCTTCGGCATCCATTAGATACGACAGCACCGAGTACAGCACCACGGAATCGAAACACTCGCTGTGAAACGGCAGTTGCTCGGCGCCGCAGTGGACGAACGGAAACTGGCGGCACGCGGGAAACTGCGGCAGGGGATCGCAGCCGAAGTAGGAAACTCCCGGCGGCAGGTGCAGACGCAGGGAGCCGCCGCCGCAACCCACTTCGAGCATTCGCCCGCCGGCCGGCTGGAAGTAGTCCACGGCGTGCTGCTTGCGGGTGTCGTGGTATGCCAGCCGGTCCGTGGTGCATTGCCGGCGCCAGTCGGTGAGCTGGTCGAGGCACTGCTGCCAGCGGCGGGCGCGGGTCCGCCGGAACAGGTCCCGCAGGAGCCCGACGTTCTTGCTCAGGTCATTGAGCTCTTCCACGCGACGCCGGCCCAGTTGACCCATGCGCCGGCGCAAGGCCTCATCGCGGCACAAACGTTCCAGGAGACCGGCGAGTCCCTCACTGTCGCCGGGCTGCGCCAGCAGGCCCTCGCACTCGTTCCGCACATAATAGGGCGCGGAGAGCAAATCGGAGACGACCACCGGCAGTTCGTACGCCATGGCTTCGAAGACCGTGGTCGGAATGCCATCGGCATCGCCATCGGCCGCGCGGACGCAGGGCAGGCAGAAAATGTCGCTCTCCTGGTAAGCCTCGCGGCACTTCGCCTCCGGTTGCAGGCCCAGGAAGTGAATAGAGCGGCTGTCGCCCGCCGCCGCTCGCAGGCGGTCCTCTTCCGGGCCGCTGCCGATCAGCCAGAGTTCCACTTCCGGGATGCGCGATTCCAGTTTGCGAAACGCCTCCACCAGGTGAACGAGACCTTTCTTTTCGATGAAGCGCGCGATGGAGAGAATCCGTACGAAGCTTCGCGCCGGTCTTGTGCCAGGCAGGCGGTAGTCGTCCAGGTCGAGCGAATTGGCGATCTGCTCGACCTTCTGCGGATCGGCGCCCAGCCGCTCCACAACCCA
>Ga0335081_10020758_pt1 | contig 10622 bp, 8 predicted proteins | sample Lox_Sample_35_FD_206713 | JGI IMG/M metagenome (GOLD analysis project Ga0335081, IMG submission 206713) | Soil microbial communities from Loxahatchee National Wildlife Refuge, Florida, United States - Lox_Sample_3.5 | ecosystem: Environmental > Terrestrial > Soil > Wetlands | place: USA: Florida... | reverse complement strand
TCTGCGCTGCTGTCGTTGAGCAGTCAGGCGACATCGTTGGAATCGACGTAGTCGCAGGGGAGGAACCTGAACGATGCTGCCGGTTTCGCAGGAATTTTCTTTGTATGCACAGAGGAGGAATTATGACGCGCGGTAGATCCATTCGCATCACGGCTACGTTGACGCGGCTGTTCGTGATCGTTGCAGTGTCCAGCACGATCGTTTCCGCCCAAACCAAATTGGAAGGGGTTATTAAAGGACGCAACGGAGCACAAATCATTCTTCAGACGGCAGATTCGCCGAAGGTCATCGTTCTACTGACGGACGGCACGGACGTGGGCCAGTTTGAGGGCGCACTCAAGGCGCGCACGAAACGGATGTCGATGGCCGCGCTGGTTCCCGGGCTTCCCATCAAGGTAGAGGGAAGCTACAACACAGAAAATCAGTTGGTCGCGACGACAATCCGGTTCAAGGGAAACGATCTGCAACAAGCACAGGCTATTCAGGCCGGTTTAGCCGAGACGCAGAAGCAAGCCCAAAAGAATAAAGAGGAGCTAGAAAAGCAGAACGCCGAGCTGGCAGCACAGAATGCAGCGCTGAAGGAGCAGAATGAAAAGGTGGCTGAGAACAAAGCTGCGATTGATGCTGCTGTAGCGCGATTCGGACAACTCGACGACTACTACATTCTCGACGAAGTAACAGTGTATTTCGGCAATGGCAAGGTGAAAGTTGATCCCAAGTACACTCCACAACTGGTAGCGTTGGCTGAAAAGTCGAGGACCATCAAGGGGTACATGGTTCAGGTAAAAGGGTACGCTTCAGCCTCCGGCAGTGCTGCCTTCAACCAAAAGCTGAGTGAGGATCGCGCCAATAATGTCACCGACATCCTCCTGCAACAGGGGCATGTCCCGCTTACGAATATGCTGGCCCCCGGCGCGATGGGCGAGAGCCGTCAGGTAGCCAAGGACAAAAAAGCGGATAGCGAGGCGGAGAACCGTCGCGTTGTGGTCCGGATTCTCCAGAACAAGGGGATTGCTGGACTGTAGTGGCGAATCCGCCGCTTCAATTGTTCTGAGGAATGCGGGTGCTTCGGTCGCTATCGGCAGCCCGAGAACTGCGGAACATCTGCCCCAGTCCGAATTCCGTGGTTGAAGGATCCTTTTGTCGCGAGGATAGGGGCTGGAATGGATCTCTCTGCGCAGCACTCGACTGAATGGAAATGATTGGTAGGAGAGTCCAATCTGTTTCATCCAACTACACGATGTCTCCAGGCTGTCGCTCTGGGCTTGGTTGTGGCGCTGTCCTGGTTGCCGGCTCAGGCTCAGACCCAGACTTATCAAACCTGGCCCGAGATCGACACCTACGTCAATCTGAACCAGAATTTCAGGCTGTTCTTCATCGCAGCACAAACGATCGAAAACCATCAGAAGGATGCCGAGATTGGACCGAACCTCGACTTCTTCTTCAAGCCTTTGTTCAAGACCAACAAGGGCGTCATCTTCCAGCCAGACCGATCAAAAGCTAGACCTTTTCTACTGAGGGTGGGCTATCACTATCTACCTTCTACCAATGGTTACACTGAGCAGCGTGGAGTGCTGGAGGCAACCGGTCGTTATGCGCTGAAATCCGGTTTCCTTTTTTCCGTGAGAAACCGGGTCGACCTCCGATTCATTACCGGTGAGTTTTCATGGCGCTATCGCAACCGGCTGACCGTGGAAAGAACAGTTTCGATTCGCTCTTATCACTTCACACCGTACGTTCGCGGCGAGGGATACTTCGACGGCAACTATGGAAAATGGAGCAGAACCGCGGAGGATCTGGGAGCAGCGTTTCCAATTCGCAAACATACCGAGATCGAACCCTACTATGAGCATCAGAACGATACCAGTAAATCACCGAATCACCAGGTCAATGCTTTTGGGCTCTCGTTGAACCTGTACTTCTGAAGCTGCTTTCAATCCTCCAGTTGGAAGCTGCGGCAGGCTGTCCTTGCGCGCATGCGACTTATCCGGTCGATATGCATTGCAGATCCGCGTCTATTCCCATTCGTGGTCAAGCCTCCTGATCTCGCCATACTCGCGATTCTCTTAATTCGTGTGACTGTACGTTCTGACAGTATCCAACGTGGAGCGCGCAACCTAATCTGTCCGTGAAAAGCGGGTGAAGACTGTTTGCTCCGCGCACGAGGTACAAAAATGATGAGTATGCAAATTCCGGTAGTAGATGTTTCCGTCGGAACGAATCATTGCCGAGACAGACGATCGCATGTCTGCGTGCAGGGATTCTTCCTCGCGGCCGTTTGCACTTCCTTGGTCTTATCTACGGTGCTTGCGCACGGGCAAGCCGCGGATTCATCCGCCATGGCTCCGAGCGGTGTACTGCAAGCTCAGGTGCAACTGGTGGTCGGCGGTCAAAGCATAAAGAACAATTCCAAAGGCACGCTCTCGGTTGTGGGTAACTCGTTGCAGTTGGAGGCTGATGGGAAGAAGGTTTCGGTCGAAGCCTCGTCCATTCTCGACATCTCTACGGATAAAGACAGCCGACAGGATATTACAGGTGCGGCTCATCTCGCGGCGGAAGCCATTCCTTACGGTGGCTCACGGGTCTTAAGCCTGTTTTCACACCAGGTTGATGTTCTGACAGTGGAATTCAGAGATGGCAACGACGCCTATCATGGCGCGGTATTTGCGATGGCCAAGGGCAAGGCCGCCCCATTCAGGGACCAGCTGGTCGCGTTAGGCGCGAAAACCACAGTCCCGCTGGCAAGTCATGCACCGGATAACAAATAAGAGGACAAAACATTGAAACATCACAGTCGAAGTGTAAACTCGGTTGCTCTCGCAATGGTCGTCTTCTGCGCCTTCTTTTTCATGGTTGGACACCTCATGGGACAGCAGAGTTCCGGTGAGCCCAAGAGTCCGCAAAAATTCTCTGCTTCTTCCATCCAAATCGAGGCCCCTGATCCGGGCGACGTGCCTTTGCCGCCGGAATTCCGTATTGCCGTGTACGAAAACCTGATCCTTCAGATCGAGAAGACGGGCAAGTTTCAGCACGTTTATCGGAGCGGCGACAAGGATGCGATCAATGTTCCCGACCTCGTCACTCTGCACACCAAGGCGCGAGCCTTCACAGAAGGCAGCCAGAAGAAGCGCGAAGTAACTACCGTCATGGGAGCTACCTCGTTAACCGTGAACGTGCGGATTACCGATCACGCTGGTCAGTCGATTGTGGATCGCGACATCAAGGGTAAGGTAGTTCTGATGGGAGAAAACCTGGGCGCTACCTACGATTTCTCGAAGAAGGTCGCGAAGATTATTCGGGAAACCTTCTAGTCCACTGGAACTCAACTGGTCCGTTGGGCGTGCACCGCCCGGAAGAAGACAAACTGATGAGATCAGGAACAAAGGGAAACTACCAGCAGTCTCACATTTACCTTATCGGGAGCGGAATCGCCTCGCTTGCCAGTGCCGTATATCTCGTGAAAGACGCCGGCGTGCCCGGTCGTAATATTCACATTCTGGAAAAGGCGAATCTGTTTGGCGGCGCACTGGATGGAGCGGGTGAGGTAGACCGCGGTTTTGTGATTCGAGGCGGCAGGATGCACGAATTGCATTATGAGTGCTACTGGGACTTACTTTCCTACATTCCCTCCTATGACGATCCGAACATTTCTGTGAGAGATGAATCGTTTGAGTTCAACACCAGATTCGTTACGAACGCCCAGGCAAGGCTCCTCAAGGACGGCAAGAAGATGGATGTATCGTCTTTTGGACTGGACTTGAAGCAGCAATCGGAATTCTTGAGGCTGATGTTCGCCTCCGAAAAGTCTCTCGACAACAAACGAATTGAAGACTGGTTTGACCAGGACTTCTTCAAGACGAACTTCTGGTTGCTATGGACGACGATGTTCGCTTTCCAGAAGTGGAGCAGCCTCGCGGAAATGAGAAGGTACATGAAACGTTTCATCCATCTGGTGGAGGGGCTTCCCCGGTTGGGTGGCGTTTTGCGTACGAAGTATAACCAATACCATTCGGTGGTTGTTCCTCTCCAGAGATATCTGGAGGCGAGAGGAGTGCAATTCCAGGCTGGGAAGGAAGTCGTCGACATTGACTTTGACCTGTCCGCGGATCAGAAGACGGCAACAGTCCTGCATTTGAAAGATAAGAGTGAGATCGTCCTCGGGGAACACGACTGCGTATTCATCACAAATGGATCCATCACTGACGGGACGGATAATGGGACGTGGGATAGACCGGCGAGTCTGAAGGGCCTCGCGGAATCCGGTTCCTGGCAACTCTGGAAGAAAATTGCGGCTAAAGATCCTTCCTTCGGAAATCCCGGTTGTTTTTGCGACAACATCGACCTTCAGAAGTGGTATTCCTTCACCGCAACTCTGAAGGACAGCACGTTCCATGATTACATGGAGAATTTCTCCGGTAATCTCGATGGAACGGGTGGGCTCGTGACGATGACAGATTCCAACTGGCTGATGTCTATTGTGATTGCTCGTCAGCCGCACTTCCCAAACCAGCCCAAAGATGTGAAGGTTTTCTGGGGTTACGGACTGTATCCGGACAGAAAAGGAAATTTCGTCAACAAGACGATGGCGGAATGCAACGGGAAAGAGATGTTGGAAGAGTTGTGGTACCAACTGAAGGTTCAGGATCTGATGAAGCCCGTGATGGAAACAGGGAAGGTCAATTGTATCCCGGTCGCAATGCCCTACATCGACAGCTTATTCATGCCCAGGGCGGGTGGAGACAGGCCGGATGTATTGCCCAAGGGAGCAACCAACTTTGCGTTCCTCGGCGAATTCGCAGAGGCACCGACCGACTGTGTTTTTACGGTTGAGTATTCCGTGAGGACGGCTCAAATGGCGGTGTACGGACTCTTCGAAACCGGCAAGCAAGTGACGCCGGTTTACGATTCTGTTCACAAACCGGAGGTTCTCATGAAGGCGATTCACGCGATCAGTCGATAGTCTGCAGTGTGGCGTAGACTCGACTCCCATCGGCCAAGCACTCGCTCGCAATAGGATCCAATCCTGAGAAACGTCGGCTCTTGCTGCTCGCTCACAGTGAGTCTGCCAGTCACGTTGGTCTCGGTGAGAGCCGCGTCCTGCGGTTAAGAACACCCACACAATCGACCTACGCCGACGGATACGGGTATCCCTTTTTTAACGTCTGATCCAGTTGCTTATCGTAGCCGTACACGTCATCGAAAAAGAAGACGTTATTTTTTTCGTCGACCGCAACGGTGCCATACAGAATCAGCACCGGGATCGGCTTGTCTAGGTTCACGGTCACGTTGTCCTGGGTGCCGTTCATCATGGCTTGAACACGCTCCAGATTCCATCCGGGATTGTTGCGGAGCGCCCATGCGGCCAGGTCGGCGGGGTTTTGCACGCGGATGCAACCATGGCTTAGATCACGCTGCTCATTGGCGAAGAGTTGAGGCGCTTCCGTCCCATGCAAGTAAACATTGTCGTCATTTGGAAAGATGAGCTTGACGAGTCCCAGGGAGTTATCGGGGCCAGGTTTTTGGCGCACGCGGAGGTGGCCGGATTTTAGCTCAGCCAGCACCTCGTCACTGATCCGTCCGTCCGTCACAACCTTGCCGTCTCCCGTCACCACTTCGAAATTCTTCGCGGTGATGTAGTTCCGGTCCTTTTCGACGTGGGGCACGATCTCCGCTCGCTGAATGGTGGGCGTTACCTGCCAGTACGGCCGGAACACTACATATTTCATTTCCTTCTCGAATACCGGCGACTTGTGGCCGTACGCCTTGCCGACGATAACGGTCTTGTACAGTGCAACCTGATGATTGTCGTCATAAGTCCGTAGCTTGAATTCGGGCAGGTTCACGACTACCGGTGGTTGCGGGAACGAATGCGACAGCCACCGCCAGCGCTCCAGGGTCAACTCGATCTGACGTATGCGCTGAGCCATCGGAACATTCATTTCTTTGATCAGTTCGGCCTTCAGGTGTCCATCGGGCAGTTGTCCGTGACGGGCCTGATAACTCTTCACCGCCGCCACGAGCGCGCCCTGGTAAACAGTTGAATTCGGATCGACGTTGGTGCTGGCGGGCAGGTCGCCCACTAGTTGCAGCAACTGACTCAGCCGAGGCAGATCGGCATAGGTCCCTTCCGCTGCAATCGGTTTCGCCGGCACCTGCATCGGTTTGCCGCTGTCCAGCTTGGCGAATTCGCGATAGCGATGGAGTGCGTCGAGTGCCCGGAGGTATCCTGGGAAGGTCGGCTCCACAGTCTGCACCACAGCGGCGGGATCGCCAGCCGAGATGACCTTCTCGTAGACGAACTCGCCGAGATCGTATTTGCGGCTTGACACATCCAGTTGCCGGCCGAGGGTTTTTGGATTCACGCGACCGATGTGCAGGGCACGAATGTAGCGCATCGCCGATACAGTCAGCGCTGCATCGAAGCTGGCCAGATCGGCATCGCTCGCGGACCCTTGAAGCTTCTGGACCCGCGCCGGCCAGCGGGATGCGTCATAGTCCTCGGGTACCAGGCCTTTGTGGTCCGACTGTGCGAACAGGCTGATCATGGCCTGTGCCTGCGGCGTGGGTTTTCGGTCGCGGATCCAACCCAGCGTCAAACCTGTACGGGCGTAGAAATCCTCAACCTCGGCCTTATATGGAGGGAAGTCGGGCCACCTCAGGTCAGGATGGTGCGCGGAGTCAATGATCTGCTGCAGTTCGGCTTGCCCTTCGCCGCTCAGCTTCGGACCGGATGACTGGGCACGCATCTGAATACAGATCCCAGCCAAGCACATAACGAGCAACGACGATACCAGTACGAAAGTGCGCGCCATTTTTGTCATAGAGCTACCCCTTTTGCGAAACGTCGCATGGTAGCCCGGACTTTGGCCGCGTGGTAACTGATAGTATTGACAGTGGAAGCCGAAGAAGTCCTGATGGGAACGTCACAACCAAATCACTGTGTGTTCGCCTCCATAATAATGAGGGCGAGGAAGGTCGTCCTTTGTGCTCTGATGGCGTTGGGGGTTGCACTCCCAGCTTCGCGAGGAAGCGCCAAACCCGTTCCGGTTGCGGAGTACCGCCTGCGCTTCTACCACACACATACCAATGAACGGCTGGACATCGTCTATCGGCGCGGGGACGTTTATGTTCCCGAGGCTCTCACTCGCCTCGATCAGTACCTGCGGGACTACCGAACAGGTGACGTCCACCCATATGATCCGCGGGTTTTTGACTTGCTGCACGAGTTGACCAGTTTTCTGGGCCATCCTGACGCGGAGATTAATGTGATTTGCGGGTACCGTACTCCTCGCACCAACGAGTTTCTGCGGGCGAGGAGCGTTCACACCGGTGTCGCCCTTCACAGCCTGCATATGCAGGCAGAGGCCATCGATATCCGGCTACCGGGTGTGTCTACTGCCCAGTTGCGCGACGCCGCCCTCGAACTGCATCGTGGCGGGGTCGGCTACTATCGTGCCTTGGACTTTGTCCACGTGGATGTGGGACGGATTCGGCGCTGGTAGAACGGGTGCGCATCAAGCCGCCCAGCCTGGAACTCCCGCATTATTGACACCCATTAGGTGTCGCTACCTCCTCTTGGCCGGTGGGGAGAGAGTTGTAGATTCTCGCTCTCGGCCATGCGCCGGATGGCGAGTCGAATCACGTGAATCATGCCGAGGCCGAGTTTTTCTTGCAGGCGCTCGATGAGATAAAGGTCCGAGTCTGTGAACCGGACAGTAGTAGACTTTAGTTTTTCATTCTTCATGCAGTGTTAATTTCTACAGTCAGACGTTCTCCCCGTCGTTGCCCAAGAGCATGGAAAGCCGAGAGAGATCGCAGAGATATCTCGGCGCTATCGCTCTGCGAAGATTTTCAGCGGACTATGTACAGCAGTCAGGAAAGTGATGTACAAAATAACCTGAGACGTGAAGAGCAGCCTCCCCCATCTGGCAAAACTCAACGCGTTACGTAAGGCACGGGCGCCCGGCCCAGACTGGTGAGCGCCCTCTGCCTCGTCCGAATTGATGGCCCGCCCGGGCCATCGTTCTCCCGGCCTGTTTGGCTCATGCGGCAATCCGTCCACCAGTCCTTCAGGATCGCGTTGCCGAGATAGGCCCGGTCGGTGGCAGGCGATCTGACTGCTTCCCCGTTCGAACCAATCGTCCCAGCACGACCGACACTATCAATCGCTCTCAATCATCCCAAGATTGCTCGACCGAGGGAAGTCTGCGGAAACCGGGACTGACCGCGGGATGTGCGGGCGTGGGTCTGTTTTTGAAAAGCGTTGTAGCTGCCTAGGTCAAAGAGTATTCTCACCACAAAAGAAGATGAGTCTGGTTACCATCATCTGGTCCATGATCGGGTCGGCGTGCCTCACGCTGGCCGCAATCAGTTTCCTGACCTGGTGCAGGAATCGCGAGGCTTGGGCAAATCTATTCTTTTCTCTACTAGCGACGGGGACGGCAGCCTTCGCGTTTTGTGAATTGGGGATGATGCGAGCAGGAACTCCCGCAGAATTCGGGACCGTGCTGAAGTGGGGACACGTGCCAACATGGCTGATTCTTGTGTCCCTCGTAGGGTTCGCGAGGTTCTACTTGAAGGCCGGACGAACGTGGCTCGCATGGTTGGCCTGCGGGCTGCGAACGCTGGCTCTGGTCCTTAATTTTCTGGTAGGGCAGAATCTGAACTACCGTGAGATTACGGGTCTCCGGCACATCTCGTTTCTCGGTGAATCCGTCCAGATCGCCGAGGGTGTACCCAACCCTTGGATGCTAGTGGGGCAGATGAGTTTGTTGGCCCTGGTTGTCTTCCTTATGGACGCCAGTGTCACTATTTGGAGACGAGGCGACCGCCACCGTGCACTTACCGTGGGTGGCGGTGCCATCTTCTTCATGTTTTTCTCAACGGTTCAGAGCGTGTTCGTGTTCTGGGGGATCCTCCGAATACCGATTACGGCGAGCCTATCCTTCATGTGCCTTGTCTTAGTAATGGGCTATGAGCTGAGCAGCGATACGCTTCGCGCGTCCGAACTGTCCCTCAGGTTGCAGAAGAGCGAAGCCGGGTTACACGAGATTGAACAAAGAATGAGGTTGGCCGTCGAGGCCGCCGATTTCGGTGTTCTGATCCGAGATTTCACCCGAAACGAAATGTGGGCGTCCGACAGATGGCGAGCCCTTTTTGGCTTTTCGGAGACGGAACGGCTGGAACTTCAAAAGATATTACTGCGCGTCCACCCGGAAGATCTCGATGCGCTCCTCTCAATGCTGGAGAGAGCAAGGTCAGGCTATGGCGTTTACGACGCAGATTTTCGAGCAGTGCTCCCCAGTGGAGAGGTGCGCTGGGTCGCCGTTAGAGGACGCGTCGAGTTTGACGGGGCAGGAAAGCCAGCTTTTGCTCGCAGCGTGGCGCATGATATTAGCCGACAAAAGAAAGCCGAGGAGGAAACCCGGAATTTGCGGCAGGAACTTGCACATGCAGGGCGCGTCTCGATGATGGGCCAATTGGCTTCGGCCCTCGCGCACGAGATCAATCAGCCGCTCGGGGCGATCTTGCGTAACGCAGAAGCCGCCGAGCTTTTCATGCAGGATCAATCGCCCGACCTGGACGAAGTCCGCGCGATCCTTGCCGATATCCGCAAAGACGACCAGCGTGCAGGGAATGTGATCGACCGGATGCGCGGGATGCTCAAGCGGCGGAGCCTGGAGAAGAAGCCCGTGAATGTGGGCGAACTCGTTGGCGATGTCGCTGCCCTCGTGCGTTCCGACGCCACAGCACGGAGCATAACGTTGGAATTGACCGTAGCCGACCATCTCCCGCCCGTGCTTGGAGACCCCGTACATCTTCAGCAGGTGTTGCTCAATCTGATTGTCAACGGGATGGATGCAGTTAACGGTGCGAACCCGGGCGATCGACGTGTCTGCGTAACCGCGACGCTTGGCGGACCAAAGACTATCGAGATAGCCGTGAACGATTCTGGCCGGGGTGTTCCCAGTGACCAACTGATTCGTATTTTCGACCCCTTTTTCACGACCAAGCCTGACGGTATGGGCATGGGTTTGCCGATTTCTCGCACGATCATTGAGGCGCACAACGGGCGCCTGTGGGTTGAAAATCAGAATGAGGGGGGAGCGTCGTTCCGCTTTACCCTTCCGATCGCAGAGCAGGAGTACACTACGTGAGCGGCGCCTACCCACAAATGAGGGATATCGCACCCATCGTTTACGTAGTCGACGATGACGAATCTTTTCTGACGGCAATCTCGCGACTACTCCGGGCAAACGGTTTCAGTGTACGGACCTTTTCGTCGGCGCATGAGTTTCTCACGCAGCGTGACACAGAGACTCCGGGTTGCGTCCTGGCCGACTTGCGAATGCCTGGCATGAGCGGACTCGATCTGCAATCTGCCCTGGCGCAGTCTGCTAATCCACTGCCCATGCTGTTTTTGACTGGGCAAGGAGATATCCCCTCAAGCGTGCGCGCGATGCGCGAAGGTGCCGAGGATTTCCTGGAAAAGCGCGCTCCAAAAGAGACGTTGTTGGATGCCGTGACGCGCGCCCTGGGCCGCGATTCGCGAGAGCGTGCGGCGCGCGAACGCCGGCGTGAGTTACGCGCACGCTTCGACATGCTCACCGAGCGGGAACTCG
>Ga0335081_10020756_pt1 | contig 10623 bp, 14 predicted proteins | sample Lox_Sample_35_FD_206713 | JGI IMG/M metagenome (GOLD analysis project Ga0335081, IMG submission 206713) | Soil microbial communities from Loxahatchee National Wildlife Refuge, Florida, United States - Lox_Sample_3.5 | ecosystem: Environmental > Terrestrial > Soil > Wetlands | place: USA... | reverse complement strand
CGCCCCAAAGATCGTCAAGGACGAGAACGCGGTACGGAACGGGTTGACCGAATACCCGAAGGGCAAGGCCAAGCCGCTCGTCAAGGCGCTCGCCCACGAGGTCGGAGACCTCCACTCCCTGAAGTCGAAACTCGCGCACGAATCCGCTTCGTCGGCAGCAGGCGCCAAGGGCAAGACGGACATCGTCAAAGGGCTCAGCCTGATCGCCTCGGCCTACAGCGCTCTTCGCAAGGACGTCCTGGCCGTGCACGGCGGTGCCGTGCCGAAGGCCAAGGTCAACGCTGCCGTCAAGACCGACAAGAAGGGTCGCGCGAAGCTCCTGGCTGGGCTGCACCTGCTCGGCGGTTGATCTGACAAGCGTCCGGGCTGGCCCTGCTCGGCCGGCCCCGGGCGCCCATGGGGCGTGGTAGACATGCCGCGAGATGCCGGGACAGTTCCGTCCACCCGGGTTGGATGACGCAGCGAGGGTGCTGGAGCTGCTTGTGGCTCGCGACGTCGCCGATCTCGGGATGCCGGACATCACGCTCGAGGACCTGCTCGACGAATGGCGGGGCGGCGACGTCGATCTCGAGGCCGACGCCCGCGTGGTGGAGGCTGGCGACGGCCAGATCATTGGCTACTGCATCACTCGCCGGCCGGGGATCCAGGCGATCGTCCATCCCGATCACGAGGGCAAGGGGATCGGCACCAGGCTTCGCGAGTGGGGAGAGGGTCGCGACCGGGGGCGCGGGCGCGAGCGCCACCGCCAGTGGGTTGTGTCAGGCAACGTCAAGGCCAGGACGTTGCTCAGCGAGGCGGGCTACGCGCTGACCCGTACATACTGGCGAATGGTGTGCCCGCTGGACGGGATCGGACCCCGCCCGGAGACGGTCCCGGCTGGCTTCGCGCTTCGGGCCGTCGACGCCGAGCGCGACGCCGCCGCGCTACACGCCGTGGACGCTGTCAGCTTCGCCAGCCGACCCGATTACGTCCCGGAGTCGCTGGCTGAGTTCCGCGAAGAGCACCTCGAAGCCCACGATTTCGATCCCGGCCTGAGCCGGGTCGCGCACGTTAGCGGCACGATCGCGGGATTCCTGCTGGCACGCCGCTGGGAAGCGGAACGGGTCGGCTACGTCGATCTCCTCGCTGTCGACCCACGCTACCGGCGACGCGGTCTCGGGACGGCTCTGCTGAGGAGCGCTTTCGGTTCGTTTGCGGCCACCGGACTGCACGAAGCGCAGCTCGGGGTTGACTCTGACAATCCCCGGGCGCTGCACGTGTACGAGCGCGCCGGCATGCACGTTCGCTTTCGGACCGACGTGTACGAGCGCTCGGTCGCCTGAGGGACAATGGCTCCCTATGTCCGACACTGCCGAGCACGACGCGAGCGCCCACGACACAGGGTCATGGTTTCCGGTTCCCGACGAGGCGGACCTCCCGCCCGGGCTAGGAGGACTCTTCGCCAAGGCGCGCGAGCGGCTGGGGTTCGTCCCGAACGTATTTCGCGTGTACGCGTTCCGGCCTGAGCGCCTGAGCGCCTGGTTCACCCATTTCCGCCAGCTCCACGAGCCCAGCGAACACCTGAGCGCCGCTGACCGCGAGATGATCGCGGTGGTCGTGAGCTCGGCCAACGGCTGCCTCTACTGTCTGGTGGCGCATGGCGCGGCGCTGCGGGAGGAGCTTGGCGATCCCGTCCTCGGCGAGCGCGTCTCTTACGACTGGCGTCGTGCCGATCTCGACCCGCGCCGGCGCGCGATCTGCGCCTATGCGGAGAAGCTGACGCTGCGACCGCGCGAGGTCACCCGCCACGATCTCCAGACGTTGCTCGACGTGGGCCTGACGCTCGAGGAGGCGTGGGACGTCGCCGAGATCAGCGCGATGTACAACCTGACCAATCGGATGGCGATGGCGACAAACATGCTTCCGAACGAGGAGTACAGCGGACAGGCGCGCCCTAGCTAAGTCCTGTCGTCTGAGCGCTGAGTTCGTGCCGCGGGAGACCGTCCGCGGGGAGTTCGTAGTAGTCGCCGGCCTGGGACACGTACCAGTGCGCGGTCACGTGGAGACCGGTGGGGCCATCCAGCGTGCCGGCGGCGATGCTGATCGTTTCGCGGTCGGGAGGGTCCCAGAACAGGCTCGTGCCGCACTCGGCGCAGAAGCCACGACGGGCGCGGGCGTCGCTGCGCGGGCTGTCGATCCATTTGAGACCGGACTGTTCGATAAGCACAAGATCATCACGCTGGGCCGCGGTGCTTGCCGAGAAGTGTCCGTGCCATCGGCGGCATTCCTCGCAATGGCAGATCAGCACGTCGCGCAGCGGTCCGCAGACCTCGTACCGAACCGCCCCGCACAGGCATCGTCCCGTGGCCATCGCTCACCTCCGAGGTCGCAATAATTCGCTCGTGGCCTACGACGAGGATCTCGCCGATCGCATCCGCGCGCTTCTCGCGACGGATCATGACGTCGTCGAGAAGAAGATGTTCGGGGGCCTTGCGTTCCTGATCGGAGGGAACATGTCGGTCAGCGCCAGCGGACAGGGCGGCATGCTGCTGCGGTGCGATCCGGAAGAGACCGAGTCGCTCGTGCAGGAGGAGCACGCGGACCGGTTCGTGATGCGCGGCCGTGCCATGGCTGGCTGGCTGCGGATCGACCCGGCCGGCGTGGAGAGCGACGACGAGCTCAGGCGCTGGGTCGCGGTCGGAGTCGACTACGCCCGGACTCTCCCGGCGAAGTCCTAGCGCGGAGGGCTTGCACGATGCTGGTGACTCGTCGCCGCGGAGAGCTGTGGTTGATCACCCACCCTGAGCACGGGCGCGTGGCGGGCGAGCTCTGCGCCCACTGGGGCAATGACCGGTTCCAGACGCCGGCACAGCACGAGGCGTTGCTGCTCGCAGCGACCCATCACGACGACGGCTGGTACGAGCTTGACGGACGCCCGTCGTTCAATGCCGAGCAGGCGCGGCCCGCCCACTTCCTCGAGCTCCCGCTCGAGATGACCGTAGGTCCATACGGGCGCGGAGTCGACAGCGTGTACGCACGAGACCGGCACGCCGGTGCCCTTGTGAGCATGCACTGGGCCGGCCTTTATCACACCCGTTTCGGCCTGCATGGAGGCGAGCCGGTGGGCCACCCGCTCGCGGTCGAGGTCGTCGCCGAGCAAGATCACCGGCGGGCCGCGGCGTTGCGCGAGGCCTGGGGTGGACGCGGCCTGCGCAGCGAGTTCGAACATCAGACGTGGTACGCCTACGAGCTGCTCCAGGCGCTTGATCTGATGTCGCTCGCGCTCGGGCTAGTCGATCCGGCCGAGTCGGCGACCGACGATCCCGTGCCCGTGCCATCTACCTTGGCGCGCATAGATCAACCGCGAGGCGCGCGTTCGATCCCGGCAGTCCCCGTGGCACCCGGCGGGCCGTACGTTGACCTGACGCTACGGATCCCGTCGCCGGGGATGGTGTCGCTAGATCCGTACCCGTTCTCGCAGCCGAGCTTCAAGTTCGAGGTGTCCGCGCGCCGAGTCGAAGATCGCCGGTACACCTCGGCGGAGGACGCGGCGCGCGCCTATCACGATGCGGCTCCCCAGACGCTCTGGATTCAGATCGGTCGAGCCTAGCCACGCTTGTAGACAAGCCGTCCTGCGCTGGCGGGCATGTCGGGAATCTCGAGATCCGGGAATATGATCGCTGTCGATGGTCGCCGGCGCTGAGACTTTGCTGACACCGCGTGTCTCGCGGGCGGAGCTCGTGGCGCGGGAGCTCGAGCGCGAGATCGTCAATCACCGGGAGGCGGGCGAGCGGCTCGGGACCAAGGACGACCTGCGCAAGCGGTTCGGCGTTGCCGTTGCGACCGTGAACGAGGCGGTGCGCCTGCTCGAGACCCGCGGGTTGATCGAAGCTCGACCGGGGCCAGGCGGCGGAGTGTTTGTGTCCGCGCCCGCGACCCGCGTCGCGATGAGCCACGTCGTCCTCGGCTTCAAGAGCGGAAGCACGAGCTACGAGGAGTGCCTCGAGGTGCGTGATGCGCTCGAACCGCTGATCGAGAGTCACGCCGCGCTACCACAGGGTGAGCGACATTCGGGACCTCAACCGGATCGTCAAGGGCATGGACGCAGTCCGCGACGACCCGGCGGCGTTCTTCAAGTGCAATTGGGCGCTGCACCGGCGGATCGCCCAGCTCTGCCGCAACGGCCCCCTGCGGGCGATGTACCTCGCGCTGATCGACTTCCTCGAGATGAGCGTCGACCACGCCGAGTTCTCCGGCTTCAATGGCGAGGCGATGGTCGCCGTGCACCGCGATCTCGTCAAGGCGATCGATGCCGGTGAAGGGCCGCACCTGGACGCGGCGATCCAAGCGCACCAGCCGACGACGACCCGGACGCGACTGTCGGTCAAGCGATCGCGTCACGGCTGACCGCCTTCGACCACAAGGAATGCCTCCCGGCCGGTCGGGGTAGGGCAGTCTCGAAGGCAACGAGCGAGGAGAGACATGACTGCGCCGATCGAAGACGTCAGCACACTGCCTGGGAAGAAGCTCAGCGATCAGATGGCCAACCCGATCGGCAAGGTCACGAACATCTACGCGACCGACGATGGTTACCCGATGTGGGTCGGGGTCGACGCCTCTCCTGGCATGGGCGGCAAGCGCACGGTGCTCGTGCCGCTGGCGCGGCTGAAGGATGAGGGCGGCGAGCTCCGTGTTCCCTACAGCAAGCAGCACATCATCGAGTCCCCTGAGGTCGACGCCGACGCCGGCATCTCCGCCGAGTGCGATCGCCAGCTTCGTGACTTCTATGGCATCGACGCCGGCGACCAGGAGATGCGAGACGACAACAAGTCCTATGCCGCGCGAGTCGCCGAGAACGGCGGCTCCGCGCAGCGCGTCGAAGATCCCGATCAGCTCGAGACGCCCGATGCTGACACGCGGACCGACGAGAGCAAGGAGCGGCTCCACAATCCGGGCAGCTCCGAGACAGGGACGTGACGGCCGGGGACGTGGTCCACGACGACCAGCAGGTCGAAGACTCCGAGTCGGACGGGTGAAGCGGGTTACGTCGTCGCGGGCTGAGCGCTGGCGTCGCTGAGCTCGCGCAGCTCGTCGGGATCGAGCTCGAGGTCGGCCGCGGGCAGGATCTCCGCGAGTTGGTGCGGGTTGCGGGCGCTCGCGATCGGCGCCGCGACCGAGGGCTGCGCGAGGACCCAGGCGAGCGCGACCGCCGGCACCGTCGTGGTGTGCGCGTTGGCGACCCGATCGAGCGTCGCGAGAACTCGGATCCCTCGGTCGTCGAGGTACTGGGCGGCTTGGCCCGCCCGGGGGCTGTCGACCTTGGCGCCGTCGGGGCGGTACTTGCCGGTGAGGAATCCGCGGGCAAGCGCCCAGTACGGCACGCAGGCGAGATTTTCACGCTCGCACACCTCAGCGAGCGGGCCTTCGTAGTGATCTCGCTCGACAAGGCTGTAGTGAGGCTGGAGCGCGACGTAGCGCGCGAGCCCGTGGCGGTCCGATGTCTCGAGCGCCTGCTCAAGCCGCGACGCGCCATAGTTGGACGCGGCGATATACCGGACCTTTCCCTCCTTGATCAGCTCGTCGAAAGCTGACAGCGTCGCGTCAAGAGGCGTGTCGGGATCGTCGGCGTGCGCGTAGTAGAGGTCGATGTAGTCCGTCTGGAGGCGCCCGAGCGACTCCTCGACCGCGACCCGCAGGTTAGCCCGCGACAGTCCCTTGCGGTCGGGCTTGCGCCCCACCTAGTCGCGATCACGACGGAACCCCGATTGCCGCGGGCGGCGAACCACTCGCCGATCACCGTCTCCGACTCGCCGCCGACGTTGCCGGGGGCAAACGCCGAGTACGAGTCGGACGTGTCGATGAAGTTGCCTCCCGCGTGGACGTAGGCGTCCAACACCGCGAACGACTGCCGCTCGTCGGCCGTCCAGCCGAAGACGTTTCCTCCGAGGCACACGGGGAACACGTCGAGGCCGCTCCGTCCCAGTCGGACCATGGCGCGCCAACCTACCAAACCGGTTGTTGGGGCCATGAGGGCGGGGCGCCTGCCGGGTTTCGAAGAACATGTTCATGTGACGACTCGAGCTCGCACCGGGCCGGGCGTGAGGCTGACGCTGATTCTCGGCGCGCTCTCGGCGTTCGGCCCGCTCTCGATGGACATGTACCTCCCCGGGTTGCCCTCGTTAACGCGCGAGCTCGGCGCGTCGGCCTCGACCGGTCAGCTAACGCTCACCGGGTGCATGCTCGGGATCGCCGCCGGTCAGCTGTTCACCGGCCCGCTGAGCGATTCACTCGGGCGGCGCCGGCCGCTGCTGGCCGGGCTGGTCGGGTACATCCTGGCGTCGCTCGCGTGCGCGGGTGCGCCGTCGATCACGACGCTGATCGTGCTGCGCTTCATCCAGGGGACCCTTGGTGGGGCGGGCGTGGTCATCGCGCGGGCGGTCGTGCGCGACCTGTTCGACGGCGCCGTCGCCGCGCGCGTGTTCGCGCTGCTGATGGCGGTGACGGGAGTCGCGCCGGTGTTTGCGCCGCTGATTGGCGGACAGGTACTGGCGATCACCTCGTGGCGCGGCGTGTTCGTCCTGCTGGCCGTGATCGGTATTCCCCTCCTGGTGACGACCGTGTTGTGGCTCCCGGAGACGCTGCCGCCGGCGCGGCGGCATGGCGGCGGGCTGGGCCCGATCCTGCACACCTTCTGGCGCCTGCTCGGCGATCGCAGCTTCCTACCGCCGGCAGCGTCGCTCGCGCTCGGCTTCGGTGCGATGTTCTCCTACATCGCCGGCGCGTCGTTCGTGCTCGAGAACATCTACAGCGTCTCGCCCCAGCTCTTCAGCGTCGTGTTCGCGGTCAACTCGGCCGGACTGATCGCGATGTCGCAAATCGGCGGACACATCGTCGGCCGTGTAGGCGCGCCCGCGCTCGTGCGGTACGGAGCGTTCGGCGTCGCGTTCGGGTCCGCCGGCGTGGTTGTCGTGACGCTCGCGCACGCCGGCTTGTGGCCGCTCCTCATCTTCCTGTTCGTGATTCTGTCGTCGAACGGAATGCTGTTTCCGAACGCGACGGCCTGTGCGCTCGCCGATCAGGAGGGCTCGCTGGGGAGCGCTTCGGCGCTGCTCGGCATGGCGCAGTTCGGCACAGGGGCGCTCGTTGCGCCCATTGTTGGAGTTGGCGGGTCGCACGATGCGCTGCCGATGGCCATCCTGATCGGCGTGTGTGGCGTCTCCGCGCTGGGGGTGAACCTGGCGTTCGGGCCGCCGGTGAGGGCGGCGTTGCCGGTCAGGGCCGGTGAGTAAGCTGGAAGAAGCAATGGCAGATTTCAAATCACACGCCGAGGTGACGACCGACAAACCGGTGCCGTACATGCGCCAGCTGTGCAAGCACTTCGGACACAAGGTCGACGCTTCGTTCGGCGATGACACCGGTTATATCCAGTTCGACTTCGGTCGCTGCGAGTTGCACGCGAACGACGGGACGCTGACCCTCGACGTCAGCGCCGCCGATGCTGAGAGCCACGAGCGGATGGAGCGAGTGATCGGCTCGCACCTCGAGCGCTTCGGCCGGCGTGACGCGCTGAACGTCGCCTGGCAGGGCTGACCCCGGCGGGACTACCCACCGAGACCGCGGTCGCGGATCTCTTTTTGCGCGGCCTCGGACTTGTTCAGACCCTCGAGGTCCATCGCCCGGAGCACCGCGGGTGTCTTCGTGAACTGGATGTCGCGATAGTCGACGACTTGTACGTGGTTGCCCCAGGGGTCGTCGAAGTCGAGCGATCCAGATCCTTGCACCGCCACTCCGGCTTCCTGGAGCGCCTTGCGGACCGCCTCCTTGCCATCGACGACGAGCCCGAAGTGGCGATCGTCGTCGGGCGGCTGCGATCGGCCCGCGGCCACCGCGATGAACTGGTCGCCCATGTCGATGAACGCCATCCGCCGTCCCGCGCGTCCGCGTAGCTGGAACTCGAAGAAGCGCCCGTACCAGGCGAGCGCGTCGTCGACATCCCCGACCTCGAGCGCGATGTGGTTGATGCCGACGAGGCGCGCCATGCTGCCGGCCGTGCCGGATTAGACCCCGACCTCCGAGCCGGCGCCGGCCTTCATCTTTACCCACTCGGCCTTGTGTGCGCGCTTGGCGGTCTGGTACTCCAACAGCGCCTGGCTCGAGTCGACGTCTCCGAGCGTGGGGTGTGGCGGCACCAGATCGTTCGCCGCCTTGACCTGGAAGCGCTTGGACAGCACCGCGCCGAGTGCCTTGATCTTCATCTCGCCGAATCCCGGCAGCGCGGCCAGATTGGCCCGAAGCGTCGTGGAGTCGGCGGCGTCCGTCCACACGCGGCCGGCGTCGCCGTCATAGCGGTCGCGGATGTGAACCGCGAGGTCGTGGACGCGGCGTGCCATCGACCCGGGGAACCGGTGAATGGCGGGCCGCTCGCGGAAGATCGGCTCGAGATCGGCGCCGGCCAGCGCGGCAGCGTCGAGCGTGCCGAGCCGTTCGCGGATCACCAGCGGGCCTGCGAACGCCTTCTGGACGGACACTTGCTGGTCGAGGGCGAAGCCAATGAGAAGTGCCATCGGATCGGAGGCGATGAGCTGGTTGGCCTCGTCGGAGTCGGTAAAGTACAGGCGATCGGGCATGGACCCGATCATACGGGGTGCACGAAGGCTCAAACCGCGCGTAGGCCCGTTGCCACGGGCGATCGCCAGGGTTCGAGCTCGCACCCTTTGGGTAGCTGAAAGGCATGTCAACCGTCACCGGCACCACACCCACGCGACATATCGAGACCAGGCGCCTCCCCCGCTCGACCGGGGCGCTGAGCGGCCTGCTCGTGATTCTGCTCGGCATTTGGGGCGGGCTGATCCCGTTCATCGGGCCCTACTTCCACTATGCCTTCGGGAGCTACAAGGCGTGGCACTACACCACCGAAAGGCTCTGGCTCTGCATCGTCCCCGGCGCGGTGGCGGTGATTGGCGGGCTGATGTTGCTACGGAGCTCGCACCGTTCGAGCGGCCTGCTCGGCGGCTGGCTGGGTATTGCGGCCGGCGCGTGGTTTGCGATCGGCCCCTCGATCAGTCTGCTGTGGCATTCGGCCGGCAACCCGATTGGGGCGCCGATGGGCGGCCACACCCGTCAGGCAATCGAGTGGCTGGGTTATTTCTCGGGGCTGGGCGTCGCGATTGCCGCGCTCTCGGCGTTCGCGATGGGGCGGTACTTCTCGCGTCCGCGGCTTGTTGAGGAAGCTGCTGCTGCGGCGGCGGATGAGGCCGTGGCAGAGGAGCGGATGGCGCACGAGCCAGCCGCGGACCGCCCGATCGCGGACCGCGAGGCTCCCGTGGCGGCGACCGCCGCCGGCGCGCCGATCGCGGCCCACGAGGCGGAGCCGATTGCGGCCCGTGACAGGGAGCCCCTCGCGGACCGCGAGACCATGCGCGACGAGCCGTTGGCCGCCCGCGAAGAGGAGCCCGCCACCCGGGTCAACGACCCCGTCGCACCTGCCGACGAACCGGTGTCGCGCGCGGATGAGCCCGTCGCAGCCGGCACCGAGCCCGTCGCATCTGGCAACGAGCCCGTCGCACCCGCCAACGAGCCCGTCGCATCCGGCGACGAGGCCGCGGCGCCAGCCGGCGGCGCACCCGGCGCGGCGGGTGATGCTGCGGCCACGGGGCCCGCTACGACCACCGGACCCGGGAGCGTGACCTACCGCCGGCGCCCCGGGTTGATGTCTCGCTTCCGCCGCCGCTAGTCCCCCTGACGGACCGCTAACCGCGCATTTGGACACCCGCGCGAGCGGATCCTTGTCCCGATGGCCAATGCGGCGGACCGCGCGCTGTCGGAGGATTTCCACCCCGTGAGCTCGGAACTGATCATCTCCTACGACGGCACCCCCAACGACGACGACGCGCTGGCGCTGGGCAAGCTACTGGCCAAGAGCGGCGCCCGGCTGGCGCTTGCGTACATCCGCCACTCGCGTGAGTTTGATCCGCGCCGCGAGGAACTCGCGCAGCACGACGCCCAGCGCCGGCTCGATCAGGGCGTGGCGTGGCTGGGGGACTCGCAGATCCCCACGCACGTCGTGTTCAGCGGCTCGACCGGAGAGGGCCTCGAGCAGCTGGCCGAGGCCGAGCAAGCGTCCGTGATCGTGTTCGGATCTGACTACCGCACGCCGCCCGGCCGGGCCGAGCCCGGCACCAGCGCGCAGAGGCTGCTCGAGGGCGGATTGGTCGCGATCGCGGTCGCAGCGGCCGGCTTGAGGACTGAGATGGACGCCGGGATCGGCACGATCGCCGTGGCCGGGGTCGATGGCGACATCGCGGCCCCGCAGACCGCCCGCGCGCTCGCGGCCAAGCTCGGCGCCTCGATCGTCGACCTCGGCGGATCCGACATCGACCTGATCGTGGTCGGCTCGGCGCCGAATCCCTCCCGGCGGATCACGCTGAGTGGGTCGAGCCGCAGCATGCTGAACGCGACGAGGGGCTCGGTGCTGATCGTGCCGTCGGGCGATCCCATCAGCCTCTGAGGATCGAGCGTCCGCGCTGCGACGCGGTGTGCGTCGTGCCGCGGGACGGTGAGGCACACTATTTGTGTGGCCGATACGCGCGCACAAACGCACCGTCAGCACAACCTGGGCACTGGGCAGGTAGTGCTCCTGCCGGC
>Ga0335081_10020755_pt1 | contig 10625 bp, 8 predicted proteins | sample Lox_Sample_35_FD_206713 | JGI IMG/M metagenome (GOLD analysis project Ga0335081, IMG submission 206713) | Soil microbial communities from Loxahatchee National Wildlife Refuge, Florida, United States - Lox_Sample_3.5 | ecosystem: Environmental > Terrestrial > Soil > Wetlands | place: USA: Florida... | reverse complement strand
AGATGTTTTGTGGCACGGAAATCCCCATTGCCCGTTCGGCGGCTTCGCCCGCCCATGCGTCGTGGAAAATCCGGCGTTCGATCAGTTTGTTTTCAGCGGCAGTGGTCATGATGATTTTCTCCTGTTTTGCGGTTGGATTTTGTAGTTGGAGTTAATGGCACATATTTCACGGAAGTGGTGGTGGCAGAAGTTCCTTTGTGCCGATGTTCCCGATGTAGGCATTGTATTGCGCCAACAGGTTTTTATATTCGTCGGAATTCTTGTCCAATCCTTTGAGCTTGTCAGAAAGACTGGTCGCCTTCTCGCGGAATTTCATGTCGTTGAAAAGCTTCAAGGCATCCACCAATACGCCCAGCGGCTGAGAACTGCCGTCGTTGATGTTGTAGAACTTGTCGAGTTGTGCGGCGGTAGCCGCAGTGGGAGCAAAGGGTTTATATTCGTCGTTTTCACGGCCATCCAAACTGAGCACCGCATAAGGAAATTCACCATCATACAATTCATTTTCATTGGCGACTCGCGCAAGGGCTCCCTTCTTGTTTATTTTGTAATCCTGAAGGAGCGAAGCCGGGGCCTCCCCCGGAAGCAGGAGACAAAATCCGCCAACAGCAACATCTGAACCTGGGGTGGTGAAGGTGATTTCCTCGGTCTGCTTCAAAGCCGGAGTTCCATCAACGAGGGATTTTCCAATGTTTCCCAATAGTTTAGTCACAATGCTGGCAGCGACCAGGTAGCCGCTCGCCGGTGCAAACACCGGAACGCCAGAGGCAGCACTGAAAGCTTGGGAAATCGCATCAAAGGTCTCCTTTGGGAAGCTGGAGAACATAACCTCAACCGTAACCACGCTTGATGATTGGGCAAGGGACGGAGAATAAAAAATCAGCGGCGTGCCCTTGTCGGTTGCGTCAACCGCACGGAAATTTCTGTTATTTTTGGTCTTTGGAACCAGAAAGTTAATGGCTCTGGGAGCTGCGTCGTAGGTGGAAATGCCTTTCATCGCAGATGCGACGAGCATATCTTTTGTCCCCCAAAAGCCCTCGGCCTTGTTGCCGGTGTAAATGTGGCGGATTTGCACTGTCAAAGGTTTGGCAATTCCGATTGGCTCAAATCCAATCGGCTCGCCCGAATCCGCCAAGAATGACCGCAGAACGTTCTTGGCGGTAGCCGTACCAAACAAGAACTCGATTTTCGCAGTGGGTTCCCGACTTATCAATTGCCGCTGAAATTTCTGGAATTTTCCCTCACCAATTTTGGTGTGTAGTTCATCCTTGCTGACGAGCGCGTCGCCAAAAGCATAGTAAAGTGCCATATATGTCCCTTTCGATTTGAATTTTTGGTTGTTGTTACGAAGTCAGAAACGCTTTCTTGCCGATGGCCGTGCTGCCAAGCAGTTCGGGATGCTGGTGGGTGAAGCCGGCCTGTTGCAAATCGCCCGACACGGTTTTCACAACCTGCGTCAGCGGCAGCTTCAAGCCGTTCGCCCCTTTCAACACGGAAAGCAAATAATAAGTGAGTGCGCCATTGAAGCGTCCGCCGATGTCCGCGTCATTGGATTCCTCCGTGGCGCTACAGCCGGAAATGAGCGCCACGTTCAATTGCTTGGCCGCGCCTTTCATGCCGAGGGGCTGGATGTTTTTTGCCGCGGCTGTCTGTGCCCGCCAGGCGATGTCCGCCGGCATTTCAAAGCTCTTGCACTTGCAAGTGGTCACGTTTTTCGGCATCGCCATCATCGCCTTGGTCAAGCCGCCGGAGAAACAGGAGTCGGAAACCCAATTGAATTCCACGCCCGCCGGCACGTTGCCGAACAGCCGCACGAAATCTTTGTCGCGAATCATCGTGCTGTCGTCGTCGAAGCTGAAATCCACCGGGCAAATCACTTCATCCACGCGGTCAGTCTGGCCCTGTGGATTGCGCGCGGGCACTTGCGCGCCGTGGCCGCTGTAGTGAAAAAGAATCCGGTCGCCTTTGCCGATGCCCGTCAGCAGCCAGCCGATGCGGTCGAGAATGTTTTTGGCCGTGGCACGCGCGTCCGTCACCAATCGCACATCGTCGTGCGCGAAGCCGCATTTGGAGACGAGAAAGTTCGCCATGTCACTCACGTCGTTGACACAGCCGTGGAGTTGGTTGGGAGAAGGATAATTGTTGATGCCGACAAGCAATGCTCTGTTCATATTTTTTGTTTTGGTTGGTTGACGTTGTTTGTGCCTCGCGCGGATTTGGATTTTGTTCCTTAGCAGGCAAAAAACCAGTTAATTTTTTGTGACATTTTTGCTCTCCATGAAATCAATGCCGCTCACTGTGAACCGTTAAATTGAGTGACTGTCAGTTTTCACAATTCCTCAAATAATTTGAGGTTCGGCGCATAGCGAAGATGAAAAACTTGAACTACCGGGCCGTTTTCGTGTAAAAAATACATGGCAGTTTTTCTTACAGGATTTAACTGCCATTTGCCATGCAAACCATTGATAACCGCATCGTTAGTCGAATATACGGCAGCGGCAGGGGTGCGGTGTTCACCCCCAACCCAATTTCTCCACTTGGGAAGCCGCGGTGCCGTGGACGTGGTTTTGCATCGGCTGGCCAAGGCCGGGACGATTCGCCGTCTGACCTGTGGGCTGTATGATTTCCCACCAGAAAAATGTGTGTGCAATGCGGCGTGAAGACCGATTGATTCGGCATTGCTTATGACCAATCCCAGCATTGATGCCGATGATCGCAGGCGGGCGGAGGTTCTCTTGTCCGGAGAGAATCGGCTTTTGGGTATGGTCGCCACCGGTTCGCCGCTTCAGGAGACTCTGACGGCGCTATGCCTGCTGATCGAAGAACTCTCCACCGGATCGCTCTGTGGAGTGTTGCTCGTGGATGCTACGGGCACTCGCGTTGAATACGGCGCTGGTCCGAGCCTTCCGACAGCTTACAACCAGGCGATTCATGGACTCACCGTGACTCCGTCTGTTGGTCCATGCGGATTGGCTGTAAACCGCAAAGAACAGGTGATCGTGGCTGATCTGGTTTCCGATGCGCGCTGGGGAAAGGAATGGCGCGCGCTGGCGTTATCCCACGGACTGCGCGCGTGCTGGTCCACTCCAATCATGTCGTCGGTTGGAGCCGTGTTGGGCACTTTTGCAGTTTACTGGCGGGAGCCGCACAGCCCAGCGGAGCAGGACCAGAAAATCGTTGCACAGATCACGCACATTGCGGCGGTCGCCATTGAACGCAAACGAGCGGAAGAAGGAGTGCGCAGAGGTGATGCTTATCTGGCCGAAGCGCAGCGATTGAGCCGGACCGGCAGCTTCGGCTGGAATGTCGCCACAGGACAGATCATCTGGTCAGCGGAAACCTTCTGCATCATGGGTTACGAACCCAATTTGAAGCCCGCGTTGGACCTCGTTTTCAGGCGCGTTCACCCAAACGACGTTGATCTGGTGCAACACGCGATTGATCGTGCGACGCGCGAAGGCACAGCCTTCGATTTCGAACATCGTCTGTTGATGCCAGACGAAACGATCAAGCACGTTCATGTGGTCGCCCGCCCATCCAGGACGGCTTCAGGCTTCATAGAATTTGTTGGCGCAATCATGGATGTGACTGAAAAGAAAAAAGCGGAGGACGCGACGCGCGCCGCCAAAGCGCGATTCGAGGGCATCGTTGAAATTGCCGACGATGCCATCATCTCCATTGATTCCGGCCAACGCATTGTTCTGTTTAATCAAGGCGCGGAGAAAGTTTTCGGATACGCCTCGGCGGAAGTCATCGGCCAATCGCTCGATCTTTTGCTTCCGCAACGATTCGTGGGGGCGCACCGGAATCACGTTGGGGAATTTTCCAAATCGCCCGACGTTTCGCGTACGATGGGTCAGCGCCGCGAGGTCTTCGGGCGACGCAAGGACGGGAGCGAGTTCCCGGCGGAAGCCTCCATTTCCAAACTGGATTTGAATGGCGAAATGTTTTTCACCGTGATTTTGCGCGACGTCACTGAACGCAAACGGGCAGCCGAGGCCTTGCGCGCATCCGAACAATTGGCGCGCGGCCAGGTCGAGGCGCTCAAGAGAACTTTGGACGCGTTGGCGACCGAATCCGATCCCGACCGATTACTCGAACACATCCTCTGCACGATCACCGAGCAATTCGAGGCGCACAGCAGCAGCGTGTGGAGACGGGACGAATCCAGCGGCAGGATCGTCTTTGACTCCGCGTTCGAGGAGGGCCGGCTCGTCCCGAAGACGGATGAGCAGTTTACCAACCTGGACCTCTGGCTGCCGATGGAGGACTCTCGGCCTTGGACAGAGGTTTTTCGCACCGGAAAGGCGAGCGTGATCGAAGATATCCGAACGGGAGTGCCCTTTCCGCTTCGAGACCGTCTGCTGCCGCTCGGCGTCATCACGCTTCTTCTCGTTCCGATGTTCGTGGGTGGCCGGTTGGTAGGGGCGATTGGGATTCGCTTCACGCGAAAGCGAACGTTCCGTGCCGAGGAGATCGAACTCGCGCAGGCGCTCGCCAACCAGGCAATGCTGGCGATACAGTTGGCCAGTCTCTACGCGCAGAACCGCCAGACTGCGGTTATTGCCGAACGCAACCGGATGGCGCGAGATATCCACGACACACTGGCGCAGGGCTTCACCGGCGTTATCATGCAATTGGAGGCTGCAAAGGGCGCGGCGGCGCAGCGTGACATCGCAGAAATCGCAAATCGGATTGAGCGGGCCAGTGAACTCGCGAGAACCAGCCTGGGCGAAGCGCGTCGCTCTGTCCGCGCCTTGCGTCCCCGCTCCCTTCGGGACGGATCACTATTCCTGGCAATAGATACCTTGCTCAAACGGATGACCCAGGGCACAGACCTGAATGCGGATTTTCAGGTGGAAGGCGATGCTCGCTCCATACCGGCCGACTACGAGGAAGGCTTGTTGCGAATCACTCAGGAGGCGTTGACGAATGCCGTCAAACACGCCAACGCGCGCAACTTCAAAGCGACTTTGAATGTGAGCGCGGAAAACATTCAGCTTCGCTTGGTGGACGATGGGCGCGGTTTTGATACGGCGGCGGAGCATGAGGGTTTCGGATTGGTCGGGATGAAGGAACGGGTCGAACGAATGAATGGCTCATTTACCGTTCGCGCAAAACCCGGAGTCGGCGCGGAGATTCTGGTTGAGTTGAAGAACCACGACGCGAAAACGGAGCATCGAAATGTACAGAGCCAAACATAATTCTGATGACGCGAGCATATCTCCGGACGGACGAAAGCGGCGCGCGTCCGGACGACGCGATGTCATCCGAATTCTCATCGCCGACGACCACACCGTCGTTCGCGATGGACTAGCAGCGATTCTCCGGCAGCAAGCCGACATGGACGTAGTGGCAGAAATCGGCGACGGACGGCAGGCCGTCGAGCAGTGGAAGAAACACCGGCCAGACGTGACACTGATGGATTTGCGGATGCCTGCGCTGGACGGCGTTAATGCCATCTACGAAATCCGCGCCGCTGAACCCAACGCCCGAATTATCATCCTCACCACCTTCGACGGCGATGAGGACATTTATCGGGGGATGCGGGCGGGCGCGAAATCGTATCTGCTCAAGGACGCGCGGCGCGAAGAATTGTTTCAGTGCATCCGCGAAGTCCATGCGGGTCGGACCTTCCTTCCGCCCGCTGTCGCCGCGAAACTGGCCGAGCGAATGCCAGCCGAGGAATTGACACCGCGCGAACGCGAAGTGCTGCGCCTGCTCGCCGAAGGCAAACCGAACAAACTCATCGGCGCGGACCTCGCCATAACCGAAGTCACCGTGAAAAGCCACGTTCAGTCGCTCTTCCGAAAACTGAACGTCCTCAGCCGCACTGAAGCCATTGCTGTCGCGAATCGCCGGGGTTTGCTTCATTTGTGATTCCGCCCGGCATCTGACGCGAACGGGCGCACCGCGCAGGTCACGAACATCGTCAATACTCACCATCTGCCAGGGTTTTGCGTTCTTCGGACTCGGTTGTGACAAGGGGACTCCCTTGTTCCGGTCCATTTGTCCTTTCGACCGCGAATTCTCGCTACTGTGTTTAGAGTGGCTCTGTAGCCGCCAATCGAATCACTAGAATGAATGACGATACGCGTCGCGAGGTGGTTGTTTTCACTGAGGCGATCAAGATTCCGCTTCGGGATCGCGCTGCGTTCCTGGACATTGAGTGCGCCGGGAACGATGAGTTGCGTCGAAAGGTGGAGGCATTGCTGAAAGCCCATGACCACATCGGGAATTTTCTGGAAGAACCGCCAAGGGACGAGTCCATCGAATGAAACCGATTGGGTAATCACAATAGGAAGGCCGAACCGAGGGCTGTATTGCCCTCCTACCAAAGTAGGAGTGCAACGAAGCACACGGATGAGCTATCTTTGCAACTTTCTGAGGCAAAGCATGAGCGACGCCACTGTAATGATGGCTGCCATTAACGCCGGCGACTCAAAAGCCGCTGATGGACTGCTGGTTCTCGTCTATGACGAACTCCGGCGGCTCGCCGCATCGAAGCTCGCTCACGAAGCTCCCGGCCAGACGCTCCAGCCTACCGCATTGGTGCATGAAGCGTGGCTGCGCCTCGTGGGCGACCGGAACGCCTCGTTCAAGGACCGCGAGCATTTCTTTCGGGCGAGCGCGGAAGCGATGCGCCGCATTTTGATTGACCGGGCGCGGCGCAAACAAACGCAGCGCCACGGTGGAGAATATCAGCGCGTGGATTTTGAAAGCTTCGATCCGGTCGCTCCCGCCGCCGATGATCAATTGCTGGCCGTAAACGAGGCATTGGACAAGCTTGCGTCGGAACATCCTGTCCAGGCCGAGTTGGTGAAGCTGCGGTATTTTGCGGGGCTAACGAACGAGGAGATTTCCGAGGTTTTGGGAATCTCAGTTTCCTCGGTCAAAAATTACTGGACCTTCTCCCGCGCGTGGCTGCTCAACGAAATTGAAAGCGGATGAAGGGAGTGCTTGATGACAGCCAACTCCGCGCGCGCACTCGAAGTCTTCACGGAAGCGGTTCAACTTCCGAGCGACGAGCGGACCGCTTTCCTGGATCGAGCGTGCGCCGGGGACGATGAGTTGCGCCGAAAGGTCGAGGCGTTGCTCAAGTCCAACGATCGGGCGGGAAACTTCCTGGAACAACCTCCAACCGGTTCAATCACCGAAGGGCGGGCCAAAATCGCCGCCGGAGAGAAACCCGGCGACCACATCGGCAATTACAAGCTGTTGCAGCAAATCGGCGAAGGCGGCGGCGGCATTGTCTTCATGGCGGAACAGGAAACGCCGGTTCATCGGCGCGTCGCTTTCAAGATCATCAAGCCGGGCATGGACACCAAAAATGTCATCGCCCGTTTTGAGGCGGAACGCCAGGCGCTCGCGTTGATGGACCATCCGAGCATCGCCAAGATATTTGATGCCGGGGCGACGGAATCCGGCCGGCCGTATTTCGTGATGGAACTTGTTCGTGGCATCAAGATCACGGAATACTGCGATCAGCATTCACTGACGACGGAGGAGCGGCTCAGACTTTTCGTGCAGGTTTGCCAAGCCGTTCAACACGCTCACCAAAAGGGAGTCATCCATCGGGACATCAAGCCATCCAATATTTTAGTGACCGAGACGGAACAAGGCGAGGCGCTGCCGGTGGTCATTGATTTTGGCATCGCAAAGGCCACGACGAACCAGCGGTTGACGGACAAAACGCTGTTCACGGCGTTCGAGATGCTGATTGGAACACCCGCTTACATGAGTCCTGAGCAGGCCGCGCTCACGAGTGTGGACGTGGATACGCGCACCGACGTTTACAGCCTGGGTGTGCTGCTTTACGAATTACTGACCGGCTCGACTCCATTTGACACGACTGAACTGTTGAAGTCAGGTCTCGATGAAATCCGGCGAGTGATCCGCGAGCAAGAACCGGTGCGGCCGTCAACGCGTTTGAGCCGCCTTACCAAGGCTGACTTGACAACCGTGGCGCAATCCCGGCACTCCGACCCGCCCGCACTGATTCGTACTGTTCATGGTGATTTGGACTGGATCGTGATGAAGGCCCTGGAGAAGGACCGCACACGTCGTTATCCCACCGCACACGGTCTGTCCCTCGACATCTTACGTTTTCTCACCAACGAAGCCGTTTCGGCGCGCCCACCGAGCAAGCTTTACAGATTCGGAAAGGTAGCTCAGCGCAACAGGCTTCTGTTCGCCGCGGTGGGTGCAATCACGTTGCTCATTATCGCAAGTTTGATTGTCGTTTCGGTGTTGCTCGCGAAGGAGCGGCGGACACGACGCGAGGCGGAGGCTGCATCAGTCAAAAGTCAGCAAGTCACGAAGTTCCTCGAAGACATGTTGAAAGGTGTCGGCCCTTCTGTGGCTCGCGGCCGGGACACGGAGATGTTACGGGAAATTCTGGATGAAACGGCGGCACGCGTCGGCAAGGAGTTGACGAATCAAGCCGAGGTTGAAGCCGAACTGGGCGGCATCATTGCGGGCCTTTATGCGGAAATCGGCTACCCGTCAAAGGGTGAAGACCTGGCGCGCAGAGCGTTGGCCATTCGTAGGGAAGAATTTGGAACAAATAGTTTGCAGACGGCTGAGTCGCTCAATCTCCTTGGCATGTTGCTGGGGATGCAGCAGAAACTGCCTGAAGCGGAACAATTACGCGCTGAAGCCCTGGCTATTCGCAGGCAGCAGTTGGGTGACGAAAATGCCGATACTGCCGCGTCGCTGGACGCACTGGCTGAGGTTTACCGCAATGAAAAAAGACTCACCGCGGCGGAAACGATGGCTCGCGAGGCATTACGCATCAGACAAAAACTGTTCGGGAATGAAAGCCTGCAGGTCGCTGATTCACTCCGCAACATCTGCATGATTCAGGGAGCTGGCAATCGGTGGGTTGAAGCTGAACAAACAGCGCGTGAATTTCTGGCGATCAGGCGGAAACTGCTTGGTGATCAGAATCCGAGTGTGGCGTCGGCGCTCGCTGATCACGCCTGGGCGTTGAACGCATTGGGAAAGTTCGACGAGGCGCAAAAGGCGGAAACGGAAGCCCTGCTGATTCAGCGAAAGTTTTTAGGCGATACGCATCCTGATGTGCCGCGAGATCTGAACGCTCTCGGCCAGTTGCTGGGAAATCGAGGCGACTTGGAATCGGCGGACGGCGTGCTGAGGGCGGTGCTTTCGATTCAACGCAAACTTTTGGGAGACGAAGATGCGTCCACGATGGAAACCTTCACCGTCCTCGCGAAGATTCTTCGACGCGAAGGAAAATTATCCGAATCAGAATCAGTTTGGCGCGAAGCTCTGGCGATTGCTCAAAAACTATGGGCGAGTGACGACGCGGAAAGCCTTTATGTGCTGCGCGGTCTTGGTGAAACGCTTGAGGATGAGGGCAAGTGGCCGGAGGCAGAAGCAATCTGGCGCGAATCGCTGCCTCTGTGGCGCAAACGTGGAGGAATTGAGGAGCAGCAATCCATGTACACGCTGCGCAAGTTGGGCCTTGCGTTGGAAGCCGAACACAAGTGGCCCGAAGCAGAATCGGTCCACCGCGAAGCTTTGAGCATCTCGCGCAAGAAGGGAGACGAAGATCCGGAAGCAGTGGTGGATTTGAAGCGGCTGGTTCGCGTCCTCATGGCTGAGAATAAGTTTGTCGAGGCACAGCAACTCTTGGACAAACAACTCACTCCGGCATTTGTCGCGAACCCTGCTTCCGTGGATCTGCTGATTGAGAGGGTAAACATGGCAGGTCGTTACGGACGATGGCAGGAAGCGGCGGCCGACGTCCAACTTCTTGTGCAGCTTCAACCGAGTGAGCACTATCACTATCACAGGTTGGCTGCGCTTCTGGCGATCTCTAACAGCCGGCCCGCCTATGACGAACTTTGCCAGAAAATCGCGGCGACGTTCGCGAACAAAACGAATCCTTACGTAGATGAACGTGTGGTGCAGGATTGCCTTCTCTTGCCTGATTCAGGAATAAACCTGGAATTGCTGGATAAACTGGCAGACGCGGCGGTGACAATCGGCAGCGGTGAAGCTTCCCTGCCTTATTTCCAAGCTTGCAAGGCGATGTCCTGTTATCGCCTCGGACGATTTCGCAGAGCGATTGAATGGGCGGAGAAGGCTACAAACAATGCTAAAACCGATCCTCCGGCTAAAGCCAAAGCGTTCGCCATATCGGCGATGGCGAATTGGCAACTAGGGAGACAGGACGCCGCGCGCGCTGCTCTTGCCAGTGGAAACACATTTGCACCAAAGCTTGCGTCTGAAAATGCGGATTTAGGCGAGTCATGGGTCGCCTGGCTGATAGCCCGGGTTTCGCTGGACGAGGCCACTGATCTTATTCAACCCCTGCCAGCGACCGTTGAGATTTCGAAACAGCTGCAAAGCAAATGACAAGGCGTTCGATCAACCACATTAGCAAGAGCGCAAGGGCCAATGTCCTTTTACGCCCGCGGAAAGCTTCGTCTGCGAAGTTCTTGGCTTCGGCGTTTACCTTGATCGAATTGTTGGTCGTTATAGCCATTATCGCTATCCTTGCTTCAATGCTTTTGCCCACCCTCGGGACGGCAAAGCTTCGAGCCATGGGAGCAACCTGCCTCAACAATCAAAAGCAGCTTGCGCTTGCTTGGCGCATGTAC
>Ga0335081_10020754_pt1 | contig 10625 bp, 8 predicted proteins | sample Lox_Sample_35_FD_206713 | JGI IMG/M metagenome (GOLD analysis project Ga0335081, IMG submission 206713) | Soil microbial communities from Loxahatchee National Wildlife Refuge, Florida, United States - Lox_Sample_3.5 | ecosystem: Environmental > Terrestrial > Soil > Wetlands | place: USA: Florida... | reverse complement strand
AGCGGCCCCGCAGCAGAAGTCGCAGCCGCCATGGCGCGGTTGGAAGTCATCGCCGACACCTACCTTTCGATGAACGCTCCCACGCAGTGGGCCGTGCCGACGCTATTGGAGCAGCGAAAAAGCATTCAAAGGCAATTGCTGGAGCGGGTGGAAAATAATCTGGTCGAACTGAATCGCCAGCTTGCGGCGCAGAAGTCGTGCCAACGGCTGATTGTCGAAGGCGGATGGTACGCCGTGCTGCGCGTCCCGGTGACCCAGTCGGACGAAGACCTGGCCATCGAATTGGTGCGGGAAAAATCCGTGCTGGTGCACCCTGGACATTTCTACGACTTTCCGAGCGATGGCTATCTGGTGCTGAGCTTGATCGCGCCGGGGGGGGAGTTCTCTGAGGGGATCGGCAGAGTGCTGGAGAAATTGAGTTGTTAGTATCGGGCGTTTGCTCGGAGCGTAGTAGAGTGGCGCTTTGGCGCCGCGAGAGCGACCACACAAGGAACTGGGCTTCAGCCCCGTGGACCCACAGGGCCTAAAGGCCGCGCTTGCCAAGGACCTCACGCGGCCCTGAAGGGCCGCTTTTCCACGGTGGCCTCAGGCCGCGGTTGTTACTCCAAACTATCTCTTGACCAGAAACGGGTTGCTCTCCCTTTCCTCCCCAATCGTCGTCAGCTCGCCGTGGCCCGGGACTACCACCGTCTCTTCCGGCAGCGCCAAAACCGTGTCGTGCAGCGAGCGCAGAATCTTCTGCATTGAGCCACCGGGGAGATCGGTGCGGCCGATCGATCCGGCAAAGAGCGTATCGCCGGCGATCAACTTCTTTTCCGCCGGGAAATACAGGCAAATGCTGCCTTCGGTGTGGCCGGGCGTGTGCAGAACCTGCGCCGTGTGCGACCCGGCGGCGACCGTTTCTCCGGTCGTCACGCTGCGGTCAATGTCCACCTTTCCGGGCGAAGCCATTCCGACCCACGCGGCCTGCAGCTCGAGCATCTTCAGAAGTGCGTAATCGTTCTGGTTGAGCAGGATGGGCGCGCCGGTCGCGGCGCGCAGCTTCATCGCTCCGCCGACGTGGTCAATGTGGGCGTGGGTGATGACGATCTGCTTGACTTGCAGGTTGTGTTTTCGAATCAGAGAAAGGATGTCCTCGATCTCGTCGCCTGGGTCGATCACCATTGCCTCGCGCGTGGCCTCGTCGCCGATGATGGAGCAATTGCATTGCAGCGGGCCGACGGGGAGGATTTCGTGGATCATCTCCTCATTGTAGCGGTTGCTGCCTTCAACCTAGGCCACGGATTAGCGCGGATTCTCACGGATACTTCTGAGGGGAAACGAAACGCCCTCGTGGAATCTATGTAGATCGGCAGCTAGGTCGGGGCCTTCTTATGGCTGTAGGACTTGCGCACAACCGGCGGCAGGTGGACAATACTGGCCGTTGGAGGGCCTGTGGCGAAATATCGGCAGCATGGATATCAAGACCGGGACTGGGAATCGAAGCATCAGGAACCGCGGGGGGGAGAAGGAAAGCGCAAGCCGCCGCCGGAGCGCACCAGCGGTCCGCCGCGGTGGGATCACGGGCTTGGGCCGAAGCCCGTGAATCTGCCCGGAACCCGCGCCGTTTCGCGCTGCGCGCAATGCGGCACGGTGCTCGACGGCACAGCGGCGCTGGGCACGTGTCCGAAGTGCGGATTTGAGCTGCATTCCTGCAAGCAGTGCATGTATTTCGATCCCGGCAGCCGCTTCGAGTGCATGCAGCCGGTGAAAGAACGTGTGTCAAAAAAAGATGCGCGCAATGACTGCACGTTCTATGAGATTCGCGTGACGCGGGAAAAAGAGACGTCCACGCCCGCCAGTGCCCGCCCCAACGACGCGCGGCAGGCGTTCGAGAATCTGTTCAAGAAGTAGAAGTGCGGACCTCAGACTTCGGACCTCAGACCTCAGCCGTTATTGAATGGTTCGGCCCGGCGACTTAGGACCTTAAAGATCTACGACCTAAGACCTGTCCACAAAATCTCTCCGCCTCATCACGGTTTTCCTGAGGTCCGAAGTCTGAGGTCCGAGGTCGTTTTCACGGTTTCTGCGTCGGCCGGATCAGAATCTCACTCACAAACGATTGCGGGGACTGGGTCACCAGCATGGCGACGGTGTAGGCGATGTCGTCGGCTTGGAGCATTTTTTTGGGGTCCTTGCCTTTGTGTGGTCCGAGTTCGGTTTCGGTCGAGCCCGGGCAGATTACCGAGACGCGGATATTATGGCCGCGCAGTTCTTCGGCCACCGAATAGGTCAGCCCATTCAATCCCCACTTGGAGGCGGCATAGGCGGCGCCGTTCTTCAGTGCGTTTTTTCCGGCGAGAGAAGAGATATTGATGATGTGCCCGGAATAAGCGTGAATCATCATGGGCGCGAAGGCGTGGATGGCGTAATAGACGCCGCGCAGGTTCGTGTTCAGGATGCGATCCCAGTCATCGGGCATGAGAGTGTGGAGGGGCTCGGTGAAGCCGCCGACTCCGGCGTTGTTGACCAGAATATCGAGGCGCCCGAAAGTGCTCTGCACGCGGGCAGCTGCGTATTCGAGCTGGTGCAGGATGGTGACGTCGCAGGGGATCACCTCGGCCTTTCCGCCAGATTTGACAATGGTCTCGGCGGTGGCATCGAGGGTGGCTTTGGTCCGCCCGCAAAGAACGGTGGTGGCGCCGATCTGGGCGAGCTGGCGGGCGATGGCGGCGCCAATGCCGCGGCCTGCTCCGGTAACAACGGCGACTTGTCCGGCTAAGGGTTTCGCGGTGTCCATAGAAATGTCTCTCCCTATGGGCAGGGCGGAGGGGAACATCCACCGCCTCTACCAGACGCATCTTACCAATAAAGGGAAGGATGATTGGGAAGTTGCTTGCCTTCGGAAGAAGAGGTACTTATAATCCGGCCAACCGGGTAAAAGGGTCTGCCGCTTCGAGCGAGCAGGTCACCCCTCGCCCCGGGGCCACCTGCCAGGAAGCCCGGCATTCCAAAGCAGGATCCGAACGCAAAGCGGTCCAGACGGAATGCAGTTGCGAAGTGAGTTCGAAAGAAAACGTTTCCCGAAGAGTATTTCCCAAAAGTCCAAGGAGCCATTCTGATGAAAAAGATTCTGCTTGCGGTGGTGCTTGGGGTTGGCATAGTGGCGATGGCACAAGGTACTGCACAACCGGCACAGGCGCAGGCGACCACCCAACCGGCTCAACAGCCTGCCCAGCCCGCGCCGGGACAGGCGGCCCAACCGGCGCAATCGGCGCAGCCGGCCGCGACGCAGGCACAGGCGCCAGTGATCAAGGATCCCGCCGAGTACAACGCGTATGTCAACGCGATTCAACAGACCGATCCCAACGCCAAGATCAGCGCCCTGGAGGCGTTCATCACCCAGTATCCCAACAGCATCATGAAGAACCAGGCGCTGGAAATCCTGATGGGCGCGTACCAGCAGACCAGCAACGTCAAGAAGACGATGGAGACGGCGACTAAGCTGGTCACGGCCGATCCGTGCCAGGTTCGCGCGCTGGCGCTACTGGCCTACTTTGATCGGATTCTGGCGCAGGGCGGAGATCCCAATGCGGCGCAGCTGCTGACCGACGGCAAGAAATACGGCCAGCAGGGACTGGATTGCCTGCCCAAGTGGAACAAGCCCGATGGGACATCGGACGCCGACTTCGCGAAAATGAAGGATCAAATGACGGGAATTTTCAACGCCGCGATCGGAATCAAGTGTCTGCAGGATAAGGATTATGCCTGTGCCACCCAGTCGCTAAAGATCGCGGTGGATGGGAACCCGGCCGATTTCAGCGTGGTGTATCCCCTGGCTCTGGCATACCTGAGCCAGACTCCGCCGGATTATCAGAACGGCATCTGGTTTGCGGCGCGGGCAGCGGCAGTGGCGCCGCCGACGGCCCAGGCGCAGATTGAAAAGTACGCCCACGGCCAATTCCTGAAGTATCGCCAGGATGAAGAAGGGTGGCCGGAATTGCTGGCAGCGGCGAAAGCCGGTGGCCCGCAGATCCCCGTCAAGCCGCCCCTGACGCCCGCCGATCAGGCGCACAAGATGGTGCTAGCGACGGCGCCGGACAAAATGGACTTTGCGCAATGGGAATTCATTCTTACCAATGGCAGCCAGGAAGATCAGGATACGGTCTGGAATGCGATTAAAGGCAAGCCGGTGCAAATGAACGGTACGGTCATCAAAGCGACGACAGATAAGTGCGAAGTTCATGCCGCCGTTCGATCTTGCGATGCTCAGCTTGATATCGCCGGCAGTCTGGATGATATCGACGCGAAGAAGCCGGACATCACTCTTACGTTCGAGGACAGACTTCCTGTGAAAATCATTCCGAAAGAGGGAGCCAGCCAGGATTTCCAGGGCAACCCCGCCTCCTACACGTCGAATCCGTTCATGATGACGATGGATAAGGGCATGCTGGCCAAGCCGAAGGCGGCGCCTCCGGCGCACAAACCGCCGGTGCACCACAAACCCGCTGCTCAATAAAATCGGCGGACAGGATTCACAAGAAAGGCAGCCCGCGCGGGCTGCCTTAGTTTTTGCGGTCGTCGCGGAAGATTTCTCAGCGCACGATTTTCTTCTCCATCGTGACGGGACGCGCGCTGCGAGGCGGACGCTTCACGCCTTCGCGGAGCTGGCGAGCGTCAATCTTTAGTTCGTTGATCGTGCGGCTGAGCGTGTTGCGGTGCATGCCCAATTCGCGCGCGGCGCGGCACTGGTTGCCCTTGTTCTCCTGGAGTACGGTGAGGATGAAGCGTTTTTTGAACTCACGCACTCCTTCCGAGTAGAGAATGTTGCTTTTGTACATTTGCAGGACGAGTGCTTCCAGTTGGTCTTTCACGATGAAATCTCTCTTCGCTATGAATTTTTGAGCGCACCGTTTCTATTTCTTTGGCGGAGCAGCGGGCGTGCCACTCAACTTCTGCGGGGCGCTGTGGAGCATATCGAGACCCTGATAGAAACGGGCGCGCAGTTCTGAAGGAGCCATCCAGATTGCGGCCCGGCCCACCACCAGGAAGTAGGGCGCGAGCTGCGAATTGGCCAGGAACTTGGAAGTGGGCGCAAAAGCTGTCATACCCATCAGGATCACCGCTACCATCAAGCCGCCCTTCAGCAGGCCCAAAAGTCCGCCAAGGAAACGGTCTAAACCGCTGAGTCCAGCTTCCTTCATCAACCAGCGTGAGACCCGGGCGGCAAGGCCGAACAGGAGCACGATGGCAAAGAAAATGATCAGGAAACCGAGAATCTCAGCCAACCACGGGTTCTTCAAAAACGATTCCAGCCACTCCGCGACACCGCGGTACTGCCAGGCCGCCACCAGATAGCCGATCACCAGTCCGGCGATCGTGAGGGCTTCAGAAAAAAAACCCTGCATCGCGGCAGCGACCACGTTTACCAAGATTAAGACACAAATCAGCCAATCCGCCGCGGTCATGGACCGCTCCCGCGGGGGGACATGGTACCAGACCCCGGGTCACACATCCAGCTTGTGCCCCGTAAGCTGGAAGTAAGCCTCAAGGTATTTCTCACTGGTCTGGCGGGCCACGTCGGCCGGGAGCGCCGGCGCGGGCGGCTGCTTGTTCCAGTGAATTTGCTCGAGGTAATCGCGAACATACTGTTTGTCGTACGATTCCTGCGACCGGCCGGGCGCATACTTGTCGGCGGGCCAGAAGCGGGAGGAATCCGGAGTCAGGACTTCGTCGGCCAAGGTAATGCCCTTGGCGGTGCGTCCGAACTCAAATTTGGTGTCGGCGATGATGATGCCGCGCCGGCGGGCATAGGCTGCAGCTTTTTTGTAAATACGCAACGTGAGATCGCGCAGGTGGCTGGCGGTTTCGACGCCCACGATCCGGCACATCGCGTCAAACGAAATATTTTCATCGTGCCCGGTGACGGCCTTGGTGGCCGGGGTGAAGATCGGCTCGGGCAAGGCTTCGGATTCCTTCAGATCGGACGGCAGGTTGAGGCCGCAGACCTTGCCCGTCGCCTGGTATTCTTTCCAGGCCGAGCCCGAAATGTATCCGCGCACGACGCATTCGACCGGGAACATCTCCGCACGCTGCACGAGCATGGACCGCCCGCGCAGCTGGTCGGCATATTTTCGGATGGCTGCCGGATATTGCTCTACGTCAGCAGTGATCAGGTGGTTGGGGACGATATCGGCCAGGAAGTCGAACCAGAACAACGAGATCTGGCTGAGCACGCTTCCTTTGTGCGCAATGCCGGTTGCCAGAATGTAGTCAAAAGCCGAGATGCGGTCCGTAGCCACGAAGAGCAGTTGCTGATCGTTGACCGAGTAGACGTCGCGCACCTTGCCGCTGGCATGGAGCTTCAGGTCCGGGAGGTTCGTCTGTAACAGAACGGGATCGAGGGCAGTGGAACTCATGATGAAATTTTACAGTGAGGCGAGGCGTATTCTAACTGCTCAGAAAATTTTGTCAACGACTGTAATCACGATGAGCGACAAACGTTGCGAGCGCGTTGAAGAGAAAGAGATTGACAGCATATGAAGCCCATGAACGTGCGCCGGATGAGGGAGATGGCGAGGCCAGCTTGTGGAAAAGCTGAGGATGGCGGTGGATAACGCGGATCGGTCCTCATGATCCTGTGCTGCAATAGTCGCTGGCTCGCGCCCGTCTCTAAACTTTACGCCTGTGCTCCAAACCTCACAGAAACAAGCTTCGAAACGCCAGGCTCCTGCATGGTCACGCCGTAAAGCACGGGCGCGATGCCCATGGTTTTCTTGCTGTGGGTGATGAGCACGAACTGAGTCTGCACGCTCATCTCGCGCACCAGCTCGGTGAAGCGGCCGATGTTGGCCTCGTCGAGCGGCGCGTCCACCTCGTCGAGAATGCAAAACGGGCTGGGCGTGTACTGGAAGATTCCGACCAGCAGGGCCAGCGCCGTCAGCGCTTTTTCGCCGCCGGAAAGCAGGAGCACATTTTGCAGGCGCTTGCCGGGAGGCGACGCGACTACGTCAATGCCGCTCTCGGCGCTGTTTTCCTCGTCGGTCAGTTTCATGAGGGCGTGCCCGCCGCCGAACAGTTTCTTGAACGTGGCCTGGAAGTTCTCGTTGATCTTGGCGAACGCCTCTTCGAATTTCTGCCGTGAAATCTGATCGATCTCGCGGATCGTCGCGGTCGTGTTTTCGATCGATGAGATCAAGTCTCTGCGCTGAGTGTCGAGGAAGGTGTGGCGTTCGGCCGTTTCTTTGTATTCTTCGAGCGCCATCATGTTGACCGGGCCCATGGCGTCGAGCTTGGCGCGCATGTCGCGGTAGAGCTGGTCCTCGGCCGCGAGTTCGTCCGCGGCGACTCGGGTCAACGTGGCGTCGGCCAGGAGCACGGCATGGTCGATCCCGAGCTCGTTCAAACAGGTTTCGGACATGTGCTGGGCATCGGACTGCAGCTTGGCGGCGGCGGCCGCAAGTTCGCCGCGGCGATCGCGAGCCTGGTCGAGAAGCGCACGGCCGGTGTGCAAAAGTTCGTCAATTTCTGAGAGCCGGGCGCGAAGCTGTTCGGTTTCGAATTGCAGCAGGCCTTCGCGGGCCTGGGCGGCGTTGCGTTCCGCGTCGAGATCCTCGGCTTGCTGAACGAGTTGCTGGTTTTCCGTCTCGCGCTGCAGTTGTTCGGCGGCGCCGGCCTCGATTTGCGAAGTCAGCGCATAAACCCGTTCGTCCATCTCGGTGAAGAGCGATTCAATGCGAGCGAGAACTGCAGCGGCGGAACGATGGCGCTCTTCGAGGGTCGCGACGCGCGCCGCGTGCTGCGCGGTCGTCTGTGCCGCCTGCTCGCGAAGCTGGCGAAACGCGGCGAGCGATTCCTGGGCGGCAGCAAGCTGCTGTTCGAGTTGGGCGCGGTGCTCGTCCACGGTTGCAATCTCGGAATGCCGCGCCACCACGATCATTTCCTGCTCGACTCGATCCGCGGCCAGGCGCTGCAGTTCGAGTTGCGACAGGGTAAGCCGTTCGTTGACACGCATCATTTCGGCGTCAAGCTGCCGCAGCATGTGGCCGGAAGTCAGAGCTTGGTGCTCGGCTTCGCGCTTCTCGCCTTCTAGACGATCGAGCAGGGAAGTGAGGTCCTTGATTTCGCGGCCCAGGGTAAGCACGCGCGTTTCTTCGTCGCGCAGGGCGCGTTCAAGATCGTCGACCTGGCGCAGAACATCCCGCAATTCGCGCTTCATCGAGAGCGGGCCTTCGGCGCGCTGCTTGCCGCCGGTGACGGTTACGTTGTGGAAGCACTCGCCGGACTGCGAAAGGAAGAACGCGTCAGGATTTTCAAGCGCGAGATCGCGGGCCACGTCGGACCCGGGGACGATGTAGCCGTCGCGCAGCTTGGGCAAAATGACCTCGAGCGACTTGCCGAAACCGTTCAGCACGCGGATTGTGTGCTTGAGAGGGACGATCTGCGCCGCAGGAGGCGCGCAGTGCGCAGCCTCGTCGAGCACGAACGAAAACTTGGCCTGCGCGTCTTCGGGGTGGACGAGGAACGTAGCGCGGCCGTCAACATCGGTGCGCAGCATGCGCAGGCCTTCATCGGCCGCGTCCCACGACTTGACGACGATGTAGTTCAACTCGTCGCGCAGGAAGTCTTCCACCACACGCTCGAACCGCGGTTCCACTTCGAGAAAGTCGGCCAAGACGCCGACGGGAGCGCGACCGCTCTGCATTACTCCGGATTGGAAAAGCCGTCGCACTGACTCCGTCGAATATCCATGTTCCGCGATGACGGCTTCCAGCGAGCCTTTTTTGCCCAGCGCCGTGGCGTATTCGGCGCGGAGTTGGTCGAGATTCGTCTTGGCTCTGGACTCTTCCAGCTTTTTCGTTTCGACGAGGCGGCGGACCTGGGTGATTTCTTCTGCGATGCCGCTGACTCGCTGGCTGACGGTTTCAAATTCAAGAGCTTGTTGCCCCCGCTGTCCGCCAAAAGCCTCAATCTGGCCATTGGCGTTGGCGATTTCGGCATCGAGCCGGCGGGCGTCGCGGTCGGATCCGGCCAGGCGTTCTTCCGCTTGCGCGAGCTGGTTGCGCAGGCGCGATGCCGATGAAACGGCGTCAAAGATCGCGACCCGCGACTCTTCTTGCTGGCGTTCGATCTCGGCCAGATTCGCCGCGGCGCATGCGGCTTCCTGCTGGCAAAGTGCAAGATCGCTTTGCGCGGCGGCGAGGTCGGCCGCGGCGGATTCAAGCGTCTGCCGGTTGGAGTCGCGCTCGGCTTCGAGCGACGCCAGACGATGCTGGGCCTGAGCTAACTCGGCTTCCGCAGATGCCGTCCGCACCAGCAATTCCGCGCAGCGTTCCTCATTGTGGCGGCGGCGGGCGTGCGCGCGGTCGATTTCGAGCGCGATCTGGCTGATGCGGTCGCGGTTCTCGCGCAATTCGTTTTCGATGGCGTATCCGCGCTGGGTGCCGTCCCCGTGTTCTGATTCGAGCTGCTGCACCTCCGCCGTGCGGTGCTGCATTTCCTCGGCCAGCGCGTTCAGCCGTGCATCAAGTTCGGCGCTCTCCTGCTCGATGGCGGCGAATTTGCTGGCCAGAACCAGGCGCAGCTTGGCTCGCATTTCCTCGCGCAGGCGTGCATAGCGCTCGGCTTTCGAGGCTTGACGCTTCAACGAATTCATCTGGCGGGTCACTTCGTCGAAAATGTCGTTCACACGGGCCAGATTCAGCTTGGCGTCTTCGAGGCGCGCTTCGGCGAGCCGCTTCTTGGTCTTGAATTTCGTAATGCCGGCGGCTTCCTCGAGAATCGCGCGGCGGTCGGTGGGACGGCTGCTCAAAATCTGGCCAATGCGTCCTTGCTCGATCAGTGCGTACGACTCGGGCCCCAGGCCCGTGCCCATGAACAGTTCTTGGATGTCGCGCAGCCGGCAGAGCTTGCCATTCAGCAGATATTCGCTGTCGCCCGAGCGGAACAGGCGGCGCGTGACGTGAATTTCTCCGTGGCGGAACTGCTGCTGGTTGAACTTGCGCCGGCGAATCTTCAGAATGACATGCGGAGCGGGCGTTCCAATCGACGCCGCGTTTGGCGGCGGGGTCACGTTGTGCGCGGGAAGCGCGAAAATTGGCTCGTCGTCGGGGAAGGCAATGGCAATGGTGTTGATCTTCGAGCGCGGGATCTCGACCTCTTCCAGCCTGCCGGGTTGAGCATCTTCAACGGCGTGCTCGGTATCTTCGGCGGCGCGGGCGCGGATCGCGGCTTCGTCCCAGTTGTCGGCGAGGTGAGCCTCGTCGGGCTCCGGCATGTCATCCTGGATCTCGATTTCGGTCGCGGCGCCGGCGTCTGCGTATTGCTCGGGATCAATCAGTGTGAGCGTGACTTCCGCCATGCCCGTCGGCTTGCGGTCGCGCGTGCCGGCGAAGATGACGTCTTCCATGCGCGAGCCGCGCAGAGTCTTCGCCGACTGCTCGCCCAGCACCCACGAAATGGCGTCGGCAATGTTCGACTTGCCGCAGCCATTCGGGCCGATGATGGCCGCCACGCCGTCCCCGTGGAACTTGAGTTCGGTGCGGTCACAGAACGATTTGAACCCGAGAATCTGAAGCTTCTTCAGTTTGAGCAACGTAAGCTCATCAAATGCAGTGGTCAGCGATCAGTAGCCAGTTACCGGTTCA
>Ga0335081_10020753_pt1 | contig 10625 bp, 10 predicted proteins | sample Lox_Sample_35_FD_206713 | JGI IMG/M metagenome (GOLD analysis project Ga0335081, IMG submission 206713) | Soil microbial communities from Loxahatchee National Wildlife Refuge, Florida, United States - Lox_Sample_3.5 | ecosystem: Environmental > Terrestrial > Soil > Wetlands | place: USA... | reverse complement strand
TCGGCCCGGGAAGCGGCGCCCACGCCGACCAGCTCGTCCGACGGGTACGCCTCCTCGCCGTGCACCGCGACGTCGCCGATCTCCAGCACCTCGTCCGGGAGCCTCAGCTTCATCCTGAACACGTGCCTGATGACCATGAGGATGACGAAGGTGACGATCGCATCCCAGACGATGATGGTGAGCGCGGCCAGGAACTGGATGAGCAGCTGGCGCGGGTGGCCGTAGAACAGGCCGGTCCCGCTGATCGACGGGTTCTTGCCCAGGCCCAGGTACACGATCATGTTCGGGTCGGCGAGCAGGCCGACCAGCAGGCCGCCCAGCAGCCCGGCGATGCCGTGCGTGTACACCACGCCGAGTGCGTCGTCGACCTTGTTGAACGGCCACACGTACTTCGGCAGGTAGTACCACGCCACCCAGACGATGGCGGAGCAGACCAGGCCGATGATGATGGCGCCGAAGCCGTTCACGTAGCCCGCCGCCGGGGTGATGCCGACCAGGCCGCAGATCATGCCGTTCAGGCCGCCGAGGAACGTGGGCTTCTTCTCGCTGCTGAACGCCATGTCCATGACGATCCAGGTCAGCATGGCGACCGCGGCGGCGAGGTTGGTGTTGACGATCGCAGCCGCGGCGTCCGCGCCGGCGAAGTAGGGGTCACCGCCGTTGAAGCCGTTCCAGCCGAGCCACAAGATCCCGGCGCCGACGGCGACGAACAGCAGGTTGTTCGGGATGGCGCGCTCGCGGTCGCGCTTGAGCCTGGGCCCGATCACCGCCGCGGCGACGAAGCCCGAGGTGCCCGCGGCCAGGTGGATGACGTAGCCGCCGGAGAAGTCCAGGGCCCCCTTGCCGGCCCAGTAGCCGCCGCCCCAGAGCATGAACGCGTTCACGCAGTAGGCAAACGTGATCCACAACGGCACGAAGACCAGCCAGACCTTGAAGCTGATCCGCCCGATGACGCTGCCGATGAACAAGATCGGGGTGATGGCCGCGAACACGAACTGGAAGTAGATGACCGATGCCGCCGGGATGCGGAACTTCGGCATCAGGCCGTCCAGCAGCGGGATGCTCGCCTGTCCCTGCAAGGCGTCATGCCCGAGTACCGTCCTCGGATCACCGAGGAACGTGCTGACCAGCGGCGTGCCGAAGCCCAGCTTGTAGCCCCACAGCACCCAGACGATCAGGACCAGGCAGAAGGTAGTGAACACCATCATCACGGTGTTCATCGCCCATTTCCTCTGGACGAGGCCGCCGTACAGCACGGCCAGGGCCGGGATCGACATCAGCCCGACCAGCGTGGCAGCTGTCATCTGCCAGGAGTTATCCCCTGCGCTGAGATAGCTGGCATATGGATTCACAATGCCTCCATGGGGGCAATGGGCCTGCTGGGTCCAACGTGCTGGCTGGCTCCACCCCGGCCGCTCCGTATTCCTGCAAGCCATGTGTCCCATGCGCGGGTTTCGGGCGTATTTCTCGGTTGTTACGCAGCCGGTAACGAGTGCGCGCGACGTTACCCGGAGATGTCGCGGACGATCGGTCGGGGCCTGGGTCGGTCCGCCCGGCGAATTCACCCTCCGCATCGGCCGGTCATCGGCTGACCTGCCCCTTCACCTGCGGGTCGCATCATTGTGAGACCGAACGGGCCGGGTAGCCAGCTTGCCCGTAGGTCGGGTTGACGCGACCTATCCGCTCTCGGCTTACGGTGGCGCCTGATCATTCCGGCGCGGCCAGAATGGTTCCGTGATCGACACGGTGGCGTGGGTGCACCTGGTGAACGGGAAGATCCTGTGCGCGCGGCCGCGCGGGACGGAGGTCTTCTACGTCCCGGGCGGCAAACGGGAGGGCAGCGAGAGCGACCTGCAGACCCTGCTGCGCGAGGTCGCCGAGGAACTGACCGTCGCGCTGCGGCCCGGGACGGTCCGGCACGCCGGCACCTACCAGGCGGATCACCCGGGCGGCACGGTGGTGCGGATGAGCTGCTACACCGGGGAGTACTCCGGCACGCTGGCCGCCAGCAGCGAGATCGACGAACTGGCCTGGTTCGGCTACGCCGACCGCCGCCGGGTGCCGCCGGTCGACCAGCTGCTGTTCGACGACCTCAACGCGTCCGGCCTGCTGCGCTGAGCATGTCCCCTACTTGAGCGTGACGTCGGCGGCGAGCGGCAGGGACGCGGAGGAGGAGCCTGCCGCCAGACCGAACGTGCCCCCCTCAAGCGTCCAGCCGCCGTCGGCCCAGTGCTGGAAGGCGCGTTCGGGCAGCAGGATCCCGAGGTTCACCGTCTCGCCGGGGTCCGCGTCGACGGCGGCGAAGCCGGCCAGCCACCTGACCGGCCGCTCGACCGCCGAGTCCGGGCGCGACGCGTAGACCTGAACGACCTCGCGGCCGGGCCGGGAGCCGGTGTTCCGCACCGCCACGCACACCGCGACGCCGGGGCCGCCGGACTCGCAGTCCACGGTGATCGAGTCGTAGGACCAGGTGGTGTAGCCGCAGCCGTAGCCGAACGGGAACAGCGGCTCGCGCCCGTCGCGGTCGAAGGCGCGGTAGCCGATGAACAGGCCCTCGGTGTAGCTGAGCACGCCGTCCTCTGGCCGGGTTGACGGCAGGCCGTCCTCGCTGGCCGGCCAGGTGGTGGGCAGCCGTCCGCCCGGTTCGGCCTCGCCGAGCAGGACGTCGGCCAGCGCGTGGCCGAACTCCTGCCCGCCGGCCACGTCGCTGCCGGCCGCCAGGGCGACCGCCGCTTCCATCTCCTCGTCGTCGGTGCCGTGCGGCGGCTCCAGGACGAGCTGGAAGAACGTGCCGAAGCCCGCCATCGGCGAGGTGTGCACGTGGTGCTCGAGCCGCACCGCCACCGACTGGCCGGCGGCCAGCTCGACCGGGGCCAGGCGTACCGGCGGGGCCATCAGGGTCTCGCCCACGTCCGCGCCCTTGCGCACGGTCAGCGTCTCGTCGAAGACCACGGTCTCGTCGGCGAGCAGGCGGAACCGGCCGACGCCGGTGACGCCGAGCTGGTACGTGCCGGCTTCGGTGGCCCGGATCAGGCAGCTGACCTCCAGCCGCTCGATCTGCTCGGGAGCGCCGATCGTGGCGAACCCGTTCATCCACCGGAAGGTGGCGGCGTCGCGCTGCTCCGCGCCGATGAGCTCGCCGGAGGGTGAGAAGAAGCGGACGTCAGCACCTGGAGCGGAGCCATCGGGGCGCAGCAGCCAGGGCGCGCGGGCCGGCCCGGCCCTCAGGTGCCCGAGGTCACGACCCGGCGCAGGCCGACGTCGGGTTCGGGGAAAAGAGCCCAGAAGTCCGCGCCGGTCAGCAGCCGGACCTTCTGCTCGAGGGAAAGCCGGGCGACCCGGCTCCGCAGGTCCGCCTCGTCATGGTTCGTCATGAGGCGGGCAGGTTGACCAGGGACGCCAGCGCCGCGCGGTGTGCGTCCGCGGTACCGAAGGCGATCGAGTCGGCCTTCGCCCGTTTCAGGAACAGGTGCGCTGGATGCTCCCAGGTGAAGCCGATGCCGCCGTGCATCTGCACGCACTCCTGCGCGGCCTGCACCGCGACCTCCGAGCAATAGGCCTTGGCCAGCGCGACCGCGACCGGGGCGTCGGCCGAACCGGTCGCCAGGCACGCCGCCGCGTACCGCGACGCCGCGCGGGCCTGGGTGACCGACACCCACAGGTCCGCCAGCCGGTGCTTGAGTCCCTGGAACGACCCGACCGGCCGGGCGAACTGCTTGCGCTCCTTCACGTACGCGACCGTCATGTCCAGGCAGCGCTGGGCCAGCCCGGTCTGCTCGGCGGCCAGGATGCCGGCCCCGGCGGCCAGGGCCGCGTCCAGCGCCCGCGTGGCGGACGGGCCGGACGCGATCAGCGTGGCCGGCACGTCGTCGAACGACAGGTCGCACAGCTGCCGGGTCATGTCGAGCGAGGTCACCGGCGCCTTGGCCACGCCCTCGGCGGCCATGTCGACCAGGTAGAGCGCCTGCGGCACGCCGTCGGCCGGGACCAGCAGCACCCCGGCGGGCAGCGCGTCGGCGACCCCGGCGACCATCCCGCGCAGCCGCGCCACCGCTTTCGCGGCGTCACCTGGACGCGCACCGGCCACCCGGACCGACGTGGGATATGCGGCACCAGGCGCGGTGGCGAACGGCACCGCCAGCGCCGTGGTCATGCTGCCGTCGGCCATCTTCGCCAGCAGGTCACCCTGGGAGCTCACGCTGAGCAGGGCCGTGGTGGCCACGACCGCGCTGCCGAGGAACGGCACCGGCGCGACGAAGCTGCCCAGCACCTCGGCGGCGGCCGCGGCCTCCCGGTAAGACGCGCCGGCCCCGCCGTCCCGCTCGGGAATCAGCAGCCCGGCGCAGCCCAGGTCGGCGCCGACGGCCTGCCAGAGCTTGTCGTCGTAGACTCGCGCCGACTCGATGCGCGCGAGCGTCTTGTCGAACCCGCCCTGGTCGGCGAGCAGGGATGCCAGGGCGTCTGACAACGCCCGTTCGGCGTCTGAATAGAGCAGATCCGGGATCTCGTCGCTCATCGCGGTAGATCCTTCCATGGCACGTCCTTGTCGAGGCGGGGTTCGCCGGGGAGGCCGAGCACCCGCTCGGCGACGATGTTGCGCAGGATCTCCGAGGTCCCGCCCTCGATGGAGTTGCCCTTGGCGCGCAGGTAGCGGTACCCGGGGCCGCGGCCGTAGAAGTTGGTGTGCTCCGGGCGGCGCATGGTCCAGTCGTCATAGCGCAGCCCGTCACCCCCGGCCAGCTCGACCTCGAATCCGGAGATCTCCTGGTTCAGCCGGGCGAACACCAGCTTGGCGGCCGAGCCCTCGGGGCCGGGCTTGCCCGCGGCCAGCTGCTGGCGCAGCCGCTCCCCGGCCAGCCGGGCCACCTCGGCCTCCGTCCACAGCCGCAGCATCCGGTCGTGCAGGCCCGGCGTACGCAGCTCCGAGCGGGAGCGCCAGGTCCGGGCGGCCGAGGCGATCATGCCGCTTTCCCGCGCCGCCGCACGGGAGGCGCCGATGCTGACCCGCTCGCTCATCAGCGTGGCGTTGGCCACCTTCCAGCCCTCGCCGACCTGGCCGATCCTGTCGGCGTCCGGGATCCGCACATCGGTCAGGAACACCTCGTTGAACTCGGCCTCCCCGGTGAGCTGACGCAGCGGCCTGACCTCGACGCCGGGGTCGGTCATGTCCACCGCGAAGTAGGTGAGGCCCTGATGCTTCGGCACGTCGGGGTCGGTGCGGGCGACCAGCAGCGCGCGCCGGGCATGCTGGGCCAGCGAGGTCCACACCTTCTGCCCGTTGGCCACCCACTCCTCCCCGTCGCGGACGGCACGGGTGGCCAGCGCGGCCAGGTCGCTGCCGGCGCCAGGCTCGCTGAACAGCTGGCACCAGATCTCCTGGCCCGTCCAGAGCCTGCGCAGCCAGCGCTTCTGCTGCTCATCGCGGCCGTAAGCCAGGATGGTCGGGGCCGCCATGCCCAGCCCGATCGCGTTGAGCTCGGCGTTATGACCCGGCGCGCCGGCCGCGGCGAACTCGGCATCGACCAGGGTCTGCAGCGCGCGGGACACGCCCAGGCCGCCGAGCCCGTCCGGGTAGTGCACCCAGGCCAGGCCCGCGTCGAACCTGGCGTCGTTGAAGTCCTGGCTAGCCATCTCGGCCGGGTCGTGTTCGGCCAGGAAGGCCCGGACCCGGTCCCGGATCGCCTCCGGCGTGGCTTCGGCTTCGGTCAGCACCGTGCTTCCTCCTAGCAGAGGGGACCGCCTGCTACGTAAATGACCTGGCCGGAGACGAAGCTCGCGCCCTCGCTGACCAGGAATGAGATGGCATGGGCCACATCACTGAGCTGCCCGATCCTGCGGACGGGTATGCGCTCAGCGGCGGCTTTGGTGAAAATCTCGAACGAGACGCGGACGCGCTCCGCGGTGGCCGCGGTCATGTCGGTGGCGATGAACCCGGGCGCGACCGCGTTCGCGGTGATCCCGAACTGGCCGAGCTCGATGGCCAGGGTCTTGGTGAAGCGCTGCAGGCCAGCCTTGGCCGCGGAGTAGTTGACCTGGCCGCGATTGCCGAGGGCGGACGAGGAGGACAGGTTGACGATGCGCCCGTAACGCTGCTCGACCATGTACTTCCGCACGGCCCTGGTCATCTCGAACGCGCCGCGGCTCAGGTGGTGGCTTTCCGCAGTTCGCGGCGGGCCAGGGACCGCTTGTGCACCTCGTCAGGGCCGTCGGCGAAGCGGAGCGTGCGGGCGCTGGCCCACAGGTGGGCCAGCGGGAAGTCCTGGCTGACGCCGCCGCCGCCGTGCGCCTGGATCGCCCGGTCGATCACCCACTGCGCCATCGCCGGAGTGGCGATCTTGATCGCCTGGATCTCGGTGTGCGCCCCCTTGTTGCCAACCGTGTCCATCAGCCACGCGGTCTTGAGCACGAGCAGCCGTGCCTGCTCGATCCGTACCCGGGACTCGGCGATCCAGTCCTGGACGACGCCCTGCTCGGCGAGGGGCTTGCCGAACGCGGTCCGGCCGACGGCGCGGCGGCACATGAGTTCCAGAGCGCGCTCGGCCGCGCCGATCTGCCGCATGCAGTGGTGGATCCGGCCGGGGCCGAGCCGGGCCTGCGCGATCGCGAACCCGGCGCCCTCGCCAGAGACCAGGTTCTCCCTCGGCACCCGGACGTTGTCGAAGACGACCTCGGCGTGGCCGCCGTGCGTCCCGTCGGTGTAGCCGAAGACCCTCATGCCGCGCTTGACCGTGATCCCGGGCGTGTCGCGCGGCACCACGATCATGGAATGGCGGCTGTGGCTCCGGTCGCCGGGGGCGCCCGGCTCGCCGGTCACCCCCATCACGATGAGGATCCGGCAGTCCGAGCTCATCGCGCCGCTCGACCACCACTTGCGGCCGTTGATCACGTAACCGTCGCCGTCCGGTGTGATCGCGGTGGCGATGTTGGTGGCATCGCTGGAGGCCACATCGGGTTCGGTCATGCAGAAGGCGGACCTGATCGTGCCCTCGAGCAGCGGGACGAGCCACTGGGCCTGCTGGTCCGGCGAGCCGAACTCGGCCAGCAGTTCCATGTTGCCGGTGTCGGGGGCCGCGCAGTTGATGGCCTCGGGCGCCAGCCCGGGACTCCACCCGGTGATCTCGGCCAGCGGGGCGTACTGCAGGTTGGTCAGCTGCGGGTCCGGCAGCAGCGACGGGTCCAGCTTGCGGACCGCCTCGGCGGCCTTGCCGGTCAGGAAGAGGTTCCACAGCCCGCGGCCGCGCGCCTCGGCCTTGAGGTCCGCGGTGACCGGCGCCCGCTCCCAGAACTGGCCCAGTGCCTCCGCCGCCTCCACCTGCTCGGTGTACACCGCCTCGGCCGGGTAGACCCGTTCCTCCATGAAGGTGAGCAGTTGCTTGCGCAGATCGAGGGTCCTGGCGTCATAGCCGAAGTCCATGGAGCACAACCTTCCGATGGGCCGCTGCCACAGGGGTTTACGATCGCGTCCAGCGTACCTACCCATCAGTACGCCTGTCTGCGGCGACTCCCCTGGTCAGATGAGCAGCAGCTTGGCCAGCCGGCGGCCGGCCACGAACAGGCCGGCCAGGCCGAGCACGGCCAGGTAGGCCGCGCGCCACAGAAGGTCGGGCCCGACCACCCCGAGGGTCAGCGAACGCAGCAGCACCACGCCCTGGTACAGCGGCGTGCATTCGATGATCACCTGGATCGCCCGCGGGTAGACGCCGAGCGGGTAGAACGTCGCGGAGAACAGGAAGAGCGGCATGCTGGCCAGGATCACGTAGTCGAAGTCCTGCCAGCTCTTCATGTACGTCGTCCCGGTCATGCCCAGGGCGGCGAAGGCGAAGCCGATCAGCACCGCGGTCGGCACGGCCAGCACCGCCCACGGCGAGTGCACCAGGCCCAGCACGAGCATGACACCGATGAACGCCACGGCGTAGATGGCGCCGCGGAGCAGTGCCCAGCCGATCTCGCCCAGCGCCACCTGGGCCGGGCGCATCGGCGTGGCCAGGATGGCGTCGTACAGCTTGGCGTACTTCAGCCGGAAGAAGACGTTGAACGTCGAGTCGTACATGGCGCCGTTCATCGAGGACACGGCGAGCAGGCCCGGCGCGACGAAATCCCGGTACGGGATGAGCTCCCCGCCGGGACCCGGCACCTTGCCGACCAGCACGCCCAGGCCGAGCCCCACGGACAGCAGGTAGAACAGCGGCTCGAAGACCCCGGACGCGAACACCAGCCAGGCGTGCCGGTAGACCCGGGCATGGCGTTCGACCAGGCGCAGGCTGCCCGCGTCGCCGCCCGCCCGCCTGAGCCGGGCGAGCAGCCCGGCCGGCGGCAGCATCCGGAGGGTGACGCTAGACATAGAGCCGCCTGCGGTAGGTGCGGGCGCCGGCCCAGATGCCGAGCGCGGACAGCGCGGCCAGGTAGGCGACGCTGATCAGCACCCGGGGGACGTCGATGTCCCCGAGGCTGAGCATGCGGCACAGGTCCACGCCGTGCCACAGCGGAGTGACGTAGGCGAGCAGGCGGAGCCAGCCGGGCAGCTGGGACAGCGGGAAGAACGTGCCGGAGAACAGCATCAGCGGCATCATGCCGAACCGGAACAGGTAGGCGAACGAGGTCTCGACCTTCAGCGTCACCGCCCAGGCCGCGATCGGCGCGGCGAAGGCGAGCCCGGTGAGCGTGGCGGCGGGCCAGGCCAGGACCACCCAGGGCGAGCTGGTCGCGCCGAACGCCCATATGTACACGGTGACCAGGGCGGCGTTCATCGCGATCCGCATCGTCATGAACATCAGGTGCCCGCGGAAGATGTCGCCGGGCCGCAGCGGCGAGGCCTGCGCCGCGATGTAGATCCTGTTCCACTTGACCGAGCCGAACACGGGGTAGCTCGCCTCGCTCATGGCCGCGTTCATGGCTCCCGAGGCCAGGATGGCGGGGGCCACGAAGGCCAGGTAGCTCACCCCGCCCAGGCTCGGGGTCCCGTGCCTGTCCACCAGCGTGCCCAGCCCGAGCCCCATCGCGCCCAGGTAGAACAGCGGGCCGAGCACGCTGGACCAGATGCTGGACCGCCAGATCCGCCGGTACACCGTCAGCCAGCACCGGAACGCCCGGACTGATAGCCCCGGCGGAGAGCCCCCCCACCGGGGGGCCCAGGGGGGTACGGGGGGGCGGGCAGCCCCTCCGTACGGGGGGTCACCGGGGGGTCGCCCTCCGGGGGCAAGCACGGCCACGTCAGTCGTCCAGCCTGCGCCCGGTCAGCCGGAGGAACACGTCCTCCAGCGTGCCGCGCCGGACCAGCGAGGTGAGCGGCTCGAGGCCGGTGCCGCGGACCGCCGCCAGGGCGTCGTCCCCGTCGGTGACGTAGAGGAGGATGCGGTCGGCAAGAACCTCGGCCCGTTCGGCCGGAAAATCCCTGAGCTTGTCCGCGGCCAGCTCGTGCCGGTCCGGACCGAAGCGCAGCTCGAGGACCTCCGGGGAGCAGTAGCGCATGATCAGCTCGCGGGGCGAGCCCTCGGCGGCGAACGTGCCGTGGTCCATGACCACGAGCCGGTCGCACAGCTGTTCCGCCTCGTCCATGTAGTGCGTGGTCAGGATCAGGGTGACGCCGCGCTGCTTGAGCCGGAACAGCCGGTCCCACACCACGTGCCTGGCTTGCGGGTCCAGCCCGGTGGTGGGCTCGTCGAGGATCAGGATCTCCGGCTCGTTGATGAGCGAGCGGGCGATGGTCAGGCGGCGCTTCAGGCCGCCGGACAGCGGATCGACCTTGTCCCTGGCCCGGTCCGTGAGCTGGACGAAATCGAGCAGCGCGTCGGTCCGCTCCCGGATGACCCGGCGGGGCAGGCCGAAGTACCTGCCGTAGACGAGCAGGTTCTCGCGGACGGTCAGCTCGACGTCGAGAGTGTCCTCCTGCGGGACCACGCCGAGCCTGGCCCTGATCGCGGACCCGTCGCGGACCGGGTCGCGGCCGAGGATGGCCAGCTCGCCGCCGGACGGCGGCGAGACGCAGCCGATCATCCGCATCGTGGAGGACTTGCCCGCCCCATTCGGCCCGAGGAAGCCGAACGCCTCGCCGCGGTACAGGTCGAAATCGATCCCGTCCACCGCCGTGAAATCCCCGAACCGCTTGGTCAGGCCCCGCGCGCGGACGAGCACTTCACTTTGAGACACCCGATTCACGCTACCCGCAGGGTGTGACATTTCTCGAACGGTTAACCGTCTGGTACGTAGCACCACCTGGGTACACGGTAAGGTCGGTGTATCACGGGATGGACCAACTAAGGATAGAAGCGGGTGGATCTCCTTCACGGTCTCTACACTCGATTCCGGGTGCTGATACACGAGGTAGCCAAGTTCGGCGTGGTCGGCCTGATCGCTTTCTTCATCACCCTCGGCGGCGCCGACCTCCTGCACTACGGGGTCGGGCTCGGTCCGCTGACCTCCGTGACGATCTCCACCATCGTGGCCACCGTGTTCGCCTTCCTGGGCAACAAGCTGTGGGCGTTCCGGCACCGGAACGGCAGCCACTGGGGCCGCGAATCCGTCCTGTTCTTCGTTTTCAACGGCATCGGGCTGTTGATCCAGCTCGGTGTCCTCGCGGCCGTGCGGTACGGGCTCGGGCTGGACGACAGGCTCTCCTACAACGTGGC
>Ga0335081_10020752_pt1 | contig 10625 bp, 8 predicted proteins | sample Lox_Sample_35_FD_206713 | JGI IMG/M metagenome (GOLD analysis project Ga0335081, IMG submission 206713) | Soil microbial communities from Loxahatchee National Wildlife Refuge, Florida, United States - Lox_Sample_3.5 | ecosystem: Environmental > Terrestrial > Soil > Wetlands | place: USA: Florida... | reverse complement strand
GCGCCGCTTGCATCAACGCGCAAACGCCGGTCGACAAAGCCTGGACTATCCTGTCCGAAGCCGCCAAGGGTAAGAGCGATGATAATCGAGGGAAGGCCATCCACGCGCTGGGTCTGATCACGGGCAATGCTCGGGCCCGAACGCTGGCGGAAACCGCCCTCTCCGACGACGAGGAAGAGGTGCGTGCCACCGCGGCCAGGGTCCTGGGCATCATGGGCGCCAAAGAGTCAGCGCCGAAACTGAAGGCCGCGCTCAAGGATAAGGAGACTAGCGTGGTCTTTGCCGCAGCCAATGCGCTCTTTGTACTGGGGGATCCGACCGCCTACGACGTGTACTACGCGGTCCTCACGGGCCAGAGGAAGAGTGGTGACAACCTGGTGGATTCGCAGTTAAAGATGCTCAAAGACCCCAAAGCCCTCGGCCAGATGGGCGTGGAGTTCGGCATCGGTTTCATCCCGTTCGGTGGCATCAGCTACGGTGTCGTGAAGATGCTCAAGGCGGATAACGTCTCGCCGGTGCGGGCCGCCGCTGCGACAAAACTGATCGGCGATCCGGACCCCAAGTCACGCAAGGCACTGATGGATGCCACGAAGGACGAGAAGTGGCTCGTCCGCGCGGCGGTGATTGGCGCCCTTGCACGCCAGAACGACCCGGCTGCTCTCAAAGTGATCACACCGCTTCTCGATGACGACGAGGAGGTGGTGCGTTTCAACGCGGCGGCGGCCGTAATTCAACTCAGCGCTGCGGCCCCGGCGTCGGCTGGAAACGAGTAATCCACTGGACTGACGCTGTTTTACCAGCGATCGGTTGCGTGGCGGAGAAGTCGATCAGAACTGGAGAAAACTTGTGTCACTAGAATGGAAACTGGATCCCAAAGAAAAAGTCACTATTAAGGTTGGTGATAAAGAGAAGATCGAATTCCGGCTCAAGGAGATTATGGCCGAGCCGGGAAGCAAAATCTCCCTCAAGAAGGACTTCGACCCCGCCTTCACCGGCGGCTATGAAAACAAGGCAGGCGCCACAGGTACGGTAAGTGCCAACATCGAACGCTTGTGCGACCTTCAGGAGAGGCTGTACGCCCAGAACGAGTACGCGCTGCTCATCATCCTGCAGGCGATGGATGCCGCGGGCAAAGACGGGGCCATCCGCCACGTGATGTCGGGTGTGAATCCGCAGGGTTGTCACGTGTCGAGCTTTAAGGCGCCTTCCGCCGAAGAGTTGAGCCACGATTACCTCTGGCGCGCGACAAAAGCGCTGCCGGAGCGAGGCATGATCGGGATCTTCAATCGCTCTTACTACGAAGAGATGCTTGTGGTCCGTGTTCATCCGGAGATCCTGGCTAAGCAGAGGATCCCTTCCGCCGTCGCCGACGGGGACGTGTGGAAGCAGCGATTCCGCGAAGTCAACCATTTTGAAGAGCACTTGTTCCACAACGGTATCATCCCGGTGAAGATCTTCCTCAACGTCTCGAAGGAGGAGCAGCGGAAACGGTTTCTGGCGCGGATTGAAGACGCGGACAAGAACTGGAAGTTCTCCATGGGCGATGTCAAGGAGCGTGCGCATTGGGACGAGTACCAGGCGGCCTTCGAGGAGGTGCTCAATCACACCAGCACCGAAGTCGCACCGTGGTTCGTCATCCCGGCAGACCACAAGTGGTTTGCCCGCCTGGCTGTTTCCGAAGCGGTCTGCCGAGTATTGGAACGGCTTAAGTTGAAATACCCCACCGTGACTCCGGAACGGCACGCCGAGTTGCTGCAGATCCGGGAAACACTGGCCAACGGGAAGTCCCACAAATCATCGTCTTCAGCAGGATGATCGAGGTCGCGGCGCTGTGTCCAAGGACCGGGACCACAGTCCTTTGAGCAAATGGAAGATTTCCTGTGGGGTGGACTTAGTCTGCGGCGGACTTCAGTCGCCATAGAACCAGGGGGGACTAAAGTCCCGAAGCCCTACCCACCCGGTTTCACATCGATTCCTGCGGTCAGGGCTCTCGCCCTGGAGCCTCGTCCGTGGCTGGCGGCGCGAAGAACGTCAAGCCGATGGCTCCCACCGGCGGTGAGCTCTACCGCGGTGTTGGCTATGTAACACGAGTTCGAGAGGACCTTCATGCTGAGTAAACGAGAGTTGACTGCCGTCGTGTTGGCGCTGACGCTGGCGATGTTCGCCGCAGGCTGTAAGAAGAAGGTCGCGCCTCCCACACCCCCTTCCCTGCCAGCCCAGGCGCCTCCTCCGGTTCCGCCGCCGCCTCCCGCGGCTCCCTCCGTGTCGCAGTTTACGGCGGAGCCCACCAGCATCCAACGCGGCCAGTCCTCGACGCTGCGCTGGGTGGTCACCGGCAACGTGACCAGCGTGTCCATCGATCAAGGCATCGGAAGCGTACAGGCCGTCGGCAACAGCCGCGTCAGCCCAAGCGATTCCATCACATACACGCTGACCGCTACCGGCCCCGGCGGCACCGGCACCACCACCGCTGTCATCAACGTTTCTTCGCCGCCGCCACCTCCTCCTCCGCCGCTGCCAGCCCGCACCGACGCGCTCGATGAGCGGCTCTCCGCCGAAGTCCAGGACACCTACTTTGATTACGACAAGGTGGACCTCAGCTCGGACGCCATCGACGTTCTCACCAGGGACGCCGCCGCGCTCAAGGCGATCCTCAACGATTTCCCCAACGCGTCCATCGTGCTCGAAGGACATTGCGACGAACGCGGCAGCGCGGAGTACAACTTGGGCCTGGGCGACCGCCGCGCCAATTCAGCCAAAAACTTCGTGCAGCAGCTAGGCGTCTCCGCCGGTCGGGTAACGATTGTCAGCTACGGCAAAGAGCGTCCCCAGTGCACCGAAGAGAACGAGGCCTGCTGGCAGAAGAACCGGCGCGTCCATTTCGCTCCGGGGCAGTAGGGCAGAACCACAGACTCGTTGGGAGCGGATCCAGGTCACGTCGTGCTGCCAAGGCGCGATTTCTATGCGCTGAGCCAGTCGATCATCTCGACGCTTTCGTTCAGGTGATAGTCGGTGGCGAGAGATTCCACGCCGGCGTATTCGTCAGTGGGATTCCCAGGGTTTTACCCTCTGGAGCCTTGGCCTTGGGTAAGGTGGGCTTCTCATCTCGCGCGTCGCGGGCGAATGCGTTTCTACTCCACAAAAGCCAGGCAGTAACGGGCTGGAAGTCACTGGCCATCACGCGCGAGAGGGGTGTGCGGCCGCGGCCAGCCGCCCGCCGTGCGCATGTTCGGCGCGAGCCGGCCCCAAAAGAAAATGAGACTTACAGGGCCGAAAGGCATCCTCAATCGCCGCAGCACGGAATTTACCGGCTGAACAGGAGTCGAAAATGATATCGTCGAGAATTTCGAGGTGTTGTTTGGCGGTGCTCGCCGCCTTTTCAACGGCGCTCGTGCTGGTCGCGCAGGAGCCAGTAGCAAAAGCGCCTGCCGCCGACTCAGCCGCAGCCGGGACGCCTTCAGCTGCAGCCGGGTCGCCCGCAGTCGAGCCAGTCAAGCCGGCCCCCCCCGCATCCGGGGCGGTTTCCGCAGCGGATGTGGCGCGGTTAAACAATCCGCTGGCTGACGTGACCGCTGTGACTTTCGAGAACTACTACGACCCGACCCTCTACGGTGTTTCGGGCGTAAATGCGAACACCCTCGATCTGCGCGCGGTGATTGTCTCCGGGCGGCAGATCATCCGGGCAACCTTACCCGTTCAGACCACGCCTGTGTCGGGGGGGCAATACAAATCGGGGCTGGGAGATTTCGCTATCTTTGACGCGATCATAATCTCGAAGGAGGGGTCGCGGAATGAATACGCCGTAGGTCCTCTTTTCGTGGCCCCGACGGCTACCAACACTGCGCTCGGTTCAGGCAAGTGGCAGGGAGGCGCCGCCGCCGTGGGGATCTTCCCGCTCGGTGGCGGGTCCATAGCAGGTGTGCTCGCGACCTGGCAGCACTCATTTGCCGGCAACCAAGACCGGACAAAGACCCAGGTGTCTACCATGCAGCCTTTCGCCACTTACAGTATCGGCGGCGGTTTCTACGTCAGGTCGAGTGGAGTCATGGTGTTCGACTTCCAGAACAACCGGTATCTGGTTCCCTTTGGAGCCGGGTTCGGCAGAGCGTTCAGGGCCGGGAACCACATGGTCAACGCATTCATCGAGCCGCAATTCACGGTCTATCACAAAGGAGCGGGACAACCCGTTCTTCAGTTGTATATGGGCATTAAGTGGCAATGGCCGAAAAAGGCTTAGTCTCGCGACTTGGCTCACGAAGGGTCGGGGAAGCCTCGGGACGGCGGCTCGTCGACCCCGGATCAAGGGTGGCCAGATATCAGTTCTACAGGAGTATACGAATGAGAATGCAAACCAGACGCGCCGCATTAGGTCTTCTGCTAAGCATAGCCGCCGCGCTGCCGGCAGCAGGCCAACAACAAACTGCCGGGGCAGGGGGCGACAAGATCATCGCGATTGACGTGCTTTTGCAACCGGATCAGACCGGCGTGGCGCGCGCCAACGCGATCAATGCCCGGCTGCGGGCCAACTACCCCGAGGGCTATTCCCTGGACGCCACCCACGCACCGCACGTCACGCTGGTACAGCGCTTCGTGCGGGAGAAAGACTTCGATGCGGTGACTGCTGCGATCACGAAAGTTCTCGCCGCGGAACCTCTCGGCTCAATGCAATTGACGGCGAAATCCCTGGCATCCGAACTTTGGGACGGCGTCGCCCTCAACGCCGTGATCATCGAACGCACGCCTCAGTTGGTGCGCCTGGAACAGAAGGTTGTGGACGCGGTGTCGCCCTTCTCGGTGAGCGGAGGAACGGCGGCAGCCTTTATCGATACGCCGCCCAATGCCGACATTGTGGGTTATGTCGCGGCATTCGTGCCCAAATCGACCGGGGCGAACTACATGCCGCACATCACCGTGGGAGTCACCACGGAAGCCTTCGGCAAACAATTGAAGGCCGAGCCATTCGAGGCCTTTTCATTCACGCCGAAAGATGTTGCGATCTTCCAGTTGGGGAACTTCGGCACCGCCTCAAAGGAGCTCTGGCGGAGCCCGGCGACGGAGCCCCTGGCTTCCTGGAACGATGGTGGGGCGAAAAAGTCCATAGTCAGTTTCGTGCAGCGCGTAACCACCGAAGGCGGCCCCGACTTTGTGCCGGTCGCCGAAAGGATCGCGGTTTTCGACAACGACGGAACTCTCTGGTCGGAACAGCCCCTCTATAACCAGGTGCAGTTTGTCTTTGACCAGGTCCGCGCGCTGGCGCCTCAGCATCCTGAGTGGAAGAGCAGACAGCCGTTCCGGGCCGTGCTGGAGAACGACATGGAGACTCTGGCCGCGGCCGGCGACGCTGGCATCATGGAGATGGCGATGGCCGCACACGCGGGCATCACTACGGAAGAATTCGACCGGATCGCGAAAGACTGGCTTGCCACGGCCCGGCATCCGAAATTCAACCGGCCCTATACCGATCTGGTGTATCAACCGATGGTGGAACTGCTGGACTTTCTCCGGGCGAACGGGTTCAAGACCTATATCGTCTCAGGAGGCGGTGTGGAGTTTGTGCGTGCCTTCAGCGAAAAAAGCTACCGTGTTCCTCCCGAACAAGTGGTGGGCAGCAGCATCGTGACGAAATTCGAGATTCAGGAAGGTCAGCCCGTGTTGGTCCGACAGCCCAAGCTGGACTTCATTGACGATCGCGAAGGCAAGCCAGTAGGCATCCAGAAGTACATCGGGCGCCGTCCCATCGCCGCATTCGGCAACTCGGATGGCGATTTTGCGATGCTCCAGTGGGTCACAGCGGGCCCAGGGCCGCGTTTCGGCCTGATCGTCCACCACGACGACGCCGAGCGCGAGTTCTCCTACGACCGCAAGTCCTCCTCCGGCAAACTGGACCGCGGCCTGGATGAAGCTCCAAAGCGTGGCTGGACACTCGTCAGCATGAAGAGCGATTGGAATTGTGTGTTCGCCTTCGAGAAAAACTGACACGCATCAAAAGTGCTTCGTAGCCGGCTCGAACTGCCGGAGTCGCAAGAGACTGCCATCGGGCCGGCACCGATGCTGCGCCTTGCGAAGTAGTTAATCGTTTTTCTTGAGGCCCGTGCGGTCAGGTCGAGTGGAGTTATGGTGTTCGACTTCCAGAACAACCGGTATCTGGTTCCCTTCGGAGGGGGTTCGGAAGAGCGTTCAGGGCCGGCAATCACCTGGCGAAACGCAGTCATCGAGCCGCGATTGGCGGTCTACCACAAAGACACCGAATAACTATTAGATTGGGGTTGTTGCTGCGATGAACGACAAAAATCCAAGATCGATCCGGTTTATTGAATTCCTGGACCGTGGTTCCGAAAAAGCTTGGACCCTAGCTGTCTGCTTCGGCGTAGTGATGGGATTTGCAGTTGACGCCTGGCTTCGCCTTACTGGCTTCTGATAACAACAAGTGTATCTAATTCGCCACCTCACTCAATATCTGAGCATCGAGTTTGAGTGGGCTGAATCAGCCAATCGATCCTATTACTCGGGAAAACCACCAGGATACATTCCGATTCTGATCCGCTGTTGCGAATCGGTCACGGTGATCGACCCGTTCTGATGCTCAACATATACTCCAGACGCTCACCGTGACAAAGGCACGGAGTAAGTTGGATCCGGTGCCAACAGGCGCTCCGAAATAGGGCGACTTTCTTCACGCAAAATCATGAGCCGCGGATACGAGCTTTCTCATCAGGAGTACACGTAAAGGAGCCCTATGACACTTAGCAAGGTCTCATGCCTAATGTTGTTTGGTTTCAGTTTGGCGCCCGGCCAGCTTCTGATGCGACCTTCGCGTCCAGGCGAACCCATACGATTACTACCCTCCGACGCCGCCATTCTCGAAGGCCGCCAGCCGCGAACAGACCTGCCATGTGAGGTGAAACCGACAAGCCCCACACTCGAATACGATCTTAGCTATCATGCGGGGTACCAGATTACAATCCCGTTCCAGGCGTTGGCGGGTAGCGGGGACACTCTGACTTCGATCCTTCAGGTGACGCCAGAGGGTAGAGAGGATTCAGTCTATTTCTCCCAAAAGTGGACCGTTCCACCCATAGAAGATAGTGTGCGAGGCGACGTATCCATGCAGGGAACGATTGTCTTGGGTGAGGGCATTTACCAGATCGCATGGCTGATGCGGGATCGGGCGGAACACTTTTGCGCCTCTTTCTGGCAAGTCTCCACTCTAAGACGAGGCAAGGACCGGGACGTCACTCTGCATGCCGCCCCTGGCACGGTCGGGCCGCTTACCAAGGATCTCTTCCGGGAAGAAGGGCGGGTACAACGAAACGGCGAGCGGCCTCTCACCGTTCAGGTGCTGCTCCATGCGACTTCGCAATCAGTTGGAGCCGCGGCGATGGGGCCCGCCGAAACGGAGGCGATCGTTGCTATTCTGCGGCACATTGCCCGTGAACCACGGTTCGCAAGATTCTCCATCACGGTCTTCAATATCGACAGGCGAGCTGTGATATTCCGCGAAAAAGACGCTGATGGCATCCCATTTCCTGCCCTTGGCACTGCACTCAAGGATCTGCATCTCGGTACCATGCCCATCCAGGCTCTGGCCGACAAACAAGGTGGAACCCGCTTCCTGACCAATCTGTTGACCGAAGAAATGGACGGCCAGAAACCGGATCTTTTGCTGATTGTTGGACCCCGGAGCGAGCCTGACGAAAGCTCAGTGCGAGGTTTCCTGAAGCAGCTACCGGATCCAGCTTGCCCCGTATTCTACCTGAACTACAGCCTCGATGCCCAAACCAATCCCTGGCGCGACCTGCTGAGTTCCGTCGTTCGGTTCTGGCATGGGATCGAATACACCATCTGCACCCCGCGGGACCTCTTTCTGGCGTGGTCCGGTGTGATGTCCCGATTCGCTCCGAAGCCTGCGAAGGATTCCCGCAGCACCACTGCGTCGCGATGATTGCCTCAGTGATGATTTGCCGCGTCCATCAGTTCAACCCCTGCGTGTCATCGATCTTGTCGCGGCCCAGCCGGTCTTCAATGGACAAACTGCAGGCGCGTCTGTAGGATGGAGGTCAGGCCGTTGAGGCCGCTCCGGTTGAGATCGGCAAGACCGCCGTCCACCCCCATTTTCCAATAACGATTCAGGTACCAGTTCACCCCAAGAACACCTTTGTCCAGCAGCCCGCCGTGAACGGACTTGTCGTCCAGGTCCAGGTGCGAGTATCGGGCGATCAGTTCCACGGCGCCCGCGTGATGTTGTGGGATCGGCCGGCGGGCGAAGCCGACGTTACGATCGTATGGCCGGTGCTCGCCCGTAATCATCCAGGAGCCCGTGATATAGAATCCATAGAACGAGGGGTTGGCCACATGGGTTGCATTTACCCACGAGCGAACGTACTCGGCCAGTACCGCATAGCCGTCACGGGTCCACAGAGTTTCAAGCGCCAGTTCCTTCTGATTCGACGCTGCAATTTTGCCTGTATCGACGTAATAGGTGGACACAGCCGATTCGGGCCTGCCCTTGAGCTCGATCGCTCCGTTGACCGCTCCGGTGTACCGTCCACTCACACCCGCGTGCAGATACCGGGAGCCCTCCTGGTTAGTCGAAATCAGTCCGGTAAGCCGGCTTGTGTAGTGGTTGCTGGAGCCATCGAAATTCTGCCCCGTGATCCACCAGTCGTTGGCCCAACCGCCGGAATAAGTCATCCGTTTGTCGAAAGCCTGATTGCTGAGAGTGACGCCCATATTCCGCGTTGTGAAGAACGGGTTGAGGACACGCTCCAGTGAAGGGAGAAACGCGGCGTCGCCGGCCATTTCGTAGACAAATGACTCCTTGTTCTTGCCGACCGTAACCGCGCCCAGCTTCCAGGCGGGGAAAGTCACATTCAGATCGGAAAAGTCCCAGGTTTTCTTCTTGTTCTCCGGAGCGTCAAAGCCATTCCAGGCATAAGATGCAAAATAATGCACCTTGTACGAACTCGGCCCCATATCTCCAGAAAGCATAAAGCGCACGGAGCGGTCATCCCATTGATCGATCTGTCGTCCCACCTGTTTCTTGCTGTCCGCATCCTGAAAGAAGGCGTTGTAGTCAGCAATCACGGCGAGGCCAAACCGGATCGAGAAGTATTCTCCCTTGTAACTGGTGAATCTCTCCAGAGTTTGCGGGACGCCGGGCGTCGTGAACTGGCGGTGTTTCACCTCTTCCGAATCCTGCGCGGTGAATTGTGGGCCGCCCGAGAGAGCGTCCGCCCGAGACTCGGGCTGCGGGAGGCGGGGGTCCGTACCTCCGGCATGGATTGAGTCGGGGCCTTGCCCGGCTGCGTGAAGCGCACACAGCAGGACGAGCCAGACTGTTCGGCGTGTCATGAGGAATACCGTTCAGGATCAAACCCGATGCTTCACTCCACCAGCGGGCTCAAAACATTCCTCTCCCCCCACGTCCGAAATGCCTAAAGAGTGGCGGCGCGGAGCCGTCCTGGAAATCCAGCCGAACTCCTGTCAGCGGCATCACGGGGAAAGAAGTGTACCGAGACTGGCGTCCGATGCCCTTTGGCACTTTGGAGCCGCCATGACACCTGGGCGTGAGCCTCCGAAGATATTTTGAGTCTCCTGCCAGGAGTCTTCATCGTTTGCCCCGGCAGATTTCAATGAGAAGGGGCGCTTTCTTCCGATCGCCGGGAGTCGGCTTGGCCCCGCGATTGAAGTTCACGGCAGGATCGGCCCGGCGGTTCGGAGCGTCCATGGGGTGCAGATGAAGAACAAGATCGTTGCAGCGGCAGTCGTAGTCGTCGCCGTATTCCTCATTGGATTCGTCCCGCAGTTTCTGAAAGTGAACCGGCTGGAAGATGAACTGCGACAATCGCTGCAGGAGAAATCCGGATCCCAACTTCGCGAACTGATCAGCATGGCCTATTTTCAGGCGATCCAAAAGAACTTCGGCCTCGCGGCCGAGACCAGCAGCCAGTTCTTTGGCCGTGCGCGCGAAATGACAAACCAAGCGCAAGACGCGACCAACAGAAAGGCCCTGGAGGGTCTCCTAGCGTCTCGTGACAAGGTGACTGCGGCGCTGGCGAAGGGCGATGCGGCGGCGCTGGACGACCTGCAGGACCTCTTCGTGAAAACACGGCAGGCGACGGGGAATCCGAGCCATCCGTAGGTTGGTTCGAAGCGCTGGAGTTCCGGCCGTTATAAGCTCTAGAGACGCTATACCACCACACTTAAAGAGTTAATCCCCTAAAGCTGCCGTCACGCGCTTGACCCCACGCGATCATCAGGGAGATCCGCAAGCGTCCACCCTGCCCATCCGCGGGAATTGTGTTCGTTTTCTGCGTTTGTAGAGCCGCGGCGGCGGTGAGGCTGGCAGGAGAGATCGCCATTTGACCGGAGCGAAAGCGGATTCCTCAAGAAAAATTGAGTCTCGCTGGCCCGAAAGACATCGTCAACCCCGGTAGGAGGCCCCGAATGGAAATCCCAGTTTGGTGAACCCCCTGGTTCTCAATGGAGGGCTCTGCCACTGACGGGCGTTTTCACGAAGGCCGGAATCAAATTACGGAAACACTGGCGCCGCTAGCCGCTCGGCCTTCATCTGACGAGCGATTCAGGGCAATCGTCAAGTTCGTTTGTTGGTCTCTGCGGCAAAA
>Ga0335081_10020751_pt1 | contig 10625 bp, 15 predicted proteins | sample Lox_Sample_35_FD_206713 | JGI IMG/M metagenome (GOLD analysis project Ga0335081, IMG submission 206713) | Soil microbial communities from Loxahatchee National Wildlife Refuge, Florida, United States - Lox_Sample_3.5 | ecosystem: Environmental > Terrestrial > Soil > Wetlands | place: USA... | reverse complement strand
TGGCAATTTCAGCCGAACCTGGTACAGGGTCAACCGACCTGGTCACGCATGCGCGCATTGGTCCGATTCAGCGCTGACGGGACAACCGCAGTGGATTTTGCACCCCCACTGCTGGCCGATTCATTTGGCGACCCCGGGGCCCCACGCGATGGGCCTCGGGAAGCCGCAACGCCGCCCATCGTCCCAGAAGACCGCTGAGTGGCGGCTGCCCGCTGTCGGTTACTGGATTGGCAAAGCTGACCCGAGTACAGGCCGGAGGAAACGTGGCAAAAAGAAGAATCAACAACAAACCAAATCGCCTCCGAGATCTAGATTAAGTCGCTAAAGCCTTTCATGGAAAAGCGCGCAGACGGAATGCACCAGACAGTAACCGTTGTAACCAGACCTGATAAAGACAGTTAAGAATTTCTACTCTTGTGCGCGAAGTTCACGATTCATCGGCGGGGAATATTCCACACTTCTGCTTAAGCTTCGCGGACTCCTTAAGCTTCGCGTACTCCGCCTTGGCCTCTTCAAGGTGGGGGACACCGGGGTCGGCGCACTCCGTTGCATGGTGCGTTTCTTAGACTTGGGGAGATTTGCGGTTCTGAAAGCGCCCCCTTATTCCGACTCGAAATCGAGCGCGTAGAATCGGAATTGGCGGGCAAAAGACGGACAGGAAGGCACAAAATTTGCCGCTATTGCGTCGCGGCACGAATTAATAGCTAAATGGCTTAAGGACTTGGGAATGGGGACATAACTGTCGCAAAATCTCTATATCGCTCATTGACGGATTTTGAGTGCTGTGGCCTGTTTTCGTCAGTCATGCCAAGGGCTATGGACGGAGAATCGCTCCAGCGATCTGATTCCACATGGCGCTGTGTCCGATCACGATGAAAATGCACGACGCGATCAGCATTGCGAAATAGCCGACTGCATACCATCGATTTAACCCGCGAGTCATTCCCCACTGGAGAATCAGAAACAACGCCCCGAGCGCCAACGCGGGACCGAGTACGTACAACGGCGGCATGATGGCAAACTGTCCAATGTAAGGGAATCTGCCCAGGGAGCCTGAGATGATCATCAATGACGCCAGGAGCATCATAGGCCGGTGGATTTCTGGGCGGCGACGATAAATGATTGCAACTCCCACCAGCACGCCGAAGGAGAGCATCTCGCCTAGCATGATTGCCAGGAAAAATCTGGGGCCGCCAAACAACTGCGCTTCAGGATTGTAGCGAGTCGATAGACCACGTCTACAGCGCAGTGCTCGTGTCCTGGGAAGAACGCAATGGACTGATCGAGAGCATCTTCACCGGCTACAAGTTCGTTCCAAAGGCCGAACTGGAAGAAGATTCGGCAACGAGTAAGGCGGACTGAATGCCGGCCCCGGCGACCCGCGTTGTGCTCGGTCTGGGCAACACCCTGCACTCTGACGACGGCGTCGGCCCGCAGGCCATAGAGAAACTGAGAAGCGACAACCGAATGCCCGAGGACGTCGCGCTGATTGAGGGCGGCACCCTGGGCTTGGAATTGCTTACCTACATCTGGGACTGTTCCTACCTGCTGGTATTGGACGCAGTGGATGTCGGGCAACCTCCCGGAACGCTGATTCGGATGTCTAGCCAGGAACTTCAAACCTTGCCCGGCAAAGGGCGCGTGCACCAACTGGGGGTCGCCGATCTGCTGGTAGCACTCCGGGTTCTGGCAAGCCGAACTCCCGAAGTCGTGTTGCTGGGCGTGCAACCAGCAAGCACGGAATGGGGCACAGAGTTGTCGCCGCCAGTCGCGGCTGTCCTGCCAGTGCTCGCGGATGCTGCCATCGCAGAACTGGGCCGCAGACCACATACGACAGCTTAGAATCCTCGCAGATACCTGTACGGAGACTGCGTTGTCACCCGGGCCGTGATGAAGACTCCAACCTGATTACGCTGTACGCCTGCTGCCGCAAAAAACTGGATGGTTGCCGTGATGATAATCATCGGCTGACAGCCTGTGGAAACGTTGAGTGGATCAATTCCCTCCTCAGCCAGGGGAGCGAAGACTCGCGAGGTGATTGAACTCGGCGTGCTGAGCTCCGTGTGCCTGCTGTGCCGACCTGCAGCAGGGAAGACAAGCCGGGTGATTCCGTCCACTCGTCATCGGCGATGATGCGTTAGCCAGCCCGCTTGTGATCACAAACACCGAAGATTGTGATCAGGCGCACCGCAGTCTCGCCGAACGCTCCTGTATCTAAAACACGGGGCTGCACATTTAATGAATGCCTTAAAAGATGCCGGGCACCTCTTTCGGCTGGCTGCGGTTTTCATTGCCGGCATCCTGGTGTTTCTAGGGGTACGGGCGTTTTTTGTGCCAAAGAGTTTCGGGCAGTATGGACACTACCGGGGAGATGCCATCACCGAGATTGCGGCCAGGCCGGTGAACTTCGCCGGCCACAAGGTCTGCGAAGACTGCCATGCGGATGTCCTGGAGAAAAAGAAGGTGGGTCGGCATTCGCGAGTCAACTGCGAGGCGTGCCACGGACCACTCGCGAAACATGCCGATGACCCCTCGATCCAGCCTGCGAAGCTCGACACGGCCGTACTGTGCGTTCGCTGTCATGAGACGAACACAGCCAAACCGAAAGGCTTTCCGCAAGTCGCTTCCGCTGATCACTCCACCGGGCTACCCTGCGACACCTGCCACCAGCCGCACAGCCCGGCCATCGTCGCGGGAGTGACAAAATGAACATTACCCGGCGCCACTTGATGCTTCTGCTGCCGGCGGCTGCCATCGCATGGAAACACGTCCTTGCCGGAACACCGGAAGCCTCTCCCAATTACCACATGTCCGAGCACTGGTGGAGCATGCTGATCGACCTGCCCAATTGCATCGGGTGTGGGAACTGCGTCCGGGCGTGCCAAGTAGAGAACGACGTGCCGGACGGATACTTCCGCACCTGGGTGGAACGCTACCACGTATCGGACTACCACATTGAAAATCCCCACGTGGACTCGCCCGACGGCGGCAAGCAGGGATTTCCTCCTGCCAAGGAAGAAGGCGGAAAGAACTTTTTCGTGCCCAAGCTTTGCAACCATTGTGCGGATTCACCCTGCACGCAGGTTTGCCCGGTGGGCGCGACGTTTATAGGCCCTGATGGCGTCGTGCTGGTGGACCAGAAATACTGTCTCGGCTGCCGTTACTGCGTACAGGCCTGCCCTTACGGTTGCCGTTTCATTCATCCCCAGAAGAACGTCGCCGAGAAGTGCACTCTCTGCTATCACCGGATCACAAAGGGCCTGACCACTGCTTGTTGCGAAGCGTGCCCGACCGGCGCGCGCCAGTTGGTGGACTTGAAGAATCCCAATGACCCGATTCATGAATTCCTGAAGACCCACAGCGTTCAGGTCTTGAAACCCTACATGGCGACCCATGCAAAGGTCTTTTACAACGACCTGGATGGTTCGGTGCGATAAGGAAACTGGTGACCGTAATGCCCGGCGTAGAAGGCTTCATGTATCCGAACGAAGTGGAGCTCCAGTGGAGCGTACTGATCGTCTTGTACCCCTTTCTCACCGGACTGGTGGCAGGCGCATTTATTCTGGCGTCCCTGGAACGCGTTTTCCGGGTGGAGGAGGTCAAGCCCACCTACCGGCTTGCGTTGCTGACGGCCCTGTCGTTCCTGCTGGTGGCACCGCTACCGCTGCAACTGCACCTTGGACACCCGGAACGGTCGTACGAGATGTACCTGACGCCGCACCGGACATCGGCGATGGCCATGTTCGGGTTTGTGTACCTGTGGTATCTGCTGGCCGTCCTGGTGCTCGAAATCTGGCTCGACTACCGGCGTGACATCGTGGTGCTATCCCAATCCACCACCGGATGGAAGCGCTGGATCTATCGCACCCTAACCCTGGGATCGAGCAACATCAGCGCGCACGCGCTCGAGATTGACGAACGAGCCGGCTGGCTGATTACCCTGATCGGCATCCCTTCGGCGTTCCTGCTGCACGGATATGTCGGGTTCATCTTTGGCTCAGTCAAGGCAAACCCGTGGTGGTCGACGCCGCTGATGCCGGTGGTGTTTATCTTCTCCGCCATGGTGTCGGGGATTGCCACCGTGATGCTGCTCTACATGCTAATGATGTGGTCCCGCGGAGAAACCATCGATATGCGCTGCGTGGATACGGTGGCGCGTTACCTGTTCTACACCTTCATCATCGATTTCAGCCTGGAAATGCTCGACCTGATCCACCGAATCTACGAGGCCGATGAGAGCTTCCGCAGCCTGGATTTCATGGTCCATACCAAGTTGTACATGTCGCATATCGTGATCCAGATTGTGCTTGGCACCGTTACTCCCATCGCTCTTCTCGCCTTGACCCAGGTGTTGAGGCTCAGCGAAATGGCCCGCAAGCGCATTTACGTGCTGGCCGGATGCCTGACCCTGGTCGGCATTTTTGCTATGCGCTGGAATGTCGTGATCGGGGGCCAGTTGTTTTCCAAAAGTTTCCTGGGATACACGACGTACAAGATGGGCCTGGTCACCCGCGAAGGACTGCTCGTGGCCATTGTGCTGACCGTTCTGCCATTCGTTATTTTGTGGGTGCTGGTGAAGCTTCTGCCTCCCTGGCCGGAGAGGAATTCGGGCTCGCTCCCCGACGCCGCTCCCGCACGCTAGTTCGACCAGCATTCGTTGCCAGCCTCAAAGCGGGTGGAGATTATGGATGATCTTCTCGACGCTTTAGCACGGCTCACCGCGCGTGTGGAGAACCTGGAACACCGAGTTTCCGCTCTGGAACATCCATCCGCAACGGCCGCCTCTCTTCCTGCCGAGCCGGCCAGCCCGGTCGCACGGGGGCCGACCGCCGAAGCGTTCCCGTTTGCACAAGCCAGCGGAGTGTTCCCGGTGTTGGGCAAAGCCATGCTCGGAATCGCCGGCGCCTACCTGCTCCGGGCCGTGGCTGAATCGGGCTCATTTCCAAAGTTGGCAGTCGTTGTTCTGGCACTTGCCTATGCAGGGATGTGGCTGGTATGGGCGGCGCGAGTCCCGGCAGAGGCTCGCTTTGCGAGTACTGCCCATGCCACCACAGCGGCGTTGATCCTCGCTCCCATGCTATGGGAATTGACTCTCCGATTCGAGGTTTTGCCAACCTCGGCGACCGCCGGCGTTCTCGGCGGGTTTGTCGTCACCGCATCCGCTCTGGCGTGGAACCGCGGTCTGGAATCGGTCGTCTGGGTGGCCAATGTCGCCGCGGTCCTGACCACCCTCGCATTGTTGATTGCGACACACGATCTGGTGCCTTTCGTCTCGGCACTCCTCCTCATGGCGCTGGCCAGCGAGGCGGCGGCTGGTTGCAACCACTGGCTCCGGCTCAGGCCGCTGGTAGCGGCGGCGGCGGATCTTGCGACTTGGATTCTGATCTACATTTACTCGCGCCCGGGAAACGCCCGCTCGGAGTACAAGAATATCTCGCCACCGGTATTGCTGGCGCTCGGGTGCATCCTGTTCCTGATCTATGGAGCAAGCACCACTTTTCGGACGGCGCAGCTTCGCCAGAGAGCCAGCGTCTTCGAGGTCGGGCAGACCGTGATCGCGTTCCTGCTGGCTGGCCTTAGCGTATTGAGTTTTGGAGCGGATGTGGGTGCACCTGTGTTGGGTGTGTTCTGTTTGCTCTCATCGATCGCGGGTTATGCGGCTGCCTTCGCCTATTTCGACCATTTTCCCGAACGCCGTAACTACCATGTGTACGCTACATGGAGCGCGGCTCTTTTTCTGGCGGGCAGCTTTCTGTGTCTCCCGCCGTTGTTGCTGGCGATATGCTTGAGCGCCGCCGCGGCCCTTGCCACACTCCAGGGCGTACGGGGATCTCGCCTGACGCTTCAATACCACGGCCTAGCGTATCTGGCCGCGGCTGCGTATGTATCCGGCCTGCTGGGCTATGTAGGCCGTACCCTGACGGGGTCCTTCCCCGCTGTGCCCGGATGGATTGTCTGGATCGTCGCTGCCTCCGCGGTTTCATGCTATGCGGTCGGAGGCCGCTTCCGCGTAGAACAGCGGAACCACCGGCTCCTGCAACTGCTTTCGGCTGCCCTGGCGGTCGCCGCGGTGATGACGTTCCTGCTTTCCGTCGTGGTGTGGCTGGCAGCGGGCGGCATGACTCCCGGCACATCCCAAGTGGCCGTCATCCGCACGCTGATCACGTGCTCGGTCGCGCTTGCACTTGCCTTCAGCGGCTCCCGTGGGCGACGGATTGAACTCGTATGGATTGCCTACGGCACGTTGGCCTTCGTCACGGCGAAGCTGCTGTTCGAAGACTTACAACACGGACACCCGGGATCCGCGGCCGTGTCGATCTTCTTCTATGCGGTGGCTCTGATTCTCGTTCCTCGCATGGCGCGCGTTGGGCGCCGAACTTGAATCGCAGTTGCCTGCCTGAAGCCGCCGTGGATCTTGACGCCGGTCATTGGACAAAATGTTGTACGGCTACGAAATCAACAATCTGCGAAATTTCCTCAGACCGTCATTCTGCTATGAATTCGATCCATGTTCGACCTTTTGTGCCTTTTGTTCGGTGTCCTTCATCGCCTGTTTCGCTCTCCCCAGTCCATGCTGATTGAAAATCTCGCCGTGCGCCAGCAGTTGGCGGTGTTCAAGCGAAAACGCCGCCGTCTCAAGCTTGCCACAATGGATAAGCTATTCTGGGTCTTCCTTCACCGCTTCTGGCCGTCGTGGAAGAAAGTTCTGATCGTGGTGTCGCCCGACACTGTCGTGCACTGGCACCGCGCTGGCTTTCAACTCTATTGGCAGCTCATATCCCGCGTGCCTAAACCGGTCGGCAGAAGGCCTGTAACCAAAGAGATCCGTGAGCTAGTCTTCAATATGGTGGCCGACAATCCCACTTGGCGTGCTCCGCGCATTCACGGGGAACTCGCGATACTCGGCTTCGACGTCTCCGAGCGCAGCGTTTCCCGTTGGATGCTACGTGCTCCGCGGACCCCAGATCCCGCCCAACGCTGGCTACGGTTCTTGAGCAATCATCGCGAAGCCATCGCCGCCATGGACTTCTTCTCGGTGCCGACCATTACCTTCGGTGTGCTTTACTGCTTCTTCATCATTGGCCATGATCGGCGGCGTATTCTCCATTTCAACGTTACACGCCATCCAACGAGTGGCTGGATCGTGCAGCAACTGCGCGAAGCCTTCCCTTACGAACCGCCTACCAAGTTTCTTCTGCTCGATCACGACTCCAAATACGGCACCGATGTTTTCGCAGCGATTCGCACAATGAACATCACGGCCGTGCGGACGGCGGTGGGTTGTCCTTGGCAGAATGGTGTTGCGGAGCGCTGGGAAGGAAGTTGCCGTCGTGAACTGTTAGACCATGTGATCGCCATCAATGAATCGCACCTGAAGCGGCTGCTTGCTTCTTATGTCGATTACTACCATCAGGATCGCCCCCACTGTGGCCTTCAGAAGCAGACCCCGGACAAGCGAAAGCACAGCTCAGGCCAAGATAAGCTAGTAATGTGGCCGCGTGTCGGAGGTCTTCATCACCGCTACGAACTCGCCGCCTAATCGAACGGCACTCAGTCCTGCTAGGACTGATGATCTCATCTGTGCGCATTCTGTCGGGTCCGCGGGCTGCCGATTAGTCTTATCCGCAGCCTGATGGCCCTGACCGTCGATCCTCGTAGCCGCAATCGCTAGGACTACTGAACTGCCGTCGGTGAGAGCGGCTTGATGAAATGATACGTTTTGAATTGTGGCGAACGACACCGCTCGAAAGCTGTCGGCGGACGACTGATCGGCCGCGAGCCGAGTGCCCACCATGTCCTGTTCGAAGATTCGTGCCGTTCGGCACACTTCTGACACACAATCGGTTCCATCCGGGAAGGAACCTAGCTTGTCTTGAATGGGTTGAGAATCCGGACATCCAGCTGCCTGAAATCCGCTTCATTTCTCGTGGCAACGATCAATTGGTGAACACGCGCTGTGGCAGCAATCATAGCGTCTTCAAGCAACCTATCTGGTTTTCGGTCCATGATCCGGCCCCACTCTCGAAAGCACGGTGTATCCATCGGCAGTATCTGATACGAAGTTGCCAGGTGATCTGCCCAAGACTCGATGTCACTTGCCTTCGATGAATCTTGGCGGCGGGTCCGCTCAATCCCTGCTTGTAGTTCGCCCATTGTTACGGCCGATAAAAACAATTGATCCTCTTCTTGATTGTTGAGCCAAGCAACCACTCCCCCATGCGGACGCGGCTTTCGCAGTTCGGACACTACATTGGTATCTAAGAGGTACCTGTTCATTTGATCTCCAGTACAGTCCGGCGCCGCAATTTGTGACGCTCCGGGATCAAATTTTCAAAGCGAGCTTCTGGAGCCAACAACAAGTCCTTGAGACTCGGACGGGCAGCCTTTTGCAGACGGTTCCATTCCCCAATCGGTACGAGGACGGCGGTTTCAATTCCCCGGCGCGTAACGACCTGGGGTCCCTTCTTGATAGTGGCATCCAAGAATTCGCTAAACCGGGCCTTCGCATCTTGCACTTGCCATGAACCCATGCCACACCTCCCTTGTTCAAGTGTTCTAATTATACAGACTAGTCATATAACTAGTCAATATACAAAAGGCCGCCGACTGATCAGCCGTGAGCCGAGTCGACATCCCTGGGCGATTGGGGATTAAGGATCAGCTCGCAGCCACTCGCCTGAGACGCACTAACAGATCGCCACAATTTGGCACACATCCGGCACACAACGCGAAGTTCGGTTCTACTCTCCACTCCAGTAGCATGCATTCCTACACTCTCCTGATAGGACCCGGGTACTGCGACACCAAGGAATCGATGGTCAACAGCGTAATACCCTCAACAGTTGCCTGCGCCACTAAGACTCTGTCGAAAGGATCCTTATGAATGGGCGGCAAACTCTCGGTGGCAACGACATGATCGCTGATGATTGGCAACTCGCTGTACCCGTTGTCCAATAGGCCGCGGCGCAGCAGCCGCGCATCCACCTTAAAATCTTCCCGGCCCAACCCGCGCTTAATCGCCACTTCCCATAAACTAGCGGCACTGAAGAGAAGCTCGTTGTCCGGATTGTCGATCAAGGTTCGAGCTTGTTCTGAGAGTCGCTGGGGTTCACCGGCAGCCCAGAGGAGAAGGTGTGTATCCAGCAGAAGTTTCATGCACCACCGCCGAAGATTCGCTCGATCTCCTCCTTGCCCATTCGGTCAAAGTCGTCCGGCACAGAGATCTGCCCTGCCATGAAACCGAGCCGCCGTACTTGAGCACCGGTTGGAGCGCTAAGGGCAGTAACCTTTACGACTGGTTTACCAGCCTTGGCAATAACGAACGCTTCACCCTTTGAAGCCTCTTCTATCAGTTTTGAGAGCTGAGTTTTCGCCTCGTGAATGTTCACTGTTTTCATAGTGTTTTAACGAACTTAGTTCAACTAACTTAGTCTATCACGGGTCGCGCTGGATTGCAAAGTAGCAACTGGCCGTCGGCCCAAGTGGAAGGGCGTGCGCACTATGCGCATACCGCCCGACTGACCAGCCGTGAGTCGAGCATCGCTCTGTCAAGGGGGAGTGTTTCCGAAATTCGGCACACCGTTGGCACACAATGACAAAGTCGGCGGTCTTCGTGCTTCACGAACAAACCGCCGATGCCTGCCCCAGTAAGGCCACACGGGACTGGCAATCCCATTAGCGAAGAACTATTTGGGAATCAGATACGATCCAGGAATGTTCTCATCAAGCGTTGCCAAGATCGCAGCATTTGCGGTCGCAAGCTTGCTTAAATGGCCATCGGTAATTTGCTTAGGTGCCCTGACCCAGGCAGGCAGATGAGAGACATCGTGTTCATCCGGGATGAACTTGAGAGGAGAAGTACGCGCCTCTTTCAAGCGCAGCAACAATGTGCGAGCTTGAGTTACGGTAAATCCGTAGGCCGGGGCTTGGGCCACCACGCGTACAAACCCAAGCTCGGTGATTGAGCAACTCGCCAGGTTCGGCGAATGTTGAGATTGCACCCAAGCAGCAAGACGACCGTGGAATTCATGATTAATGAAGCCCAAAGCGACCAGAGCATTCACATCGAGCAGGTAGATCATGGGAAGTTTGCCAGAATTTCTTCAACTTCCTTGCTGCTCATGGTAGGGGCCTTCGGTCCCGCACTTAAAGCGGGTAGTCCAGTGACTGGGTCAGTCACTATTCTTATTCGGTGTGGACGTTTCTTTCGAGGCGTCAGCACAATTCGTCCATCCTCGATATTCGCGTCCAGAGGATCACCTGGCCGAATATCGAGTCGGCGGCGAAGCGGCCCTGGCAGAACGACTTGTCCCTTGGTCGATACCTTGGTTTGCATGGTAAGACGATCTTACCTGAGGGGAGGGTCTTTCGCAACCAAACTAGCGTTTGCCCCTCGCGGAGGCTGTCCGCGATGGACACATGCGACTGGCTGACTGCTTTTCTGCGGTCGGTGCACTTCAAACGAGATCGGCTGATCGACCGTAAGTCGCGTATTTTCAACGCCAATACGATTGTATTCGCTATTCGCGAATCGCGAATATAGAATAACGGCATGCCTTTAAAGCCCCAAGACATCATGCTCGTTCTGAAACTCTGTTCCTATGAGCGCAAGCGCCCGCCCATGT
>Ga0335081_10020750_pt1 | contig 10625 bp, 7 predicted proteins | sample Lox_Sample_35_FD_206713 | JGI IMG/M metagenome (GOLD analysis project Ga0335081, IMG submission 206713) | Soil microbial communities from Loxahatchee National Wildlife Refuge, Florida, United States - Lox_Sample_3.5 | ecosystem: Environmental > Terrestrial > Soil > Wetlands | place: USA: Florida... | reverse complement strand
GAACCACCCAAACATTCTCTTCGGACGATCTCGCGCTTTGTTGAGCCGGCCGATTCCGCCGGGGCCCCAGATGGTATTCTGCGGAAGAAGGCGCATCCATGAGCTGGCGCAACAAGTTGCTGATCACCGCTTGGGGCCTCGGCTGTATCAGTATCCTGTGCGCATTCCAGCGGCCGTTCCGTCAATATGCCGGAGTTGAGTACTATCGGTTCGAGCTGACCCCGGACTGGCAGCAAAAGTCCGAGTGGGCTTTCGCCCGCCTGATGTTCCCTCCGGGCCCCAACGACGGCTATCGCGGGCGCTTCGATGGTGACTGGCGCCAGGGCCTCTCCCTGTGGACCCAGGATTACCCGCGCGCCGACCGCCACTTCTCCCAAGCCGTGCGCCGCCTCACCCGCCTGGACGTCCGCTCGGTCGAGCAGCCCGTCAACCTGGAGGACGGCGACGATGTCTACTACTGGCCCTGGCTCTACGCGGTCCAGGTCGGCGAGTGGGGTTTAACGGAGGCGCAGGGCAAGATTCTGCGCGATTACTTGCTGCGCGGCGGCTTCTTCATGGCCGACGATTTTCACGGCAACTACGAATACCAAATGTTCCTGAAGAGAATCCATTTCGTATTCCCGGACCGCCCCATCGTCGATATTCCGGATAACGATCCCATCTTTCACACCGTCTTCGATCTCGACGACCGCTTCCAGGTTCCCGGCGCGGAACATCTGGGCGTGGGGGCGAAAAATCCGGAAGACGGCGGTGTGGGCGCCCACTGGCGCGGCATTTACGACGACAAGGGCCGCGTCATGGTGGCCATCTCCTATAACTCCGACCTCGGCGATGGCTGGGAATGGGCCGACAGTCCTCGCTACCCGGAGCGATTCTCCGGCCTCGCCATCCGGGTCGGTGTCAACTACATCATCTACGCCATGACGCACTGACGGCCTCCCCCGTACAGCCAATCCGGTAGCAGGTATACTTACCCCGCCCTAGCCCAGCAGGAGACAAATTGGCTCTCTCAGTTAATGGGCGGCGCGACCTTTTGGCCGGAGTGCAACCTACCGCGGAAGAAAATGCACGTTTTTCGACTGGTTGGGCGCGCCCTGTATTTGGAAACTCAGATGCACCCAGCGGCCCGCATGCCGCTGAAAGCGCGGATCTACATCAGTGTGACCCTCCTGCTCGGAGGGCTGGCGCTTTACCGCGGTATTCTTCCTTGGGAAAGCGCCAATTTATTTCGGTTCGCTCTCTACGTCATCGTCGCGGTAATCGGATCGGGGCTGAAAGTGACATTGCCGGGCATCCAGGGAAGCGTGTCGTTTTCGTTCCTTTTCATGCTCATCAGCATCGTCCAACTCAGCCTGCCCGAAACGCTGGTGATTGTGGGTGCAGCGGTCACTTGGCAGGGTTACTGGCACGCCAAGCCAACGCCGATCCAGGTGGCTTTCAATCTCAGCAGCCACTTTGTTGCGGCGAGCCTGGCGTACGTCACATTCCATGCGAAGACTTGGGAGACAGTGCCGGTCGGAGCGCCAGTTCACCTGGCAGCCGCCGTCGTCTTCTTCATCGCCAACACCCTGCCCGTCGCTGCCGTAATCGCTCTGACGGAAGGCAAGAAGATCCGCAACATCTGGGCTGAGAATTACCTTCGGACGTTCCCCTACTATCTGGTGGGGGCCTCAATCGCTGGTTTCTTCAGCTGGCTGAGCATCAAAGCCGGTTGGGAGGCCGCCTTGCTGCTCGTCCCCGTGGTCGTCATTTTGTTTCGCGGCTACCGTTTATACGTCAGTCAACTTGAATCCGACAAGCGTCACGCCGAAGACGTCGCGGCGTTGCATCTTCGCACCATCGAGGCATTGGCCCTGGCGATCGAGGCCAAGGACCACGTCACGCATGACCACGTCCAGCGGGTGCGCATCTACGCGCTCGAGGTGGGTAAGGACCTGGGCCTCGGAAAGACAGATCTGGAAGCGCTGCAGGCCGCATCCCTGCTGCACGACATCGGTAAACTCGCCGTACCGGAGCATATCATCTCCAAGCCTGGCAAGCTCACGCCCGAAGAGTTCGAGAAGATGAAGATCCACCCCACCGTGGGCGCGGAAATTCTGGAGCGGGTGAAATTCCCTTATCCGGTAGCGCCCATCGTGCGCGCGCACCACGAGAAGTGGGATGGCAACGGTTATCCGGCCGGATTGAAGGGGGAGGAAATTCCCATCGGCGCACGCATCCTTTCGGCGGTGGATTTTCTGGACGCGCTGGCTAGCGACCGGCAGTACCGCCGGGCCCACCCGCTGGATAAAGCCATGTCCATGCTGGTGGAGCAGTCCGGCATCAGTTTTGATCCGAAAGTTGTGGAGGTCCTCGAGCGGCGCTACCTGGAGCTGGAAGCGTTGGCCCGGAGCGGCCCAATCCACGAACCCGTAACGCTTTCCACTGACCTCGACGTGGAACGCGGCGCGGCTCCGGACGCCGGGTTTGAAGACCAGGGCGCGCCCGATGCACCGGGCCAGACGCTCGATGGATCTCCCGCTCCGGCAAATTTCTTGAGCTCCATCGCTGCGGCGCGGCAGGAAGTCCAAACTTTGTTTGAAATGGCCCTGGACCTCGGCAACTCGCTGAGTCTTCCGGAAACACTCTCCGTATTGGCAATGCGGCTCAAACAGTTGGTGCACTTCGACACCTTCTCCATTTACGTGCTGCGCAACCACAAGCTGATCCCCGAATATGTCGCCGGCGAGGATCGTGCGCTGTTCTCTTCGCTGGAGATTCCGGTGGGACAGGGCTTGTCCGGATGGGTGGCTGACAGTCGCAAACCGATCGTGAACGGCAACCCGTCCGTTGAGCCCGGATATCTGAACGATCCATCCAAGTTCAGCAAGCTTGGCTCGGCGCTCTCGGTTCCCTTGGAGGATTGCTCGGGTGTAGTGGGTGTGCTGACGTTGTACCGCAGCGAGCCCAATGCCTTCAGCCGCGATCAATTGCGAATCCTGCAGGCCATCACATCCAAACTGGCTGTGGCGCTCCAGAACGCGCTCATATATCGCCAGGCCCGCGATTCGGCCACCATCGACTATCTCACGGGACTTCCCAACACACGGTCCCTCTTCATACACCTGGATAGCGAGCTTTCGCGTTGCGAGAGAACTTCGGAACCTCTCTCTATAATGGTTTGCGACCTGGATGGCTTCAAGGAAGTCAATGACCGGTTCGGCCATCTCACTGGGAACCGGCTGCTCGGCGTGGTGGCCGCCACCTTGAAGCAATGCTGCCGACCGTACGATTACGTAGCTCGGATGGGCGGCGATGAATTCGTAATTGTGTTGCCTGGTCTGGCCGAGGAGTCTCTGGAATCGCGGCAACTCGACATCCAGCGCGCCGTCGAGCGCGCCGGCGCCGGAATCTGTGGAGCATCAATTGTAGGTCTGAGCATCGGAAAGGCTCAATTGGCTGAGGACGGCCGGACCGTGGAGGATCTGCTGGCCGCCGCGGATCGCCGCATGTTCGACAACAAACGAAGAAACAAAAGCGCCCTGCGGGCCCAGCCGGGCTCGGGCCTGGCAAGCGAAATTGTCCGGACCTGTTAGATGTGAATTGCGTGCCGGCGGCTCAGCTGGTGCGGGAAAGTTCATCCTGGCGCGCGCGCATTTCGGCTTGCGCCTCGCGATGCATTTCGCCGATCTTGGCGCCCGTCACCACCACGTCAATGAAGCCCACAATCACGAGTGGAATCGTCACCACACCCCACAGGATCAAGGCGAAGCGCCGCGCCATGGCGGCTTGCACGCCGAACAACGTCAGTCCCAGAGTCGACAGAACCTGAAACAAACCCAGATTCCCCGGCGCTTGCGGCGCTGCCGAGCCTAGCCGCAACAAAACCATCAGCGCCGCCGCTCCTCTCCAAGAACCTTCATCCAACCCATAGGCTTGCATGACGGCGTAAATCGGCACGATCTGCAATAGCAGATGGGGAATGGTGACCAGCGCCGAAAGGTACAAATAGCGGGAATGGCCAATGCGATGCAAATCCTCGATGAAGACATGCGCCCAACCGAAGATGCGCGCATCCAAAATCCTGTCCAGCGCCTGCTCCCGCCAGTACATCGCGATCGCCAGCACTGCGCCGCATATGAGGATTACCACTGCCAGGAACAAGCTGCTGTCCGCCACGATACCCAGTGCTCTGGCCTGTCCGTGACTGAGCGGGAACTGCTTCAGGTAGCGGAACGAAAAGAAGACCCCCACCATCAGCAGGATTCCGTCGAAGATGCGCTCGATCAGCGCCGAGGCTAATGTCACCGAGATCGGAATCTCGGTCCACCGGCTCAGTAGAAAACAGCGGATCAGTTCGCCCGCCCGCAACGGCAGGACTTCGTTGGCGAACAAGCCGACAAAGATCGCGCGCGACGTATTGGGAACGGAGACCGGCGCCACCGGCTGCAGCAACAGACTCCAACGCCAGCCCTGGATGACATAAGCCAAAACTTCGGTGACTACGCCAACCGCGACCCAGCGCCAATCCAGCGTGCGGATTTCATACCACAGCTCGCTCCAGCTCACGCCATGCAACGCCCAGCCCAGGCAGGCCAGGGAAACCACGATCGTAACTAGCGTGAAAGTGCGGGTTCGGAGCCGGCTTTCCGGCGACGGAGGGGCCATACTGCCAATCATTATGATAGCTGCTGGCGCATGCAGCGCTTCGCGGCAGCGAACCGCGAGCGCTGCTGGCACTTTTGCCAGTTGTGAACAGAACTAGCGAATGTTAGCCTGCAAGGTCCCCCGAGATATTCCGTGTGCGGAAGCACGCGGTTGCAGGGGCTCCTCGTTTGGCCGGGCACGGAAAGAATTTGCATGGCAAAATGCAACTATTGCGGCGCCGAAACGGAACTCCACTCCGGCGCCGCTCCGATATGTTTAGTCTGCGCCGTGGACTTGCAACCCCGGCGGAAACCACCTCTCCCGGAACGCCTGCCGGACCGAAGCGCGAGTCGTGAATCCGTGGCGTGTTCAGAATGCGCGAGGCTCGAAGCGGAGCGGCTGGATGCGATAAAGCGGTACGTGGATCTCAGAGCAGCACGCCAGTGTCTGCTGCGAGAATGTCCCGCCGTCGTACCCGCGCTGGAAGCCGCCCTTGTCTCCGTCGAGAAAATCCTGAACGACGCTTGGAGAAACCTGGCGGAACATGAATCGCGCCACGCGCTGCCTGCTAGGGCATGATCGGCATAGGGGCGGCGGTCACCCGCCGACCCCTGCCACACCACCGTGCGTACGGGTCCGTACACGGCGGTTCGAGTCGGTTACGCTAACACTCTTCGAACAATGACGGAAGCCCGAGCGATCTGAAGTAGCTATTCGAAAGACCAAAAGCAAGGGCCTTGGCCCGTGCGAGGTACCAAGGGCCGCGCCCGCTGCCAGCCGTATTGCGGGCCGGTCGCGGATGCACCCCTAGTTCCAGCAGCGCCGCCCGGCGACGGCGCGGTGTTTTCCACTGCCGCCACAGAGCCGCCCTGAGTCGCAACCGGACCCAGCGGGTTAAGCCGATCAGCACTTCAGGCGTTTCGCAGAATCCGAAATAGCTACGCCAACCCCGCATATACGGGGCCAGTTCCGCCATCGTCGTCGCCATGCTAACGCTCTTCGCTCTCCGCGTGATCTCCCGGATTTGTCGCTTAAACCGATCCAAGGCCTTCGGCGCAATGACGCGCTTGACCTCGGAACCAGCAGTGAAGCTGAATCCGAGAAACTTCCGCCCCTGCGGTCGCGCCACCGCACTCTTCGCCTCATTCACCTTGAGCTTGAGCTTTTGCGTGATGAATTGCGTGACGCTCTCCATCACCCGTTGCCCCGCCCGCTCGCTGCGAACATAGATATTACAGTCGTCCGCATATCGAACAAAACGATGACTCCGGCGCTCCAACTCCCGGTCGACGTCGAGCACGAGGTTGCTGAGCAGTGGCGAAAGTGGGCCTCCTTGCGGAGTCCCTTCCACGCTTGGACCGACCAACCCGTTCTCCATCACCCCGGCATTCAAGAATGCCCGGATGAGTTTCAGCAGCCGCTTGTCCTTGACCCGTCTGGCGATCTGACCCATCAGTTTGTCGTGATTGACTCGATCGAAGAATTTCTCCAAGTCGAGATCAACGCACCAGCCGTGGCCTCCGGCGATGTATTGCTGCGCCTGTGCCACCGCTTGATGAGCCGACCGTCCCGGTCGGAACCCGTAGCTGTGATCGGAAAACGTCCGGTCCCACCGCCTCTGCAGAACTTGCATGACCGCCTGCTGGATGAATCGATCCAGCACCGTCGGGATGCCAAGCTTTCGCACCCCTCCGTCCGGCTTGGGGATTTCCACCCGCCTCACCGGCTTCGGCTCGTAGGTTCCACTCAGCAGTTGTTCCCGGATGGCTAGCCAGTGCTGTTTCAAGTAGTCGGTGATTCCGCCGACAGTCATCCCATCGACACCCGCGCTACCTTTATTAGCTTTCACCCGCCGCAATGCTTCCTTCAGATTCTCTCGCTCACATACTTCCTCCATCAGTCGATTCGTTCTAGCTGGGCTCTCGGTTCCACTTGCCGCCATGGACGATTCAGTCTCTTCCCTTCCCGCCTCTCGGGCTTCACCCGTCGGCTCCGAGGAGAAGTCCAGTTCGATCTGGATATTCTGCTGCTTGTCGTCCTTGGGACTCATGGCCTACTGGCCGCTCCTTCTCGTTCGGGCCTTCGACCATCGTTCCCGGCTCGGCCTATCCATTGCTCCGCCTTTCGGCTTTCGGAGTGCCTCACTAGCCTTGCCGACGTCATGACCTACTATGCCCTCTGCTGACTTCTGCCCCGCGATCAGGCCGCCTTTCGACAGCCTCAGTCGCCGGAGCGACACGGAGCAGATCTCCTGGGGTAAGCTCAGCCGCCTTCTGTGCACAGCCGCCGGATCTACGCTTCGCACCCTTGATGGGAATGGACTTCGCGGTAAGTTGGCCGCTCGTCCGGCGCTGGCGCCTTGTGTCCGGTTTTTGTTCATCGACTCGCACGTTTGCTCCACGCTTCCTTCAGACCTCGCCTCGCGACGATAGCCCTTGCGTTATCACTAGCCCTTCACCTCCATCAGGTTGGGCAGAGGACTTTCACCTCCAAGCTGCTCAGCATGCCCAGCACACAACTAAGCGACGATACGCCGCAACGCGAGCACTGCGTTCAACCCGCCGAAGGCGAACGAATTGGACAGCGCGCACTCGATCTGGGCGCGGCGCGCCTGGTTGGGGATCACGTCCAGGTCGCAGGCCGGATCGGGTTCGTTGTAGTTGGCCGTGGGCGGTAAGATGGAACGCTGCATCGCCAGCAGCGTCGCCGCAGCCTCCAGCGCTCCCGCCGCGCCCAGGGCGTGCCCGTGCATGGATTTGGTAGAGCTGACCGCGAGCTTCGCGGCGTGCGCTCCAAATACTTTGTGGATGGCCGCGGTCTCGGTGGCGTCGTTGGCCGGCGTCGCGGTTCCATGCGCATTGATGTATCCAATCTGATGCCCAGCGAGACCGGCATCGGCCAGCGCGGCTCGCATGGCTTGCGCGGCGCCATCGGGCGAGGGTTGCGTGATATGAAACGCGTCCGAAGACATGCCGAACCCGGCGATCTCGCCGTAGATTTTCGCGCCACGCGCCCGCGCCGCCTCCAGCGGCTCCAGCACCAGCATCGCTCCGCCTTCGCCCAGAATGAGGCCTCGCCGGTCTCGTGAAAACGGACGGCACGTGTCCGGCGAAACTACGCGCATGGCCTCCCAGGCCTTCAGAAAGCCCAGGCTGAAGACCGCTTCGCTGCCGCCCGCCAGCGCCATTCGAGCCGTGCCATTGCGCACCAGCCAGAAAGCCTGGCCGATGGCATGGTTGGAAGATGAGCAGGCGGTTGAAATCGTGTAAGTCGGTCCGGTGATCCCCGTCTCCAGCGAAATCCGGCTCGCGCCCGCGTTCTCCATGGTGCGTGGAATGGTGAGTGGATTCACGCGTGGGATGTTCTTGCGATACAGATTGACGAAACCTTCATCCTCCGTGGTCTGCCCGCCCACGCAACTGCCGGTGACGATGGCGGTGCGCTCGCGCAGCTCCGCTGTCCACTCGATGCCGGAATCGGCAATCGCTTCGCGCGCGGCCACCGCCGCGAATTGAGCGAAGCGGTCCAGCAAGCCTACTTCTTTCTCGTCGAAATAACGCGCCGCATCGTAATTCCGCACTTCGGCGGCGTTCTGAAAACGCAGCAAGCTCCGATCGACGCCTTCGAGCGGTGCGATTCCGGAACGTCCCTCGGCCAGAGCCTGCCAGAATTCGCAACTATTGTTGCCCAGCGCCGAAATGACGCCCAGGCCGGTGACGACCACGCGGTTGGTCATGGCAGCGGCATGTGGCCTGCAGCCTTGCGGTCAGGCTCGGACCGCGGCCTGGCCTCCCTCGCCTTGATCGAGCAACTTGGCGATCCCTTCTACCACGTCGCGCACCGAGCGGATGCTTTGAGCGGCGTCGTCGGGAATGTTGATATTGAACTCGCTCTCCACCGCGAAAAGAATATTGATCCCGTCCAGCGAATCGATCCCCAACTCTTGGAACGTGCTGTCGGCCGTTACCTTCTCCTCGGGAAGGTGCTGGGTGGACGCAATGATTCCCCTGACCCGTTCGGTCAGCTCTTCGTTGGACATAAGATATCGGTCACCTTTTCGAAATGAAAACCTTGCTCCATCAATTTTGGCAGAACTTCCCGCACACTTTCGAGCGTGGCCCGGATATCGGGATTGGACTGGACTCGCCGTCCGTCATGCAGGCATAAGATGGCGCCATTTTGCGCGCCATTCAAAAGCCGCGGAACGATGCGCTCGCTGGTCCACTTCCAGTCTAACGCGATGGTGGTCCACATGACCCCCATCAGGCCAAGCTGCTGCTGGGCCTGGCGCAGACCGAACCATCGGATGCCATAAGGGGCGCGAAAGTAACGCGGACGCACGCCCGTGGCGCGCTCGATGGTTTGCTGTGCTTCGTTGAGTTCACGCCGGATGAAATCTCGCGTCTTGAAATCCAGGCGGGGATGCGTGTCGGTGTGGTTGCCGATCTCGTGTCCAGCGGCGGCAACCTCACGCGCAATTTCCGGCAGACGGCGGACGTTGGCGCCGCATTGAAAAAACGTCGCCGGGACACGATAACGCTCCAAAATTCGCAGCAGCTCGGGAGTCGACTCGCTGGGGCCGTCGTCGAAGGTGAACGCGATGGCCCGGCGCGTGCGCGTGCCTCGATGCACCGAAGGCGCCAGCAGCGTCGAAGCAGGCACGCGCACCGCGTAGGCCAGCAAACCCGCGCCCGCCACCGCCGCGCCGCCCGCGCTTTCCAACCAAGGAGCCCAGCCCGTCATGACTTCGCGCCGGCCTGCCACCATGCGCGGCGCATCACGGCACAACCGGCAACACGACGTGCGAAGGATAGGCTTTCGACCGGAATACCCGCTGCTCCGCCTTTTGATAATCCGAAGCCTTGGCCAGGAAAATGTTCTCTACGTATTTCTGCGGATTCCGATCGTATAGCGGAAACCAGGTGCTCTGTACCTGCACCATGATGCGGTGCCCTTTCAAAAACGCGTGGTCGTTGGTATGAAGATCGATGCGATACTGTGTTACTTCCCCAGGCTGGATCGGCGCGGGATGCTCAAAGCTCTCGCGGAAACGGCCGCGCAGGATCTCGTCGGCCACCATCAGCTCGTAGCCGGCCAGGTTCGGGGCGTCGGGAAAAGTTTCCGGATAGACATCGATCAGCTTCACCACCCAGTCGCTGTCGGAGCCACTGGTGGAAGCGAAAAGCTGGGCCACGATATCGCCTGCAATTTTCAGATTTTCGCTGAGCGGCTCGGTCTCCCACGTCAGCACGTCCGGACGGCTCTCGACGAAGCGCTGATCCTCCACCAGCCAGGCCGGCCAACCGGCGCCCGGATAGGTCGGACTGATCGGCCGGTGCCGATAAGGAACCGGATGCGCCGGATCGGAGATGTAGCTGTCAAACTGTTCGCCATCGCGCGAGGGTGGATCGAACGACAACCGTCCATTGGGCTCAAAGTACAGGTTGGTGCCCTTGGCCGAATGCGGCGGCCAAGAGTCGTAGCGCTCCCAGCGATTCGAGCCGCTCTGAAAAACCGTCGCCTCGGGAAAATCGCGCGCGCCCTTATCATGCAGCCAATAGGCGAACCAGGGCGCTTCGATCTCGGTACGGAAATACTTGCTGGTGTTGCTGTCGAACGGAATCTCGCCCAACTTGCTGCCGTCCGCTCTGGCCCAACCGCCGTGATTCCACGGCCCCACCGCGAGATAGTTCAGATGATTCGGGTCGTTCTTCTCGAACAGTTCGTAGACTTTGAGCGGGCCATAGAAATCCTCCTGGTCCCACCACCCGCCGACGTTTAGATTAGGAACTTTGGGCGCTGCGATGTAAGGTGCAAAGGCCTGCTTCTGCCAGAACGTATCGTAGTTGGGATGATTTACAAAATCGTTCCAGGTGGGCAGCTTGGCATGGAAATATTTTTCATTGGCGTTCGACAGCGCGCCCAGGCCGAGGTACCACTGGAAAGTGTCGACGCGATCGAATGGGAAATAAGTGTTGGCCTCTTTGGTAGTCTCCAGC
>Ga0335081_10020749_pt1 | contig 10626 bp, 7 predicted proteins | sample Lox_Sample_35_FD_206713 | JGI IMG/M metagenome (GOLD analysis project Ga0335081, IMG submission 206713) | Soil microbial communities from Loxahatchee National Wildlife Refuge, Florida, United States - Lox_Sample_3.5 | ecosystem: Environmental > Terrestrial > Soil > Wetlands | place: USA: Florida... | reverse complement strand
TCTCGCAGAGCGCCGCCTCATCGGTGACGCGGGCTGTCGCGGCCGCGCGCACGGGCCAGGAGGCGGAGGAGCGAGCAATCCGGCTGAGGATGTGCTGGTCCGCGAGCTTCGCCATAGCCGCCTCATACACCTGGCGGTTCTTGTCGGTCATGACGATGGCGGCAAGTGGGATCTGGCCGGTGATCTTTGCAACTGCGCGCAGCCGCACTCGCCAGTCCCTATCCTCAAAAGCTGTCCGTGCAAGCGCGTCTTCATCGGTGAGCTTCTTCACCGCCGTGAGGCGCACGCGCGAATCGATGTCGTTTCTGGCGATCCTGGCCAGGATGTCCTGCTCGGTGATCCTGGCCACGCTGACGGCGCGGACGCTCCAGTCCGGATCGTGGGTGGCTGTCCCGGCACGGACGTATTGACCCGTCAGCATGCCAGCGGCCCGTCTCCGCACCTTTTCGTTGCAATCATTGCCGGCGATCTGCGCGAGCATGGTCTCGTTGGTGATGTTCTTCACCGCGGCGAGACGCCCTCGCCAGTCCATGTCCGAGAGTGCGATTCCAAATAGGGGGCCTTGCTCTGTGAGCTTGGCCGCGGCAGCCGCCCGTACGCCGCCGTCCCTGTCGCTTCGGGCAACCAAGGAGAGGACATCTTGGGACGTGAGCTCGTTCGCGGCCCCGCTGCGGACCGATGCCGAGCTGTCCCCGGCGACCACTTCGACGAGGGTAGCCCCGTCAGCGATATCGCGCACCGCGGCCGCCCGGATGCGCCAATCCCTGTCCGCCAACTTCTCCTGGGAAGGGAATTTCGGGTTCGCCATAATCATGCCCTCGAAAACGGGACGCCAACGAGTACTGACAAGCTCGAACGACGGCGAGCGATCCATCACCGCAATTGCTCGCCCTGTGCGAGCAGACCTGAACAGCGCAGAGCGAGCAGTTCTCCGCGTACGCGTGCACAAGGCACGGATGTTCTTCCGAGTCGCCCTCTTCATTGTTGCGCCCTTGCGACTCGTCACCCCCATCCGGCGCAAAAGGCCCATCCGTTCCTGGAGTGCCGGTTCCTGTCAGCAGCTGAACGCCATGACCAGTGCCGCGCTGGGTCGTATCACCATCGCAACCAGACCAGCAGGGCACGTCTCATGGAGCGCGAAGGAATCTTCCCAAAAAAGGGAGCTGCATGGTCGAAGTTTTCGCTTGCGCCGCTCGATGCGGCATTTGGTCGCCCGCGCATTCTCGTCGCGTTGCCTGCGTCGCGCACGTGAAGGGCGCGCCGGGGCTCACCTCGAGATACGTGCGCGGGTCGGGCAAGGTGCCCGACCCGCGCGAATACAAGACCCCCGGCGATCAGATCGCCGACATGGTGTAGCTCGAGATGTCACTCCCCTTCGAAGACGTCTCCCTGCGTAACCAGCGTTTGCAGCTGCAAAGGAAGATTCTTGTAGTCGCGCCGGCTCACCACCGCCGGGATGAATGGCGCCGGACCGCTGGCCTCGAACGCAGTCTGGCCAGTTCCGCCCAAAAGGAGCTGCAAGAACTTGATCGCATTGTCGCGATTGGGGGCATCCCTTAGAATGGTGGCGCCCCAGACTACTCTGCTCGCAGGTAGGGCAACCAAGGAATCCAGCCCCGGAAAGCCCAGGCCGGGTTCGACGATGACGGAGTGCTGATAGAACCCGTTCTTGTCAGGGTTCCCGAGGTTGATGTCATCGGGAAGGTTCACGTAGCGGTACGTTGATGGGCTCTTTTGGTACGCAGCCTCAGCGCTGTGTTCATAAGTGATCTGATAGTCATACTGCGTGCCGAGGGTGTGCGTTCGCCCCGTGGCGCCACTTGCTGCTGGAGTTTCTGCCGTCGCAAGGTAGTGTTCCAGAAGGTCGTTATAGAGCGCGGGTATCTGGTAGAAGCTTTGCGCCAGCTGAAAGATCATGGGTGCGCGGTATCCGCTTGGGTCGAGGTAAAGATAGGATCCGCCGAGCAGGACTCCCGGCTGCGTCAGGAACGAGTACCAGTTGGCCGCCGCGTCCGGAACTGTCGAGTTCTCGACGAACCCGGAAGAGGGAGGGTTGAAGGTCCCAGTCCCCGCGATGCTCACTCCGTCCAGCGTGGTACCAAGGCTGGTCGTCGTGTACGATAGAACCATCTTCCCCCTGGCGATCAGGATGTCATAGCTCGCGTAGCCTGTCGGTTTGAGCAAGCGTTCGATGTCGAGGTAGTCGGCTGGAGCATAGATGTCGGCCGCCAGCCCTCCGGCCGTGATTTGCCTGGCGAGGTCGACGCTTCCGCCGGAGCAGTCCAGTACCTGTGTGCCAGGGTTGTTGCAGACAAAGGAGTCTTCAACCGCTGTGAGCGCAGCACTCAGGCTTCCCGCATGATAGATGATCACCGGTTGGGTACCGGAACCTGCGGATATCAAATTGCACGAGACTGCCGCTCCGACACCCGGAGGGGACTTGCCGCAGGGTGCGCTTCTGCATGTCGGAGTTGTCGGGGTTGACGTGGTAGTGCACGTCGCAAGAGCGGGTTCGCCGAACACAAGCATTGGCAGGGCAACCGCGTAGGCAAGATACTGCCCGGATCTGGCCAAGAGTCCTTGAAGCATTCCGGTTCTCCTTGAGTGGGGTGTCGCAGGGGAGCAGGGAAGGCCGTTTGCACTCCACGTTGTCGAGGCAAGGTAACTGCGGACAGCTCGCGCGGCCATCCAGCGACCCTTCTGGCGTTTTCCGCAGAGTGCGTCTCGCCTCGAGCGGTCAAAGACCACACACCATGGGCATCCGCGTACTTTCTTCTCCGCGACAGAGTCGCGCCGCTCGTGCCGTGTCCGCAGGGCGCTGGCAGAGCTCACGGGGTGGGTGCGGCACGCTCCGAGGCACTGTCACCGCCATCGTCGGGCTCCGCTTGGCCGGCCATGAGACGCGGGCGACGGGCGCAGGGGTCTGGAGGAGGTCGCGAACGATAGCTTGGGGGTGCGGCGCCAAGATCGAGCGAGTTGAGCCCCGCCGCCCTGCGTTCGACTGGGCGACGAGGAGAGGCTCCTGACGCGCGAGATGGGAAACGAGCTCGTCCTCGACGCGCCAAGTCTGACAGTGGCGCGCGATGCCGGCGAAGTGGCGAAGCTCGACATCGACGGGCAGGCTGCCTGCGTCGCGTTTGGCGGCGTGGATGGCCACCGCATTCTGGATGGTGGGAAGCGGCAGGGACGCGAGCGAGTGGAATGTTCCCCTCGTCAGTGAAACCGAAGCGGCCGCCAACCTCCTCGGGCGCAGCGCGGCGGGGTCGGACAGACTGCTTTGCGCTCGTTGCGGCTATCGATGCGCGTCTTGCTCTCCCGCAGTCTCTTGACGACGGCAGCGATCTTCTCCGGCCACCGTTCGCGGTTGCGCCAGAGCTGGTATGGCGTGAGGTCGTCTCTGCGCCGTGGGCGGTGGTTGCATCCAGTGGCGTAGGCGCGGGTTATCGCATCGGCTACCTAATGGTCTCGGCACTCGTGGTGCCAATGGTGGCCCATGACTGGCCAAGGTCCTGGGCGAACGGGCCGCCGCCTTCGATGGGTCGCCTTGCTCTGGCCACGCCCAAGCGTGCCGCGCATGACGAAGCTGGCGGGAGGCGGGGGTGCGTTGAGTGTCGCGCTTGTTCGGCGCCTTGTTGTCGAGGAGTGCCGCGGCTGGGGCGGCGCCGGTGGTCGCCACGCCCTCGGGAGGTCGTGGTCGGCGGGTTCCCCATGCGCCCGCCGTCTGTCTCGACCGCATGGCCGAGGAGGAGCGTGGCGATTCTCTGATCGGGCGCTCCTACGGCCGGGAAGAGGGCGTAGAACGACACGCGGGGTCGAGCCGGTCGATGACCTCGTCGAACTCTTCTTGCTGAGGGCGCGAAAAGCTCGATTCGCGGAGCATCTTCACCGCCTCGATGAATTTCGGCCAGCTCGAGGAGCAAGCGGACAGGAGCCGCTCGAAGGCCGCGGAACCGGTGTCGTAGGTCTTGTATCCGGCCAGCACCGCGTTGTTGAGGGGCTCGCGAAGCCGCAGTTCCTCGCGCGCGGCGGCGAGGATGTGCGACTTGGCCTGGCGCTTTTCCTGGTCGCTCGCGTTCGACTGGTAGAGCGCTTCGAGCTCGACGTAGGCGCGGTGCAGGCGCTCGATTCTCGATCGTTCTCGAGCCTGAGCAGAGGTCCATGCCCTTGTTTCGGGCGCGTCTGGGCCAAAGGTGGCCGCGAGCCACGGCGCGGTGAGCCGATCGGCGACAAAGCTAGCCAGGCTCTCGTCGAAGGCGGACTGGTTGTTCACGTAGATGGTCGCGTGGACGCTTTCGTGCAGGATGGTGTTGGCGAGTTCCCCCGTCGCCTCGTCGCCTTCCGGTATCATCGTCGAGAGAATCGGGTCGCTGAACCAGCCGAGCGTCGAGAAGGCGGTGGCGACGCGCACGTCGACGTCGAGGCCCTCCTGCGAGAGCGACCGCGCCATGTCGCGTGCGCAGGCTTCCTTGAAGAAGCCGAGGTACGGGATGGTTCCGACGATCGGGAACCTCCAGTGCTTGACGTCGAATGCGAGCGGGGCACACGCCTGGACCACCCAGACGGCCGCGTTCCGGTTCAGGTCGGAATAGCGGCGGTAGTTCTTGGTGGGCTTGAGCCCTTGCGCCTGGCCGTAGGCCTTGACGGAGGCGACGGAGAGGAGCAACCACCTCACCCTTCCCGGGGTCTCGGGATCGGCCACGACCTGCGCGATGGGTCGCGCCCTGTGCAGGATCTCGTACTCGCCGCGCGCCGCTTGGGCCACGTAACTCGCGGAGAAACAGCCCTGGCACATGAGCACCCCTGCGGCCAGGAATGATGTTCGCGTCATGTTCATGCTGGGTGCGCCATGTCCCTCACCGGGTCACCGCGGTGGCAGGCGCTATCTCGTAGAGTGAGAAGGCCTGGCCGAAAGAGACGAAGAGGGCCATGGGCGCCAGGCCTTGCCCGGTGGGGCGCGCGAGCGGGAAAGACACGTCGATGCGGAAGACGACCCGGTCGAACTGCGGCAACAGGATCCGCGTGCCGAATCCGAGCGCCTGCCACATGTGAAGCTGCTTCCAGGAGTCGAAGGCGTCGCCGGTGTCGAAGAAGGCTACTCCCCCGACCTGAACGGAGCGAAAGAGTTCCAAGGGCTTCGACCGATACTCGACGTTGGCGGCGAGGACGTCGGAGCCGAAGAAGAATTGGCTCGGAAAACCGCGCAGCCGGGTGTCTCCGCCGAGATAGGAAGTCCGGTTGAGGTAGTTCGCGTAGCGGTCCAACAGGACGCTGTCGAACACGAGGCGGCCGAGCAGCCATCGCGGTGAGGCGAGGCGAAAGGTCGCCTGGATGGACCCGTCGCTCACCCGGCCCTTGCCGGGCTCGACCTCGGTCACCGTATCCACGCCCGCCCGCATAAGACCGTCGCCCAGTGGCGAAGTGTAGGAGAGGCCAGCGGTCGTCCCCAAAAAATCGCGGCTCGATCCGAGAATGCGCAGGACGGGATAGAATCGCAGGTAGGCTTCGCGGCCCAGTCGGTAGTCCTCCTGAAGCGCGAGCGTCTCCAGGTCGAGGACGCGCAGGAAATCGTTCGAGTAGGTTCGATACTGCAGGTAAGGACCGACCCGATCGTCGCTGACTGGGACGAGCGCCCTGTCGAACGCCTGTACCGTGGCGGGATCATATGCCGACAGGTCGGGCAGCCCGTAGTGGCTCCTGAGTCCCTCGAATCCAATCGAGAAGTCGTGCTTCCGGGCCCAGCCGTACGATCGCGTGACGAATGCCGCGGCATCGAGCGTGTTCGTGCGATAGACCTCCGGAACGCAGAAGCTGGAGGGGTCGTTGCAGGTGGCCTGCTTGAGGGTGAATCGAGCGACGCTTCCATCCACGTAGGTCCGAGTGAGCTCGTCGAGCCACGACACGCCGGCACCATATGACCATTCGGTCCGGGACGTCCACAGAGGGTAGCTGAGCTGCAGGTTCCCAAACGAGCCCTCTCGCGCGCCGCTGGTGCGGTTGAAGATGAGACCGCCGCTGGCGACCAAGGCGAGATGGCTTCCGAGGATCCGGGGAACAGAATACTGCGCCCCCACCGAGTAGGACTCCGGCAACAGGTCGAAGAGGAGTCCGATGGTTTGAAGCGTGCCGAGGAAGTTCGTCTCGGCGGGTTCGGCGGTGAGGCTCTCGAGGCCGTGGCTCCCGAACGCGATGTTCCAGTTGAGGCGCAGACTCCAGACGTCTTTCGTGATGACGATGATCCGCACCGCATCCGACCGGGTACCCCTGGCCGCGACCACGAGCGCGAGGGAGAGTTGCGGGATCGTCGATAGGTTCCTCCTCGTCTCGTCGGCGAGGGTCTGCCGGTAGGGCGCCCCCTTTCGCAACAGGACCTCGCGCTCGATGATGTCGCTGTTCGTGAGAACGTGAAAGACGTTGAGTATGCGCGGGGCCGGGTCGCGCGTCTCGATCACCTCCAGCCGAACCACGTGGATCGACTCGACCGCCTTGCCCTCCGGCTCCGCGTCGCGCGAGAATCCGAGGCTGGCCAGTGCCGTCTCGATGGTAGCCTTCTCGTAGTCCGAATAGTGGAAGCTGCGGGTTTCGGGCGAGGAGGCTGGGGTCGGCGCGACGAGGCGCGCTGGGTCGGCCGCCGCAGGAGAAGCGAGGAGCGCCAGAAGAAGCAAGCCGCCGCGCCAGTGAGCGTGCCTGGGGGCTCCTCGCGGCGCAGGTGCAGCGTCCTCGGCGGTCACACTGGTGCTCGTCGCAAGTTCCCAAGCGCGAGCGGGCGAGCGCCTGTCCGCGAGCGCCGGGTCCACTTTCTCGCGAGGCCATGATGGCATCGACCAACGGGGCAGGGCAAGCAGGGGAAAGGCAGGACTTTCGAGGGCACGCCCGTGCAGGCTGGGCTTGACGACTGCTCTGTGGCAGGGAGCGAGGTTTGGCCCTCAGCCTCGCGGGGGTCGAGACCGAAGAAGGGGGCATTGTCGGATACCGGATGCGAGTGCGGATCGGCGCCTGCAACCACGGGCCCGGCAGGGAACGGGGGTGGTTTGCGGGGCGGAAAGGGGCATCGCCTCCTCGCCCTGACCGAAGGGTTCGCATCTCGAGAATGGGTGCCAAGGAAACGACCGCCGAAATTCAAACACATGTATGATACATCTGTTTGAATCCATCGCCCCCGGCGGAGGGCCGTTGTGAATCTGAAAAAGCGCGTGATTCTCATCATCGCCCTGTGCGCCGTCGCATTCGGACTCCTGTTCGGTCTCGCGCGCCCTCGGGTCGCGACGATAGTCCTCACCGGCATCGTGACCACCGACGACGTCATCGTCGCGCCGCAGGTCGCAGGCAGTGTGGCGCGGCTCGTCGTGCGCCAGGGTCAAACGGTGGCGCGGGGACAGCTCCTGGCCGTCGTCGACCCCGCCGAGTTGCAGGCCGACCGTGCCTATTACGCGCACAGCGCCGCTGGACTGGGCTCGCAGGTGAACGAGAGCGTGGCCGCGTTGCGGTATCAGGAGCGGGGGACCGAGAACCAGATCCGGCAGGCAGAGGCGAACCTGGCGGTCGCTCGGGCACAGCGTGCGGAGGCGGCGGCCAACCTCGAAGATGCGCGCCTCGCGTTCTCGCGCCAAGAAGTCATCTTCACGAACGGGGCGGGAACAGAACAGGACCGGGATCACGCCCGCACGTTCCGGGACGCCGCCAAGGCCCGTCTCGAATCGCTCGATCGGCAGGTCGAGGCGCAGCGGGCCGCCCTTGCGCTCGCGCATGCCAATGCCGATCAAGTCGCAATGAGGCGGGACGCGCTCGCCGCCAGCCGGCAGCAGCATGACGCTGCCAGGGCCCAGGCGAGCAAGGCCGACGTGCGACTGGGCTACAGCGAGCTCCGCGCTCCCATCGCAGGAGTCGTGGATGTCCGCGCAGCCCGCCAGGGCGAATACGTGACCCCGGGCCAAGCCGTCATCACGCTCGTCGATCCGGACGATCTTTGGGTCCGGATCGACGTCGAGGAGACCTACATCGATCGGGTCCGGCTGGGGGACACGCTCACGGTTCGGCTGCCCTCCGGCGAGGAACGAACGGGGACCATCTTCTTCCGCGGGGTGGACGCGGGCTTCGCTACCCAGCGCGACGTGAGCCGCACCAAGCGGGACATCAGGACCTTCGAGGTCCGGCTTCGGGTCGACAACCGGGATCGCCGCCTCGCCCTGGGGATGACAAGCTACGTTCTCTTTCCCGTTGGCCGCTGAGAGAGGGCCTCATGCCTGCCATCGAGGTCAAGGGCATCACGAAGCGCTTCGGCGAGTTCACGGCGGTGGACGGGATCTCCTTTGACGTGGAGGAGGGTGAGATCTTCGGCCTGCTCGGGCCCAATGGAGCCGGGAAATCGACCCTCATCCGCATGCTCACCACGCTCATCGTGCCGACCAGCGGGACCGCGCTCGTGGGCGGATTCGACATCGTGGGGGAGCCCAACGGTGTTCGCCGTACCATCGGTGTCATCCCGCAGGCGATGACGAGCGATCTCGAGCTCTCGGTGAGGGAGAACCTGCTCATCTTCGCCAAGCTCTACGGGGTGCCGCGCGAGAGGCGGCGGCGCCTGATGGCCGAGCTCCTGGCGGCGGTGGAACTGACCGCGTGGGCCGATCGCCCCGTGAAGAACCTCTCGGGCGGCATGCGCCGCCGGGTGGAGATCGCGCGCGGGCTCATGCACGAGCCCTGCATCTTCTTTCTCGACGAGCCGACGACCGGGCTCGACCCGGTCTCCCGCGTGTCCGTCTGGGAGATGCTGCAGGACCTCAAGGCCAAGCGGGAGCTCACCGTGCTCATCACGACGCACTACATGGACGAGGCCGACAAGCTGTGCGACCGCATCGCCATCGTCGACCACGGCAAGCTCGTGGCGCTCGATTCGCCCTTCAAGCTGAAAGCGAGCGTGCCGGGCAAGAACGTACTGGAGGTGAGCTTCGGGGACGCTCCGGCCGATTGGATGGAGCGCCTGCGGCAGCTGCCGGCCGCCGAGAGCGTCACCGGACAGGACCACGTCGTGCGCATCGGTTCGAGCCATGGGCCGACCACGACGAAGGCGCTCATCGAGCTCGCGCAGGCAGCCAGCGTCACGCTCGAGTCGCTGGCGGTCCAGAGCACCACACTCGATGACGTCTTCGTGCACTACACCGGCCGGCAGCTGCGCGACGCGCTGCAAGAGGCGTCGCCCCGCGAGAGTTCCGTCATGGTGCGCCGGTCCTGACGCGCGGAGGACTCATGTATCGGACCTGGGCAATCATCGAGCGGGAACTCAGGCGGTTTCGGCGCAGCCCAGTGCTCATGATCGTGTCGATGGTGTTTCCGCTCGTCCAGCTGGTCGTGCTCGGCTACGCTTTCGGTGGCAATGTGAAGGGGCTCAAGGTCGGGGTCGTGGACCAGGACCGCAGCGTCCCGGCCGTCCGCCTTCGAGAGCTGTCGGGGGCGGTGGCGGCGAACGCGCGCACGCTCGAGCCCATCCTCTATCACGACCGGGGGCAGGCGCTTTCGGATCTGCGCGAGGGCCGACTGAACGGCGTGCTCGCCATCCCTCCCGATTTCTCGAGGCGTGCCTGCGCCAAGGAAGATCCGCGCGTCGCGCTGATCGAGGACAACACGGACAATTTCGTGGCGAACACCCTCGCCACGACCTTCACTGGCCTCGTCGAGGCCTACAACGCGCGCAGCCCGAGCTCGGGGCGGGTCTCGAACCAGGTGACGCTGGACGTGGTCGAGCTCTACCCCTATGTGCCGTACATCCAGTACCTGCTCCCCGGATCGATCGTGATGTCGATCTTCATGATGGTGATGATCGGCGGCGGTATCATCTTCATCGACGACAAGGCGCGCGGCCTGCACGAGGGGTATCTGGTCACGCCGATCACGAAGCTCGAGCTCATCGCGGGGTTCAACCTCTCGGGCGCGATCAAGGCCGTGCTGGCCGGTATCGTGCTGCTGACGCTCGGCTCGGTCATCGCCGGCATCCCTCACGCGTTCGAACCTGTGCGGCTCATCCGGCTCCTCGTCGTGACCGTGACGGCGGCCCTGGCGCTCGTCAGCATGATGTTCCTCATCATGGTGCGGGTGAGCGATCCGCTCCTGCCGCGCGCGATATTCGGCGTGCTCAACACGCTGCTCTTCTTTCCGAGCGGCGCGGTCTATCCGCCGCAGGCGTTTCCGGGGTGGATGATGGTCCTCTCGAAGGTGGACCCGTTCACCTACGCCGTGCACGCCTTCAAGTGCCTGCTTCTCAAGGACACGGGGCTTTCTGCCGTGGCCTTTGATCTCGTCTACCTCGCTGTCTTCACCGTGATCGCGATGACAGCTGCAACACTGCTCTTCAGGCGGACGCTCTGATGCCGAACCGGGTGAGAAACTCGCGCCTTGGCAAGAGGGATGAGACGCGGCGCCGCCTCCTCGATAGCGCGGCGGAGCTCTTCGCCGAGCGCGGGTTCGAGCGTGCCACGGTCCGGGAGATCTGCCGGGCCGCTTCGGCGAACGTGGCGGCGGTGAACTATCACTTCGGGGACAAGCTGGGCCTCTACGCTAGGGTGGTGGAGGCCGCCATCGGCATCATGCGCGAGTCGGGGGCCGCCGCCATGCAGCCCAGGGGCGCGTCGGCCGAGG
>Ga0335081_10020748_pt1 | contig 10626 bp, 11 predicted proteins | sample Lox_Sample_35_FD_206713 | JGI IMG/M metagenome (GOLD analysis project Ga0335081, IMG submission 206713) | Soil microbial communities from Loxahatchee National Wildlife Refuge, Florida, United States - Lox_Sample_3.5 | ecosystem: Environmental > Terrestrial > Soil > Wetlands | place: USA... | reverse complement strand
TGCGACAGCGCCGGCCGTTGTTACGCACCGCCCCCGGTCCGGGCTAACGGCCGCCCGAGCGAGCCCGACGGCGAGGGCTAGCCGCCAGGCGCACGCGGCGGCGCCTGGCTATGAGGGTGGGGTCAATCTGGAGGACGCTTATCCCTGCCGAGCCCGCGCTAGACGTGAACACCTGGAGTCTGCGGCGCCGGACAAAGATCCTGCCGAAACTCCTAATCGACGGAAGATGACCGCCGACTTCGGAAGCGGCCGAGAAATAGCCGTAGAGCATGTCGTCTCGCTCGGCATCGGTGAAGCCGTCGAACAGGCCCACTGCCTGGCGCCTCATTTGCGCTCCCCTACCCGCACCACCTGCATCGGCATCAGGCTTATTCTAGGCCTGGCCGGCGGCGAGGGGGATGACCGGCCTAATGAGCGGCAGCGGCATCGCTACTGCTTCCCGGCACCTGGGTACTGCTCAGCGCTTCAAGCCCATGCCAAGGCGACTGTGAGTTCCTGCACGGCTCGACCGGCTCAACGCCCGTGGATCGCATGACGGCCGCTGTGGCTTCACGATCCAAGCGTCTTGGCATGGAATCTTCAATGTGCAGCCTTGCCGCCTTACACGTTGAAGCGGAATTTGATCTGTTACCGGTATGATAAAACGTCATGGAGTCTCAGATTGTCCGCTGCGCAAGGTACGCCCGGATCAGCCTCGACAAGGCGGGTGATGAGCACGGCGTCGCCAACCAGCTGGCCGACCAACAACGGGTCGCCGACGCCAGGGACTTCGTGATCGTCCGCACGGACGTCGACAACGACATCTCCGCCCTGAACGGCAAGCACCGGCCAGGCTACGAGGCGGTGATGGCCGCCGCTGCCCGCGGGGAGATCGACGTGATTCTCGTGTTCCAGACCTCCCGCTTCTGGCGTAACCGGCGGGAACGGGCCGAAGGGATAGAGATTCTCCGCAAAGCGGGAGTGTCCCTCATCGCCACCAAGGGGCCGTCGCTGGACATGAGCACCGCGTACGGCCGGGGCATGGCCGGCCTGCTCGGGGAGTTTGACACGATGGAAAGCGAGGTGAAGGCCGAGCGCCAGCAACTCGCCGCGTTCCATCGGGCAGAGAATGGTCAGCCTCCGGCCGGAGTGCGACTCACCGGGTACACGATGACCGGAGCGGTGGTCGAGCACGAGGCTGCCGTGGTACGGCAGATGTTCAGCCGGTTCCACGCAGGCGACTCGCTACGCGGCATCGTCGCCTGGCTGATCGAGCGTGCCGTCCCGACCAGGTCCGGACGGCCGTGGAACCCGTCCAGCGTCCGGACCATCCTCACTAACCCGCGGTATGCGGGCCGTGTCGTCTACCGCGGGCAGTACCCGGGTGAGGTCAACGGCAAGATGGGCGCGTGGCCGCCGCTGGTCGAGGAATGGCTGTTCGATGCGGTGCAGGCTAAGCTGTCCGATCCGCGGCGCCGCAAGCAGATCGGCACCCACCGCAAGCACCTCGGGTCCGGCCTCTACGTGTGCGGCGTGTGTGATCAGCCTGTCCGGTCGCACACGTCATCCCAGCCGAGCGGGCAGCAGCTGCGCTACAGGTGCCCCGAGGGGGGGCATGTCACCCGCAGTGCGGTACCGATCGATGATCTGGTTCTCCGGGCGGTACGCGCCCGGCTGGCGAAACCCGACCTGAGGAACCTGCTGGCTAAACCTGCCAGCAGGGAAGCACGCAAAGCAGCGGATGAGATCAGCCGGCTACGCGGCAGGCTGGAGCAGACCCGGCTGGACTACGACAACGACCTGATCGACGGCGCCCGGTACAAGGCGAAAACGGCGAAGTTGCAGGCCCAGCTCGACATGGCGGAAGTGGCGCAGGCCCGGCTGATGGCAGGCTCGGAAGTCGCGGGAACGCTCACCGCGTCCGATCCGGTCGCGGCGTTTGACCAGGCATCACTCGGCGCGCAGCGTGCGGTGATTACGTTCCTGATGACGGTCCGCGTTGATCCGGCGCCCCGCGGCCGCCATTTCAGCCCGGAGTCGGTGCGGATCTACTGGCGGGAGCATCGCAGCGCCGGTTGACCGCACGGCGATTGCACCTTGGCGGCGCGTCAGCTCGCACGGGCATCAGGCTTCATCAGTGGTGCCGGTCAGCAGCGCGGCGAGATGAGCCCGCGCCTCGGCGGGCAGTAGCGGCGCGTCGGCGACGAGCTTCGTTATGTACTCCGCGATCGCATCGCGGACCGGTACAGGCTCAGTCGGCCGGGGCCGGTCGGCGTCAGCAGGGTCACGAGGCGGCGGGACCGCCAGCGAGAGCTGGCGAGGGTGCGGCGCACCCCCGGGCTTATCGCCTCGGCGGTCATGCGCAACCGCCGTCATCGTCCCGTCTAGTCGGGGCGTAGCACCGTGTCGACCCATTGCTTCAGCTCGGCGAGTTGCGCCGCGTATACCTCGCGGTCCAGGTCCAGCCAGTACGGTGCGGCCGACCCTCTTGGTGATGCTGCGCCGAGGGCGTCGAACGGTACGAGCCGGTTTCTCGAAACGTGCAGCGAGGTCAAGGTCGCCTGTCAGCCCTGCCTGATCGAGCCTGCCGTTCAGCATGCGGACCTGACCGCGCAGGTCGGGGACGCCCGGTTCGGGTAGCGGCGGGTAGGTCCTGGCACCGGGTTCGGTCAGGCGGGCGGGGTAGCGGAAGTCCCAGGAGCCGGGCGGGCCGGAGACTTGCGCGCTGGTCTCGTGCTGAGGGCGTAGCCGGGTGACGTAGGCCTCGCCTGGTTCGCCGTGGCGGGCTTCGGCGCGGGCCGCGCTCTCGTCGGCCAGCAGTCCCAGGGAGGCGGCCAGGTCCCGCAACGTGTGCGGCGCGTCGGGCTGGGCGTTGATCTTGTCGCCCCAGGCGCAGACGGCTGCCGCCCGGGCGGTCTCGGCCCGGTAGGTGGGCGATGCGTCGCCAGTCACGGTCGGCCCTGGCGTCGGGGTGGTCCGACAGCAGCCACTCGTAGAAGACGTCATCAGTCACGTCGCGGCCGTGCAACCCGCCGCCGGTCACGGCCCAGCCTCGGGTTCCTTCATGCGCATGAAGCCGCAGGATCCCGCTGTCAGGCGGCGGCACAGAGATCTTGGTGGCGTAGTTACCTGGCTGGCCGAAGAGGCCAGATCGGGCTTGCGGAGGGCGAGTTCTCGTACCACAAGCATGCGCTTTTCGCAAGGGGGTCGTCGGGGAGCTGGCCTCCCCCGCAGGGTTTCAGCCTTGGCGATGAGAGTGTACGGGATCAGCGAATCCGCAGGGTAAGCGTCATCTGCGGTCCATGTGTCGGGTGCCTCGACCTGCCTAAAAATGTGCACAGGAAACCGCCGTCGGTGAGCGTCGCCAGGCCGATCAGAGCCTCCGCAGCGCAGCGAGATCTTCTGCTTCAAAGCTCTCCAGGGCCGGTTCCGGTCGACGAGGAACTTAACGGTCTGCTCCCCCGCTCGCCCAGCGTGCCATGCCCTCTCCCGTCTCCATCGGGACGCAGATCCTAGCGCGCCGGTTTCGAGCCACATGAACCTCAAACCAGACCCGAGCGGCCGTAGGCCACACGGAAACCGGAAACCGAGATGGTCGGTGATGGCCGGACCGGGAGCGCGATCTGCTGCCTATCCTGGAACTTCCGAGACATCCAGGAAGGGCCCGATCCTGTGGATGACAATGGCGGCGTACTGTACCTCGTGGTCAGCGGTGCCCCCGCGCCCGAGGGCATACCCGCGCTGGTCGCCGCATGTCAGGGCGCAGGCTGGCGGGTCGTGGTGTTTTCCACGCCAACTGGTACCAGGTTCATCGATCCCGCCGAGCTAGAGAGGCTGACCGGCGAGCCGGTGCGGTCCGAGTACCGGATGCCGGGCACGGGCAACCCGGTCCCCGCTGCGGATGCCGTGCTGGCGTGCCCGCTGACGTTCAACAGCGTCAACAAGTTCGCACACGGCCACGCGGACAACTTCGCCATCGGCTTGCTGTGCGAGATGGCCGGCTACGGCGTTCCGGTCGTGGTGGTACCGCACTGCAAGCCCCAGCTCGCCAGCCATCCGGCGTTCGGCGAGAGCCTGGAGACGCTACACGACATGGGCCTGCGGGTGCTGTTCGATCCAGATGCGCCGTACGAGCGCAGGCTGCCGCCGTGGCGCGAGGTCATCGACGCGCTCCCGGTCCGGGCTGATGCTGGATGACACTTTCCGACCGCGAGGCTGCCGGGCAGCGGATCGCGCGGGCCAGGCGGCGGCGCGGCCTGTCGCAAGCGGTGCTCGCGGGGCTGGTCGGCCGGTCGGAGTCCTGGCTGTCCCAGGTTGAGCGGGGTAAACGCGGCGTCGACAGTCACCGTGTCCTGGTGAGCCTGGCGGAGGTCCTGCGGGTGGACATCGAGGAACTCACCGGCTCTGCGGACAACGATGAGACCGGCCGCCGCGCCTACTCGGCTGCGCCACTGATTGAGCAGGCCATGATGGGCTACGGCGCTCCCGGCCCGCTGGACGGCGGCGAAGAGCCGGGGCAGGAAGCCAGCCTGGACTTCCTGCGCGCGCAGGCCCGCTCCGCGTACCAGGCCTATCAGGCCACCCGCTACGACGCGGCGGGCCGCATCCTGCCCGGACTAATCCGCGGTGCGGAAACGGCGGCCCGGATCGTCGACCCCGCCAGTCCGGCCGCTTGCGCAGTACGCGCTCGTGTCTACGACACCACAGCCGCGCTGCTGAGCCGCGTGGGCGAGCCATTCCTGGCCTGGGCGGCCGCCGATCGCGCCATATTCGCCGCCGGGCAGTCCGGCGACCCGCTGCTCGCCGCCGCCGGTGCCTGGCGGCTGTCCTACATGATCACCGGCCGCAAGCACCCGCAAGAAGCACTCGAGGTGGCGATGGCCGCGGCCGCCGCCCTCGGCCGCACGACCTGGGTACCCTCGCCCGAGCAGCTCAGCGTCTACGGTGCCCTGCACCTGGCTGATCGCCGGCCAGCGCGACCCGAAGGCGCTGGCCGCCCTCGCCCGCGGGAAGATGAAGGCCAAGCACGACGACCTGGTCGAGGCCCTGGACGGCATGTTCGACGACCACCACGGCGAGCTGGCCGGGCTGCTGGCCGGGCAGATCGCCTTCCCCGGCGACCGGATCGCCCGGCTGTCCGCCCGGGCCGCCGGGCTGGCCGCGGCGATGCCCGCCGCCTGGGGCATCAACGCCGACGGGACCACCGGCCCCGACGCCGGCACCGCCCCGGACGCCCCGGCGCTGCCCGCCGTGGCCCGGCTGGCGCAGATCCCCGGCATCCGCGAGGACCAGGCCCGCACCATCATCGCCGGAACGGGCCTGGACATGAGCCGGTTCCCCGCCGCCGCCCACCTGGTGTCCTGGGCCGGGCTGTGCCCCTCCACCCGCCAGTCCGGGCCCCGCACCCGGACCGGGAAGAAGGGCCAGGGCAACGCCTACCTGCGCGGGGCCCTCGGCCAGGCCGCCATCGGCGCCGCCGGCACCGGTACCTTCCTCGGCGAGCGGTTCAACCGGATCGCCCGCCGCCGCGGCAAGGCCAAGGCCCAGGTCGCCGTCGCCCGGTCCATCCTGGTGATCATCTGGCACCTGCTATCCGACCCCGCCGCCCGGTTCACCGACCTGGGCTCCGGCTACTACCAGGCCCGCACCGACAAAGACAAGAAGATCAAAAACCACATCCGGCAGATCGAAGCGCTGCTGGGCCACCCCATCACCATCACGCCGAAAGCCGCCTGACCCATACCGTCCCTGACCAGGCCCGATCACCGCACCAGGCCCGGGTCCGCTGCCGCACACCCATTTACGGTGAGCTATTTTCCGGTCAGACCGCTGGCACATGTTTCCTGACCTGCTGCTACGTGTCCGGCTGCTGAACTTCGCCACATATCCGCCCGGTGCCGCGATCTCATGTCGCGCCGCTGCCGGTGTCGGTCAGGGCGGCGACGGCCGGGTGGCGGCGCAGCTTGTCCAGGCAACGGCGGCGGGTGGGCCCGATGCTCCCGATGGGGATGCCTAGCCGGGCGCTGATCTCGGCGTAGGGCACGGGCGGGTCCTCGATCAGCAAGAGCATTAGCTGCTGGCCGGATGGCGTCAAGTCCCCGAACGCCTCGCGTAGCGCGGCGTGCCGCTCGGCTGCCAGGAGCTCCTGCTCGGCCGTCGCGGCCCGCTCATCCGGGAAGGTCTCGGGATCCAGCCTGCACCCGGCTGGCGGCACTCCTGGCGTCGTGCGCAGGATCCGCAGGCATTCGCGCCGGGTAACGATGGCCAGCCAGCCGGGAAGCGCGGCCGGATCGCGGATCCTGGCCAGATGGTCGACCAGCTGTAGCCAGACGATCTGTCCGACGTCCCCGGCGTCGGCGCCGCCCAGCCGGTGCCTGCGGCAGATGGACCAGATCAGCGGGGAGTACCGCTCGACGAGCGCATCCCAGGCCTGCTCGTCGCCGGTTCCGGCGCGGGTCACCAGGTCGATGACCACCGGGTCAGCGCGCACCGGGTCAGCGCTGGTGCGCGTCGGTGCACGGCGGCTGGCGGGCCCGGCGCACCGGTGCGGCCTGGGGGCGTGCTCGGCCGCGGCAGGGGACCTGGCCTGGTCCGGGGGTACCGCGGCGCTGGCTGCCTCAGCGGTCATGATCTGGTTCTCCTGCCGGTGCGGAACGGACCGGCGAGTTCCCGCCGACGGCTGGCTCCGCCGTGGCGAGACGCCCGGATGATCGCCACACGCGCGGGGCCACCGGAAAGACTGGGGCGTGGCCGGGGACGGGCTGGGCGAGGGCCGGGGCGGCGGCGGCCGCTAGCGAGATGATGAGCTTGCGCATTGTGTCCTCCCCAGGGAGGGGCCGCAAGTTATTTCCTGACGAGCTGGTACCAGCTGGGTGTGGCGTTGCGCGTCGGGCCGCGCAGCGGGACCTCGCTGGCGGGACGGCTGAAGCTGAGGTCCCACTGCGGCAAGAGCGCGGGGAGCCGGGCAGGGTCGATGCCCCGCGGCGCCGGGCCGCGCCGGCCGGGGGCGAACGCGAACATGAGCAACACCGCGCCGGATTCGGCGGCGTTGGTGATGGCGGCGGCGGCGCGCTGGAACGGTCCGTCCGGCAGCCCGTGCAGACAGCCGAAATCGAGCAGGAGGGTATAGCCGGTGCCGAGTTCGGCGGTGCGAGGGCCGGTGATGTCGGCGTGCAGGAAGCGGATGCGCACGCCGGCCTGGTCCGTGTTGTGCCGGGCGGCCCTTAGCGCGCGGCCGACGGCGTCCACGCCGGTCACGGTCCAGCCGTGGCGCGCGCAGTAGATCGCGTCGTGGCCGGTGCCGCAGCCGATGTCGAGCACCTCACCGGGTGGCAGCGCATGCGGGCCCTCGACCAGGCCGGCCAGCGGTTCGGGTGGCTCGCGGTGCTCCCACGGGGTGACGCCCAGGCGGTACATGATCTGGTAGGCGAGGCTCATGACACAACCTTCTTAGAGGAAGGATCTATTGATAGAGTCAAACTCTATATTCAGAGTGTTACTCTGAAGCATGGCCCATGTCAAGACAGCCGCCGTGGAAGGCAGGCGCCAGAAAAAGGCGCGGCAGACCCGGCGGCGCATCCTCACCGCCGCGGCCGAGTTGTTCACCCGCCAGGGCTACGCGGCGACGACCATTCAGCAGGTCGCGGACCAGGCCGATGTGGCCTGGCAAACCGTCTACTCGGTGTTCGGGACGAAGTCAGCCATCTTGTCCGCCGTGTTCGACGTGGCCGTCGCGGGCGATGACGAGTCTGTCCCGGTGGCTGAGCGCCCATTCGTGCAGGCCATCCTGCAGGCTGCCGATCCGAGGGAAAAGGCGGGCATCTTTGCCCGCCATCTGCGCGAGTCAGCCGCCCGCACCGCGGGCATCCTCAGCGTCATCGAGTCTGCCGCCCCCGCCGACCCCGAGATCGCCGTGCTGTGGCGGACCCTGCAGGACCAGGGCCTGCGCGGGATGATCTTGGCTGCCAGAGGCTTCCAGGAGCAAGGCGTGCTGCGCCCCGGGCTCACCGTCACCCGGGCCGCGGACATCTTGTGGCTGTACGTGGGCCCATGGTCCTACCGTGTCCTGGTCACCGAGCGCGGCTGGACCCCGGACGAATATCAGACCTGGCTCACCGACACCCTGTACACCCAGCTGATGAACGACAGCCCGCTCGCCGCAAACGAGCAACGGCCGGGCCGCCAGAACATCACAAGCTGATCCGCACTCACACTGCATGATGGCTACGGCCCAAACCAGGCACACATCCAAGACCAACGACCGGGCGGCAGCCGGACCACAGACCGTGCCGGCGAGTCCGCCCAGATCGACCTGATCAGCACAATGACAACCGCCCTTCCATCGTGGTCTCCGAAGATACAGAGCGGCGGTTACACGTGCACGTACTTGATGCAGACCAATTACACTTCGTGGCCTGCCAGGCCGCTTGCTGGGGGTCCGTGAGTGAGCGTTGGTTACCAGGGTTTCCGCCCGATCTGGCCTGGATGTGGCGTGGATACGCGCGTCCTGGGCGGATGCCAGCGTTAGGTGAGCGCGGTTGCGGCCTGGTCGATCAGGTCAGCGATTGCGCTGGGTTGCGAGGCCAGTGAGGCGTGGCTCGCGTCGAGCTCGACGATGCTGCGCGGATTCATACGTTCGGCCATGCGGCGTTCGGTGTCCGGGTGGATCATCCGGTCACTTGTCGATACCTGATACCAGGCCGGCTTCTTCTTCCACGCCGGATCGGAGACGGCATCCCCGAAGGTCGAGCCGACCGGCGCCTTCTGCGTCACGGCCATCACTAGTGCCTCGTCGGCAGGAAGGTCCTGGCAGAAGCTCTCGCGGAACTTGTCCTGCTTGATCCAGACATACCCATCCGAGTCGGGTTCGACATTCCCGGCAGCGGGGGCGGCGGCGACGTTCCACTCGCCGATCTGGCCAAGGCTCTCACCGGCGTCCGGGGCGAATGCGGCGACATACACAAGCCCGACGACGTTCGGGAGGTCACCAGCTTGGGTGATGACCGCCCCGCCGTAGGAGTGACCAACGAGCAGGACCGGCCCATCGACCTGCTTGATCATCTTCTGCGTGCGCTCGGCGTCGTCGTACAGGGACGTCAAGGGATTCTCGACAGCGTGCAGCGAGTCGTAGCCGCGCCCGTTCAGCTCCACGATGACCTTGGCCCAGTGGGCCGCGCCACCCCAAAAGCCATGGACAAGCACGACGCTCGGCTTGTTGCTCATTGCGGGTCTCCTCACTGCCGGATCGATGAACGCACCGCTCACTTGGCGCGGGCAAGCCGATTCTAGGCGCGCTGCCTCTGCTGGGCCCGGACCACCCCGACACGCTGAACACACGGAACAACGTCGCACAGGTCTATCTGGCGGCGGGCCGGACAGATGAGGCGATCGCGCTGCAGGAGCAGGCCCCAGCCGCCTCCGAGCGGGTGCTGGGCCTGGACCGCCCCGACACCGTGGCCCGGCGGAACAACCTCGCCGTTGCCTAACAGGCGACGGGCGGGATGGGTGACTAACGTCAGATGTAGCGCCGGGGCGATACCGATGAACGGTTTGGCGCGTCCTGCGTCCTTTGCCGGTAACTGCAGCATCAACGGGCAGACAATAGATGGAAAGCATCGCGTCGCGCCATGACCTGATGCTTACGACTGCTCGTCAATGGTGTGCACGCAGCCCGCGGAAGCGCGGCACAGCAGAAAAGACGGCGGCGACGAAGCTGGCACTATGACCATCACACACAGTCATCGACTTCGCTGCCCGGTGCACCGCGAAGTCTGCTCCGAGCGCCGATTACGCAGGTATGGGTTTCGCCGACTGGTGCTCTGCCGCTGGTGCTCAGAACGTCCACTTCTGTTCGGCTGGCCAGCGGTGCTGAGATAAGCGGATCCCTGCACTGACCAAGAATTCTGACAGCCATCAGCTAGCACGGCGGCCTGCTCGGTGTTGTCGGTGCGGAAGCGGGTGGCGTGGGTGTGCCTGTTCCGGAGTGTGTATCCGCCGGGCGGACGGACCCAGACATTCGGCGCATGCCGTCCTGGTCTTTGGCCCGGCGCCTTAGGGCCGTTGGACACTACCGACCGCTGCACGGCGGAGCCAGACTGTAATCAGGCTCAGCGGAGTTGCCGGAGCCGCGAAGCGAGGCCTGTATCTGCAGATGCAGGTCCGGGACCGGAGGCTGACGGCGCTGCCCCCCCGGGCGCGGCGCGGGTCCCCGGCTACCGGCACCGGGGAAGGGAAGGCTCTCATGAGCGGGAAAGTGACGCGCGGGCTCTGCGCATTGGCGGCGGGCACCGCGCTGGCCGCATTTGCTTTGGTCACAGCAGGTGGAGCAGGCGCAGCCCCGGGAGCCGCACGGTCCCTGGCCGCAGCCGGGACCGGGCACCCGGCCGGTGCCCCGGGTTCGCAGCTGTGGGTGCAGCGTTACAACGGGCCGGGCAACAGCTTCGACGAGGCCAACTCGATAGCGGTCAGCCCCGGCGGGGGCCCGGTGTTCGTGACCGGGGGAAGCCAGGGGACCAGGTCGGGCCTGGACTACGCCACGGTGGCGTACCGCGCGGTGACCGGCGCCCGGTTGTGGACGGCCCGCTACAACGGCCCGGGCAACGGCAGCGACACGGCCTACTCGGTAGCGGTCAGCCCCGGCGGGAGCCG
>Ga0335081_10020747_pt1 | contig 10626 bp, 9 predicted proteins | sample Lox_Sample_35_FD_206713 | JGI IMG/M metagenome (GOLD analysis project Ga0335081, IMG submission 206713) | Soil microbial communities from Loxahatchee National Wildlife Refuge, Florida, United States - Lox_Sample_3.5 | ecosystem: Environmental > Terrestrial > Soil > Wetlands | place: USA: Florida... | reverse complement strand
GGTGATCCTCGTGGTTGGCGTGAACGGATCGGGGAAGACCACCACCATCGGCAAACTGGCGCGGCGCTTCAAGAACGAGCAGCGGTCGGTCCTGCTGTGCGCGGCCGATACCTTCCGCGCCGCGGCCATCGAACAACTGGAGATCTGGGCGCAGCGGACGGGCATCCAGATGGTGCGGCAGAGCCCGGGCAGCGATCCCAGCGCGGTGCTGTTCGACGCGGTGCAGGCGGCGCGCGCACGCAAAATGGACTACGTCATCGTGGACACGGCGGGGCGGCTGCAGACCAAAGAAAACCTGATGTCGGAGCTGCAGAAGATGACCCGAACCGCGCGCAAGGTGATTCCCGACGCGCCGCACGAAGTGCTACTGGTTCTGGACGCGACCACAGGCCAGAACGGACTGGAGCAGGCGAGGAAGTTCACCGAGACCTCGGGCGTGACCGGGATCGTGTTGACCAAGCTGGATGGCACGGCGAAGGGCGGGATCGTGGTGGCCATCGCGCGCGAGTTGAACCTGCCCATCCGCTACGTGGGAGTCGGCGAAAAGGTCGATGACTTGTTGCCGTTCGATTCCGAGAAATTCATCGAATCGCTCTTCGAAAAATGAACCCGGCATTCATGCGCGAAGCGCTCGATCTGGCGCGGCGAGGGAGAGCGCTGGCCAGCCCGAACCCCATGGTGGGGGCGGTGCTGGTGCGAGACGGGGAAGTGGTGGGGCGCGGCTTTCATACGTACGACGGGGTGCGGCACGCGGAAGCGATCGCCGTGGCGGAGGCCGGCGCGCGGGCCCGCGGAGCGACGCTCTACCTGAACCTGGAACCTTGCGTGCACCAGGGGCGCACGCCGCCTTGCACGGGGGCGTTGATAGAAGCCGGCGTGGCGCGGGTTGTGGCGCCCATCGAAGACCCGAATCCGGAAGTGGCGGGCAAGGGGTTTCGCGAATTGCGGAATGCCGGAATCGAAGTCGAGATGGCGGCGGAGTTCGCCGCCGAAGCGGAGAAGCTGAACGAGCCGTTCCTGCATTTCATGCGTACCGGAAGGCCGCTGGTGACGCTGAAGGCGGCCATCACGTTGGATGGCAAGATTTCCGCGCCGGACGACAATCGGGGCTGGATCACCAGCGAGCGGGCGCGCGCGCACGTGCAGGAATTGCGACACGACCACGACGCCATTCTGACCGGGATCGGAACGGTACTCGCCGACGATTGCCTGCTAACCGACCGGACCGACCTGCCGCGCTGCCGGCCGCTCTTGCGCATCGTGATGGATTCACAACTACGCCTGCCGCTCGATTCCAAGATGGCGCGCAGCGCAGCCGGTGACGTGATGGTAGTGACTACGTCGGCTTCTCCTGCCGACCGCCGCAAGATGGCCGCGGACCGCGGCATCGAGGTGCTGCTGTTCGACGGGCCGCGGGGGCGCGCGGACCTTCCCAGCGTGGTGGGATGGTTGGGACGGAAACGGTACCTGTCGCTGATGATCGAGGCGGGCAGCAAGGTCAACTGGACGGCATTGGAATCCGGATGCGTCGACCGCGTTTTTTTCTACTACGGGCCCAAGATCCTTGGCGGCCTGGAGGCCTTGCCGCTGGCGGGAGGGATCGGACGGCGCCGGCGCTCGGACGCCATTCGCATTCATGACGTGACGCTGCACAGCATCCCGCCGGACGAATTCGCAGTGGAAGGATACGTGGATGTTCACGGGGATTATTGAAGAGCTGGGAACGGTGGACTCGGTCGAGAGCCGCCAGGCGGGAGCCCGGCTGAAGGTGCGGTGCGCCGTGGTGGGCCAGGACCTGTCCGAGGGCGCGAGCGTCGCGGTGAACGGGGTTTGTCTGACGGCGGTCGACACGAGGCCCGATTCGTTCTCCGCCGATCTCGCGCCGGAGACGCTGCGGCGCAGCAACCTGGGCGACCTGCGCGCCGGCTCGCGGGTCAATCTGGAGCGGCCGCTTGGGGCTAGCGGCCGGTTGAGCGGGCACATCGTCCAGGGCCACGTGGACGGCACGGGTGATTTCCTATCGCTGGAAGCGCTGGGCGATGAGAACTGGTGGCTGCGGATTCGCGTGCCGGCGGAACTGGACCGTTACCTGGTGTACAAAGGATCGATCGCCATCGACGGGATCAGCCTGACGGTGGCGGCGCTGGAGTCGGGGGTGGTTTCGGTTACTATCATCCCGCATACCTATCGGAACACGACGCTGGGCGGATACAGGGCCAGATCGCGGGTGAACATCGAATGCGATGTGCTCGCGAAGCACGTGGAGAAGCTGCTTCAGAAGCTGGATGTGAAAGCGCCGTTGACGGTGGAGAGGCTGCGCGAAAACGGGTATTGAGAAAGCTCTCAGCAATCAGCTTTCAACGGTCAGCTTTCATGCGTTTAAGAGCTGAGAGCTGATTGCTGAAAGCTTATCTCTTCAACTCCTCGACGATTTCCGCGGCAATGGTGCGGGCTCTATCGAGTTCCCCGGGGTTCAGGCTGATTGCGCCAACGCGAGCGTGGCCGCCGCCGCCGTACCGCTCGCAGATGGTGGCGAGATTGTGCCGGGGCGCTTGCGGCGCCCACGGGTTGGAGCCGACGGAGATCTTCGTACGGAAACTGGACGGGCTCACCGCGACCGTGTAGACCGAATCGGGGAACAGGTAGTACGGGATGAACTTGTTGTACCCTTCCACGTCGTAGCCCGTGAGATCGAAAAACACCACGCCGTCGTCCTGGTGTGCGCGGCCCTTGATGATGTCCTTGATTTCCAGGTGACGGCGGTACAGCGGCGCGTAGAGCGCCTGGATTTCCGGCTCCGCCACGATATCGGTAAGCTGACGCCGCTGCATCCAGCCGATGACCTTTTGCACCGTATCGGAGCCTTTGGCGGCTTCGATGACCAGCGTTAGCTGCATGGCCGGCGCACCGAGCTCGACAGCCGTGCGGGCGTCCGGGTATTGCGCGCCGTCGATGACCAGAGACCATTTCACCAGGTCGTCCAGATCCGGGGCACGGAAACCCCATCGCTCGCATGCCACCGCGCTGATGAACGAGGTGCAGGATTTGTAGCTGGGGTCGTAGAGCTTGCGGCCGCTGGTGTCGCGGCGAAAATGCTCGGCGTCCTCGGCGGTAAGAAATGCGCTTTGGTGGTGGTCGAACCACCAGGTGAGGCGTGGATCGCTCGAGTATTTGAAATCCACGATGGCGTTTTCGTCGCCGTCAAACAATGACGGTTCAAACATTTGGGATGCCTTGTGGGCCATGCCCGCATAGCGGAATTCCGCGCCGGGGTGAACGGCCCCGGCGATAAAGCGGCTGAAGTAGGCGGCCGACGCCGCCCCATCAAAACAGTGGTCGTGATAAAGCACGCGTTCCAGCATCGGCAGATTGAGGAAAACCTCTCAGCTTGCCTGAAAGAAATGACAAATGCAAGTCGTAAGTTCAGCCGAAGCTGAAGGAGTCTGTTACATTTGATGAAAACCTATGCGCACCATCCCCGGTTGGGACCAATATTATCTGGATATCTGCAAAGTAGTCGCCGGGCGCAGCAAGGACCCGAACACGCAGATCGGTTGCGTGATCGTCGGACCCAACCACGAAATCCGGTCGACCGGCTACAACTCATTTCCTCGTGGGATCCGGGATGACGTACCCGAAAGGCTGGTGCGGCCAACGAAGTATTTGTGGATCGAGCATGCCGAGCGCAATGCGATCTGTAACGCCGCCCGCGCCGGCACGGCCACGGAAGGCTGCACGATTTACGTCGAAATCATGCCGTGCATGGATTGCGCGCGCGCGGTGGTGCAAGCCGGCATCACCCAGGTGGTGGTTTCCTCGGAGCGCATGGCGCAGTATTCCAGCGAGTACTACAACGAGCACTTCGGCATGGTGGAGGTGCTGTTCCAGGAAGCTCGCGTCACGGTGCGGCGAGTCTAAAGGGGAGCCGGGCGCTCCGCCGTTTTGGGCTTGGCCGGCACGAAGGCGTAGAAACGGCGATGACACCTGCGGCAACGGTGGGGAGCGCGATGCAGCCTGGCCATGCAGGCATCGAGGAATCCGCGGTGCTGCGAGCGGCGCACATCCCTGCCGCCGCAACTCGGGCAGCGAAGTATGTGGACGGGATCGCTGGACACAGGCGGAACCTTCAGGCGAGATTATTGCATTTGCCGCGCAACGTGTCCAGGTCTGCCGGCTCTCCGAACTTGAGGGCGGTCAACCCCGGTTCGATACCGCGCAAGAGCCCTGTGAGCACGCTGCCCGCTCCGACCTCTAAGCAACGGCCCACGCCGCGGCTCGCCAGGCGCCGGATAATCTCCACCCAGCGGACGGGATTGGGCACCTGCTGATACAGGCCTTCGCGGGCTTGCGCGCCGGTTCTGATTTCTGCTGCTTGCCAGTTGTTCACTAGGGTGCAACCTAGATCGCGGAAGCCGGTGGCATCGAGATCTGCGCGCAATCGTTCTTGCGCGGGCTTCATCAGATTGCAATGAAATGGCGCGCTCACGGGCAGTAGAACCGCGCGTCGCGCGCCCGCGGCCTTGGCCAGATCGATTGCGCGGTTGACCGCACCGGCATGGCCGGCGATCACCACCTGGTCCGGTGAATTCAGGTTTGCGGCGCTCACAATCTCACCTTGAGCCGCCTGTTCCAGGACCGAATCGAGCTTGCCCTCCGGGAGTTTGAGTAGCGCAGCCATGGCGCCCACACCAGGCAGTACGGCTTCCTGCATGTAGCGGCCGCGATTGCGCACCAGTCGAACCGCATCGGCGAAGCGCAAGCTCCCGGCCGCGACGAGCGCCGAGTATTCGCCCAGGCTGTGTCCCGCGACAAAGTCCGGAGTCCAGCCGTCCTCGCGAAGTACGGCCAGCGCCGCGATCGAAACGGTAAGCAGGGCCGGCTGCGTATTCTCGGTAAGCTTCAGTTGCTCATCCGGGCCTGCAAAGCAGAGTCGCGAAATAGGAAAGCCGAGCGCATCATCGGCTTCTTCGAACACCATCCGCGCGGCGGCGAACGTGTCCGCCAGGGCCTTGCCCATACCGGTGAATTGGGAACCCTGGCCAGGGAAAAGGAAGGCAGTCTGTGGCGTCAAAGAGAGATTATAAGGGGTTTTAGCTGATCGCTGAGAGCTTCTCAATGAATCGTCCGCGTCTTGCGATTCATGTAATCCATTAGCAGATACTGTCCGAGCGTGTATGGCGTGGTGAAATACGCCTTTCCCCGGCAGATCTCGGTGACCTTCTGGACGAAGTTGACCAGGCCGTAGTCGCTGGCCAGCATGAAGGTGTTGATCAGAATGCCCTGCTTCTTGCAGCGGTTCACTTCTTCCAGCGTTCGGCTGATCACCAGCGGGTCCAGGCCGAAGGCGTTCTTGTACACGCGGCCGTCTTCCAGCGTCAGGCAACTGGGCTTGCCGTCGGTGATCATGATGATCTGACGCATGTCTTTCCGCTCCTGCTTCAGCAGCTTTTGCGCCAGGATCAGGCCATCGCGCGTGTTGGTGTAGAACGGGCCTACCTGCACGCGCGCCAGTTGGCTGACGGCCAGTTCTTCGGCGCTGTCGTGGAACAGGACACAGCGGAGGCTGTCGCCGGGGTATTGTGTGCGGATCAGGTGCGCCAGCGCCAGCGCCACTTTCTTGGCGGGCGTGAAGCGGTCCTCGCCATACAGAATCATGCTGTGGCTGCAATCCAGCATCAGCACCGTGGCGCACGAGCTTTGATACTCGCACTGGTGCACGTGCAGGTCACCGTACTGCATGTCGAGCGGCACCTTCGCGCCCTCGCGGCGGATGGCGGAAAAGAGAGTCTCGCTGACATCCAGGTTGAGGGTGTCGCCGAATTCGTATTGCCTGGAGGAGCCGGAGGCTTCGATGCCGGTGGCCAGGTCGCGCGTATCATGCCGGCCGAAGCTGGATTTGCCGAGCGAGCCGAGGAGGTCTTTGAGCGTTTTGAATCCCAGAAAGTCCAGGGACTTGTCGGTCACTTCGAACCGCACCTGCGCGTCCCGCCCGTTGCCCGCGCCGCCCACGGTGGGCTGCTGGCTGGTCGGCTCTTCGATAGTGATCTGGCCCTCGTCCACCATTTTCTGAACCAATCGATCGAGAAGCTGGTCCATCTGCTCCGGGGACATGTTCCGGAGCCGCTCCATCATTTCCTGGAGCGCGTCGTTGTCGAAGAGCTTACCTTGTTCGAGCGCCTGCTGGATGGCGTTCTTGAGATCCTCCAGGCTGTGCTGGTTCCATTCGCTGAAGGGCATGTACTGCGTGTTGAAGCCGCTTTCCAGAAGGAAATCGGACAGCGCCTTGAGCAGGTCTTCGGCGCCGATGCCGAGGTCTTCACCGGTGTAGCGGGAATATCGAACCGATCTCATCACAGCACCCCCAGGCACTGAGCCGCTGATAAACGCCGATGAACGCTGTAAGACGAATTGCGTCAGCCCGATTGTCTTATCCGCGTCAATTCGCTTTCATTCGCGGCCAATCCTCTTCAGTTATATTGCCTCCGGAAGTTCGGCTTTTCCGGTTTCCCCTCTTCGCGCGGAGCTTCGCGCCTTTTTTCTTCCGCCGCGAAGCCCCTCTCTTCGGTACGGCTGATGCGGCGATGAGCGTGCAGACCCTCCAGAATGAACTCGGCTGCTGCACCTCGTACCGCATCCGGCTCATTGGCGGTCAACCCCAACGCCTTGGTCTTCTCCATCAGCCCCTGAATCCCACTCAGTTGCTGAACCATGGTGGCCGAGTCCACGGACTCATCCAGCTTCAGCGTGCCGCCCAGGTCAAACCACTGCACAATCTGGGCCATATTGGCGCCATCGAAATAGCGGTTGTAAATCTTGCCCACGGAAAAGCGGATCAGCTCGCGCGCCACCGTGTCGCCGCCTTTCAGTTCGCCCTCGTATTCCAATTCGAGCTTTCCGGTGATGGAGGGCAGCGCGGAATACAGATCCAGGATGCGCGGAACCGCCACGGCCTCCTTGGTCTTCAATGCCCGGCGTTCAGCGTTCGAGACCACGTTTTCCAGGACCGAAATCGGCAGGCGTTGCGAAACGCCGGAGCGCTTGTCGATGCGCTTGTCCTCGCGCGCGGCGAAGGCCAATTGTTCCACGACTTCCTTGAGGTAGTCGGGAACGCGCACATCCACAGGCGACGGCCGGCTCAGCCAGGCTTCCTGCTCCGTGATCGCAATGCCCTGCTCCAGCTCGGGCGGGTAGTGCGTGCGGATCTCGCTCCCGATCCGATCTTTGAGAGGCGTGATGATTTTGCCTCGCGCGGTGTAATCCTCCGGGTTGGCGGTGAACACCAGCGCCAGGTCGAGTGGCAGGCGGACCGGGTAGCCCTTAATTTGCACGTCGCCTTCCTGCATGATGTTGAACAACCCCACCTGAATCTTGCCGGCCAGGTCGGGCAGCTCGTTGATCGCGAATATTCCGCGATTGGCGCGCGGCAGCAGACCGTAGTGAACGGTCAGCTCGTCGGAGATATCGTGGCCGCGCCGGGCTGCCTTGATAGGGTCGATGTCCCCAATCATGTCGGCGATGGTGACATCCGGGGTTGCCAGCTTTTCCACATACCGCTGGTCGCGGTGGAGCCACCGGATAGGCGCATCATCGCCGCCTTCCGCGATCAAATCGCGGCAGCGGCGGCAGATGGGCCGGTAAGGATTGTCATGAATCTCGCAACCTTCCAGGTAGGGCGTGACCTCGTCGAGCAAGCCAGTGAGCAGGCGGATGAGCCGTGTCTTGGCCTGGCCGCGCAGACCTAACAGGATGAAATTGTGGCGCGACAGCAACGCGTTGACCACCTGCGGCACCACCGTGTCGTCGTAGCCGAGTATCCCCGGGAACAACGTTTCACCGCGCTGGATCTTGCAGATCAGGTTGCTCCGGAGCTCGTCCTTGACGGTGCGATCGGCAACTCGGGACTCGGAAAACGAACTCCTTCGAAGAACGCCTAGGGTGTGGGGCAACTCCTGAGTGGCTTTAGACAAGCAATTTCCCCTCTGTCCGCGATTGTAGCAGACGCTTCGAATTCTTGACGCACCTCATTCGCTACAATGGCATCTGTGGATAACCCGGCACCGGCAACCGTGGAGAAAGGCGCACCGAGCGTTCTGCGGGCTTTGTGGGCCCGCTACCAGGAGATTTCCCACGAGGTACACCGCGGCTTCGTAGCCGAGTGGACGGTCACCGTCGTCCTTCTGCTGTTCGCCACCACCAGCCTGGTCCAGGCCTTCGTGATTCCCAGCGCTTCCATGGTTGGCACGTTGCTCATCGGCGACCACGTGCTGGTGGACAAGCTTACGTACGCGCCGGCCGGGCCGGCTTCCCGGCATCTCCTGCCGTATCGCCAAGTGCGGCGGGGCGACATCATCGTCTTCCGGTATCCCCTCAACATCACGGAAGACTACGTGAAGCGGGCCATCGGCGTCCCGGGCGACCACATCAAGCTGGTGAACAAGAAGCTGTGGCTCAACGGGCACCCCGTGGACGAGCCTTACGCCATTCACTCTTCCACCTATATCGATTCCTATCGCGACAATTTTCCGGCGGCTCCCAACGCGCCGCTTCCGCAGCCGGCCCTCGACATGCTGGAACACGTGGTGAACGGTGAACTGGTGGTGCCTCCCGGTTTCGTTTTCGCCATGGGCGACAATCGTGACGACTCCGCAGACAGCCGCTACTGGGGCTTTGTGCCGCGCGAGAACATCGTGGGGACGCCGCTGGTGATCTACTGGTCATACGACGCCCCCACCGCGGATTTGACCAACGGCAATATCGGTTTGGATCACGTCGTGGACGTGGTGGTCCATTTCTTCTCCAAAACACGCTGGTCGAGGACTTTCCGGCTGATTCGTGGATACCCGTTGAGATAGAGCGGCGGCACAAGCTCGAGCTTGCGCTACTGGCTATTCGGAGTTGAACTCAAAGACGTCGGTGTTCGTCCGCACCACGACGCGCCCGCTGCCCAGCGGTTTTCCGTCGGTGGGGAAGAAGACCGCGCCATCGGTCGATTCCCCAGGTGGTAACTTCGTCTGCACTAGCGCCAGAGCGCTGGCAGTGGCGGCGGCCCTGGCCCTGGTGCTACCGGCCGCCAGGGCCGCTTCGCGCCGCGATTCGTACCCGTTGGTGGACTTCAGATGCGGGTTTCCAAAGATGGCAGCCTCGTATGCGTTCACAAGCTTGATCACATCGTTTCCGCTGCCTTTTTGGAGGAGCATATTGATGACCACCGCGGCCCCCACGGCGCGCACCGTCGTTCCGTCGGTTCTCACAAAATTAAAATCTTCCGGCCGGATTACATAGGGACCTGGCGATCCGTTGCTCACAGCCACTTGAATGATGGCGTACTGGCGCAAAGAGCCCGGGAGGTGCGCAAACATTACGGTTACGCCCGAGCGGGTCAGGGTCTGGTACTTCAGACCGTTGGATTCTACCTCAATGACTTGCGCCTGGGCACAGTGGTATAACACCATGAGCCCCAGTCCGCATGCCCCGAGAAGCCGGTTCATGAGACTATATTACGATAAGGGGCACTCAGAGACTATTTAGGGAAAAGATGCTGACTGATCAAAAGCGCATTGCCAATGCCGGCGTACGTCCGAGCCAGTTTGGATTGGAAAGCCACGGGATTCGCAACGTAAATATTGCGTATTGGAACCTGGGGACAGCCCAACTCTTAGAACACGCGATCCAACGACGGGAAGGCACTCTCGCCAACGGCGGAGGGTTGGTTGTTCGCACCGGCCAGTTCACCGGACGTTCGCCCAAAGACAAGTTCGTGGTGCGCGACGAGATCACGGACTCCACCGTGCAATGGGGCTCCGTCAATCAGCCCATGACGGAAGCCCACTTCGACCGGCTGTACGCCAAGATGCTGGCGTTCTGGCAGGGCCGCGACGTGTTCGTGCAGGATTGCTTCGTGGGCGCCGATCCCGCCCATACGCTGCCCGTTCGCCTGATTTGCCAATACGCCTGGCATAGCCTCTTCGGACGGCAGCTCTTCATCCGGCCCGAGCCGGACCAGACTGCCGATCACAACCCCGAGTTCACCATCCTGTTCGCGCCGGATTTTCAGGCCAATCCCGCCGAAGACGGCACCAACTCCGAAACTTGCATCGTTCTGAACTTCAAGAAACGTGTGGTTCTGATCTGCGGCACGCAATACGCCGGGGAGGTGAAGAAATCCGCCTTCACCATATTGAATTACCTCCTCCCGGAGCGCAGCGTCTTTCCCATGCACTGCTCGGCCAATGTTGGAGCCGAAGGCGACGTAGCGTTGTTCTTCGGCCTGTCCGGCACGGGCAAAACCACGCTGTCGGCCGATCCGCGGCGCCAGTTGATCGGCGACGACGAGCACGGCTGGAGCGACCAGGGCGTATTCAATTTTGAGGGCGGCTGCTATGCCAAGTGCATCCGGCTCTCTGAAGAACAGGAACCCCAGATCTGGCGGGCCATCCGGTTCGGAACCGTGCTGGAGAACGTGGTGATCGACACCGAATCGCGCCTGCTGAATTTCGATTCCGACGAGATCACCGAGAACACCCGCGCGGCTTACCCACTGAATTTCATCGAGAACGCACTGATTCCGAGCGTGGCCGGGCACCCGACCAACGTCATCTTCCTCACCGCGGACGCGTTCGGCGTGTT
>Ga0335081_10020746_pt1 | contig 10626 bp, 4 predicted proteins | sample Lox_Sample_35_FD_206713 | JGI IMG/M metagenome (GOLD analysis project Ga0335081, IMG submission 206713) | Soil microbial communities from Loxahatchee National Wildlife Refuge, Florida, United States - Lox_Sample_3.5 | ecosystem: Environmental > Terrestrial > Soil > Wetlands | place: USA: Florida... | reverse complement strand
TGGAGGAAAAAACTTTGCAGCCCCTGGACAACCCCTTCGGGCCAAAAGTGTAACCTATGTCTCCGGAACGTTCTGTTACCCATGTCTCCGGAACGGACAACCTCAATGCTGGTGAGCGCGGCAGGACTCGAACCTGCGACCCATGCCTTAAAAGGGCATTGCTCTACCAACTGAGCTACGCGCCCACTTATTTTCAATCTAACACATCCCTGCCGCCGTTTTGCGTCCCGCTGACCGCAAAAAACCCGCGGTTCCAGCCAGGAAACCACCGAAAACAGTTGACTATTCCGCCCTTTTTCTACGATACTTCCCCAACGCTTGTGTTGTGGGCTTGTGCCTCCGCAATGCGCCGAAGATACCCGGTGCTTCTCCCCTGATACGCAGTTTTGCCCGATAGTGAGAAAATCTATCTGAGTTCCACCGTTCGCTCCAATCTTCGCCTAAAGACAGTTTATAGAAGTCGGCTTTGACACGATTGGCAACGCGACCATCATCGCGTACGACCGGGTGCCGGTGCTCATCACTGACCCCTGGCTGCGCGGACCTGCGTATTTTGGCAGCTGGACCTTTTCCCACCAGATCCCCGAAGAGCAGATGGCGGCTGCCACCGGCGAATTCATGCGCGGACGCTTACGAAACGTGGCCAAAGACGTGATTCGCGACCGATTCTCGGCGACCTCGGTTCCCTATCGTCTGGCCCGCCGCGCATACCACCTGATCAAGTCCAGTCCGGCGTCTTAGGGTCAAGTAAATTGCAACTTTTATGCGATTGCTTGTCCCATTCTTCCTCCGTGGCTCCACTTATCCGCTGTGCTATCAATGTGTTCCATCAAGAAATTCATACGTACCCAATGGCTAAAGGCTTGCATCTCCTATTTGGGGGGAACTCGCGTTTGCAGCCGTCTGCGCAGCACATTGATGCTCACGTTGTGAAAGCCGGCCCAAGGAATGCTCGCTGCGCACCGATTCTCCTCCTGGCTCTCTCTCTGTCACCGCACTTTGCACAAGCCTCCGACTCAGCGACCGCCCCCGCCCACCCTGGTTCGCCGGCAATCGTGGTTGGCTTCGTCGGGGGTTTTGTACATGCCGATGATCAGCGCCACTCCGAGGTGCAACTGGTGAATAAGCTGCGCATCCGTCATGCTGCCGGCCTGTACTCGCAAGTCTTCGACAATCGCCATCGCAAGGACGCGCATCGCGCCATCTTGCAATGGCTGGATACGGACGGCGACGGCAATTTGTCCGAAGCTGAAAAAGCTGCGTCGCGGATCATTCTGTTCGGTCACAGCTGGGGAGGTGCCGCAGTCATCTCTCTCGCCCGCGAACTACAGCAGGAAAATATTTCTGTGCTGCTCACGATTCAGGTGGACAGCATCACGAAGATCGGCCAGAACGACCGAATGGTCCCGGCAAACGTGGCCAAGGCAGTCAATTTTTATCAAACCCACGGTTTCTTGCACGGGCGGTCGAAGATCGCACCAGCCGATCCCTTACGCACACAGATTCTTGGCGAATTCCGGCTCAACTACGACGAACTGCCAGCCGAGTGCAACAACTATCCCTGGGCCGACCGGCATTTATTCAAAGGACACACGGCAATTGAGTGTGATCCTCAGGTCTGGTCACGAATTGAGACTTTAATTGAATCTTCTCTGGCTGAAGACGCTCAGCGCCTCGCCGACAAGGCGCCACTGCACTAGCCTTTTAAGTTCCGCTACCACCCAGGAGTGTGCCTTGCGACTACATCCCCGTTCCTGTCAGCCGCACCATATTTTTCGGCGGTTTTCCCTTGATACCCAACTGCAATGTGCCGTTCACCGTGCCTTTCTTTGTGGGAGCAAAGGTCACATTGATTGCGCAGTACGCACCTGGATCCAGCGCGCTTCCACAGTTGTTGCTCTGGGTATAGACGCCGGGTTGGGCCACAATCTGCTGAATCGTGAGCTCTTTGTCGGCCGCGTTGGCCAGGGTCACCGGCAACGTGCTCTTCGTTCCCACCTGCACGCTTCCGAAATTCAAATACTCAGGGAAGATCACCACGGGCGTGGTGGCCCCGATGCCACTCAAGCTGACGGTTTGCATTCCTCCCAGGCCGTCGTCTGTGATGGTCAGCGTACCCGATTCCAGACCCGGCTGACTCGGCGTAAATGCCACATGGATCGTGCAGGAGTGCCCAGGCTGCACGATGTTGCCGCAGTTGTTGCCCTGAGCGAAATCAGGGTCGTCGATGGAGATGCTGGAAATCTGAAGCGGCGCAAGGCCGCCATTGGTCAAAGTCACTTTCTGAATGTTGCTACGGGTGCCAATCAAGTGATAACCAAAATCCAATGTGCTGGTGGACAAGCTCACATTCGGCGAACTCGGATACCACAAGAGTGAGGTCTGGCTGCTGAGCGAGGGAGTGTAGTAACTGTATTGCGTAGCCAGGCTCGGCGTGACCTGAATACCTACGGTCGCGGTAGCCCCATTGTCGGCGTAAGAATACGGGCCGCCGAATTCGGTATCCGCATAGTTGAACTGAACTTCCGGATTATTCTCCGCGAATACGACCTGGAACTTGACTGTGTATTGACCGCTGCTATCGCAGCAGAGGCTTACATCCCTCCACTCAACCACCAGGTGGCGATTCGGTGCTGTGCCGGTAACTGCCCAGAAGACGTTGTTGTCCGTTCCTGTACCCCACGGATAGAGGCCTGTCCAGAACGGGGCAATAACTGTGTCGAGGTAGGGGTCCGGGATGGGTTGGTTGCTTTCGGTGCCGCTGGCAATAAATGAAAGATTTCCTCCAGCGTCGAGTTCCAGGTTGGTGAAGCTGCCACCGCCGAATTGGATCGGGAATGGCGATGTGATCCATCCCGCCTCGTAGTATGACAGGTTCATATTTGTGCCGGTAATCTTTTCATAGCGGTAGGGCACTGACCTGAACGAATAATTGGTCGCAGGGTAAATGGTGAAAGTTGCCGAATTGGAAGTGCCGCCGCCCGGCGTGGGATTCACCACCGCGATCTGCACTGTACCCGGATTTAATAGATAATCTGTGGGTGCCGAAAGGTAAAGCTGCGTGCTGTTCGACACTGTACCTCCGAGCAAAATTCCATTCCAGGAAACTTGCGCTCCATAAACGAAACCAGTTCCGTTGATGAGAATTTGGGTGTTTGCTGAAGTAGCGGCCAAATTGTTGGGCGACAGCGAGGTGATAGTTGGCAGTGGAGCAAGGCCGTTGCCGCTGACATAAATCTGCCCGCTGTACGGACTGTCGTTGTAGACCCAGATTGTGCTGTAGTCCTGGCCAAGGTAGAGTGGGCTGAAGGACACCGTGATTGTGCAGTAGGCTCCCGCAGGCAGGCTCAGCGGACAATCATTCGAGGTCGGGAAATCGCCATACGAATAGACGCTAATGTTGCCGAGAGGCCCAGTGCCGGTGTTGGTCAGCGTAACGTATTGCGGATCGCTAGTGCTGCCGATCAAGGTGTCCGGGAAAGTTAAATTGGTAGGATTCAGGGTCGGGTATCCAGCACTTACGCTGTTGCCGGAAATGCCTATCTGTTGAGGGCTGGGTGAGGCATTGTCGTAAATGCTGAGAGTCGCGTTCTCGTAGCCCATCATGGTCGGCGTGTATGACACCGTAATCGTGCAATAGGCTCCAGGAGCCAATGTGTTCGGCGCAATCGGGCAGTTGTTGGTTTGGCTGAAATCGGTGGCGCCCGTCATTTGGAAACTCGTAATGGCTAACGGAGCCTGGCCGGTATTGGTAAGGTTGTCCTGCTGCTGCCCGTTGGTTCCTATGATCTGGTTGTAGAAACTGATGTACGTAGTGTCCAATTGCACCTGAGGCGCGAGGCCTGTACCACGCAGAGACACGGTTTGCGGATTGGCAGTTGCGCCGGTGAAAATTCCGAGGACACTGTTCCGGACTCCCCCGCCGACAGGTGCGAAGGTTACGTTGATTTGACAGTTGCTGCCCGCCGGCAGGCTCGTACCGCAGTTATTGTTCTGAGTGAAGTCACTGCCTGTGGCGATCAGGTTCAGTTTGATTGCTGCGGTGCCATGGTTGGTCAGCGTCACCGCCTGCGGCGCACTGGTTTGACCCACCTGGGTTTGCGCGTAATACAAGTTTAAAGTGGATAAGGTCAGCGTAGTCTTCGGTGAATACTCATCCACTCCGATGTCAATCACCTTTCCCAGAATGCGTGGATCGCCGTCGAAGTCCTTCTTCGGCAGGTTTGGTGCGGAGTTCGTGCCAGCGTTGACTGCCGGCGAGTGAGATTGAATGTGCAAATCTCCGCTTAGCGGCGCGGCGAAAAGAGGATCGACGGAAATGTTTCCATTGCTGCCGGTGAAATCGGGACAGACGCCACCGTAACCGGGGCCTTCCGTGCTGAAGACGTCATTGTGTTGGAAGACCGGGTCGGCATTGTAAGCGCCACACGCCAATGCCGGATACGAGGTGTTGCCGATAATCAGATTGTTGTCAATCGTTACTTGGTTGTCGACCGTATTGGCATAGACCTCGGCTCCGCTCGAACAGCATTGCTGGCCATTGTTGTTGAACACCGTGTTGTTAACCAAGGTTACCGGTGAAGATCCCAGGGAGATGCCGCCTTCTTGATTGCGGGTTACAAGATTGCCGACCACGTTGGCCGAATTCCCGTAAAGCGAGTTGTAAATAATGCCGGAGCTACCATTATCGACAATGGCATTCGCCGTGATGTTTACATTTCCGGAGGGATAAAAAACGTTAATGCCACCGAAAGGGTTGTCTGAGATTACGTTCCCGATAACATCATCGCTAGTGTCATAGTTTAGGTAGACCGCCTGACTGTAGCAGGAAGGGTTATTGTTGGCTATCAGATTGTTCTGAATTAGCGGACCACCGTTGTCGCTTGAAACTGCGTTTCCACAAACGTTATTAAGTATGACGACGTTGCCTTCAATCGTCGGAGAAGCGCCGGAGATGCTTATACCGCTCCCTGGGTAAGCGTATCCACCGTTTTGAACAGTGAAGCCGCGCAGCACGGCCTGGCGTGTCTCTCCGCCAGAAAAAGTTACAACTGCAGTCAGCTGCTGCCCGTCAATAATCGTGACTGCCGGGCCGCTCTGGCTGGCAACCGTGATCGACTTCCCATTAAAGCTGATGTTCTCCTTGTAGGTGCCCGGAGACACCAAAACTGTGTCACCATTCGAGGCCGCATCAATCCCCGCCTGAATAGTTGGCTGGTCGGCCGGGACGTGGATAGTTTTCCCAAACGATGGAAGAACCACGAGAAGAACCGTACTGAAAGCGACTACAGAGTGCGAAGCGTACCGGCAGACGAGACGACGCATGACTGCTCCCCTTCTCCCCCTCAGGAAAAGCAAGCGGACAACGATGTTAACAGCGTGTTACAGAACAGCGTGGTGTGTCCCGCGAAAGACTGGATAGTCTTGCCCTCCTGAGGCACTTTGTCAAGCGGAAAAACGCGCCAGACGCCGTATTGCCTGGGGCCGGAGTAAAGACCGCCACTTTCCGAATCACGCTGCTGATCGCCAAAATGATGGGCCGCGGGAGGCCGCAATTCATCTTTACATGCGTCGTACAGCGTTCACCTGACTCGCCGTTTTGGTTAGGCGGAGAATTGTGAACCTTGTGATCTCGCAGTCCATCAAAACAAAATATGCTGTGTCCGTTTAGCCAGCTAGCAATCCCATTCATTCGGCAAGAGAAGGAGGCTCCCAAACCATGGCAGACAATTTAAACAACACGCAAATGCTGATCGTCGGTGCTGGGCCAGTGGGTTTGTTCCTGGCGAACGAATGTGGTCGCCGCAATCTGCGATGGCGCCTCATCGAAGAACGCTCCTCACAATCCGAACACTCCAAGGCGCTGGCGATTTTTCCTCGGACCCTTGAAATTTTCGACATGGCGGGTGTCGTAGCTCCCTTCCTCGAAAAAGCGAACCGGGTCACAAACGTAGCGGTCATGCTGCGTGACCGTGCTCTTGCCCACATGAAGTTTGAACCAGAAGAGAGTCCGTATTCATTTGTTGCCATGGTGCCACAGGATGTGACAGAGAGACTTCTGCTGCAAGAACTGCGGGGTAAAGGCGGAGATGTCGAGTACGAAACCAAGTTCATTTCGGCAGAGCAAGACGACCACGGTGTCAATGTGACGATCGAACACCGCGGCGAATCAAGCAAGGTTCGAGCCGATTTCGTCGTGGGTTGCGATGGAGCGCACAGCACCGTGCGCCACCAATTGAATCTCCCCTTCGAGGGCGCAGCCTATCAAGGCTCGTTCCTGTTAGCCGACGTCGAAACCAACGACATTCTTACCGCCGACGAGATGCAACTCTGCCCGAGTGAGCTTGGACCAGTAGCGATCTTTCCCATGAGCGCCACTCGCAGGCGCATTGTAGCGACCATCGACAACCCCGCAGGCGATGCTCCGTCGCTCGAGCTTGTGCGCGACATCCTGACGCAACGCGCGCCAAGTGCAATCGAGGCGCACACTTTGCACTGGAGCAGCTACTTTCGTATTCATCACCGGCAGGTAGCGCAACTGCGGGAGGGCCGCATGTTCATAGCCGGCGATGCGGCTCACATTCATAGCCCATTCGGCGGCCAGGGAATGAATACCGGACTGCATGACGTTTGGAACCTGGTTTGGAAGCTCGATCTCTTTCTTAAAGGCCACGGCAACCAAGAGCTGCTCGACAGCTATAGCAGCGAGCGTCGACCGGTCATCAAGAATGTTATTGAGACCACCGATCGGCTGACCAAGGTCATGGGAACTCCGAGCAAGCTGGCCCAAGCTCTGCGCAATACGGTCATACCCATGGTTTCTCGTCTCGCGCCCTTTCAGCATGCCTTTGTACAGCGCCTTTCCGAACTTGGCATTGCCTACCAGGGAAGCCCGATTGTTGAAGGCCCGGGAAAGCGGTATTTCGACGATTCGTTACGCGGGGGCAAAGGCATCGGCAGCCGCTTCCTCCTTTTTCTTAGCGACGCAGCGGAAGCGGCTACGAAAGATGCCGCGAGGCAATTCGCTGAATCCTTTTCGAAGGTCGTTGAGCTAAGATTCGACCACAACCAAGGATTGCTTCTTGTCCGGCCCGACGGTTATATCGCCTATTCTTCGCACAATACCGACACAGCAGCGTTCGAGGCTTTACGTTCGCTTCTTCAACGCCAAACGACATCGCCAGCGCCTGAGAGGCGGGTGGCTTGAATGGCCGATGTTTTTGCCGAATTGACCAGACCCGTCGCCAAACAAAATGTGACGCTCGGTCGCGAGATAGTCTATTCTTAGTGGCAATTGATTGTCCGTCCGCAGCGCTCGTCCTTCGACGGACAGTGGCTTCTTACTTACATCATTAATTAGACGTTGTTGTGGTGTCAGTATCAGGTTCACGGATGAAACGCTTCCAATCATTCCGCCTGGACACGGCAAACCAATGTCTGTGGCGCGCTGACACGCGCGTTTCGCTGACTCCCAAAGCTTTTGACGTACTTCGCTATCTGGTCGAAAATGCCGGCCGGGTCGTGACCCAGAGCGAAATTCTCGAAGCGGTGTGGCCAGAAACTTACGTAAACCCCGAAGTGATCAAGAAATACATTTTGGGAATTCGCAAGGTTTTGGGCGACCCTTCTGACAGTCCCGTATTCATCGAGACCTTCCCCAAGAGGGGATACCAGTTTGTAGCATCCATCAGTGACGAGGCCACGGCGGGAACTTCCGACTGGCCTTTGGATTCGAAGAAGATGGTTGGCCGGGACACGGCCCTGAGCGAGCTCAATGATTGCCTGGAGAAGGCGCTGAAGGGTCAGCGTCAGCTGGTCTTCGTAACCGGTGAAGCGGGGATCGGGAAAACCATGCTGGTGGATGTGTTCCATCACTGGGCGGCCCGCCAACCGAATCTGCGTGCCGCTCGTGGACAGTGCGTCGAAGGCTTCGGCGGCAAGGAAGCGTATTACCCGATGCTCGAAGCGCTCGGGCAGCTGATCCGCGACAGTGACAGCAATCCCATCGCCCAGACTCTGGAAAAGAAAGCGCCCACCTGGTGGATTCAGTTTCCCTCACTGGTGAAAGGCGAGCGGCGAGAAGCGCTGCAGCGTGAAATTCTCGGGGCCACGCGCGAGCGCATGGTACGCGAGCTCTGCGAGACGCTGGAAACCATTACCGCCCATAATCCGCTGTTGCTGATCTTTGAAGACCTCCACTGGGTCGACGATTCGACTCTCGATCTCATCTCGGCCTTGGCTCGCCGGCGAGAACCAGCCAAGCTGATGCTTGTCGCAACTTATCGCTCTGCCGAAGTCCTGCTTTCCAAGAGACCGTTGAAGGGTCTCAAGCAGGATTTGCAGGTGCATCATTTATGTACGGAGGTCGCGCTCGAGCGCTTGGAAGAACCCGCGATCGCCGAGTACCTGCAAAAGGAGTTTCCGCAGGCCAGCTTTCCGGCGGGTTTGGCCAAGTTGATTTACCGCCACTCAGGTGGAAACGCACTCTTCATGGTGGCGATTGTGCAAGACATGGTGAAGCAGGGCTTGATCGCACAGAGCCGCGGAGCCTGGACATTAACTAAGCCCCTGAAGGACATCGATCCCGGCGTGCCAGAGACGCTGCAACAAATGCTGGACCTGCAATTCTCTCAACTTAGCGTTGAGGAGCGGCAGATTCTGAACAGCGGAAGCGTCGTGGGCGACCAGTTCTCCGTGTGGGCCATTCGCCCGACTCTGGAAATGGAGACGGGTCGGATCGAAGATTTACTCGAGGGCTTGGTCGAAAAGCACCAATTTGTGCGCTCCGATGGACTGCAGGAGCTTCCGGATGGCTCAGTTTCGGCCCGCTACTCATTCGAACATTCTCTGTATCGAGAGGTGTTGTACCGGCGTCTTTCCACCGTAAATCGCAGCAAGTTGCACCGCGGAATCGGGGAACAACTCCGGTCGCTTTATACGCACGACCGGCCCGAGCTTGCCTCAGAGCTGGCCTTACATTTTGAAGCGGGACACAAGTATGAGGATGCCATTCGCTACTCCCTGCTCGCGGCAGAGAATGCGCAACGCCGTTTTGCTCACGCCGACGCGATCACCATGCTGCATCACGCTTCTGATCTCGTGCCCAAAATTGCTTCTAACCTCCAGGCGGAGGCGGAAATCCAGATTCTTAAGCGCATCGGCGATGCGCATTACGCCTTGGGACACCTCATCGATGCCGTCGAGTCCTATCAAGCCGAAGCGAACCGTGCGGGTCAGGCTGGACTTAAGAAAGAAGAAGTGAGCACGTTATGCCGGCTTGCCTACACAAAATCTCCCACTGACTCGCCCGGTGCCATCGCCACCAGTGAGCAGGCAGTGGAAATAAGCAAGAGCCTCGACGATCCCAACTTGCTCGCCCGCACCCAGGTGCTCGCGGCCGCGTTTCGTCTCCTGCATGACCGTTGGCGAACGGAGGACGCAGAAACCTGCGCCGCAAACATAGCCATGATGGAACAATTGAGCGCCGAGGACGTGCAGGCCGCAAACGAGATCCTCTACCCGGCCCAGGCGCTCATCCTGCAAGGCGAGTATCAGGTTGCCATTCATGCCGATGACAACATCCGAAATGTGGCGGGTCGCGGCGGGTTGATTGCCTACCTGGGAGCTTGGGGTAAGTCGCTCGCTCTTCTGCATCTGGGGCAATTGGGCGAACTTGCCGCGACACTGAAAAGATTGCAACAGATGGCCGCGGAAAACGGGAACGATCTATGGTTTTCCGCATTCACCGGTGTGGAAGCATGGTTGCGAACTCTGGTCTTCGATTTTCAAGGAGCCCATAAATTATGCGAAGCCGTTCTGCCGAAATGCGCGGGTAATCCAGGCCGCACCCCGAGAACCGTGTCTCTGCTCTCGGCGGGTGAGGCCCAATTGGGACTGGGCAATGACCAAGAAGCAATGCGGTACTTCAATGAAGTCCTTAATATGACGAAGGAAAGGTATTACATGCACTGGTATTGGAGGATGGTGGCCGAGCTTGGGCTGGCAAGGGCCTGGCTGGGATCGGGGAATCTCACCAATGCCAGGGTGGAAGCCAACCATCTTCTGGAGGGCGCGCTGTCAGCCGCCGATCCCCGTCTCCAGACCTTAGCGTGGGAGATGCAAACCAGGGTGGCGATTGCTGAAAACGATCTGACGGGTGCCGAGGAGTCCGTCCGCGCTGCCTTGGCAGTTCTGGAAAAGCATGCGCTGCCAATTTCCGCATGGCGGGTGCACGCGGCTGCCTCGGAGGTGTTCCGTCTGCAAAAGAATAAAGACTTAGCCGAACGGCATCGCGCTCAAGCCGAGGCCGGCATTCACGCGCTCGCTGAAACGTTCCCGAAATCAGAGCCGCTTCGAGCAACATTCCTTGCCGCCGGTCCGGTTGGAAGGATCTTCAATGCTACCGCAGTGGGAAAGTAAGTCAAGCCCGAACAGAGTGGACCAGAAGGTCAATGAGTTCTATGAAAAGGGAAGTCAAGAAAAAACTTCTGCCTCGACCGGAGGGCGAGAGGATTTGCGTCTCGATCTCCAGCCCGCTGTTTGGAGGAGCACCCGGATGTCCGGGGCATGCTCGGGGCGGTTGCATCGTTCCGTAGTCCTCTCTGCCGGTGACGACAAGCACGATCA
>Ga0335081_10020745_pt1 | contig 10627 bp, 10 predicted proteins | sample Lox_Sample_35_FD_206713 | JGI IMG/M metagenome (GOLD analysis project Ga0335081, IMG submission 206713) | Soil microbial communities from Loxahatchee National Wildlife Refuge, Florida, United States - Lox_Sample_3.5 | ecosystem: Environmental > Terrestrial > Soil > Wetlands | place: USA... | reverse complement strand
CGAAGGCCGCATGCGTTTTCCCATCGACGTGGCACGCGCGGTGCGCGCCGTCGTGCCATCAGGGATGCCGGTCGGGGCCCGCATTACCGGCACCGATTGGCTCGACGGCGGGCTCACCGGCGACGACGCTGTGGCGCTGACTAAGGCGCTCAAGGGCGCAGGCCTTAACTTCGTCGACGTGTCCTCGGGCAATATCACGACCGACAGCCGGCCGCCGAACGAGCCAAGTTACAACGTGCCGATCGCCGAGCAGGTGCGCCGCGAAACCGGCCTGCCGGTGCGCGTCGTCGGCTTGATCGCCGGCGCTAAACAGGCCGAGGCGATCATTGCCGAAGGCAAGGCCGACATGGTGGCGATGGCGCGCGCATTTCTCGATGACCCGCATTGGGGCTGGCACGCGGCGCAAACGCTTGATGCCGAGGTTGCGCGGCCGCTGCAATATGCGCGCAGCGCCCCGAAGCTGTGGCCGGGCATGGGGTTTCGAAACTGAAAGACGGTTCGGTCGCGTCAGATCAGGTGCGGCGAACAGCGCCGTGCTTCAGCCAGCTGATCGCGTCGCCGAGCCGGTCATCGCCCCAGAACAGCTCGCGCCCGACCGCAAAGGTCGGCGAACCGAATATGCCCAATTGCCGGGCGGCGTCGGTCTCGCTCAACAGCGCGTCGTTTGCCGCCTGCGTATTGGCGAGCGCCATCACGCGGCTGGGCTCCTGGCCGATATCCCGCAAGCTTGATGAGACATTGGGCTCGCTCCCGGTCTCTTCGCCCATTTGCATCCAGCGCCGGTAGGCGGCGCGCACGAAGTCAGCGCCCCAGCCCTCGCGCATGCCGATGATGGCGACCAGGTTCGCGGTGATCGAGTGCTTGGCCGGGTACGGCGCGGGCAGCTTCACCGGCAGTCCGTACATCGCTGCGCGCCGCTCGATGTCGCGCCACATGTAGCGCGTTTTCACTGGCTTGTCGGCGAACGGGACGTGTTTCATCTCCTGAAGAATGAGCAGGAGATGAAACGGCCGCCAACGGAATCGCACGCCGTGGAAGCTTTCGACGTCGGCCAGCCGCATCACGCTGAGATACGAATACGTACTGCCCATCGTGAACCAGAAATCGATCTGCCCTTCGGCCATGTCGCCCTCCGGACTTGTCCGCACGAAGGTTGTCAAATTCCGGCGACCAATTGTACACCTTGAAGCCTTGGAACGACACAAGCAAAGGTTGGTTGCGGCGTGGAAGAATGAGCAATCCGGTTCTCGTCGAAGTGCTGCGCGGGTCGCTGGTCGAAAGCCGGCATCGCGGCGCGGTGGCGATCGTCGATGCCGATGGAGCGGCGGCGCTGGCGATCGGCGACGTCACCATGCGGGTATTTCCGCGCTCTGCCGTCAAAGCGCTGCAGGCCCTGCCGCTGGTCGAATCAGGTGCAGCCGATCGTTACGGCTTTGGCGACGAGGAATTGGCGCTCGCCTGCTCGTCACACAGCGGCGAGGAAGGGCACGTCGCCGTCGCCAGCCGCATGCTGGCGCAGGCCGGTCTCGATGCGTCCGCGCTGTCATGCGGCGCGCATTGGCCGATGAATCAGGCCGCGGCGTTCGCGCTGGCCAGAACCGGCACGCCAACAGCGCTGCACAACAACTGCTCGGGGAAGCACGCGGGCTTTCTATGTGTCGCCTGCGCGCAGGGCATTGACCATGTGGGCTACTGGCGGCCCGACCACCCTGTACAGCAAACCGTCCGCACCGTGCTCGAAGATCTGAGCGGCGCAGTTCTGTCACCGGAGTGCCGCGCCATCGACGGCTGTTCCGTGCCAACCTGGGCGACACCGCTGAAAAACCTCGCCCACGCGTTTGCCAAGTTCGGCTCGGGGCGTGGCTTGTCGCGCGAGCGCGCTGCGGCCGCGGCACGGCTGCGTGCGGCTTGCGCGCGGAAGCCGTGGCACGTCGCCGGAACCGGACGGTTCTGCACGGACATCATGCGGCTCCTCGGCACGCGTGCATTCGTGAAAACCGGTGCCGAGGGCGTCTATTGCGGTGCGCTGCCCGAGCAGGGGCTCGGCATCGCGATCAAATGCGACGACGGCGGCGGCCGCGCCGCCGAGGCGATCATGGCGACGATCATCGCGCGCTTGCTGCCGCTTGAATCCGCCGACCGGACCGCGCTCGCGCGTTTCGCCCAGCCGATTTTACGCAACTGGAATGGATTCGAGGTCGGCGTCCTGCGGGTGACCGAGGCGGTTTAGAGGATGATCGCGAAAGACGTGCTTCGGATTTCTCCGCTCAATGCTGAGAGAATTAATTTTCCCTATTGGCAGGTAATACGAACCTCTACACTTGTTCGGGGATTTGTCATCTCAGGCGTGCAATATGTCGCATGCATCGTGAAATTGGTGAAGGCGAGAATGTCGCCCTTTTCGAATTCCGGCGCCCACAAACATTTCGCGAGATCGTTCTGTTTCAATTGTTCAAGTTGTTCCTTGTAGCAGCGGAAATGCCGCATGTTGGCAATGTCGTTCGGCTTTGCATCGTAACCGGCAAAGTCGAATTCCAAATAATCCTTAGTTTCCTCGATGCCTAGAAGAACGACCTGAAGGCCCGGTGCGTCGCGCCCGCACGGCGCAAGCGGAGTCCAGAAGTTCACGGATAGATTGTAGATGGAGTGATACTGAGCATCGACATGAAAGTCGACAGGGGCATCAAACATGACCGGCAAATCGCCCGTCGTTACTCGCCGGCAATTGCAATCTATCGACTCGGCAAGCTGGTACTCCGGGAAAGCGTGTGCAGCAAAATCCCACAAGCCAGTGCCGCGAATAATATCGTAATAAGACGAGCCCGAAAGTTGCTTGAAGGTCTGTTCGAAGATATGGCTTCTTCGAAGTTGATACCAGAAGTCCCCAAGGTCATTTGACGAAATCGTTGCGGGATACGTCCCGGATCGCATCTCAGGGGCGCTCTCATATTGAGCAAAGAGGCCGTCGATCTTTTGCTTGATGAGATCCAGCAAAGCCGGATCGGTCGCCTTTCGCAGCATCACTGCACCGCGATGAAGGAGGAGCTCGCGGAACTGTTCCGGCTCCAAATCGCCAAATTGAAAATCCGGAACCGTAGTTGTGTCGATGTTTCTGGCCGTCGTCGGAAAGCGCGCGCGATCAAGCGTTCGAATTGCTTCGGCGATCCGCTCGCCCACCAAATGCGGTTGTCGGTCAATTGCGCGTTTTATGGGCCCGAGCTGAGCCGTGAGCGTTTTGGATTGATTATCCAGACCCTGACGGAGCTGGTCGAAACGCTCGTTCATCAGACTTGCTTGGTGGTCGATGCCCTGAATAATTTGCTCAAGCTTGTGGGCGAGCAGCTGAGAGTGATTATCCATTCCCTGGACAACTTGGTTAAGTCGCTCAGCCAGCATCTGGGACTGGTTGTCCAGTCCTGCGATGACGCTCTGCATCCTCGCGTCGAGCAGCTTCGTTTGATCTTCAAGTTCGCTTTGGATGGCAGCAAGTTGCCTAAATGGCCTCGTCACGAAGCGCTTCAGCTTTCCGACCACGTGTTCTGACCTCGTCTTGAACAATCCCCGATTACGCGCAGTAACGTTCCGACTGCCGGCGCGGCGGCATCCCGAAATGTACTCTACATGATCGGAGTGTTTGCCTCAATTCATGATTGTAAGTTGGGATTGAAGAGTTTCTCGGTGAGGTTCGAACTATAATGGTCCCCTTGTGGAGCCGCTCAGCGTCCTCTTGGCAGGTGGCTCCCCCACGCTACTTCGGAGCGAGGCCGGTCGCGACAATCATCCGCCGCCAGGTCGCGATGGAATCGGACAAAAACGCATCAGTATGCCCGAGTGCCATGGTGGCCGGCTCATAACCGAGATTGCGAAGCCGCGCATGGAAGTCAGGCTTGTCGACCAGTGTGTTGATCGCAGAGTTGAGCTTTGCGCAAATCTCCGTCGGCGCTTTGGCGGGAGCCAGGAGTCCGATCCAACCGCTGATTTCGAGGCCTGGAAAGCCAGACTGCGTCAGCGTAGGCACGTCCGGCAGGGCCAGCGCGCGTTGCGGCCCGCTGACGGCAAGCGCCCGCACGCGACCTGCCTTAAGCTGCGCGAAGACTTCCGAAACTGGACCGGCGAGAATATCGACCTGGTGTCCGAGCAGGGCGTTCATGGCCGGCTGGCCGCTCTGAAACGGCACCGAAGCTGCCTGCAGTTTGGCCTTCACCTTGAGAACGTAGTCGGCGACGATGTGCGATGACGATCCGCCCACCGCGGCGCTGATTGGCCTGTCCTTCGCCAAGGCGATAAATTCCGCAAGCGAATGCGCCTTCGAATCCGCGTTGACGGCGAGCGCATGGCTGTCGCGCGCTGGAAACGCGACTGGGCGCAATTGATTGATCGAATAGGTAAGGTCTTTCGACATCGTCTGGTTGATGGCGAAGCTATTGCCGGTAACCAGGAACGTGTAGCCATCGGGCGGCGACGTCGCGACGATCTGCGCGGCGATGTTCGAGGCGGACCCGGGTCGATTCTCGACCACGATTTGATAACCGAACAGCCCACCCAGCTCCTGTGCCAGAATTCTGGCAAAAACGTCGATGCCGCCGCCCGGTGCGAATCCAACGATGAATGTGATTTTGCGTCCAGGATAACCGGAGGCTTGCGCAAATGCCGGAGCGGTCAACGCGCAGAACGCCAGCACGGCGAACGCTGCGGCGATAGCAAGTCCTCGGCGCACGGCGCTCCCCATCGCATCCTCCCCAGCCCGTAATTTGCTGTGAGGAGCCTAGCAGAGCCGAATGATGCCGGCGAGATCGCGCCTAGCGGATCTGGTTGCCGCTCAGCGAAAGCTGCGCATAGCGCGTGGCGCCTTCCTGAGTAAGGTCCACGACAGGCTTCTTCCATTCCATGCCGACAATGGCGCCGAGCCGTGCAGCTGCAATCAGGTTGTTTGTAATGAGTGTGGTGCCGGCGCCTGGTGCAACTGACACAGTGATGCCGTAGCCGGTCGTACGCACAATGTTGCCGGTGATCGAAACATCGCGCAGATACTTTCCCCACCCGGCGGTGATGCCGGCGTGTGGCGCATTCTCGATCACGTTACCGGTGACAAGTGTGTCGGCCTCGATGCCGATGCCGACGCCGGCATCGTCGTTCGGATCGGTGCCCGCAGGGCGCCGCGGCACAAGATTCCGAATGAGATTGCCCTGCACCACGGCGAGCCGGCCGCCGTCATTGAAGTTAGTGACCGAAACGCCCATGGCGGCGCCATCGACGATGTTGTTGGCAATCACCGCGCCCTGAAATCCAAACTCGGCGTAGAGCGCGACTTCGCCAAGTCCGGTGCAGGTGTTATCGACGATCTGCAGGTTGGACGCCGCGTTGCCGCGCACGGCTGAGAACGCCGCTTTGCTGATGCGGTTGCCGCGCACGATGACGTTATCGGCGCGGAAAACGTTGATGGCATTGCCGTACTGCCCGGAACCGCCGGATTTATTGGCGATGTCTTCGATACGGTTGTCGACGACGAGCGTGCCGTCATTGCCGGGCGCGCTGCGCCAAACCAGGATGCCGTTGTTGCCGGCGCTCCGAACGGTGTTACCGGAAATCTTCATTCCGCGCGCGTCGAGGCAGAAGATCGCGGTATCGCTGGCGCTGATCGTGTTGCCGCTGATTTCGCCTTGCACGCCCTCAAACTTGATCCCCGGCCCGGCGGCGTTGATGACCTCGCAATCAACGACGCGGACGGCGCCGGCTTGCGTGATGTGAAGAAGGCCGCGTTGCTGCGACAGGGAAACGTCAGCGCCATCGAGCCTAAGCCCGCTGAGGCTCACATTGTCGCTGCCGGTCGCGGTGAACATGTTGGGAGCGCCTGCCAGAACGATGTGCGTCCCTCCGGTCACGCCCGCAATTGCCGTATGAGAGGGCAGGGTGAGGCCGCCGGCACGGTAAACGCCCGGTGCGAGGCGAAGCACCACGCCTGCGGCCGATGCGGCGTTGATGGCACGCTGGAACGTTCCGGATTGGTCCTCGGCTACGTTTGGCCGCAATCCGAGCGCTGACGAGTCGATTGCAGATCGCTGCAAGGTGTCGCGCGCCACCGCGGCTTGGCGCGCAAGCGCGGGCGCTGCAGCGGTCGCGGACGCAGCGCCAGCAAGCGCGAAAAAAAGGCGGCGGCGATGGAATTTCATCGCGGGACTCCGGACACAAAGCGCATCAAACGATGTGCCAGTATCCTGTTCCGCGCTGATACGGATTGCGTATTCGCCGTTAGGCTTAATGGTTTCGTGCCGATGCGAGCGCAATCAGCAAGTTTTCGGCGGCGGAGACGACCTGGCTGAGCGTCAGCGCGTGGCGTTTTTTGTTGCGACGGAGCGGCCGTTGTGCCTGCCGTGCGAGCGCGGGAATGTGGACGAATTGAACAAGCGGCTCGCCATGCGACGCGCGCTGTTGCAACGCGCGCCAATAGATGTAATTGCACAAATAACGCCCGGCATCGCGTGACAGCCGCACAGGCACTTTGCTGGCGCGTGTCGCGTTCATCAGCCGGTGGAATGGCGCTTGGCCGAAAAGCGCGTCCGGCCCTCCGGCCTCGATGACACCGGTCGGAGAGCGCCGTCCGCTAGCATCGGGAAACAGCACCGATAGCGCATTGCGCGCACGGATCTCGATACAAATCTGCCGTCTGCGTGCGGCGAGACCGAAGATCAGGACAATGTCGAGCTTTTTGGCAAAGAGCGGCGGGAGATCGCGGTCGACAGCCGCATAGCTCGTCGCAAAGACATGGACGCTGCGATCGAGGTCGGCGAGCGCGGGCCGCCGCCGGCGGGCAAGCGCCTGTGCGACTGCGGTGCTCGGATTCAGTGGTGCGCCAGGGAAGGGGCCGAAGCCAGCGAGGAGGACGCGCATGACTTAGAGCTTCAAGAGGCCGGCGATGGTCTCGACAGCGGCGGCCGGCGCAGTGACGCCCGCAACGACGTCAGCCTCGATCCGCGACAAGGCAGCCTTGATGGCCCGGTCCGACCGCAACGGCGCGAACAGCCGCTCTTCGAGCATGGTCCACATCCATTTTACCTGTTGCTCGCCGCGGCGCGTCTTGAGTTCACCGCTCGTTGTCAGCCGTTGGCGATGATCGAGAATTTTACTCCACAAATCTTCGATGCCGTCTTGCTTGAGTGCGGAGCAGGTGACGACCGGCGGCGACCAGTTCGGCGACGATGGCGACAGAATATGAAGCGCAGCCGAATATTCGGCCGCGGCGACTTTGGCGCGGCCAAGATTGTCGCCATCCGCCTTGTTGATGGCGATCATGTCGGCAAGTTCGACGACGCCTTTTTTGAGCGCCTGCAATTCATCGCCGGCGCCCGGCAGCGCCATCACCAGGAAAAAATCGGTCATGTCGGCGACCGCAAGCTCTGACTGGCCGACGCCGACGGTCTCGACCAGCACGACGTCATAGCCGGCAGCCTCACACAACAGCATGGTTTCACGCGTGCGCGCGGCGACGCCGCCGAGCGTACCCGACGATGGCGATGGACGGATAAAGGCGTTGTCGTCGTTGGCGAGCCGCGCCATGCGCGTCTTGTCGGCCAAAATCGAGCCGCCGGTTCGCCGCGATGATGGATCGACCGCCAGTACGGCGACCTTGCGGCCTTGGCCCGTGAGCATGGCTCCCAGCGCGTCGACCAATGTCGACTTGCCGACTCCGGGCGCACCGGTGATGCCCACACGCACCGCCTTGCCGGTGAACGGTAACAACTCCTGTGTCAGCGCTGCCGCAGCGCGGCGATGATCGGGGCGTTTGCTCTCGATCAGCGTGATTGCCCGCGACAGAACGGTGCGATCGCCGCGCCGAACGCCATGAGCGAGGCGGCCTATGTCGGGCGGCGAAGCAGATGGGTCCATGCCGTCTCTTCGGCGAGGTCGCTTTCCCCGTCAAGGTATGTGAATTGCGTTCGTGTGGCTAATCACCGGTAAATCAATTGCGCAAATTTGTTCGCCGCAGGCCCAAAATGTTCGCTGAAAGACCGCGTTGTTGTCGAATTGAGGCCGCATCGCCGGGGTCACATCCGCCGCAAATGGCGCTTGTCATGCTCAAGTCAAGGAGACGACGATGAACTGGGATCGGATTCAACTCGACTGGATGCACTTCAAGGACCAGGTCCGCAGCAATTGGGTCAAACTCACCGACGAAGATGTCACCCGTATCGGCGGCCGCCGCGATCAACTGATCAGCCGTCTCCAGGCGCGCTACGGCTTTGCCAAAGCCGAAGCCGCGCGCGAGGTTGAGGCCTGGCTGCGTTCGCAACGGCGCGCGGCTTGAGGAGATGGAATTTATTCTGGAAGGGGAATGAACTCGGCGGTGTCGCCCGGGACGAGATCGAAGCGTCCGGCCTTCCAATCGGCTTTGGCGGCATCAATGCGGTCTTTGCGCGAGGACACAAAATTCCACCAGATGTGGCGCGGGCCATCCATGGCGGCGCCGCCGACGATGACAAAGTGCGCATCGGTCGTCGCGCGAACGGTTATCCGGTCGCCAGGGCGCAGCACCAGCAGGCGTTCCGGTCCGTGGCGATCGCTGCCGATTTCAATCTCGCCTGACAGTATATAAATCGCGCGCTCCTCGTGCTCTGTGCCGAGTGGCAGCGGGGCGCCGGCCCGCAAGCGCACGTCAGCGAACAGCGTTTCCCATGACGTGACAACTGGCGAGCGCAAGCCGTGTAGCGTGCCGGCGACGACGCGCATCGTCACCTCGTCCTCGCGCAACTCCGGGATGTCTGAGGCCGGCGTGTGAGCGAATGCTGGCGCCGTCTCCTCATCATTCTTCGGCAGGGCCACCCACAACTGCAGACCGTGCAGCGGTTCGCCGCCGCCGCGGCGCTCGGGGGCAGTACGCTCCGAATGCGCGATGCCGCGGCCTGCGGTCATCCAATTGACCGCGCCCGGGCGGATCGGCATGGCGGTGCCGAGGCTGTCGCGATGAACAATCTCGCCATCGAACAGATAAGTCACCGTGGCAAGTCCGATATGCGGATGCGGCCTCACGTCGACACCGATACCAGCTTTGAAGACAGCCGGACCCATATGATCGAAAAAAATAAATGGCCCGACCATGCGGGATTGCGCCGACGGCAAGGCTCGATGCACCTGAAAGCCGCCGAGATCGACCGAACGCGGCGCGACGATATGGGCGATCGCGTCGCTTGCCTGGGTGTCGCCGGGGAGAGGATCTTTGGTGGGAAAAAAGCTCATGGCGGATGCGTACCTATCTGGGCAAACCACGTCATCACATGCTCAAGCAGCGTAAGCGGAGCGCCGAGCGCCAGCCAATCACGATTCCGGTAGCGCCGCACGGCGAGGGCGCCCGGCCAGGAAGCGAGGTTGCTGTGCATTTGCTCACAGTCGAGCTTGCGACAGCGGTGTCACACAACTACGCTAAAGTTCAAGTTCTGGTCTCGCGCCGTTGGCGCCTCGCCCCAAGCCTGGAGGATCCGCCCATGCGATCGCTTGTCGTTGCCGCAGCGCTTTTGTGGAGTGTCGCCACCGCCTTCGCCGCCGATCCCTCCGGAACATATGACGTTCAAGGCACCTCGCCGGACGGCTCCAAATACACTGGCACTGTTACGATCACGGAAACCGGACAGACCTTCAAGATGGTCTGGAAGATCGGTAGCGACACATATACGGGCACGGCAATCGGCGATAAGGATTTCCTTGCCGTGTCCTACACCTCAGGCAGCGAGTCTGGGTTGGCGCTTTACGGCGCCGATGGCGGCAACTGGAAGGGCATTTGGACCTATGCGGGTGGCACCAAGATCGGGTCCGAGATACTGAAGCGGCAATAACAGATAATAAGCGCGCCGGAGGCGGACTATCGCCTCGATTTGCCGGCTTTTGCCACCGTATCGGCAATGAAGCGCGGCAGCGCGAATGCAGCGGCTTGGACTTCGGGCGTCCAGTATTTGGTCGAGAAGCTGCCGGCCCTGCAGTAGCGCGCAGCGATGGTTTTGACCGGCGTCTGGCGCAGACGCCGGTTGTCGGTTGCCCAGCCCATGGCCATGTGGCCGCCGATATAGGTCGGGATGGCGGCGACGTAGCAGGTGCCGTCGGCGAACAGCCTGCGGAATTTCGACACGCTCGAGGCGAGTTCGGCCGGCTGGAAAATGGGCACGCCGTTCTGTGTCACCATCACGCCGCCCTTGTTCAAACAGCGTTTGCAGGCGGCGTAGAATTTGTGGCTGAACAGGACTTTGCCGGGTCCCTGCGGATCGGTGGAGTCGACAATGATCGCGTCGAAGCGCCGTTCGGTGCGCCCGACGTATTTCATGCCGTCGTCGATCACGCTCTCGAAGCGTTCGTCGGCAAAGACCGGCTTGGTGAATTCAGGAAAATGCTCCTTGGCAAATTCCACCACGGCTGGATCGATCTCCACCTGGGTGAGGCGTTGGACGGATTTGTGCTTGAGGACTTCCTCGGCGATGCCGCAGTCTCCACCGCCGACGATGAGCACATCGCGCGCGCTGCCGTGCGCGAACAGTGGCACGTGCGACATCATCTCCTGGTAGATGAACTCGTCTTTTTTTGTGATCTGGGTAGCGCCGTCGAGCATCAGCATTTTGCCGAAGAACGGCTGTTCAAACAGCACCAG
>Ga0335081_10020744_pt1 | contig 10627 bp, 8 predicted proteins | sample Lox_Sample_35_FD_206713 | JGI IMG/M metagenome (GOLD analysis project Ga0335081, IMG submission 206713) | Soil microbial communities from Loxahatchee National Wildlife Refuge, Florida, United States - Lox_Sample_3.5 | ecosystem: Environmental > Terrestrial > Soil > Wetlands | place: USA: Florida... | reverse complement strand
TGGTGTACTGCTCGGGCAGGCTCAGCGCCAGGACGGCCGCGGCGGCGGGCGCCCACCTCGGGCCGACGAGCCGGCCGGCCAGGCCGCCGAACGAGAGCACCGCGCAGCCGCCGATCAGCGGCGTGGTCACCAGGGCGGCCTTCAGCCCGCCCAGCCAGACGGCGGCCGCGAGCACCAGCGGGGTTCCGGTCATGAACTGCGGCACGATCCCGGCGCCGCGCGGGTAGTAGTTGCCGCTGGCGAAGCCCAGGCCCGGGTGCGGGCCGCCGAACGCGGCCAGCGAGTCCGGGATCGGCAGCGAGCCGTGGTGCGCGACCCAGTAGGCCACCTGGAGGTAGGTGGCCGGGTCGCGCAGGTAGATGATCTGCTCGGTGCGCTCCGCGGCCTGCCAGGCCGCGAACGCGACCGCCACCGCCACGGTGCCCGCCACCGTCCACCACGGCACCGGGCGCCTCTCGCCGCGCCGGCCTCTCCGGCCGCGCCGGCCTCTCCGGCCCCGGCCTCTCCGGCCTGCCTGGCCTTGGTCGCCTGCCGGGCCTTGGCCGCCTGCCCGGCCTTGGCCGCCTGCCTGGCCTTGGCCGCCTGCCCGGCCTTGGCCGCCTGCCTGGCCTTGGCCGCCTGCCCGGCCTTGGCCGCCTGCCCGGCCTTCCCGGCCTTGGTCGCCTGCCCGGTCTTCACGGCCTTGGTCGCCTGCCCGGTCTTGGCGGCCTTGGTCGCCTGCCCGGTCTTCGCGGCGGTAGCCGGGCCAGCTGGCGGGCAGCTGGCGCACGGCGAAGTAGCACAGGCCGACGGCCAGCGGGACGAACATGAACACCATGGGCCGCGCCGAGAACCGGTCCGCGAGCAGCAGCGGGAGCGCCGGCAGCAGCCACGCCGCGGCCAGCAGCGCGGGCACCACGGTGACGGCGCCGAACACCCAGCCGGCCCGCCCCGCGCTCCTCCCCGCCTCGGGGGCACTCACCGCGGCATCGCCTGCCTCAGTGACCCCAGTGACCCCAGTGACCCCAGTGGCTCGCGACCCAAGACGCACGGACCCCACTTTAGGCCCTGTGTCCGGGCCCCTAAGACCACACTCCGGGGCGGCCCGGGCGTATGCGTACGCCTTGGCCCCCTCTCGGCCGCCCGGCACGCACCATTTTTCCCCACTGGCCCCTCGCCAACCACCCGTACGGCCCGCCGATTCAATGAATGTGGCGCTCTACTGGTTCTTTGACGTAGAGCGCCACATCCACTGGAAACGAGTCGAGCCGCGGGGGCTAAGGCTGAGGCGAGTGCTCCGGGCTCGGGGCGGGCGGCGGCGTTGCGTCCGGCCTGGGCGACCAGCAGCCACAGCACCATCGCGGCCGGGTAGATGAAGTAGCCGAACCGGGTCGACGGCGCGAGCACGAACATGGCCGAGAGCCCGATGACCAGCCGGATGGTCGCCGCGGGCACGTCCAGGGGCGGCCGGATCACCAGCGACAGCGCGATGGCGAGCCCGGACCCGATGAGCAGGATGACGACGATCGTGTGGCCGAGGACCCCGGTCTGCGCGAGCACGTGGCCCAGCAGCGGGCTGGCCGCCTGCGATTTGACGCTGGCCAGGCCGAGCGGGAACAAGATGGTGTTCTTCACCAGGGCGCCCGGCTTGAGCACCGCGAACGGGCCGACGATGACGAGCACCACGCTCAGGGCCACCGCGGTGAACCGCCACGCCGCGCGCCGGCCGTCACGCTGGTAGAGCAGCGCGAACGCCACCACGAGCGCGGGCCAGGCGGTCGCCTTCATCGAGGAGGCGACGCCCAGGGCCAGCCCGGCGGTGACCGGGGTCGTCTCCCGCGTCCGCCAGAGCAGGGCGAAGCCGAGGCACAGGAACGCGACCATGGGCACGTCGGTGCCGCCGACACACAGCTCGAACGCGATGATCGGCGAGGCGGTCAGCAGCAGCGCCCAGCGGAGGCTGTCCCTGGCCCCGGCGATCCGCAGCGCGCAGGCGAACACCACCAGGAACACCAGGCCGAACCAGACCCTTGGGTCGGTGAGCAGGCTATGGCCGAGCAGCGCCTGCGGCACGCCGAACACCGCCATCAGCGGCAGGTACGGGTTGTACTGGTTGGGGTTGGTGGTGTTGGCCAGCGCCTGCGAGCTCCGGTACGGGGTCCCCTCGTGGATGAGCGTGTTCGCCGAAGTGGCCACCACGCCCACCTCGGGTTCCCCGTAGCCGTGCGCGATCAGCCAGAGCAGCGGGAACAGGATCGCGCCGCACACCATCAGGCCGAGCGCCACGTTGACGCCGCGGGCCGGGCGTGACCGCCAGGCCACGACCGCCAGGGCGGCCAGCGCGTACCCGCAGGCGGCGGCCTGACCCCACAGCCGGTGTCGCGGGTCGGAGCTGAACAGCGCTACCCCGCCGGCGAACAGAGCGCAGGCGGTGAGCCCGGCCGCCAGCCAGACCCAGGGAACGGTGATAACCGAGTGCCACCCGCCCGACGTGATGGCCCGCCCGCCGCCCTCGTCCCCCGTCGTTGGCGCCAGTACGCGAGTATCGCGACTTGCCACACGACATATCGTACGCTGCGCCTCCCCGCGGGCTCGTCACCCGAGCGGGCTATAGATCATCATCCGCGCGGGTGACGTACCCGGTAGCCGACCGGGAGCAGGGACCAGCCGAACCGGTCGCTGACCAGCCCCCAGAGCCCGCGCGAGGCGACCAGCGTGGCGGTCACCGCCAGGCCGCCGACGATGACCAGATACCAGGCGCCGTAGGAGGACAGCGCCTCCTGCAGCCCGAACAGCACGAGCGCGCCGAGCACCGGGCCCTCCATCGTGCCCATTCCGCCGATGAGCACCATGAACAGCATGTACACGCTGTACTGGATGTTGAAGACCGAGGTCGGCTCGACGTACAAGGTCTGCAGCGCGATCAGCGCGCCTACCGCGCCCGCGCCGCCCGCCGCCACCAGGTAGGCCACCCGCCTGATCCGCCCCACCCGGACGCCGGCGCTCGCCGCGGCGACCGGATCGCTGCCGACCGCCCGGGCGTCCAGCCCGAACGTCTGCCGTACCAGCAGGTACACGCCGGCCACGCTGGCCACGGCCACGGCCAGCGTGGCCCAGTAGATCAGCGCCTCGCGCAGGACCGGGCCGTAGCCCGCCAGCCCGGGGACGCTCACCCCGGTGGTACCGCCGACCGAGGGCGACAGCGTGGCCACGATCTGGAACACGGCGGCGATCACCAGGGTGGCGACCGCGAAGTAGCCGCCGGACAGCCGCAGCACCAGCAGGGACACCGGCAGCGAGATCGCCGCGGCGATGATCGCGGCCAGGACGACGCCGGCGAAGGGATTCACCCCGTGGACCGCCACCAGGTAGAGCCCGTAGGCGCCCAGGCCGATGTAGGCGTTCTGACCGAACGAGTAGAGCCCGCTGAAGCCGGCCAGCAGGTTCCACTGGCTGGCCATGGCGACGAAGGTCAGCAAGGTGATCAGGGGCTGCTCGGCCGGACCGCCGGCGAAATAGGGCACGGCCGCGAGGACCACCAGCGCGATGACCGACACGCCGGTGAAGCCGGTCGCCGTCCGGCTCCACCGGCTGACGGTGACCGGCGGCCCGGTTCCGGCCACGGGTGCCACGGTCCGCCTCATCCCAGGGCTCCGTTCATCCCAGGGCTCCGTTCATCCCAGGGCTCCGTTCATCCCAGGGCTCCGTTCATCCCAGGGCCCCGGCCTCGCGGGCGGCCTGGTGGCGGGCGAACAGGCCGTTCGGCCTGACCGCGAGCACGGCGAGGAAGAGCAGGTTCACCGCGAGCACCGCATAGGCCTGGTTGACCTGGCCGACCACCACCTGGGTGACGCCCAGCGCCATGCCGCCGACCAGCGTGCCCCACAGCGACCCGATGCCGCCGATCACCACCGCCTCGAATGCGAAGATCAGCGTGTTCGTGCCCGTCAGCGGATCGAAAGTCCCGATGGTGCCGATGAAGACGCCGGCCAGCGCCGCGGTGGTCACCGCGATGCCGGTCACGGTGGCGAACACTGGCCGCACCCTGATGCCGACCAGCCGGGCGGTGTCGAGGTCATCGGCGATGGCCCGCACCTTGCGTCCCCACGACGTGCGGGACAGCAGCAGTTGCAGGCCGGACAGGACCGCGCAGGCGGTCAGGAAGGCCGTCATGAACAGCCAGGACACGGTGATGTGGCTGCCGAGGCTGAAGCTGGCCAGGGCGAGCGCGCCGCCGTTGAGCCCGCGCGGGTCGGAGGTGGCCGCCACCTGCAGCAGGTTCTCGATCATGATCGACAAGCCGAACGTGACCAGCACCGGCGCCAGCACCCCATGCCGCAGCGCCCGCCCGAACAGCAGCGTCTGCAGGGCCAGGCCGGCCAGGAAGGCGGCGGGCAACAGCAGCGGCAGCGTGTACCAGACCGGCACGCCGAACACGGTGGACAGCACGAGCCCGAGGTAGGCGCCGCATACGGCCAGGTCGCCGTGGGCGAGGTTGACGATCCGCATCACGCCGAACGTCAGCGACAGGCCACACGCGATCAGCGCGTACTGACCGCCCAGCAGCAGGCCCTGGATGACCGCGTTGACCCAGGTCACGTCGCGGCCTCCTGGTCCTCTGAACCCCAAGAATCCCGGGAACCCCGAAAATCCCGGGGAGGTCCCTCGCCGAAGTAGGCGGCCACCACCTGCTCCCGGGTTACCGCCGGGACCGGGGCGGCCAGCGCCACCCGTCCCTCGAGCAGGCACACCAGGTCGTCACACGCCTCCATGGCCCGCCGCAGGTCCTGCTCGACGATCAGCAGCGTGGCGCCCTCCGCGCGCAGCGCGGTCAGCGTCTGGTACAGCTCGCCGACCACCCGCGGCGCCAGGCCGAGGGAGATCTCGTCGAGCAGCAGCAGGGTGGGTGCCGCGGCCAGGGCGCGGGCGATCGCCACCGCCTGCTGCTCGCCGCCGGACAAGGTGGACGCGCGCTGCCCGCGCCGCCTGGCGATCATCGGGAAGACGCCGTAGATCCGGTCGAGCGGCCAGTCCTTGGACGCAGCTGCAGCGGCTCCTACCTGTATGTTCTCTTCCACAGTCAGGCTCGGGAACAGCCTGCGCCCCTCCGGGACCAAGGCGATGCCCCGGGAGATCCGGCGGTGCGGCGGTGCGGCGGTGAGGTCCTCGCCGCGGTACCGGACGGCCCCGGAAGCGGCGGCCTGCGGCCCGGCGATGGTGCGCAGCAGCGTCGTCTTGCCCGCGCCGTTGGCGCCGACCAGGGCCGTCGCCCCGCCGCGGGCCACCGACAGGGACACGCCGAACAGCGCCTGGAAGTCCCCGTAGAACACGTCGACTCCGGTCACCTCCAGGAGCGGCGCGGCCGGGGCGGCCGGTCCCGGCGGCGCGGCCGGCTCGGGCGTGCTCAAAGGACCCCGCCCCCGAGGAACGAGGCCCGCACCTCGTCCCGGGCCAGCACCTGCGCCGGAACCCCGTCGGCGATGACCTGGCCGTCGGCCAGGCAGATCAGCCGGGTGGCGACCGCGGTAAGCACCCTGATGACGTGCTCCACCCACACGATCGTGGTGCCGCGCCCGTTCACCGCGCGGATGGTCTCGATCAGGATCTCGGTCTCCGGGTCGCTCAGCCCGCCGGCGATCTCGTCGAGCAGCAGGACCTGCGGTCGCATGGCCAGCGCGCGGGCCAGTTCGAGCCGTTTGCGGTCGAGCAGCCGCAGCGTCCCGGCCCGGGTGTTGGCCTGCCCGGTCATCCCGGTGAGGGAGAGCGCCTCGTAGGCCGCCCCGTACGCGTGCCGTCCGCGAAGACCCCCGGCCCGCATCGCCCCGACCAGCGCGTTCTCGAAAACGGTCAGGTCGCCGAGCGGCCGGGGCACCTGGAAGGTGCGGCCCAGCCCCATCCTGGCCCGGAGCGGCGGCGGCAGCCTGGTCACGTCCTTGCCCTGCAGCCGCACCCGGCCCGCGTCGCAACGCCCGGTGCCGGTGAGCAGGTCGAGCAGGGTGGTCTTCCCCGCGCCGTTCGGGCCCACGATGCCGACCGCCTCGCCCGCGCTGATCGCGAGCGAGACGGAGGCGAGCACGGCCAGTGAGCCGTAGCTCTTCGCGACGTCGGTGACCTCGAGCGACGGCGGGTTCACAGCGCTGGCCTCGCTGGGGGCGGGCTCACAGCAGCTGCAGCGAGCCCGCGACGGGCACGGCGGGCAGCAGCGAGTTGTCGATGACGACCAGCTGGGGGCTGCCCGAGACGATCCGCCACTGGGCGAGCAACTCGGGGATCTGCGACACGTGCGGTACCGGGCCGCTGGTGAAGTCGTAGGCGCCGGTGATGGCCTCGCCCTTGAGGTTGCCGATCGCGCTGGCCACCGCGGCCGCGTTCTTGGGGTCGCCGGAGGCCTTGAGCGCCGCCACCGCGATCTCGAAGATCGCGTAGTTGAACCCCATCGGCTGGGTCCACTCGTTGCCCGTACTGGTCTTGTAGTTCGCCGCGAACGCCGACGCCGTGGTGCCGTCGAGGGAGGACTTGTAGGGGAACTGCGGCGTCCACCACAGCGGCGACATCACGTTGTTCACCAGCGGCCCGAGCGCGTCCGCCGCGCTCGGGAACAGCAATGCCTTGGAAATGGATGCGATCTTCGGCACGAAGCCATTCTGGTGCGCCTGCCGCCAGAACGTGATGAAATCCGGCGGGATCGGCACCGCGTGCAGGATTTCCACGTCAGTGCTCTTGAACTTCGAGATGATCGAGGCGAAATCCGACGTCCCGTCGGCGTAAGCGCCCGATGGCACCGCCTTCCAGCCGAGGCTGTGCACTTTCGCCGTTATGTACTTCTCGAATCCCGCGCCGTCCACGTCGTCCGGCCACAGGCCGCCGACCACGTGGTTCGTCGCGGCCTTCTGCCAGACCGACGCGAACAGGTTGGTCTCTTCCTGGGTGCCGAGGAAGTACATGTACGAGTACTTGAACGTGTTCGCGGCGCCGCTGCTCTTGTAGTACCACTGCTCCCACGGGCAGATGGTCAGCACGCAGGGCACGCCGGAGGCCTCGGCCTGGGCAGAGACCGGGATGACGGTCTCCGGCGTGGCGGTGGCCAGCAGGAAGTCCACCCCGTCCTGCTGCACGAGCTGCGAGGCGACCGCCGCGGCCCGGGCCGAGGAGGACTGGCTATCCTGGGCGATGATCTCCACCGAGTACTTCTTGCCGCCGATGGTCAGGCCCTTGGCCAGCGCCGAGCGGACCTGGCCGAGCACGTAGCCGTTCGACTGGGTGAACACCGAAAGCTGGCCGGTCTGCGGGCTGATGAAGCCGATCTTGATGGTGCCGCCCGACCCCGACCCCGATCCGCCGGAAGAGGAGGGCGAGGACGCCGACTTCAGCGAACTCGAACAGCCCGCCACGCCCGCCAGCCCGCCGCCGACGGCGGCGCCCGCGGCGGCGCCGAGAAAGCCGCGTCTGCTCAGCAGGCCCTGCTTATTCAGACCGGGCTGGTCCCGATAACCCGGATTCGCCGAATCAGTCATCTGCTTGTCTCCGCACGTGAGGTCTGAGACCGTAAACCCCCATGTCGCGTCATTGTCGGCCCGGCCGGCATCGGCGGTCTTGCACTACCGGGCACATCCCTTGACCATCCGCGCATCCGCCCGCAAGCTAGGACGACTACCGAAGGAGGTAGGAAGTCATGCCCGATGTAGCACGCACGCTCGACCTGCCTTCAGCGCAGCGTTTCGAATACTGGAAGCACGTCCTGTCGAACACGTTCGTCCCGCTCGAGGTCTCCACCCCCAGCGGCGAGGATGACTTCCATGGCCGGCTCCGCGGCTGCGAGCTCGGCAGCCTGCGGTTCATCGAGGTCTCCGCCGAGGCGCATACCGCCCGCCGGACGCCCCGCCTGGTCAAGGCCGCCCCGGCCGGCTGCTACAAGATCGGACTGCAGCTGCGCGGCTCGTCGGTGCTGATCCAGGACGGCCGGGAGGCCACCCTCACCCCCGGTGACTTCACCCTCTACGACACCGACCGCCCGTACACGCTGGCGTTCAGCGACCCGCACCGCATGCTGGTGCTCGTCTTCCCCCGGGACATGCTGGGCCTGCCGCAGTCCCGGCTGGCCGGGCTGACCGCGACCAGGCTGCCCGGTGAGGCCGGCGGCCTGGCCACGCTGATCGGGCCGTTCCTGGCCCAGGTGACCGACCTGCTCGACGACGTGGACACCCGTGACGGCATCCGGCTGGCGGGCAACGTGCTCGACCTGCTCGGCACGGTGCTCACCGAGCGCCTCGACTGCGCGCCGCCCGATCCGGACAGCGCGCACCGCGCGCTGATGCTGCAGATCACCGCGTTCATCGAGGAGCACCTGGGCGAGGCGGACCTGAGCCCGGCCCAGATCGCGGCGGCCCACCACATCTCGCTCCGCCAGTTGCACAAGCTCTTCCACGCCAGCGGCACCACCGTGGCCGGCTGGATCAGGCAGCGGCGCCTGGAGCGCTGCGGGCATGACCTGCGTGACCCGCGGTGGTCCTGCCGTCCGGTCGCGGCCATCGGCGCCCGCTGGGGCTACCCGGATCCGGCCCACTTCAGCCGGCTGTTCAAGGCGGCCTACGGGATCGGCCCCCGCGACTACCGGGCCAGCCAGGGGTTGTTGCCGGCCCGGGCGTACTCTCCTGGTCAAGCGGCGTGCGCTGGCGTGCAAGACGGGCGGCGGCCAGGGGCGTGAGCATGGGCGGCATGAACCCCACGGATCCCAGGGGGCTGCTGCGCGGCAAGGCCGCCATCATCACCGGCGGCGAAGGCAGCATCGGCATAGCGACCGCGCGCGCCTTCGTGGCCGAAGGAGCCCGGGTCTGCCTGATCGGCCTGGTCGCCGACGAGCTACAGGCCGGCGCCGCGGCGCTGGGCGAGGCCGCCATCTGGGCCGTGGCCGATGTGACCAGCTCGGTGCAGGTCAAGACGGCGGTGGCAACGGCGGCCGAGACGTTCGGCCGGCTGGACGTGGTGGTGAGCAACGCGGGGATCAGCGGGGTCATCGCCCCGGTGGCCGACTATCCGGAGGACGTGTTCGACCAGGTCCTCGCGGTGCACGTACGCGGATCGTTCCTGGTCTGCAAGCACTCCCTGCCCTACCTGGGCGCGGGCGCGAGCGTCGTGATCACCTCCAGCGTGGTCGGCCTGACCTCGGACGCGGGGATCTGCGCCTACGCCACGGCCAAGCACGCGCTGGTCGGCCTGATGCGAACGCTGGCCAAGGAGACGGCGCCGCGCGGCATCCGGGTGAACACGATCCACCCGGGCCCGGTCGACAACGAGTTCCAGCATCGCATCGAGGTCGCCGCCACCGGCGCCGACCGAGGCCGTGCCGCCGCGATCTTCGAGGGGTTCATCCCGCTGGCCAGGCACGCCGCCCCCGACGAGGTGGCCCGGGCCATGCTCTTCCTGGCCAGCGACGAGAGCTCGTTCGTCACCGGCGCCACCCTGACCGTCGACGGCGGCATGTCCATCTGAGCGTCACCGGCCGGCGGGCGGTGGGTTCACCGCCCGCCGGCCACCTCATCCGCAACCGCGGTCCGGGATCGTACGGGTATCGCGCAGCAGCCGCCGGTACCGACATCCAGCCGCCGCCCGCGCCCCCTCACGCAGGCTCCGCTGCCCTACCCAGGTGAACCCGGCCGCAGTGAGGCCGGCTCCCGACAAGCCGACGGCTCACCAGTTCCTATATATACCGACAGGCGATATATGAGTCAAGGCCGGCTGGGACACTATCTTCCCAGGTGAATGACGGTTCAGATGACAGGAGGACGGCCGGCTCTGGTCATCCGCCAGGCGGTGCGGAGCGAGATCGGGCGGCGCAGGCCCGGGTCGGTCCGCCAGCCCTCGGCGAAACCGGCGAACCAGGGACGCAGCGGGCCTGGCTTCGCGCGCTCCCGGGCGACGGTGAGCGCCATCCAGTCGGCCAGGTACGCCGCCGCCAGCGGCCAGGGCAGGTTACGCCGGGCCAGCAGGACCCGGTTCCGGCCGTCCCGGCGGCGGAACGTCGCGTGCCGCGCGTTCGGCAGCGTGTGGTGGCACATCCGCGCCGCGGCGTCGTACTCCAGCCGGTAGCCGCGGTCCATCAGCCGCCACGCCAGGTCGGTCTCCTCGTGTCCGTAGAAGAACAGGTCCGGCAGGCCGCCCGCCTCCAGGTAGGCCGAGCGCCTGATCGCGCACGCGCCGCCGAGGAACGTCGTCACGACCGAGGACCGCCCAGGATCCCCGGCCCGCAGCCGCGGCACGTGCCACCGGGCGCCCGGGCCGCCGCCGGGATCGACCACCCGCATGGACAGCACCGCGAGCACCGGGTCGGCGGCGAACCTGCCCGCGATGTGGGCGGCGAGCCCCGGGTCCGGGTACCAGCCGTCGTCGTCGAGGAACAGCACCACGTCGCCGCCGCACGCCTGGACCCCGGCGTTACGCCCGGCCGCCACCCCGACGTTCTCCGGCAGCCGGATGACCCGCACTCCCGCGGGCAGCCCGGTCACCTCGGCGCCGTTGCCCACCACGACCAGCTCCACCTGGGTGCCGCGCTGGGCCAGCACGCTGTCGATGGCCCGGCTGACCTCGGCCGGGCGGTCTCCCATGGTGAGGATGACGCATGACAGTGCTAGCCCGGGGGGACGACCCCCCG
>Ga0335081_10020742_pt1 | contig 10628 bp, 6 predicted proteins | sample Lox_Sample_35_FD_206713 | JGI IMG/M metagenome (GOLD analysis project Ga0335081, IMG submission 206713) | Soil microbial communities from Loxahatchee National Wildlife Refuge, Florida, United States - Lox_Sample_3.5 | ecosystem: Environmental > Terrestrial > Soil > Wetlands | place: USA: Florida... | reverse complement strand
GTCGCCATCGCGGCGCTGCTCGTGCTGGTCGGCGGCGCGCACTTGCAGCTGCAAAAGCTCGCCAATCTCGATATTTCCGGCGGCGGCCTCGTCGATCAGCTGGCCGCGGTCAATCTGTTCCTCGCCGTGTTCAACCTGATCCCGGCTTTTCCCATGGACGGCGGACGCGTGCTGCGCGCGCTGTTGGCAAGCCGCCTGGGCTACGTCCACGCCACCGAGGTCGCGGCCATGATCGGCCAATGGGTCGCCTTCGTGCTCGGTTTCCTCGGGTTGTTCGGCAACCCACTTTTGATCTTCATCGCCATCTTCGTTTATCTCGCCGCCGCCTCCGAGGCCCATGTGGTGGCGATCCGCGCCATGTCGCGCGGCGTGCCGGTCACTGCCGCGATGATGACGCAGTACGCGACCCTGACCCCCGACGAGCATATCGACGCCGCGGTTGAGACCTTGCTGCGCACCAGCCAGGGCGAGTTTCCGGTGATCGACGGCATGGGCCGGCCGCTTGGGGTGCTCGGCCGCAACGATGTGATCCGCGCGCTCAAGCAACGCGGTCCGGACGCGCGCGTCGCCGACACGATGAGCGGTCCAATTCCCACCGTCAGCCATCGTGCCTGCCTCGACGAAGCGTTCCGGCTGCTGCAGGAAAAATCGAGTCCCGCCGTCGCTGTCGTCAACGCGGCGGGACGGTTGATCGGCCTAGTCACGTCCGAGACCGTTGGCGAGATGATGATGCTCCATCAGGCCATGCCGAAAGGTTTTCGACCTGGGCCGTGGAGCCAGCCCGCCGGGGCGTGAGCCGGCCGGGCCAACCCGATCGTTACGCCGCGGCGCGCTCGCGCTGGCGCGTCGAATAGAACGAGGCATTCTGGTCGCCGCGCAAGGCCTCGCGCGTGAACTGGATCAGATGGTGCGCCATAAAGCCCATCCCCAGCACCGCATCGATCTGACCGCGCCGTAGCGCGTGGCGCGCCGCCCGCCAGAACGGCCGTCGATAATCGGACTTCAGGCCGACCTGAACCAGGACGTTGAAGGCGAGCACGGCACCGCCCCGCAGATTGGCCCATTTCAGCATACCGCGCGCCGGCGGAATCAGCCGGTTCACGTATGTGGCGTCGACCTGGTGATGGAATCGGGCAAACAGCCGTTCCGGATCGTTGGCGTAGCCGATCGCGCGCTGCCACATGGCCACCACCTCGTCGTGGGGCCGCAGGAACACCACGTTGCTTTCGCTCTGACCGTCGTCATTGAGGCGGCCTGCTTTCTTCAGCCGGTCCCACAACGGCGTCTTGGGCAGCGCCTGCAGCAGATTGATGGTCAGCATCGGGATCTGCGACAGCTCGATGAAATCCTTCAGTCGCGTTTCGGTATCGTCGGTGTCGGTGTCGAGCCCGAGAATGATGCCCGACGTGACCTCAAGACCGTAGCTGTTGAGTGTCTTGATCGCGTCCATCATCGGCAGCGAATTGTTGTGACCTTTGCGCATCGCGGTCAGCGCATCGGCCTCCGGCGTTTCGATGCCGACAAAAAGGCCGCGGAACGTCGCCTCGCGCATCAGTCGCAGGATTTCCGTCTGCTTGGCGATGTTGAGTGTGGCCTCGCAAGCGAATTGCATGGGATAGCCATGCTGCTTCTGCCACGCGACCAGATGCGGCAGCATTTCGCGCGTGGCCTTGCGGTTGCCGATGAAATTGTCGTCGACGAAATACACGACCGGCGGATGGCCGACCTGCGTGCACATGGCGTCGAGTTCGGCGGTGATCTGTTCGGGTGTCTTGAGCCGCGGCTGGCGGCCGTAGAGGCCGGGGATATCGCAGAATTCGCACTGATACGGGCAGCCGCTGGAAAATTGCAGCGTGCACATCAGGTAACGCGGCAGCGGAATGAGATCGTAGGCCGGGATCGGGAAATCGCTCAGCGGCAGCCGGTCCTTGGTTTGGAAGCTCACCTGGGCCGTCGGCTGGGCGACGCTGTTGTCCAGCGTGGCAATCAGCGCGTCGGTGCCGTCGCCAATCTCGCCGATGTGGATGTACTCAACGTCAGGGTACATCTCGGGCGAGGCAGACACCGATGGTCCGCCCAGCACCATGACCTTGCCGGCCGCCTTGGCACGGCGGTGGATGTCGCGGATCTGAGGCGCCTGGACGTGCATGCCGCTGACCAGCACCACGTCGGCCCAGTCGAGATCGGCCCGGGTAGCGGGCTCGATATTCTCGTCAACGAACCGGACCTGCCAGCCCTCCGGCATGTAGGCGGCGATCAGCAGCAGTCCTTGCGGCGGCATGAATGCCCGTACCCGGTGCATCAGCCGGTAAGCGTGCGAAAACGTCCCGAACGACGGCGTATAGGCCGGAAAAATGCACAGAACCCGCCGTCGGTTTGTAACCGTTAATGGGCAGCGCATGGACAGTGAAGGTCGCAAGATGCGGGTCGTAAATCAAGACCGAACGCGCCATTTGGCTGCAAATATGGCTGTAGTTTTGGTGTCATAAATACCTCCATTTATTAGCCTAATCGGCGTTGCGCCGGCGATCCGGCTGACTATATTGCGGGCACGTTCGCGGGCCCCTCGGGGCTCGTTTTTGGTTTAGGGCCCCATGAACCTTCGCAACATCGCCATTATCGCCCATGTCGACCACGGCAAGACGACGCTGGTCGACCGCCTGCTGCAGCAATCGGGCTCGTTCCGCGAGAACCAGCGCGTCATTGAGCGGGCGCTCGATTCGAACGACCTCGAGCGTGAGCGCGGGATCACGATTCTGGCCAAGGCGACGTCGCTGGTCTGGAATGACACCCGCATCAACATCGTCGACACCCCGGGCCACGCCGATTTCGGCGGCGAGGTGGAGCGCATCCTCAACATGGTGGACGGCGCCCTGGTGCTGGTCGACGCCGCCGAGGGGCCGCTGCCCCAGACCAAATTCGTGGTCTCCAAGGCGCTCAAGATGGGACTGAAACCCATCGTGGTGATCAACAAGGTCGACCGTTCCGACGCGCGCCCGACCGAGGTTGCCAATGCGGTATTCGACCTGTTCGCCGCACTCGACGCCACCGAGGAACAGCTCGATTTCCCGATCCTCTACGGCTCGGCCAAGCAGGGCTGGATGGCTTCAAGCGCCGACGGCCCGAAGGACCAAGGCATGGCGCCGCTGTTCGACCTCGTCGTCCGCCACGTTCCCCCGCCGCACGTCGAGGAAGGGCCGTTCCGGATGCTGGGAACGATCCTGGAGTCGAACCCCTATCTGGGCCGCATCGTTACCGGCCGGATATTTTCCGGCAGCGTGAAGCCCAACCAGAGCGTCAAGGTGCTCGACCGCCACGGCCATCTGGTGGAGGAAGGCCGCGTCACCAAGGTACTCGCCTTCCGCGGCCTCGAGCGCGCGCCGATCGATGAGGGATTCGCCGGCGACATCGTCGCCATCGCGGGCCTGCCCGAGGCGTTCGTCTCGCACACGCTGTGCGCACCCGAAGTGACCGTGCCACTGCCAGCGCAGCCGATCGATCCACCGACGCTGACCATGACGTTCCGCATTAACGACTCGCCGCTTGCGGGAACCGAAGGCGACAAGGTGCAGAGCCGGGTGATCCGCGAACGGCTGCTGCGCGAGGCCGAAGGCAACGTTGCGCTGCGCATCTCCGAGTCCGTCGAGAAGGACTCCATGGAAGTCGCCGGCCGCGGCGAACTCCAGCTCGGCATTTTGATCGAGACCATGCGGCGCGAAGGCTTCGAGCTGTCGGTATCGCGGCCGAAAGTGCTGTTCCAGCACGACGCCTCGGGCGAGCTCCTCGAACCGATCGAGGAGGTCGTCATCGACGTCGACGAGGAACATGCCGGCATCATCGTGCAGAAGCTCGCCGAGCGCAAAGGTGAGATGATCGAGATGCGTCCGTCGGGCGGCGGGCGGGTGCGCCTCATTTTCTACGCGCCCACCCGTGGCCTGATCGGCTATCACGGCGAGCTGTTGACAGACACGCGCGGCACCGCGGTGATGAACCGGCTGTTCCACGCCTACGGGCCGTATCGCGGCGAGGTGATGGGGCGCCGCAACGGCGTGCTGATCTCGACCGACCAGGGCGAAGCCGTCGCCTACGCGATGTGGAACCTGGAGGACCGCGGCCCGATGATGATCGAGCCGGGCTGGAAGGTTTATCGTGGCATGATCGTCGGCGAGCACACGCGCGGCAACGACCTTGAGGTGAACGTGCTCAAGGGCAAGAAGCTCACCAATATCCGGACTCATTCCAAAGACGAAGCGATCCGGCTGACGCCGCCAATTCGCATGACCCTAGAGAAGGCGTTGGCCTACATCGAGGACGACGAACTGGTTGAGGTCACCCCGAAATCAATCCGGTTGCGCAAAAAGCTGCTCGATCCCAACGAGCGCAAGCGCGACGAGCGCCGTAAGGAAGCTGAGCGCGTCTAAGCACAGCTGCGCACGACGCCGCACCGGCAGTGCGCGTCGCGTCAATCGCCGGCCCCAACCATATAGCCTTTCGTACGCCAGCGGACGGGGCTGTCCGAAAATAGGACACACCGTGGCGCTGCTGCAACAGGCGGCAAGATTGCGAATGCGGCTGGCGTTCGGCGATGGACAGCCGCCACGATTCCGATAAGACTCACAATCGTTAACTGAATGTGAATCTCTGCACTTGAAGCCCGCGGAACTGCTTGCTTTGATTGCACAATGAGCAACACGGTCCTCATAGAAATCCGCCGCGCCAAGGCAAGCGATGCTTGCTCGGTAGCGGAATGCCATGACGAGGCGTGGCGGACGGCCTACCGGGGCATCATTCCGGGCACGGAATTGGAAAAGCTGATCGTGCGCCGCGGTCCCGCGTGGTGGGACAGCGCCATCCGCAAAGGCAGCCGCGTTGCGCTGCTGCAGTTCGGCGACAAGATCGCCGGCTACGCCAATTACGGGCGCAATCGCGCTCGCAGCCTCGACTATGACGGCGAAATCTACGAGCTTTATCTGCGGCCGGAATTTCAGGGGCTGGGCTTCGGCCGCCGCTTGTTCACTGCCGCGCGCCGCGATCTGGCGCAAAGCGCATTGCGCTCGCTGATCGTCTGGGCACTGTCGGAAAACGACAACGCGGTTGAGTTTTATCGCGCACTCGGCGGCAAGGCGGTCGCGCGTTCGTCGGAGAAATTCGGCTCACGCGTGCTCGATAAGATCGCGTTCGGCTGGCAGAACTGAAGCCACTTACCTGACTTGCTATGCTGTCATGGCCGGACTTGTTCCGGCCATTCGCGTCCTTGGCATGTCGCGCCTAGAACGTCGATGCGTGCGTCAAGCCCGCGCATGAGCGTCAGCCCTTCCTTTCCAGAATGAGGTTGCCATAGCGATCCACTGACGCGTGCCAGCCGGGCGGCACCACCGTCGTCGCATCAAACTGTTCGACGATGGCGGGACCGGCAAAGGCCGCGCCGACGGCGAGCCGATCGCGATGATAAATCCTAGTTTCCGTCGCCTCGTGCGCGGTGAAGAACACGCGGCGTGAACCTTTGACCGCGTCGGCTGACGGCGGCGCCGGTGGACGCGGCTCAAGCATGTGCGGGGCGAATTTTGGCACGCTGACACGCACCCGCTGCCGATAACTCACCACTTCGACGCTCTTCTCCTTGGCGGCGTGACCGTGGATGCGCGCATGCAGGTCGTCGAACCGCGCCCGCGCCGCTTCGAGCGCCTTGGCGTCGAGTGCATTTCGCCAAAGCCCGTCGAGCGACACGCGCAACTCGTAACCCTGGCCGGCATAGCGCATGTCGAATTCTCGCTCGTACGAAGCAGTCTTCGGGTCGAGGCCTTCCTCGGCAAGTTCACTCGCCGCCTTGGCCTCGACCTCGCGGAAGATGCTTTCGGCATGCGACGGATCGAGCCGGTCCAGTGGGCACAGCTCGGATCGGATGTAGTCGTGCAGCACGTCGGTGCAGAGCAGGCCGAGCGCCGAAAACGCACCGGGCCGCGCTGGCACGATGATGCGGCGCATGCCAAGTTCCTGGGCAACCGCCGCCGCATGCACGGCGCCGGCGCCGCCGAATGGCAGCAGGGCGAATTCGTTGAGATCGACGCCGCGCCGTGCCGCGAACACCCGCACCTCGTCGGCCATCCGCATATCGACGATACGGCGGATGCCGGCGGCAGCTTCGGCGAGCGACATGCCCATCGGCTTGGCGATGCGCGTCTGCAGCGCCGCGCGGGCGGCCTCGGCGTCGAGCTTCTGCGTGCCGCCGAGAAAATAATCCGGGTTGAGAAAACCACAGACGATATCGGCGTCGGTCACGGTCGGGTTGTCGCCACCGCGGCCGTAGCAGACGGGCCCCGGATCGGCGCCGGCGCTTTGCGGGCCGACTGACAGAAAGCCGGCGCGGTCGATCCACACGATCGAACCGCCCCCGGCCGAGATCGTGGTGAGGTCGAGGGCGGGCACATCAAGCTGTCGGCGCGCCACACTGCCCTCGGTCACTTCGAGCGGCGTGCCGCCCTCGATGAAAGCGATGTCGCAGCTCGTGCCGCCCATGTCGAGCGTCACCAGACCGCGCGCCGCCAGATGCTCCTCACGCGGCAGATAGGCGCTTGCTTGGGCGCCGGCCGCGGGACCGGAGAGCAGGCTGTGCACGGTCTTATGTCCGGTCACCGCCGCGGCGAACGGCATGACGCCGCCATTCGACTGCATCAAAAACCGCTGCTGCGTGGTGACGCCGGCCGCGCTCAGGCGCTTTTCCAGATCGGCCACATACGTGACCAGGACTGGCGCCAGATACGCATTGAGCAGCGTCGCCGACAGCCGCGGCCATTCGCGCACGCGCGACAGCACCTCGCACGACAGCGAAATGTGCGCCTCGGGAAACACTTCGCGGATCAGCGCTCCACTTCTTTCCTCGTGCGCCGGATTCATGAACGAGAACAGGTAGCAGACCGCAATCGAGCGCACGCCCGCCGCCTTCAGCTCGGCAGCGGCCTTGCGCACGGCCTCTTCGTCGAGCGGTTCGAGCACGGCGCCGGTATAATCGACGCGCCCGCCGATCTCCCGCGTCAGACTCTGCGGCGCGATCGGCGGCGGCTTCTGAAAGAAATAATCGAACACGTTGCCGTCGCGCGCCTGGCCTTGCGTCTCCTGCACCGCGCGAAAGCCGCGATTGATCAGAAGCCCGACCTTGGCGCCGCGCATTTCCAGCAGCGCATTGGTGGTGATGGTGGTGCCGTGAGAGAAGAATTCGATCGCCGAGAGATCGATACCGCGCGCGGCGAAATTGCCGATGCCGTTCATGATGCCAAGCGCCGGATTGGCCGGCGTCGTCGACACCTTCTCCACCGCAATCGCGCCAGTGCCGACATCAAGCAGCACCAGATCCGTATGGGTGCCGCCGACATCGACGCCCAACCGATATTTCGTCGCCATCGACACTGTCACCCGCTCATTCGCATACGGACGCACCCCGGCAAAACGCCGCGCCGCGCGAATATCGGGCGGTGTTGGCTCTTGCTTGCGGGATTTCTATAGTCGGTGCCGCGCACTGCGCCAATGCTTGGGGATCGACATGAGGCATGCTGTTTTGTGGCTGTTGGGCTTTTTCATCGCACTGGCCGCGCCTTGCGCGGCGGGCGCACAGACCGCCTACCCTAACCATGTCGTCAAGATCGTGCTGCCGGTATTACCGGGATCGACCACCGATATTCTGGCGCGGCTCGTCGCCAAAGAGCTCAGCGAAAAATGGGGCAAGCCGGTCATCGTCGAGAACATGGCCGGTGCGGCGATGAACATCGGCTCCGAATATGTGGCCCACGCCGCGCCCGACGGCTACACGCTGTTGTTGTGCCCGCCCTCGCCGCTGTCGATCCAACAACTGCTCTATCACAACCTCAAATACGACCCGACCAAATTCGTCCCGATCGTGCTGCTCACCAAGATCGCCAACGTCCTCGATGTGCGGCCGAAATTCCCGGCCAACAACGTCCAAGGCCTGATTGCCTACGGCAAGGCCAACCCCGGCAAGCTCACCTTCGCGTCGCAGGGCATCGGCTCAACGGCACAATTGTCAGGCGCCGAATTGGAAGTGCTCGCCGGTATCAACATGGTCCATGTGCCCTATCACGGCGCGCAGCCGGCACTTACTGACCTGATGGCCGGCAACGTCGACATGTTCTTCGACACGCTGGCGACGTCGATTCCGCTGTTTAAGGCCGGCAAGCTCACGATCCTCGGCGTCGCCAGTCCCGAGCGGGACAGCGCTCTCCCCGACGTGCCGACCGTTGCCGAGCAGGGCTTGCCCGGTTTTCGCTCGATCACCTGGTTCGCGCTGGCGGGACCGCCCGGCCTGCCCACGGCGCTGGCCGATAAGATCAACCGCGACACTGATGCGATCCTGAAAAAGCCTGAGATCGTCGCCAGGCTGAAGGCGCTGCAGCTTGAACCGATGGGCGGCACCACCGCGGATGCAGCCAAATTCATCGGCGAAGAAACGCAGCTTTGGGGCCGCGTCATCAAGGAAGCCCATATCACAGTGCCGCAGTAGGCGGTTTGCACCCAGCAAGGCTGTGCGATGAAAATCATCCAGTTCCGCGAGCCGGGCCCGCCAAGCGTCCTGCAAATTCTCGAGGTGCCGATCCCGGAACCAAAGCCCGGCGAGGTTTTGATCCGCGCCCATTCAATCGGCGTCGGCATTCCGGACACCAACATTCGCGCCGGCACCTACAGCTGGATGCCGCCGCTGCCGGCGATTCCCGGCACCGAATTGTCGGGCACGATCGAAAAAATTGGAACGGGCGTCACCGCGCGGCAGGTCGGCCAGCGTGTCTACACCACGGCCCGCGAGCGTCCGCACCGCGGCGGCCATTACGCCGAGTATGTTGCAGCCCCCGTCGAAGCGACATTCGTGCTGCCCGATGCTGTCGCGTTTGATCAGGCGGCGGCGCTCGCTAACTATCAGGTGGCCTATCACATCTTCAACGACGCAGTGCGGCCGCGGCGCGGCGAGAGCGTGCTGATTTATGCCGCGGCCGGCGGCATGGGCAACGCCCTGATCGACCTGGCGAAGGCGGCCGGTCTTACGATCATCGGCGTGGTCAGCAGCGAAGCAAAGGCACGCTTCGCCCGTGAACTCGGCGCCGCTCATGTTGTCGACCGCAAGCACGAGGATGTCGGCAAGCGCGTGAATGAGATCACCGGCGGCCGCGGCGTCGACATCATTATCGACCCGGTCGGCGGCCCGAGCATTCCCGGCAACATCGCGCTGTTGGCGCCGTGCGGCACACTGGTCGTCTATGGCGGGCTCGGCGGCAAGGCGCAGCTCGATCTGCAGCCGACCTTGCGCGCCACCAAGAACTCGCCGGCGATCCGGCAATTCTCAATCCACACCTGGGATCATCTTCCCGAGGAGCGCCGCGCCGGCATGCGCGCGTTGATCGACATGCTGGCGGCCGGCAAGGTGCATCCGCGCATCTACGACCGCCTGCCGCTGAGAGAAGCGGCGCGGGCGCATGAAATCCTGGAAAGCGGTGCGGTACTGGGCAAGCTGCTGCTCGTCCCATAACCTGCAAACGCTGATAAAGATTGACTTTTCTGCCGAAAAGAACGAAATAAGAACAAAGAAATTCGGCGAAAGACGAGTCAGTGACGCGACGATCAGGCAGCGCGGACCTGCCGCTGCATAACGGTTACGTCCCCAAGTGGCTCGCCGACCGCATGACGCGGCTCGGCGCCGTGATCACGCAGGCGATCGTGCATCACTACGGCCGCGATGAGTTTTTGCGCCGGCTGTCACATCCATTCTGGTTCCAATCGTTCGGCGCCGTCATGGGAATGGACTGGCATTCCTCCGGCATCACCACGAGCGTGCTCGGCGCGCTCAAGCGCGGACTGAAACCGCTCGAGGGCGAGCTTGGCCTCCACGTCTGCGGCGGCCGCGGCAAACACTCGCGCCGCACGCCGGAGGAACTGGTCACGATCGGCGAGCGCATCGGCTTTGACGGTCCGAAGCTTGCCGGCGCGAGCCGCCTGATCGCCAAGGTCGACAGCGCCGCCGTGCAGGACGGCTTCGATCTTTATCTGCATGGTTTTATCGTCGCCGATGACGGGCATTGGGTCGTCGTGCAGCAAGGCATGAACGGCCCGCGCAAGCAGGCGCGGCGCTATCATTGGTTCTCCGAGGGCCTGCAAAGCTTTGTCGACGCGCCGCATGCGGCGATCGAGGGCCAGTCGCAGGGCAATATCATCAATCTGACAGATCGGCGCGCCGAAGCCTCGCGCGGAAAACAGCTCGAACTTCTGGCGACTCTCGGCCCCGACGGCATCACGCGTGAGCTTGGCGCGCTCAGATCACTGGATGCCCAACCGGCGGCGCAAGCAACCTTGCCGTTTCTGGTGATGCCCGCGCATCACGATGTCCGCCCCGCGGACGTGCACTTGCGCCGCCTGCATGGCGCGCTCGCCGCCGCCGCGGATCGCGGTCCGGCGGATTTTCCCGATCTTCTGCTAACACCCGGAGTCGGCGCGCGGACGGTGCAGGCGCTGGCGCTGGTCGCCGAAGTCGTCCACGGGGCGCCTTGCCGCTTTTCCGATCCGGCTCGCTTCTCGCTCGCCCATGGCGGCAAGGACCGGCATCCGTTCCCGGTGCCCACCAGGGTCTATGA
>Ga0335081_10020741_pt1 | contig 10629 bp, 8 predicted proteins | sample Lox_Sample_35_FD_206713 | JGI IMG/M metagenome (GOLD analysis project Ga0335081, IMG submission 206713) | Soil microbial communities from Loxahatchee National Wildlife Refuge, Florida, United States - Lox_Sample_3.5 | ecosystem: Environmental > Terrestrial > Soil > Wetlands | place: USA: Florida... | reverse complement strand
ATCGACGTCTGCCAATTCACCTGCCAAAAGGCGTAGCCCAGCCGCATGGGTCCCGATCGCTCGTTGAGTGCAACGGGCCGGTCGGCGCTGTGTCACCGACTGACGGTAGCGTTCACCACCCAATGGCGGGATTCTGGAGGAGTCATGCTGGCGTATGACTACCCCCGGTCGAAGGTGTACTACACCAGGCACCGGCGCATGGGTTGCGGCGGAGCTTCGTGCGCCCCCGCCGCGACTACTCCAGTATGACGGATGACGGCACAACCTCCGCCGCGGCGATGGGCACCACACCCGGCGACCCGGATGCGCGGGTGGCGCCGATCGTCATCGTGGCGGTGGCGGGCGCGGCGATTCTGGTGGTGGTCGTCGTCGCCATGACCGCGGCCGGTGGGTCCGCCGCCGCCATGGCAGGGCACAACCCCTGGCTGCCAACCGCGCTTCGCATCTCGGCCGTGCTCATCTACACCGGCGTGGTGGTGGTGCATGGATGGCATCTGCGGGTGACCTCGGCACCTGAACGCCTTTGGCATGCAATACATGTGCTGATGGCGCTCGGGATGATCGTCATGTTTGCGCCGATGCGCCGGCTGGTCGTCGTCGCGGGGGTTGGCAAGTGGGTGTTCGCCGTCGCGGCTGCGGGCATCGTGGCGTATGTAGCCGTCCTGCTCGTGCGCGGTGAGCGCTTGGGGTGGCTGTGGCTGGCCGCCGCCGCCGATCTGGCCGCCATGGCGTACATGTTCGCGATGCCGACGCCGGGATTGCAATGGTTGACATGGCTTCTGGTGGCTTGGTCGACACTGCAGGCCATCGGATGGCTCACCGGCGTGCTACCGCAGCGGGCCGACTTGGGTTCCCCCGCCGTTTCAGCAGCAGCTTGCCCACGACAGGACCTCAGCATTTCGGTCACCCTGGCGGTGATGAATTTTGGAATGGCCTACATGTTCGTTGCCATGGCGGTCGGCACGGCGGCGATGGGCGGGATGGGTGGCATGCGCGGCATGTAGCCGCCGGGGGCTACCCGGTCAGGTCGTCGCGGTCGCGGTCGCCGACACCGGCCTCCCAACCAATTGCTCCTGTTGCGCCGGCGCGGAGCCAGTCTACGAACACTCGCCGTAAAGCGATTGATAGCGCCGGTTGCAGGCCCGCGCAGGCGAGCTGCCGTGGGCCCCAAGTCACAGGTTTCAGGGCAGCCGGTTTTTGGGGCCGATCACGGCCCACACCGTCTTGCCCGTCGGGTCGGGCGCATTGCCCCATGCCTGGCAGACGGCCGCGACGATGTCCAGCCCGGGGATGCCCTCGGTGCGGTCGGCTGTTTCTCGCCGGCTGGCCAGGGCGGTGCCGGTGTCTCTCACCGCGACGGCCACGGTGTCGCCGTCGGCCTCCAGCCGCACCGACAACCCGCCACCGGTGTGTGCAAGCGCGTTTTCCACCAGCACCGTCGCAATAACGGACGCGACCGGGACGAAGTCGGTCTTCGACCACCCCGTGAGCCATTCCCGGACCAGCTCTCGGCACCGGGGGAGGCTGGCGGGCACCGCGGGCAGCTCCGCGCGGGCCCGCTGCCGGTAGCGGTGCTTGCCCGCCCACGGAAAGTCCTCGACCGCTGACTCGACGGATGCGAAGACCGGCACGTAGCGGGTGATGCCGTTACGGCGGATCGTGTCGCGGCCGTCGATGTGCCGGCACACCAGCGCGACCGGCACACCAGGCCATTCACTGACGTGCCAGCGGGCGCTGGTGAACACCGCCCAGGCCGACGGCGCGGGAACACTTAGCGCGGTGACGTCGACGACGACCGCGAGGGGCTCGTCGAGCGCGGCCTTGATGATCGCGTCGCGCAGAGGCAGATACGTCGTGGTGTCAAGCACACCGACGGCGGTAAGCACACAGTTGTCCGACACCCAGTCGCTGGAAAGCGTCAGAACACTCGGGTGACGCCACACGATCATGAGAACTCCAACCAAGGTTTATGGGCGTGCCTGTCTGGCTGGTAGGTCGTTATCCGCGTTCCCGCAGGCCGACAACCCAGAATACCAACGCGCGGAGATTCGTGACGTGAGGCGACCAGACAGCCCTTCAGCACGTCGGCCGGGCAGAGCTGCCCATTCCGCAATGCTGATGCCTACTTCTCGAGTGCGAACTGGTTGACGTCGATGTACCCGACACGGAACATGTCCGCACAACCGGTCAGGTACTTCATGTACCGCTCGTACACCTCCTCGGACTGAATCGAGATGGCTTCACTTCGATGGCCTTCCAAAGCCGACGCCCACATGTCGAGCGTTCTGGCATAGTGCGGCTGTAGCGATTGAACCCGCGTCACGGTGAAGCCGCCCGCAGCGGCGTGGTCCTGAACCATCGCGATCGACGGCAGCCGCCCGCCCGGGAAGATCTCGGTGAGCATGAACTTGAGGAACCGGGCGAACCGGAACGACAGCGGCATCCCCCGTTCCGCCATCTCGGTTGGATGTAAACCGGTGATGGTGTGCAGCAACATGATTCCCTCGTCGGGCAGCGCATCGTGCGCCATGGCGAAGAAGGCGTCATAGCGGTCGTGGCCGAAGTGCTCGAAGGCCCCGATGCTGACGATGCGGTCGACGGGTTCGTCGAACTGCTCCCAGCCCTGAAGCAGCACACGCTTGGAACGGGGGCTGTTCGAGCTGGCGAACAGCCGCTCGACGTGGCGGGCCTGGTTCTTGCTGAGCGTCACGCCGACGACGTTGACGTCGTATTTCTCTATCGCACGCATCATCGTGGCGCCCCAGCCGCATCCGACATCGAGCAGCATCATGCCGGGCTCCAGCCCGAGCTTGCCCAGCGCCAGATCGATCTTCGCGATTTGCGCCTGTTCGAGAGTCATGTCGTCTCGCTCGAAGTAGGCACAGCTGTAGGTCCGGGTCGGATCCAGGAACAGCCGGAAAAAGTCGTCGGACAGGTCGTAATGGGCTTGCACGTCCTCGAAGTGCGGGGGTAAGTGGCCGCCGCGCGGCGGTTTCGGCATGGCGACACTGTATGCGAACGCTGGCGCACAGCCTCATCCACCGGCAGACATCGAAAATGAGCGCGTTGAGGCGTCAGGGTTTTGCCGGCGACCAGTAGGACAGCATCTCCGCGAAGGTCTCGAAAGCCGGCCCGGAGACGCCGTACGTCGCCTCGAGATGGATGCTCAACGGGTAGCCGAGGTCGGCGACACCATCGATCACCCGCTGGTACAAATCGACCATGAGCCGGCGCTTCTGAGCCGGTTCGCTGTTCGCCAAGGTGGTGACGAATGCCTGCTCATCAGCGACGGCGGCGTTTCCCGGGTCTTGGATCAGCCAGTTGATCAGACCCACCCGGTTCTCGACCTTCGGGACGAAGCCGAAGGACAGCAGGATCTCGGGCCGGTGATCCGTGGCCTTGGCGAACTCGGTCAAAAAACGCACAATGGCGTCGGAATACAGCAGCTGGGTCAAGCCGAACGTCGCACCCTGATCGCACTTGAAATCGAACCGGCCATGTTCACCGTCGCGTGTGGGGATGAGGACGGCGCCGCGGTGACCCACCAGCTGTCGATAAATCGACAGCGCGTCGGTCGGCGCGACCCCGGAGCCCTCCCCGTCGTTCATGGTGCGCGGTACGCCGACGAAGACGATGCCCTCCATCCCGGCGTCGACCAGATCCGTCAGCCGATGGCGCAGGGACAGCTCGTCCATGAAAGCGGTGACCTGGGTGCACAGTCCGTTCACCCCGGGCAACTCCGGTTTGAGGATCGACCAGAACTCCAGCACGTCCAGCTTCGGCGTCATCGCGACGGGGCGGTCGTCCTCCTCGGCGATCATCCCGGGAATCATCACGTGCCCGATCCGGCCTTCGATGCCCGATTCCGCGGAAAACTGCAGCACTTTGCGTGCGTCCTCCAACGCCCGCTCCCGACCGGCCTCCACGTTGGGCGGTACCAGCTCGAGCGCGATGGTGTTGAGGGTCACGAGGCTGCTCCTCATCAAACGACACTTTCCCCGGCCGCGGCGGGCTGGCCATGCCCACGAATCACATTCCGCCGGGAGCATCACCATACAGATCGGTTTCCCGCGCGGTCGATGGGGCCGTCGCAAGGGCGAAATTCATCCCTCGTTCAGGTCAGTTGACGTGCACGGTTAGCCGTGCTGTGCAAGGCGAGTGGCGGCGGATCGGTGGATGCCGGCGCCTGCCGGGCCGGTATCAGCAGCGCGGCTGGCTGTTGTATGCGCGAATGCGAGCTGCCGTCCTCACGAAAGAAACGGCCGCTCGCGCAGACACATTGCGATGGGGGTTGATGCGACGGTCGTCTTACAACCTGTCCATCTCGCGTCCCATGCGGGCGCGCTCGAGGTAGTACATACGGCGCTGCACGCCCCGCCCTCGGGCAGCCAGGAGCCGGTTCTCGGGCCGCGACGCCGCGGCAGCCACGGTGCTGAACATCACCTGCTGCTCGGTGATGAGAACCGCCGCGGAGGATGCCTCTGCCGACGGCACTGCGGTCGGTGTCGGGTTTTCGGTGGCATCCGGCATCACGGGCGGCGCCGGCGGGACGTTTCGGGCGTCACTCGATTCCATTGCACTGGTCTCCTTGCCTTGGGGCCGGCTGATCAGCGACGCCTGCTGGTGCTGACTCACGTCCCCGCGCCTTGGGGTGGCCGCTTCCGGTCAAGCATGGGGCGGACCGGTGCTGCCTAACATCGGCGAATATGCGTATCCCGCCACGGGGAGCTGCGTAATTTGATGGCCCGGTGAGGGCATCAGGCGTGGCAGGCCGCTTCTTGCGCGAGCTGGACACGGGAGGTGACACCGAGCTTGCTGTAGATGTGGGTGAGGTGGGTTTGCACGGTGCGCGGCGATACGAAAAGCCGCGCGGCGACGTCCCTGCTGGTGAGCCCTTCCGCGACGAGCCGCACAACGTCGCGCTCGGTCGGCGTGAGCGATGCCCACCCGCTGGCGGGGCGCTTGCGTCCGGTGTGGCCGCGCAACGCGTAGGCGATCGTTTCCTCGGTGGACAAGGTGGCCCCTTCTTCCCATGCGCGGTCTAACTCGTCGCGCCCCAGCGCATTTCGCAGCGTCGCGACGCAGGATTCGTGCTCGGCGTCGTAAATCTTGAAGCGCACGAGGCCCAAGCGGTTGCGGATGGCCTCTGCCGCGCCCAACAGTCGCGCCGCCTCGCGCTGACTGCCGGCGTCGGCGGCCACACCGGCAAGGCATTCGATGATGTCGGGGACGGCCTGATGCCCCTCTACCTTCGCAGCGCACGCGAGCCCGTCGCGGGCGTCGCGTTCGGCAAGCTGCCAATCTCGCTGGGCGAGCGCGACACGAGCGCGCGTTGTCAGTGACGCCGCCCGGTGCCAGCCGGTCGTTATCGACACGGCGACCTCCGCCCAATGGCGTGCCGCGGCGAGATCACCAGCGGCCAGCGCGACCTGCGCAAGTGGGTTGATGTCGTAGGACGCGAGTTCCTGCTGAGCACCCAGCCGCGGCAGGGCCGACGCGCTGGCTTCCGCCGCCGCTGCGACATCACCTGCGGCCAGGGCCGCCATTGCCAGCGCGGCATAGCTATAGCCCTCGCTGTAGCCGCCGAATTCTGCGGCGGCGTCGACGGCGGCCTCGGCGGCCGCCCGCGCCGGGCCGGGTTCACCGTGGACAGCCAGCGCGTGCGCCAGCTTGAGACGGCCGCACCACCTGAACAGGAGGTCGTGAGCTGCGTCGGCCTCCTCAGCCACCTGGCGGAACTGCGCGATCGCCGATTTCACGTCGCCGTTCATCATTTGCGCCAAGCCGAGGCACCAGCGGCATTGACGGGAGTGGAAACGCGCGCCGATGGCGTCGGCGAGGTCACGCCCTTCCTCGGCGGCCAGTCGTGTCGAGACCGGGTCGCCCGCGGTGTGGGCCGCGAAAGCCTGCCAGGCCAGGATCTGGCACAGCGTAAGCCCGTCTCCCAGTGCCCGCGCGATCTGCATCGCCTCGGCGAAGTAGGGTCGAGCGGCCTCGACGTCATGGGCGGCGATGCTGCCGCGTGCGATGAGCGCACGCACCAGCAAAGCCGGGTCCCCAATTTGGCGAGCGATGGTCAGTGCCTGTTGGACCTGGTCCGACTTCTCGTGGATGGTTCGCGACGCATCGAGCACGGCGCTGTCGGCAAGCGCCCGGGCCAGCACCGCGGCAGCCACTTCGCCGTGCTGGGTGCTCGGGTGGTCAAGAACGCCGGCAAACCAGGCCAACCCTTCGCTGACGCGGCCGCGGGTGAGCCACAGTGACTGCAGCGACGACGCCAGCTGCAGCGCGAGGTCGTGGTCTGCGCTGTCGCGACTGAAGGCGAATGCGGCGCGGAGGTTGTCGATCTCGGTTTCGGCGAGCTCGAGCAGCCGCTCATGGCCAGCGCGGGCCGGGCTGTCCAGCCCAGCCGCAAGTGACGTGTAGTGATCGCGGTGACGGGTGCGCACGGCGTTCTCCTCGCTCGACGCGCCGAGCTTTTCCAGCGCGTAGGCGCGCACCGTTTCCAGGAGCCGGTACCGCATCCGGGTGCCGCCACTCTCCGCCACCACAAGCGACTTGTCGACCAGCATGGTGAGGTGATCGAGCACCTGGTCGCGGTCCAGCGCACCGGCGGCCCCAACCGCCTGGGCGGCCTCGAGATCAAATCCGCCCAAGAACGCGGCCAGCCGGCGGAACAAAATCCGTTCGGGCTCGCTCAGTAACTCATGCGACCACTCCTCCGAGGCGCGTAACGTCTGGTGACGATGCACCGCCGTGCGCCCAGCGCCGGTCAGCAACCGGAAGCGGTCCTGAAGACCGTCGAGGATCTCGTTCGGCGACAAGGCTCGTACTCGCGCGGCCGCCAATTCGATGGCCAGTGGCATACCGTCAAGACGCCGGCAGACCTCCATCACGACCGCGGCGTTGTCGTCGCTGAGGACGAAATCGGGCCGAACCCGGCGGGCGCGGTCGGCGAACAGTTCGATGGCTTCGTCGGCCAGCGACATCGACGGCACCCGCCAGGTAACTTCGCCCGGCACCCCGATCGGCTCGCGGCTGGTCGCCAGCACGATCAACCGTGCGCAGGTGCCGAGCAGGGTCACGATGCCCGACGCGCAACCGTCGAGCAGGTGCTCACAGTTGTCCAAGACCACCAACGTGCGGCGGTCGCCGATGAAACTCGTCAGCGTGTCGATCGTGGAGCGGCCCGCTTGATCAGGCAGATCCAGTGCCCGGGCAATCGTCACCGCCACGAGTTGAGGATCGGTGAGCGAAGTGAGGTCCACCCACCAGACTCCGTCGCAAAACTCGCCGGCCAGCTGGGCCGCAACCTGAACCGCTAAGCGTGTTTTGCCTGCGCCGCCGGCCCCGGTGAGGGTGACGAGTCGGTTGTGCGCAAGAATTTGACGCACTTCGCGGATCTCGGCATCACGTCCCACGAAACTTGTCAGCTGTGTTGAAAAAAGCTCGTTAGCACAGACATTCGGGGTCTGAAGTGGCGGAAACTCGTTGCGAATGTCGGGGTGGCACACCTGCACCACCCTTTCCGGCCGTGCCAGACCCGGCAGACGGTGCCTGCCCAGATCCATCAACCACACACCCGCCGGGAGCCGGTCGGCGGCCACATCGTGAGCCGTTCCTGACAGCACGATTTGGCCCCCGTGCGCCAAGTCGCGCAGGCGTTCCGTGCGGTTCATCGTCGGACCCAGGTAGTTGCCGTCGTCGCGCGACTGCACCTCGCCGGTATGCAGCCCGATGCGCAGCCGGATGGGGGCTGGCAGCGGCATCCGCTGCAACTCCACAGCGCACCCGAGCGCGTCGCTGGCACGCGTGAACGCCGCCACGAAGCTGTCGCGCCCGCCCCGGTCCGCCGGCCACACACCGTGATGGGCGGCGACGATGTCGCGCACCGCCTTGTCGGGTAGCGCGACGGCGCTCGTGATGTCGTCGCCGTCAGCCTCCCCTGGCCGCCGTGAGCCGTTCACGTCGGCCGCGAGCAAGGTGACCGTCCCGGTGGCCGGAACGACGTCCTGACGGCTGTGGTTCACCGGCGACCTGCCGTGCGCGACGGCCTCATGCTCGCCGACAGGCGGTGACCCGCGCTGGCTGGACATCGGCGTTCTCTCGGGCTGGCCGCGTCGGCCAACACCTGGATCAGTTCTCGGCAAACCGGACATGTTCCACCTGCGTCGTGAGGAACACCTCAGATTGTGGGTCTTCGGGCGTCGGTGCCCCCAAGGCGAGCTGATCTCAGTGTGGAGCGGTCACAGCGGGTTGAAACGCGTAGTCCACTACTCGAACCGCCGGCATGCCTTACTGGCTGCCCGGCCGGCCGTCACGCTGCTTCACGGGCCGATTACCGCGGGTAGTTGCCGACCATGTGATTTCAGGCCGTAGCGCCGGGTCGTGGCCGCCGGAGCGCTTCTTGGTTCGCCTTGGTCAGGCCGGCGCCCACATGCCGGCCGGTCTCGGCTGAAAAACGACGCGGCGGCCGATTGCGACGGCGTGATCGCCGAACCGTTCGTACAAGTGGCCCAGCAGGGTGATGTCCACCGCGGCGGTTGCGCTGAGATACCAACGCCGTCTCATCAGCACCATCATTAGCTGCCGGTGCAAGGTATCCATCGCGTCATCGTCGTGACGGATGTGCGCCGTTGTTCGGGGGTCGCCGGAGATGATCACCTGCTGTGCTCGGTGGCCCAGTCGGACCGCCAGCTGGCCCATCTGAGCGAAGTGGGTGCGCACCTCGTTGGGCACGGCGGGGCACGGATGGCGGTCCCGGACGATGTTGGCTACCTGTGTGGCTAACGCGCTCATCCGTTCCACGTCGGCCGCGGTCTGGATTGAGCTGACCACGACGCGCAGTTCCCCCGCCACCGGCGCCCGCAACGCCAGCAACACGAAGGCGTCCTCCTCGGTGCGGGCTTTCATGGCGATGACGTGATCATGGTCTGCGATGACCTGATCGGTCAGCGCGAGGTCGCCGTCGAGTAGCGCGCCGGTGGCGCGCTGCATCGCGTCACCGGCCAGGCCGCACAGCTCGGCAAGCCCCGCGTTCAGCGTGGACAGCTGCTCGTGTCGAGTCCTCTTGTTTCTGAGCATCAGACGCGGAAGACGTCGCGCCGCTTCGTCAGCAGCCGGTACAGCGTCTGCTGGATGGTTTCGCGCACATGGTCGGTCAACTCGAAGGTGAGCATTGGGTCGTCGAACGCCGCGTCGCCGTAGTCGGCAGTCGGGATCGGGATACCGAACTCGATGTGCCACTTCGACGGCAGCGGGATCACGCCGGCCGGCCCGGCGAGCGGGAACAACGGCGTGATCGGGAAATACGGCAGCCCGAACAACCGTGCCAGCAACTGCGCGTCGGCGATCATCGGATAGATCTCCTCCGAGCCGACGATCGAGCACGGCACGATCGGCGCCTTGCTGCGCAACGCCGCCGACACGAACCCGCCCCGGCCGAACCGCTGCAGCTTGTACCGGTCACGGAACTGTTTGCCCAGACCCTTGTAGCCCTCCGGGAACACCGCTGTCAGCTCGCCCCTGGCCAACAACCGGTGCGCATCGGGGGTGCAGGCCATCGTGTGCCCGGCCTTACGCGCGGCCTGACCCAACACGGGGGCGTCGAAGACCATGTTGGCGGCCAGCAACCGCAACACCCGGTGCCGCGGATGCTTGTCGCGCACCGCCACCGAGACCATCAGTCCGTCCAACGGCAACACCCCGGCGTGGTTGGCCACTACCAGCGCCGCCCCGGACGCCGGCACATTCTCGATACCGCCGACCTCGACGCGGAACCACGACGAAAACAGCGTGCGCAGTAACGGCATCACGATCGCATCGTTGAAATGCGGATCAAACCCGAACTCGTCCACGCTGTAATCGCCGGTCAGCCGCCGGCGCACGAACTCGGCCACCGCCGCGACGCGCGCGGCCAGGGCACTGGGCCGTTCGGCGGCCTGATCCCTGGTGCCCGCCGTGCGGCGTCGCTGGTCAATGCGATGCACCGTCGCGGCAAGCTGATCGGCCGAGGTCTGATGCAACGAGGGATTTTGGCGAGTAGATCGGGCTCGCTGTGCGCCCGCTGCTCCGCGATTCGCAGGGATCGGAACTACGGTCGCGCCGCGCTCTACCACCGCCATCGTTCCTCCAGCCATTCGCCAAACTTCGCCGGGTTCGCCTACTCCGTTACATAATAGGTAGCCCGACCGCAATGATTGCACTGGAGCAACTATTCTCAGGTGAAATACAGTTCTCATTACCTGACAGACCGCGGCAATCGGATCGCGCAGCCGGTCCGGCGTTTGCAACGCACCGCAGCGGCCCCTGAAAACGGCTTATCCGGGGTTCACTAGACACCGCGACTGCACCTAAAAACAGCTGAGCCGAATGTGAAGAAACACTGAGAACTCCGCGGCCCTCATGCCGCAAGACACACGTGGCCGCACGCTGCCCACCGTTGATGCCTTGGCATAGGTTTGCTCCATCGACGGTGCCGGGCGGTCATCGGCTTTCCGGCTGCGCGAGCATTCGGTATGTCGCGGCCAACCAGGTCGGTCCGTTGCAGAAATCGTGGTTGATTGACGGAATTTCCGCCACGCCGCTTGTATTGAACACGATGTCCGAAAACGTACTCAATGTCTAGCA
>Ga0335081_10020739_pt1 | contig 10629 bp, 10 predicted proteins | sample Lox_Sample_35_FD_206713 | JGI IMG/M metagenome (GOLD analysis project Ga0335081, IMG submission 206713) | Soil microbial communities from Loxahatchee National Wildlife Refuge, Florida, United States - Lox_Sample_3.5 | ecosystem: Environmental > Terrestrial > Soil > Wetlands | place: USA... | reverse complement strand
CAGTTCCAGCTCGATAAAGCGAAAGGCGTTGCTCCGGCACAGCTCTTGTGGTCCGGATTTGAGGGCCGCCGCACCTCGATTGTCACTAGCTCTAACACTGCAGTTGGCGAGTGCACGGCCACGGTGACGACCGGCTGCATTCCCGTCAGCCTGGTCGACAGCTACGTTGCGGCCTTTCCCAACGGCTTTACCACTTCCAGCACTATGTACGGCAACCAGCTTGCCTTGCAACTGCCCACACGCTGGGTCACTCTCGTCGGCAGTGGATACTTTGGCGGTGATCTGCGCTTCTTCTTTGGCGGTCAGGTCAACTCTTTCTATACCGACACGAACGGCCTTACGAATCCGGTGATGTTCACCACGGTCGATGGCGGTCCCTTAGTGGCTGCCGGTGGCGCCACCCTCGCAACCAACGCAGCGGGGCAGGTTGTGGTGGCGCCGCAGAGGCCGATCCGTTCCTTTGGCGGTTTCATCAACGTTGGTCTGCCCCTCTCACGCTGGTTCAACGCCGCCCCGAAGGGGCATAACGCGGGATGGCTGCTCTATTTTCACGCCGGCAAAGACCAGGTCGTGCACAGCGAATTGACCAACCCAGGCGCGAGCGCCAGCGCCAATGTTCTGGCGCCGCTGCCGCTCTTGATGGGCAAGGTATTTGCTGCAACGCTTTACTACAAACTCAATCAGTGGTGCCAGTTCGGCTTCGAGCAGTCTGTTTACGGCACCCGGCTCGAGCCCGGGGCCGATTACACCATCGCCGGACGCCCGACCAACCTGTGGCAGGACCATCGCAGCGAGTTCGGGCCCATCTTCACGTTCTAGGGTTTCAGAAGGTCTTTTCATGAACAAGCACGCTAGGGTTTTACCCGTGGTTTTTTTCCTTATCGTTCTGCCCGCCACCGCGGCCACGAATAATCTCATACGAATTAAAGTCCTCGATTCGGAAACTCGCACGGTTGTGCTCGACGACAGCGGCGTTCCCAAAAATTGCGACGCGCTCAATTACGATGCCTACTGCCATTCGAGCAAGACCTCGCAAGTGACCAATACCCTGCGCGTGCAGGAAGACGACGGCGCTCCCTTCGACGTCGCTTGCAGCGTGGACTCAAAATGGTCGAGATGCGTGGCGCTGCCGAAAGGCGAAAACTTCGACGCGCGAAGAAGCAAACACGGCATTACCATCTACTACGTTGACGACGACGGCAAACCACGCAAGCAGTTCTTTGCCCTGGTCGCGCCCGGCGCGAAAAATAATTCGAAGATAGAGCAACGCCCACACTGAAGCTTCTTGCAGCAAGCCTGCCGACTCCGCTCTAACCACGAAGGGAACGAACGATCACGAAGGCGAATGTTGCAGATTCGGCCTTCGTGTACCTTCGTGGCCTTTGTGGTTGGCGAATTTCGGACACTACAACCTGCCCCGCCCCGCGCCATCAGCCTTCGCGATTCACGCTATAATCAAAAATTGCTCTCATGACGCCGACCCTCATGACAACCAAGCGCCTGATTCGCTCCACTACAGTTCTCTGCGTCCGCCGCGATGGGAAAGTTGTGCTGGCCGGCGATGGACAGGTCACGCTCGGCGAAGCTGTCATCAAGCACACTGCCAAGAAGATTCGCCGCCTCTACAACGACAAGATTCTGGCTGGCTTTGCCGGCTCAACCGCGGATGCGTTTTCGCTCTTTAGCCGCTTTGAATCGAAGCTGGAGCAGTACCACGGCAACCTGAGCCGGGGAGCGGTCGAACTGGCAAAAGATTGGCGTACCGACAAGTTCCTGCGGCATCTTGAGGCGTTGTTGCTGGTTGCCGACAAAGATCAGACTTTTCTGCTCAGCGGTCAGGGGGATGTGATTGAGCCAGATGGCGGCATCGCCGCGATAGGCAGCGGCGGCCCTTACGCGCAAGCGGCGGCGCAAGCGCTAGCCGACCACACGCAGCTCTCCGCCCGCCAGATCGCCGAAGAAGCGATGAAGATCGCGGGCAAGATGTGCATCTATACAAATGATAAGGTTACGATTGAGGAGTTGTAATGCACATGTAGCGGCGGACGCCCTCGTCCGCCCAGCCGAGCAACAGCTTGGCCACCTTAAGTTTTAGAGTCTCCGTTCCAACAGGACGGACGAGGGCGTCCGTCCCTACATGGACTTTTATGGCTATCTACTTACCCTCTACCGCTGAAGAAACAGGCGCGGCGCTGGATGAACTGACGCCGCGCGAGATTGTTGCCGAACTCGACAAGTACGTCGTCGGGCAGAACGACGCCAAGCGCGCCGTGGCCATTGCTCTGCGCAACCGCACGCGGCGGCAAAAGCTGCCGCCCGATATGGCCGAAGAAGTCATTCCCAAGAACATCATCATGATCGGCCCGACCGGCGTGGGAAAGACGGAAATCGCGCGCCGTCTGGCGAAGCTGGCCAATTCGCCCTTTCTAAAGGTCGAGGCCTCGAAATTTACGGAAGTCGGCTACGTCGGGCGTGATGTCGAGTCGATGATTCGCGATCTGGTCGAGATCGCGATCGAAATGGTGCGCGAGGAAAAGCTTGAAGATGTCTCCGATAAAGCGGAACTGAATGCAGAGGAGCGCCTGCTCGATATTCTCTTGCCGCCATCTCTGCCGCCTCGCCAGGAATCTGCGCCTGCCGGTTTTGTTCTCGAAGCCAATACCTCTTCCGGCGATTCGCAATCCCGCACCCGCGAAAAACTTCGCCAGCAATTGCGGGAGGGCAAACTCGACGACCGCATGGTCGAAATTGACGTGCGGGAGCGCAATTTCCCCTCGTTTGAGATCATCTCCAATCAGGGCGTCGAGGAAATGGACGTCAACATTAAAGACATGCTGCCCAACATCTTCGGCCAGCGCACCAAGAAACGGAAGATGAAGGTGAACGAAGCGTTCGAATATTTAATTCAGGAAGAAGAGCAGCGCTTGATCGATATGGACCAGGTCACGCGCATGGCGATTGATCGGGTGGAGGACTCAGGCATTATTTTTCTGGACGAGATCGATAAAATCGCCGGCCGCGAAAGCGGCCACGGGCCGGACGTGTCCCGCGAAGGCGTGCAGCGCGATATTCTGCCGATCGTCGAAGGCACGACCGTCAACACACGCTACGGCATGGTGCGCACCGACCACGTTCTCTTCATCGCCGCGGGGGCCTTCCACGTTTCCAAGCCCAGCGATCTGATTCCAGAATTGCAGGGGCGCTTTCCCATTCGCGTGGAGCTGCAGTCGCTTACCATGGACGATTTCATCCGCATCCTCACCGAGCCGAAATCTTCTCTGGTGAAGCAATATACGGCGCTGCTCGAAACCGAAGGCGTGAAACTGGAATTCACCAAGGATTCTCTCGAAGAAGTCGCCCGCTTCGCCTTCCGCGTAAACGAGGGAACAGAAAACATCGGCGCTCGCCGCCTGCACACCATCATGGAACGCGTGCTCGATGAAATAAGTTTCAGCGCGCCGGAAAAGAAGGGCGAGCACATCACCGTGGACGCCGATTACGTCCGCAAAATGCTAAGCGATATCGTGAAAGACCAGGATCTGTCGCGCTACATTCTGTAGTTTTCGATGGAGGACGGGCGTCCTCGCCCGTCAAGACCCGTCCCGTTCAAGAACGCAAATAAATCTCTTCTGTCAGACTCAAGTTTCGTTTTCTGACGGGCGGGACGCCCGTCCTCCATCGGCTTCTATTCCCCCCGCATCTCTCCACAGCCAGCGATATTCGAGCGGGTTTTCGACAAGCCCCTCGCTTACTGGATTTCCCAAGATGTATTCAATCTTTTGGCCGATACTCTCTTCTTTTCGAAGCGCCCGGTCGAACGATTCCTCCTCCCAGACTTTTCCTTTCCGGCCGATTGCCCGGTTGATCCTGTGCGCGGATCCACCTTTTATGGCTTGCATGATTTCCGGGATGCTAAATGGACCTGCGCCGTCGTATTTGGGTTGCAGAACCAGGTGAACGTGATCCGGCATGACGACGACGGCGTAGAGACGGAATTTTCCGCCATTCCCCGCTAGACACGTGTCGATCACGATCTGCCGCACCGTCTCTGGAAGAACCCACCGTCGATGCGTAGAGAACGTGATGAAAAATGCTTTGAAGTCGGGCTGAAGATGAGGCAACTTCCGCCGGTAATCATAACGGCGCCGCATTTAAAGCTAAATAGCATGAAACGAAGTACGGTAACTAGGGCGATCGTCACAATTTAGTTAGCTTGTCCCGAATCGGGATGGACGGGCGGGGACGCCCGTCCTCCATTAAAGAAAGAAGTTGATTGTTCACAAAATCGAAGATGGAGGACGGCCGTCCTCGCCGGTCGGCCTAATACGTAACTACCAACGGCAAGTCGGGCCTGAAGTCTTTTGATTTCTTCTTTCTGCCATTGTCGAACGTCAATTCGAGCACCTAGGTCTCGCCCTGTTCAACGCTGAGAAAATGCTGTGTTTGCAAGTATTCGAGCGGTACGGTTGGTTGATACGTCTTCGGTGAAAACAGGCGCACCGCCGTGATTCGATCAACACCAATGGCGTGATGAAACCGCGATGCACGTGCCGCCTGTTCTTTGGTGTCTGTCAAAACACTTGGTTCAACAAACAACGCCGGACTCTTGGTGTCTTCACGCGGGACAAGCATCTCCATTGCCGTGCCTTTGGGCATCCAGTCTGCAGTCCAGGTCCAGGTCGGGAAAGGAAAAGCCCCATTCGTTGATCCGGCGCGGCGAAAACCAATTCCAATCGGGCACCACCCGCTGCTCCGCCAGTTCATGCGCTGGCGAAATTTCTCCGCCGCGCGCTGCAGTTCTGGTTGCACGGGAACTGTGGCATCGGGCCAAATCAATTCCAGATAAGAATTTTCGAACTCCACGGTCACGGATGCGGTACCTAATCCGTCAAGGCGGTTCACGTCGGGTGAAATCTGGAAGCCTGCCCGCTCCAACGCTGTGCGCTCCGGCGCATTGGGAGAGACCACGATCCAAACGTGGTCAAACGCGAGTTGGGGGGCACTTTGAGCGGAAGCGGCGGATACTAGTAAGGCTAAAACCAAGGCTGCGGGAAACAGGCATCTGGTCATACTTTGCATGGACGTGCGTCGACCGGTAAAGTAAGCGAATCGGCGTGGGCAAATCCGTACTCGCCGGCTGCCCATGAACTGGATGCGCAAATGGGCCGGCACATCCCCAAGGCACAGGGCATCCACATCCAACCAAATTCAGAACTGCCTTCTGTTACTCTGTTCCCTTCGTCATGGAGCAAGGCGCAAAGAAACTTGCCGGATGTTTGCCGTTAATTATCCTGCTGGTTTCCTGCGGCGCGACGGGCGTGCCAATCCCTCCGTCTCTCGAACTACCCAAGCCCGTCACTGACCTGCGCGCCGCGCGCAAAGGCGACAAAGTCACTTTGGCCTGGACCATCCCAGCCAAAACCACGGAAGGGCTTAGCGTTCGCCACATGGGACCAACGCGCCTCTGCCGGAGTCTCAGAGCCTTGGCCGACTGCAAACCGCCGCTTGCAGAAATCCCGCCCAGTCAGCTTCCTTCGACGCCCGCGGAGCGGACAAATCAGAGCACTCCGGTAACCGCCACTTATACGGATATTCTCCCTCGAGATTTTGAAACACAAAATCCGATTGCAGAGGTCACCTATGGAATCGAAATGCTGAATACAAGTGGCCGGAGCGCCGGACTTTCCAATCTGGTGCGAGTGCCGGCGGGCCCGACCTTGCCGCCGCCTGCAAATTTTAAGGCACAGGTCACGGCGCAGGGAGTATTGCTGTCATGGTCATGTGTAACGGACTCCGGTGTTCCACCCGCTGCCGATCTCCACTATCAGGTACGCGTTTCCCGGAAAGCCAAAGAGGCTAAGAACGAGACAGTCGTAGGTGAGGCGGACGCACTCGATTGCTCGAAACTTACTCTCCTCGACCCGAACATAGAGTGGGAAACAGACTACGCATATCATGCGGCCGTAATCACGATCGTTTCGGGGCCCGGCAAACCGGAATTCGAGATCCTGGGGGACGACACGCCTGACGTCAATGTTTTCACTCACGATGTTTTCCCGCCGGCTGTGCCCACAGGTCTTCAGGCAGTCTTTTCGGGCGTTGGCCAGGCGCCGTTCGTGGACCTCGTCTGGACTCCGGACTCCGAATCTGATCTGGCCGGATATAACATCTATCGGCACCAGGAAGGCGAAACTCCCACGCGAATCAACTCGGAACTGGTAAAGACGCCGGCTTACCGCGACACGAATGTGGTTTCGGGCAAGAAATATTTCTACTCGGTTTCCGCGGTAGACGTGCGCGGCAACGAAAGCGCGCGATCGGAAGAAGCGAGTGAGCAGGTACCATGAGCACTGAGCAGTCAGCATTCAGCCAATGCGAAGTCACTCATCCTGACCGAAAGTGGCTGGATGCCGATTGCTAAGTGCTGAATGCTATCCTCGAGGTCTCATGAAATATTGCCGATTCCAACTGAATGGCCAGGCGCACTATGGGCTGGTTGAATCCGTCGCCGGAATAGAAACGATCACGCGCCTGTTGTTGGCTCCTCCCGAAAGCGCAGGTGGTGAAATGGAAGACCTGCCCAGCAAGCGCGCGGAACATGTCGCGCTGTCAGAGACTAAATTGCTTGCGCCGGTGACCCCTTCCAAAATCATCTGCGTTGGCCGCAACTATCGCGAGCATGTTGCTGAACTCGGCCATGAGGTCCCCACCGAGCCGTTGATTTTTCTTAAGCCGCCTTCGGCTGTGATCGCGCCTGGCGATCAAGTGCGAAGGCCGAAAATCTCTCAGCGTGTGGATTACGAAGGAGAGTTGGGAGTGGTGATTGGCAAACGCTGTCATAAAGTCGGCGTCGAAGAAGATGTCCGGCCGTTTATTCTTGGCTACACGTGTGTCGACGACGTGACCGCCCGTGATCTTCAAAATAAGGACAGCCAATGGACTCGGGCCAAAGGCTTCGACACCTTTTGCCCTGTGGGTCCTGTCGTAACGGATGAAATCGATCTTTGGGCCGGCATTGGCGTCGAGACGAAAGTGAACGGGGAACTCCGCCAGCAGGGCAACACGCGTGATTTCATTTTCCCGCTCGATGTGGTCCTCCGCTTTATCTCGCAAGTCATGACTTTGTTTCCTGGCGACCTGATCGCCACAGGAACTCCGAAAGGCGTGGGGCCGGTGGTCGCCGGCGATGTGATCGAAGTCAGCGTGGAAGGAGTCGGGACGTTACGAAATCCGGTAGTGGATGAGTAGGCCTTGTGGACGCGGGCGACTCGCCCGCGTTCCGAATTTCGGAGCCTTGAATTCCCAGCTTTGCTCGGCTGGGACCCTTCGGCTTCGCTCAGGGCAGGCTCGCGAGGCGTCCGTCCCCACACAGCCAGTGACGACCACATATTGCAATTTTTCTTTGTTCGGAGTAATCCAAACGGCGCGATAATCTGCTTAGAGAAAGACTGAGAGGGTGGCCGTGAGGCGTAGCTTTCACAAGCCGGCTGCCTCGTTCTGGCCGTTATCCTGAGCCTGGGGATGGGATCAGCGAACGCCCAAATTCCATCCGAAATTCCAGAAAAGTTCAACCTCGATATGCAAACCGCGGCCCGGTTGCGGCCCATGCTCGTAGTGCAGAGCGTTCCAGCAACGGGCCGTTATGCCGTCGGGCAGCAGGTTCTTGAGACACTCGCCACCCAGGCGCACCCGCCGCGCGGCCTCAGGCTCAATTGGGAACTGCGGATCGCGAACGACGACCTGTTAAATGCTTATTCCTCGCCCGACGGAACTATTTACGTCGATCGTGGTCTGGCGGAACTCGTGGGCTCAAGCTCCGGCTTGTGGGCGGCAATTCTCTCGCATGAGATCGCACACATCGTGCGTCGTGACTGGGCCCACCGCTATCTTTTCCAGGAATCTCTGCAAAGCGGGGGCGGTGGCACGCTGGTTCTCGGCGACCCTGGCCTGGTTGCCGGCAACTGGATGGATTCGCGCAGAGCTTCCGAAGAGCTGGCTCTTTATTGCCGTCGTCTAGAGCTCGAGGCTGACCGCGAGAGCCTGCTGCTAATGGCCCGGGCAGGCTATCATCCCGACTTTGTCCCCGCTCTGCATCATTTGCTCCACGCCTATCGCGGGGACACGAATGCGGAATCAGCGCTGGCAATGCATCCCTGCTGGGAGACACGCGATCAGGAACTGCGGCCGGCGCAAGTCGCGGCGAGCATCGAGTTTGAGCGGCTTTGGAGGGACCGGGGAGCTTCACCCGGCGGCTATCCTCCGGTGGTGATTTTTGCCGGCCAACCGACGGTCAGGAAAACTGCCGACCGGCAGTGGGAAATTGTCTTGCCACTACATTGCGAGAACCTGGTGGGCGTAGTAGAGGTGCTGTTGAAAACGCGCTATTCCGGCAGTGAATTCCGGCAAGTGACTGGATGCACGTCTTCCCAGACTCTAATCACATTTCTTTTTTCCGAGGAGGCGGCGCCGCAAAAGTCCGGTCCGCTCGGGACTGACATCTACGTGAGGGACGACCAGGGCGCAGTACTTTCGCGAGCCGAGGTGTCAAGATTGCGGCGGCCGTAGTGGCCGGACATTGCGAGCTCAGACCTTGCTGTTTTGAACGCCCGGCTTCTCAGCTCGAACACTATAGTTAGGCGTGAACTGATCGTTGGAAGTCAGGTTTAGTTCTTCGGCCAGCAGACCGAGAACATTGAGCATTGGACAGACAGTCATGCGGTAGATCGCGCGGGCAATCGGGTAGTGAACAAATCTTTCCAGCGCCAGATTGATGGTCCGGAATAAACCGCCTGCGCTGCGTAGTTCCGGAATAATCTCAACCATCGGGAAAGGCGCAAGCAACGTTTGAATGCCCGCCCGCGTGAATCTCCAGCGCTCAGCACTCGCAAACTGGGGCACGAATGCAGGAAAGCTGGCCAGTAAAATTCCGCCGGGCTTGAGCGCAACCCAGATGTTTTTTGCCGCCGCCTCTGGATTTTCAAAGCAGTCGAACACTTGCGTGGCGATGGCAAGATCGAAAGACTCCGGGGCGAACGGCAGCTCTTCTCCGTCAGCCACGACGTCCACGAACTCAGTCTTGATTAGATCGACGCCAACATAATGCGCAATCCGCCCGTCGAGAAGAGGGCGGTAGGGTTGATAGCGTCCTCCGAGGTCGAGCACATTCAAATGCTCGCCCTGAAGTTCGCGGGCCCATTTAGAAAAAATCAGCCGCCGCGCGCGCAGCACCAAATAATTGGGGTCGGTGATCGAGGGATAAAGCCGGGCCTTCGCGATTTTAGAAAGAGAATCTGTTTCCATCTTGGAAAAATCCAGAACCGAACCGACCGCGAAGGACACAAAGTATCACGAAGGCAAATTCGAGCGGATGCGATGTTTGTGGGTTTCGGGCACCTCGGGGTGACTGGAAGATTACGCGATTTCTGAAATCACAGGTGGTTGTGAGATAGTCTGGTATTCAATTGGCAACGCCGGTCATCACCGAATTTGTGACCGGGGAGCCTGCGTGGTCGATGATTCCACTTCGTATTTATAGTTTCGTCCTTCTCTGCATTGCGCTTGTGGCCGTGGTGTACTTTTGGCTGCGCCGGAAGCCCAGAAGTGCGGAAGATATTGAGCGCGAACGACGGGGGTGGCTGGATCGCGTGGGCCGCATCACCGACGGCACCGTCATCGATGTGCAAGAGATGCCCGCGGATGGGAAACGGCACTCTTCAACCCTCCTGATCTACCAATATGACGTGGCCGGTGTTTCCTACGAAGCCTCTCAAGACGTGACCTATCTGCGGCAATGGATCAACCTGCACTCCTGTCGTCTGGGGCTGCCGACCTCAGTCCGCTACGACCCGCAGAATCCCGGCAATTCGCTGGTAGTTTCCGAGAGATGGATGGGGTTGCGGCAGTAAGGCGCTCTAATAGGCGTAAGGCCGGGTCTCCGACCCGGCTACACGGGTCAGAGACCCGTGCCTACGTGGCCAGTGGTTAGCTTCCCGCCGAGAAGCCGCCGATGTTGGCGACGGTGAGCCGCAGATATTTGTAGGGGTTGACCGGAGTGTTGTTGATGCGCACTTCGTAGTGCAGATGGGGGCCGGTGCTGCGTCCGCTGAGGCCGACGTAGCCGATGACATCGCCGCGATGCACCTGCTCGCCGGGCGAAACCGCAAAGCTCGCCAGATGGCCGTAGCGGGTGCTGATGCCATGACCGTGTACGATCATGACCGCGCGCCCATAGCCGCCCAGATAATCAGCGAAGATGACCACACCATCGGCAGGCGCAATAATCGGCTGGCCAACTGCCGCCGAAATATCAATGCCGCTGTGAAACGCGCCCTCTCCATTGAACGGGTCAATGCGTTCGCCAAAGGATCCCGTCACCGGGCCTTCCACCGGCCAGAGATTCGGTGCCGAGTTCGCCCGAACCCAATCGGCCGTTGTTGCATTCCGGGTGAGGCCAAGCGACAGACCGGTCATGGTCGCGCCGGTAAGGGCCGAGGTGCGCAAGGCATAAAGCTGGTCGATTGAATAGTTGACCTCGGTGTCGTGAATTTGCTCACTGGCTCCGGTCACCATGCGGGGATCAGACTTTAGTCCATAAAGCGACGAAACTTCGCTTGCCAGTGAGCCGAGGGA
>Ga0335081_10020738_pt1 | contig 10629 bp, 8 predicted proteins | sample Lox_Sample_35_FD_206713 | JGI IMG/M metagenome (GOLD analysis project Ga0335081, IMG submission 206713) | Soil microbial communities from Loxahatchee National Wildlife Refuge, Florida, United States - Lox_Sample_3.5 | ecosystem: Environmental > Terrestrial > Soil > Wetlands | place: USA: Florida... | reverse complement strand
CCGCGCCCGGTTCTGGACCGTAATTCACCAGGTCACCCAACACCCAAAGTTCGTCGTAATTCTCGCGCAGCGACCGCAGCGCCTCATAGTTTCCGTGCAGGTCGGAGATGACGGCGATCTTCAAGACGCTCCCTTTCCAGTTCGAGAACCACAGGGATTTGGGCCAACAAAAAACTGCATCGCTCGCAGCACAGAATCCTCCTCGCGCCCCGGAGGCTCGCTGCGATATTGGTAGTCACGTTTGCGAATGAACTCTCGCAAGTCGTCCGCCAAATCCTTGAGTTGTGCCTCAAGTTGGGAAAACAACTCATTCCGCCTCCGCGAATCCTTCCATGTCTTTAAGCACAGTTGGCCATGCCGTATGCAAAGCCCATGTTTCGCCAAAGGCTTGTGAAACTCCTCCTCGTCGATAAGTTCTTCGAAAACCTGCGCCAGGAACAGCTCTTTTTCTCGATTGTCATCGCAAAATATGCAGTGGTGTCCCGGAACGAATAGGGGCCTCTCCCGTCGTCCGAGTAGTGAGGATCGCGGGTTTAGCTCGCTTCCATTTGTGTTGGCCAGCCCCAAGCCGGCCAATCGTGCGAGTTCATCACAAAGGATTGCGATTCCGAAGCCGCCAGTTTGCCAGGCGTATTCTTCGATGGCCTTGGCCATCCAGAAGTGGTGGAGACAGAAACCGCCTCCATCTAGAAACTTTTTCCGCACCGCAGGAAACATCATGCCTTCATGCAGGAAGGAGTGGATTGCCTTGCGCTCAGCGGCGTGTACGGCGTGGCAGATCGCGCACCCGCCAAGGGCGAACGCCCTTGTGAGGATGTCGCGCGTGAACCACAAGCCAGGTCCTGCTTCGGGCTGCGTTCCGGTTTCTTTGCTCCGCTTGGCTGGCATAGCTGCCATCTGGGTCCGATTGGAATCGAGCCAAACGACACGAAGCTCCGACTCCAGAGGATTCTCTTTTTCTTTGCGGAATCTTTGCCGGTGCATGCCTCCGCGACAAAGACCGCTTGTCAGGAGTCATCAGCTGCGCCCGGCTATTCGGGTGGGAACAGCGGTTTCGGTGAACTCCTTCACCGTTGATAACAACTTAAGTACAGCAAATACGAGACGCTAAGTCAAACGAATTTGATCCCTGCCATAATCCAAGGGGAAACAACTACTCCCCGCTGCAGAACGTGATGTTGCAATCGGCGTCACTTGCCGTCGCCGATACATGTATGTTTGAATAATGGCGGCAATGGAGTTTGCCGCCCTGATGATTCAGGGTAAACTGCCGCCGCTGCTGGCGGCTGATGACTCCTCTCAAATCCTGGACTGTTGTCTTGGTCCGAAAAGGGACCCCGCGATGGGAGGAGCTTCTCACCAAGTCCGAGGCATTCAAGTATTCACTCCAGACCAAGCCCTGCCCAATCGGGTGGATGCAGGAACGCGTCTTCAACGGGTATCAATTTCAGCCTCTGAAGATCGCCGGGGTCCACGGTCATGATCGAGACCATCGGGTATAACTTATTGCAGGTCCTCTTCGTTTTGGCCTTCGCGCCTTTGTATGCGGGCGTCCTTGCCCGCCTGAAGGAAATGGTACAAAGCAGGCGCGGCCCTTCCGTCCTGCAACCCTACCGGGATATCTGGAAGCTCTTTCACAAGGACCAAATCGTGTCGGATCAGACGACATGGATTTTTCGTGTCACTCCCTATTTGGTCTTTGTCATGCCGATTTTCGTCACCATTCTGATTCCGGTCCTGACCGACTACCCGCTGGTATTCGCGTTCATGGGAGACATGCTGGCCGGAGGTTTCTTCTTGGGGCTCGCTGGATTCTTCACCGCACTTGCCGCGGTGGACACGGGAAATCCTTACGGACCGATGGGAGCCAGCCGGACGCGCATGGTTGGTTTCCTCGCTGAGCCGGTATTCATGATTGTGTTCTTCACGGTCTCATTCGTCTCGCAATCGACGATTCCTTACATCGTGCAGCAAAAATGGGTAGCGAATGCCGCCGCCTTCTTTTCCCCTGCGCACGTGCTGTTGCTGATCGCTTTTCTTATGTTGATTTTGGCCGAGGGAGGACGAATCCCTGTGGACAATCCCTCGGGTCACTTCGAACTCGCGATGATCGATGAATCGAAAGGTTTGGAGTTTTCCGGCCGGGGCGCGGCACTGATGAAATGGGGCGGTGCGATGAAGTTCCTCGTGCTGACGTGCATCTTCCTCAATGTATTGGTTGCTCCGTGGGGCCTGGCTCACGGCCACGCCGTTGCGAATGTTCTTACGGCAATTCCACAGATTCTTTTCAAGATTCTTTTGTTCTCGCTGGTGCTGGTGGTGATTGAAACATCTCTCGCCAAGCTGCGGCTGTTCCGGATCAGCGAATTTCTGGGAGCGGCCTTCATCATTTCGGTCGCAGCCATGGTGACGAGTATTTTTCCGGGAGGCTAACCGATGTCGACGTCCATAGCGGACGCCCTAAACACGCTGAGCGCCGGGTTGATCCTGATTTCTGCGTTCGCCATGGTGGCAACCCGGCAGGTCCAAGGAGTTCTGCGCTTCTTTGTGGCGCAATCTGTGCTCCTTGCCGCTTCCTCGTTCCTGCTCGCGTATAGCCGGGCGTCGGTTCATCTGTGGGCACTCGGAGCAATCACCATCATCGCCAAAGTGCTGGCGATCCCCTGGGTGCTGCGGCGTCTTCTGCCAGCCGAATTCTATGAGAGGCGGGAAATCGCCCAGGCAGTCAATATCCCAACCTCACTGTTGCTGGCACTGATGCTCACAGTAGTTGCTGAGTTTCTCATGGGGCCGATTGTAGCCGCCACCCACGATCCCGTAATCCGCGTGAACCTGCCGATCGGCCTGGCGGGCATTCTGATTGGCGCCTATTCGCTGGTGGCGCGCCGGGAAGCGATTCCGCAACTCATCGGAATTCTGGCGATGGAAAATGGGGCTTTCTTCGCGGGCGTCGCCATCTCTCCGGAACTTCCTTTGATCGCCGAGCTTGCGGTTGCCGTGGACGTCGTTCTCATCGCGGTCGTGGTTGGATTGCTTACCCGCAACATTCGAGAAACGGTCGGAACTACCGAGGCCGCGGCTTTGGACAAACTCAAAGAGGAAGCGAGCGCATGACGCTGATCGTAATCCTCGCGCTTCCTCTTCTGGCCGCGCTCCTGAGCTCGATCCGGCCTCTCCGGCTCTATGCTTCGGCCATCACGATTGTGTCTACGTCGGCCTGCTTCGCGCTTGCATTGTATGTTTCGGCTCAAGTGATCGAACGCGGGCGGGTTGTCGCCCTTCCGGGCTGGTTTGAAGCCGATGGCTTGAGTGCTCTCATGCTGGTACTGGTGAGCTTCGTCGTTGCGCTGGCATCCGTCTTCGCTCGTGGGTACATGCAGCATGGGCACGACGAGAGGCGCTTATGGTGGTTTTATGGAAACTATAACTTGCTGGTCTTCGCGTTGCTGGCCGTTCCATCGCTGGCAGAACCGAATCTAGTCTGGGTCGCGGTGGAACTCATTACGCTGTTCAGCGTCCTGTTGGTTGGCTTCGATAACACCTCCAATGCCTTGGAAGCGGCGTGGAAGTTCGCGGTGCTCACCATTATGGGCGCGCCCATCGCATTACTGGGATTTTTTCTACTGTTCTGGACGTACCGTTCCACCACCGGCGGAGCGTGGGAGACTTGGGAAGGCCTGCGCGCGGTGGCGGCCTCCATGGACCCCAATCTTCTGAAACTTTCTTTTTTGCTCGTATTCGTGGGGTTTGGGGCCAAGACGGGCCTTGCGCCGATGCACACCTGGTTGCCGGATGCCCACAGCCAGGCTCCCACGCCGGTGTGCGCCGTTCTTTCCGGGGTGAAGACCACCGTGCCCCTCTATGTAATCCTGCGCTTCCTGTCGATTGTTCTGGCGTCTCCGGCGGCTCGCGTGGGCAACTGGATGATCGCACTGGGTCTAGTTTCGGTGGGAATCGCCGCTTTTCTTTTGATCCAGGTCCGCGACTACAAGCGAATGTTTGCCTTCTCGACCGTCGAACACATGGGCATCATCCTGACTGCCGCGGGCATGGCGACCCAGGCGGCGGATTTCGGGGCGGTCTCTCAAATTCTCAATCATGCCATCACCAAGTCGCTTTGCTTCTATGTCGCCGGAGCCATGCTGCTGATCCTGAGCACGCGCGAGATCGCGTCCGTGCGCGGACTCTTCCGGGTTTCGCCTTTCGCTGGTGGGGCGCTCGTGCTCTGCTCCCTGGCCATCGCCGGCGCTCCCCCATTTCCCATTTTCTTGAGCGAGCTTTCCATTCTCTCCGCGGGAGTTCACGCCGGGCACAAGCTTGTGGTTGCGGTACTCGGTGTTTTGATCGTCATCGCCTTCGTGGCCATTCTGTCGCACGTCAACCGTATGGTAATGGGTGAACCCGGAGCACAAGTTTCGGCTGGAGTACTGCCCACAACCTGCCGCTTCACGGTGTGGGCTGCTGCTGTGCCAGTGGTGTTGCTGGGTGTGTATGTTCCTGCGCCGGTTCACAATCTGCTGCAACTCGCGGCGCACCAATTAGGGGGCCGCTGATAGGTGGACGCAGATGACACTTGCTGACTCCTCGACCGCGAACGCACTGAACCTCAACCGGCAAAGCTATGACTCCAAGAGTCTGGCCGCTGCAATCGAGCAACGTTTTGCCTCGGCGGTCTCGCCTTCGGCGAATGAAGACAGCCGGTTTGATCTTGCATTCATCGTGACTCAGCCCGAAGCTTTGCCTTCGCTGGCGCAATTTCTGTTTTGGGACGTTGGCTGTTCTTTTGGAGGGCTGATTGTCGAGGAGCGCGAGGAATGGACTCTGCGTTACGTTTTCCTGATTCCCGGGAACGGCTGGATTCATTTCATTCTGCGTCTACCATTGGCCACTCGAACCGTACCGAGCATCAGCGCACAGATTCACGCCGCCGACTGGTATGAGCGTGAGGCCGAGGACATGTTCGGCCTGGAGTTTGAAGAGCATCCCCGCCTGGGGGACTTCATCTTGCATGATCAGGTCTGGCAAGAAGGGTTGGCGCCCATGCGCAGGGCATTCGACGCCGGACAGACTCATCTCAAAAAACGGCCCAAAGAAGACTGGCATCCGGTGCTGGTAGTTCAGGATCCCGGTGCGTTCGCCATGCCGGTCGGACCAGTCTACGAAGGCGGTATTGGAGAGTCCGTTCATTTCCTGCTCGAGACGGTTGGCGAAGACGTGATCCGGGCTGTACCACGGCTGTTTTACAACTACCGGGCTGTCGAGAAGATCGCGGAGGGAAAATCTGTTCTCGATGCCTTGTTGCTGGCCGAACGGTTCTCAGCCAAATCCGCGTTCGCGCATTCGCTTGCCTACTGCCAAGCGGTAGAGAAGATATTCCAGCAGCAGGTTCCGCCCCGCGCCCATGGCTTGCGTGTGGCATTGGCTGAGCTAGAACGCCTCCGCCACCACGCGGGAGCGATCGCTGCCATTTGCCAGTCCACAGCCCTCAATGTCTCCGAAGCTCATGCGGCCATCGTCGAGGAACAACTCTTGCGGGCTTCGTGCGCATTTACCGGGCATCGGTATCTGTTCGGCTTGAACACCCCTGGAGGGCTGCGACGCGATTTCGATGCGGAGCAGTGCCGCACACTGTTAGCGGCTGTTGACACCGCTTCCAGCCAACTCCGGAAGCTGGAGGAGCGCCTCCGATACAGCAGCAGTTTCCTCGACCGGCTCGAAGATGTCGGCATAATCAGCCCGGAGAGCGCTCGCGATCTGGATCTGGTTGGCCCGCTGCGGCGCGCATCCGGTCTCGCTTACGACTTGCGCCGCGCTTGCCCCTACTCCGGTTACGAACGCTACCGTTTCGAGGTGCCTTGCGAGAAAGAAGGCGATGGATTTGCCCGCTTGCGCGTGCTCTTCTCTGAGGCTCAACAATCCGCCGGCCTGATTCGCCAGGCAGTCGAGTTATTGGAACCCGGCGCGACTTGCGCGCCGATCACGCAGGCTGGTGAAGGCGTGGCATCGGGATGGGTCGAGGCACCCATCGGCGCGGCGGTGCATTGGATACGACTGGACCGTGAACACAAGGTGGAGCGTTACCGAATCTTATCTCCCTCTTTCCGAAATTGGCTGGGGCTTCATGTGGCGGTAGAGGATTTTGCATTTCAGGATTTCCCTATCATTTTGGCAACTTTTGGTTTGTCTGCATCAGAGTGCGATCGTTAGGAGCAGTAATCGATGAGCTCGTGGTTCTGGTACGGAGTACGAAGAGGCATTCAATCGACGCGGTATCCTGGAGCGCCCGAAACAGCGGCGGGCGTTACGCCGGGACGGCCCCTACCAACAGCCTTTGCTTCCCCAGAGCAAGCATCCCAAGCTGCGTCAAATTGTCCCGTGCGTGCAATCACGGCAAGCGAGAACGTTGCGTCCGTAGATCTCAGGACTTGTGTGTGGTGCCAACGCTGCCACTTCGGCGATTCGAATCTGCTCAACTGGGACGCGAGTTATGAATGGGCGCAGACACCTGTCGTAAGAAAGGACTATGACCGGTTGGAGACGGCCTTTCGTCAGTCGCTCCACGTCATGGTAGTGGACGCGGGAGATTGCGGAGCCTGCCTGCATGAGGTCAAGCAATTGAACAATCCGCTGTACAACATGCACCGTCTGGGGATCTTCCTGACCGCCACTCCGCGGACCGCTGATGTCCTGCTCGTGGTCGGGCCGGTGAGTGAGAACATGCGCGGGCCACTGCTGAAAACCTATGAAGCCATGCCCGATCCGAAGCGTGTTCTGGCGGTCGGAACTTGCGCTATCACAGGAGGCGTTTTCGGGAAGAGCTTCATGTCTGCTGGTGGCGTGGGCATGGTGCTTCCCGTAGATCTGGAAGTACCCGGCGATCCACCTCCGCCGCTCGCAATCTTGCACGGGCTGCTCGTCATCGCGGGCCGAAAGACGCCAGTGCCTCTTTCCGCGAAGCCAGGAGAGGAGGTCTGATATGGCTGCGTATGCTGGCGCCGCTCTTCTGCTCTTTTTTGCTCTGTGCGCGACCGGGCTGATCCTGTCGTCGCTATTTCGCGGCAAGTATGCCTCGCTGGTCATCGCCTGGTTCGGGACGCTCTGTTCCATCGCCCTGATGGCCGCGGCAGCTTTGCGTCTCGCGGGCGGAGCTGATTTCCATTTGAATCTCTGGACGCTCAACGGTTTCGGAACTCTATCGCTTCATCTGGACGCACTGTCATCGATTTTTCTTTTTGTAGCTGGCTTGGTCTATCTCTCCTGTTGTTTCTTTGCTCCGGATTACCTCCGCCGAGATGAACACCCTGCTGGGCGCTACGGCTTACTCCACTTTGCTCTGATGGCTTCCGTGGTTTTGATCCTGGCTGCGGGCGACGTTCTGACCTTCCTGATCAGTTGGGAGTGCATGTCGATCTTGTGCTACCTGCTGGTCAACTACGAGCAAGACACTGAGAGCGATTCGACCGCCGGATACATCATGCTCGCCATGAGCGAAGCGGGATTTCTGGCGGTGGTGATCGCGTTTCTTATCGCTGGAAACGCTGCTGGGGGATATTCATTTGTAGGCCTGCGCATGGGGGCGGCACATTTGTCGGGCGCAGCGACGTGGGGCGTGTTTCTTCTGGGATTTCTCGGCTTTGGCGTGAAGGCGGGCCTGGTACCGCTGAATTTCTGGTTGCCAAGGTCGTATACGGCTGCGCCGCCTGTTTTCATTCCCGTGTTCGCTGGCGTGACCTTGAATCTGGGTTTCTATGGAATCCTGCGTCTGAACGCCGACCTGGTTCCCGGCCATGGCATTGGACCCGGCCTAGTCGCTCTCGTTATCGGGGCCGTCACCGCCTTGGTGGGCATTCTCTACGCCACTACCGAGAATGACCTGAAGACCATGCTGGCGCACAGTTCCATCGAGAACGCCGGCATCATCGCGGCTGGGATCGGAGCGTTTCTGGTATTCCGCAATTCCGGGAACGGGGTCCCGGCTGCTCTTGCCCTCACGGCCGCGCTTTATCACATGCTCAATCATTCCACATATAAGGCGCTGCTCTACCAGGGCGCCGGCCACATTGAAGCCGCCACTGGCACGAGAGACATGGACCGGCTGGGAGGCCTGATCCGCTCCTTGCCGGCGTTGTCGATCGTATTCCTGGCTGGGTGTCTCGCCATCTCGGCGGTTCCCCCCTTCAATGGTTTTGTCAGTGAATGGTTAACCTTGCAGACCTTCCTGCGTAGCGCCCTGCTTCCATCGGCCGCGGTCAAGATCGTCTTCGCCCTTTCCGGTGCCATCCTGGCGCTGACGGCCGCATTGGCCGTCACTTGTTTTGTGAAAACCTACGCCATGAGCTTTCTCGGAATGCCCCGAAGCGATTGGAGATCAAATGGAGCCGAATTCACGCGCAGGCCACGTTTCTCGCTGATGCTTCTCGCGGTGGCTTGTGTTCTTCTCGGAGTGCTGCCAACTTATGTCATTCCGGCCTTGGACCGCGCCGTGGAACCACTGGCGGGAGCGAGCGCAACCACATCGCTTGTTCCACCGTTCTTTACAGCTACGCAAGCGAACCAGCAGCTTCCACCAGCCTTCCTCGCTGACTTTCATAATCTTGGCGCCCAAACCGGAGCCCGATGGGTGCCGGGTCGAGGTCTCGTGGTTCTGCTGCGAGGCTCCGAGCAAAATCCGGTGGTCTTTGCCATGTCTCCTTCTTACAGCGTTGTGGCACTGGCGATTCTGCTGCTGCTCTCATGGTTCATCACGACGCGCCTCACGCGCCGACGCTCACTCGTCAGGAACGAAGTCTGGGCCGGCGGCATTCCGACTCTGCTGCCCGAAATGACCTATACGGCAACGGGATTTTCCAACCCAGTGCGGGTCGTCTTCCAGGCGATTTTCCGCCCCAATATCGTCGAGGACACTCGCGAAACGGTAGCCGTGCATTTCCGGACGGCAATCCGGCGGCGCCGGGATGAGACGCACCTGGTGGACCGCCTCTTCTTTCATCCCGTTGGAATGGTCGTGAACTCTGTCGCGAGACTGCTGGCAGGAATGCACCATGGACGTCTCAATGCTTACGTTGCGTATGTCTTAGGTTTTTTGATCCTAATTCTCGTTCTCTATCGTGTTGGTTGAGAAGTAGCCGCAAAGGTTAGCAAAAAAACGATGACGCATTCCTGGCATGACGTTACAGCGGGAGAGCACCTGCCTAAGGAGTTCAACTCGGTGGTCGAAATTCCGCTTGGTTCCAGCGTCAAGTACGAGTTGGACAAGAAGACTGGTTTGATACGAATGGACCGTCTTCTCTACTCCGCCGTCTACTACCCAGCCAATTACGGATTCATCCCCCAAACATTGGCTGAAGATGACGACCCGTTGGATGTTCTCGTCTTAGCACAAGAATCGGTTGCACCGCTGACCATCATTCCCGCGCGGGCGATCGGATTGATGACGATGATGGACACGGGAAAAGAAAGATCACAAGATCATCGCCGTGGCTACGAGCGATCCGGAATTCAATGCTTATCACGAAGCCAATCAACTCCCACCGCACCGTCTGCGTGTGCTTCGACGATTCTTCCAGGACTATAAGCAGCTTGAAAAGAAAATCGTCGAAGTGGAAGAAATCGCTCCAGTGGAAATGGCATACCCGGTAATCGAAGACGCATTACACCGATACAGCGAACGGCGATGGGACGGTTTTCAAGGCATAGGCACGTAAATAGAGGCCCGTTTCCCGCCACTGCATAGCATGAGCCTTCTCGAACCTTAACGTTGAGAACCTTGTCCCAGGCGTGTTTACGCCCGTTCTCGCCAAACACTCAAAGTCATTTTCGTTGATCGAACTGCGTTTCGGTCGGCGGGGATCGGATGCAACGGAACTTTGACCCCATGCGGAAACAGGTGGAGGCGTGGCAGAGAAGTGAACTTACTGATGTGACGGCAAAGGTCGTAATCTACGAGGCCTTCGTGGAGGCCAAGTTGGAAGCCCCGAAACACTTGGCCCGCACCGTGCACGACCTCTATTTTGAGCCCAAAAATACGAGGAATTCCGTTCGCGAACGGTTTGGAGTCTCTCGAACGCATTCACCTCGGCCCTCAAAGAACTGGATCCCATTCCTCAGTTCAGGGCGACGGCGAAGCTGGGTGAATTTCTGGAGACTAGGTTCTCTCAGTCGTTCTGACCGCTGGCGGCACCGGCCGGGCCGCCATTCTTCCCGGAATAAGAAGTTGGAGCCGTGCTCAATTTGAGCGTAGGCTCTGGACCGAAAACGGATGTCTTCAGCAACAATCACAGGGTTTGCCGTGAGTGGCTTCACGACCTTCCCACGCGACGAATGGCACAATCGCAAGGGCCGCGATCGGGTCGGCCCACCTAACCCGCCAGAGCGAGGCGACAACGAGGCCAGCAAGGGCAATCAGCGATAGATAAGCGCATAGGGCTGATTCGGCGGCATCTGCCCTCAGTGCCGCGCTTTTCGTCGCCCGGGACAGCCGCCGCTTCTCTTTGGCAAGCAACGGCATGATCACAGCGGCTGCCGCAAGAATTACGATTCCCAGGACAGTAGGTCTCGACTCGCTGTAACCGAGGAGGGTGAAAAGCGCGGCCGCAATTACGTAGGCTGCAAGCAAGAACAGCAGTCCGC
>Ga0335081_10020737_pt1 | contig 10629 bp, 9 predicted proteins | sample Lox_Sample_35_FD_206713 | JGI IMG/M metagenome (GOLD analysis project Ga0335081, IMG submission 206713) | Soil microbial communities from Loxahatchee National Wildlife Refuge, Florida, United States - Lox_Sample_3.5 | ecosystem: Environmental > Terrestrial > Soil > Wetlands | place: USA: Florida... | reverse complement strand
GCTCCCACCGTATGACGGGCGAGCCGGAAGCGATTCGATTCGACCTTTCGACCTCTAGACTTCGGCACAGTACCCTTCCGGTCGGGGCCACCGCCAAACGCCCTAGACCATAGGTACTGGCGGGGCGTGGTTCAATTTGGTACGGACAAGCTATTCCCACCGAAGGCTCAAAATCCCAAGCTAGTTCTACCGAAAGACGCGGCCCTCAGGGCCACTAGCTGGTGGAACAGAGAGCGCCAACCTTGCAAAGAAGGATGGCGTGGAGATTCCGCCAACTGGGAACTTGCGGTGACCCCGGGAAATTTAAAGAAAAAAGAGGTCGCCTTCGAAATGTCTACCCTTCATTTTCGCCGCGTGGAACGGCGCCGGACAGCTCGAGTATCGGTATTCGCTGATTTGACGGTGCAGGGGTTTACCGATCAAAACGAAAAATTCAGGGTGCAGACGCGGTCGCTTTCGGTGAACGGCCATGGGGGCTTGACGGTGCTGGACGTGCCGGTATCCGTGGGACAAACGCTGTTTCTGGTGAACGAAAACAGCCGGCAAAAAGCGGAATGCAAGGTCGTCTCGCTGCGGCCGGGCGACGACGGCAAAACCATCGTGGCCTTTGAATTTACCTCGCCGCATGGCAACTTCTGGAAGGTGACTTTCCCGCCGGTGGGAGCGAAACCGCTCCGGCGGTCCGTGCCAAACGAGGCTACCGCGTAGGGTAGCGTAGGTTCCGACAAAAATTACATTTCCTGCCTTGCGTCCCACGAAGAGCGCGCAATAGGGCGCAGCATGCTGCGCCCCACAACAAACCTACGTGGGTCAGACTATTGAGTGTAAATTTCTGCGGCAGCGGCTAATTGATCTCGCCCACTTGCATGTTGGCGTCGATGGCGAGATTGGGATAGCGGATGGGGGACCCCGCAGGCGCGGGAAGATGTCTGGCGGTGGCCGTGAAATCATTGCCGGAACAATCGACGGAGTAGTTGTAGCCGTCGCGTTCGGTGCGCGGGATGGAAAGAGTATTCGAGGAAATCAGCTCGCTCAAGGAGGCGCAGCGACCGTTGGTGGCGATGTAGCTGCGCTCGGCCTGGGCGATTTGCAGCAAATCGCTGCGCACACCCGTCAGACTAATCGCCTGCGTGGGTGCCGTGCCTTGATCCGTGGAAGGCATGCTCTTGAAATAAAAATGATAGATGCCGAATGCAGCGGCGGCGGCAACCAGGACTGCAATCAGAGGGCGCATATTGAAATTCTCGCGCCTTGTGATTTGGCGCGCAAGAAAAACGAAGCAAGACGTGCATTAGGAAACAATGGCCGCGTTTTTTTTTGTTCCAACCGGACACTGCTCTGCTAGACTCGTGTGGCCACCGAAATCCCTCCCGGTGCAATCCCTCCCCTTCGGATCGAAAATGCTAACTTCCATTCCTCTGCTGGACCCGCGAGCGCTTGAAAAACTGAGAGAAGAGGAGCTGGAGGAAGCGCGGGCGATTCAGGGAGGAATGCTGCCCACGGAGGCGCTGCACGTGGGGGCGGTGAGCGTCTCGCATGAATTTCAACCAATAGCGGCTGTGGGAGGAGATTTTCTGGATTATTTTGAATTGCCGGACGGGACCATCGGCTTGTATCTGGGCGATGTTTCAGGAAAAGGACTGCCTGCCGCGCTGTATGCAGCGCTGGCAGTCGGCACTCTGCGGGGCGTGCACAAGACCGGAACACCCCCAAGCGAAGTGCTGGCGCTGTTGAACCGGCGCTTGCTGTTGCGCGGAATTCCGAGGAGGCACGCGGCGATTCAATATGCTGTTTTCGATCCGCAGAAGCGCGTAATGCAAATTGCGAGCGCAGGCATGGTCGGCCCTATTCATGTGACCGCGGACGGTTGCCGCGTTTTGCAGCTCTCCGGGATGCCACCGGGATTGTTTTCGTCAGCCAGCTATGAAGATCAGTCGTTGGAGCTGAAGCCGGGAGACTGGGTTTTGTTCTGCACGGATGGATTGACGGACGCCACCGACGGGTTCGGGGAGCAGTTTGGAATGGAGCGTTTGCAGACGATTTGCGCGACGGAGCCGCCGGCTCGCCCGGAAGAGATGCTCGGAAGGCTATTTGCAGCGGTGGACAGTTTCTCGGCGGGTTGCGAACAACAAGATGACATGGCCGCGGCGCTTTTTCATTTGAGGAAATGAGAAGCGGAAGCTGTGTGCCCACACAGTCATGTAGAGAGTGGGCAAAAGCCGCGGGTTTGTAATTGACAGTGGGATAGCCCTCCAGTAACAACAGTAGATACACGAAACTTTCCTGAGGAGAGTCCATGATGAAGAAGAAGTCCTCGTTTGTCCTGGCGCTGGCGATGTTCATGACATTTTTATTGGTCAATCCGCCTGAGAATTGGGCTGAGCCGCAAGGTGCCGGGCAGCGTGCCGGCGAAGTGTCGCGCGTTATTCCTGCAGTGAATATTGCCCGCAGCGGGAAGACGATTAACGCTTCCGCGAAAACGGCGGTGGATTGGCAGGACGTGGTGAACACGCAGGCGAACGCGCGGGCGCGCATCGCTCTGGATGACGGTTCGGTGCTGAACGTGGGCTCGGATGCGTCGATGAAGATCTTGAAGCATGACGCAGGGGCGCAGCAGACCGAACTGGAATTGACTTACGGAAAGCTGCGGACGCAAGCGCAGAAGATCGCCAAGCCGGACGGCAAGTTCGAAGTGCACACGCCCGCGGGAGTGGCTGGCGTGGTGGGCACGGACTTTTTTGTGGAATACAGCAACGGCACGATGAACGTGATTACGTTCGAAGGGCTCGTGAAGGTCTGTAACCTGGCAGGGGTTTGCGTGCTCGTAAAAGCGGGACAGATGACCAGCGTGCGCAGCGGAGACAACTCCGCGCCATTGCCACCGCAGCAGGCGACGCTGGATTTACTGGTGGGTGCAGGAAATGACACCAATGCCGGCGCGCCGTCGGGTGCACCCACGGTGGGGCCACACTTGGGCGTTTGGGGAACGGTGGGAATCGTTTCCGTCGCGGTAGGAGTTGGACTGGGCGTCGGGCTGACGCGGCCCGGCAGGCCGGTCATTCGAGGCGGCTGCAGCCCGAACAACCCCAAGGCCTGCTGAAATCCCGGAAGAGCAATTAGGTTAAGGAAGCCCCGGCGAATCAAATCGGGCCGGGGCCTTTCCTTTTCGGGAGCATGTCGGGCTTGGCGCATGCAACGGTTGAGAGCGAACAACCGTCGTACCTAATGTTGACTGAAGGGCGATGACGGTTGTGCTGCGCCTTTTGTGCGCACTCGCGCGATAGCGTAAACTGAATGGTTCGCAGCCCCGTCTAAACGCAAGTGAGTGAGGCATTCTTTGACCAATTCAAATGGTAAGCGACTGATTTCCCACCTTCTCAAATCGACTTTCGTGGTGTGCTTGGCGACGTTCTTCGTGGCGCACGCAAAGGCGATGCCGCCCGATGCGCAAGCGAAGCGCTCGCCGCTGCTCGACGCGCTGAAAACGGAATTGGACCGTTCGATGAAGGCGCTGAGCAAGCAGGACCCTTCGGCGTACTACATCGGGTACACCGTGACCGACACGCAGCGGGTGGACGTTTCGGGCTCAAACGGGGCGCTGCTGAACAGCGGCGAAGCGCGCAACCGCTGGCTGGAGGTTTCCGTTCGCACGGGCAGCTACGACCTCGACGACACTCACAAAGTGGGCGAGCGGCAAATGCAGACCGGCGGGCCAGGAGAGTCCGTGCCGCTGGACGATGATCCGGAAATTCTGCGCCGGGCGGTATGGCTGGAGACGGACAAGCAGTACCGCGCCGCGGAAGAGGCGCTCATCAAGATCAAGACCGGCAAGGAAGTGAAAGTGGAAACGGCCGAAGGGCGAGCGCCGGATTTTTCGCGGGAAGAGCCGCACACGTACATCGGACCGCAGGTCTCCATTGCAGTGGACCGCAAGCCGTGGGAAGCAAGAGTACGCGCGTACACGAAAGCGTTCCGCGAGTCGGCGGCAATTATCAACTCGATTGTGACGTTCAGCGCGCAGGCGCAAAACGTTTTGCAAACAACCACGGAAGGCACGCAACTGCAATTTGGGCAGATTCGCTACCGGCTGGAGCTTTTCATCCAGGGCAAAGCGCCCGACGGGATGGACATCGACCGCTACTACAATTTCGACTGGGTGGACCCGAAAGACACGCCGGATGACAAAGCGGTCTATGCGGCGGAAGCCACCATGCGCAAAGAGTTGGAAGGGCTGGTGGCCGCGCCGATTAATGATCCGACCGTGGGCCCGGCGCTGCTGACCGGGCGCGCGGCGGCGGTGTTTTTCCATGAGGTATTCGGGCACCGCGCCGAAGGACACCGGCAAAAAGATGTGACCGAGGGGCAAACCTTCTCGAAGAAGGTCGGCGAGCAGATTTTGCCAGGATTTTTGAGCATCGTGGACGACACGACGATGAAGAAGCTGGGCAACGAGGATTTGCTGGGCTACTACCAATTCGATGATGAAGGCGTGCCGGCGCAGCGCGTGACGCTCGTGGATCATGGAGTGCTGAAGAATTTCGAGATGTCGCGGTCGCCGCTGGTGGGCTTTCCGCACTCGAACGGGCACGGGAGGAGGCAACTCGGGGCGACACCGGTTTCGCGGCAAGGCAATTTGATTGTGCAGAGCAGCAAGGCGGTGACGAACGCGCAGCTCCGCGCAAAGTTGATCGAGTTGATCAAGCAGCAGGGCAAACCGTACGGCTTGCTGATCGACGATATTGCGGGCGGCTTCACCTTTACGGGGCGAGGTCAGCCGCAAGCGTTTCAGGTGTTGCCGCTGGTGGTGTACAAGGTTTTTCCCGATGGTCGGCCGGATGAACTCGTGCGTGGCGTGGACATTGTCGGCACGCCGCTGGCAGCGTTGACAAAAATCGTAGCCACCGGCGACACGCCGGAAGTGTTTAACGGCTATTGCGGGGCGGAATCCGGTTCCGTGCCGGTTTCCGCCGCCTCACCGGCGATTCTCACCTCCGAATTGGAAGTACAGAAAAAAGAAAGCTCGACGGACCGGCCACCCATCCTTCCGCCGCCCGCGCACGACGCGGTCCAGACGGGAGGCCAGCCGTGAGGCGCGCACATAGATTTGCCGGATTGGTTTTGCTTTTCGCGGGCGTGAGTTGTGCGCTGCCGGGACGAGCGCTGGCGCAACAGGACAACGACCACACGCTGCAAGCGATGCGCGACGAAATGGCGCGTTCGAAAGCGCGGCTGGCATTGAAAATTCCCAACGTCGACCAGCCCGTCCGCCCTTTTTACATAGAGTACCGCCTGCTCGACCTTGATGTGCGGGAAATTATTGGGGAATTTGGGACGCTGCTCTCGAGCACGCACTCGCGGAACCGCTTTATGAACGTGGAAGCGCGTGTGGGCGACTACAAACTCGACAGCTCGAATTTCGTCAGCGATGACGGCTTTCGCGGGTTCATCGGGCCGACCGGCTCGGTGGGCATCGACCGCGATTACGATTCACTGCGGCAGGATCTTTGGATTGCCACCGATCAGGCGTTCAAGGAAGCTGTCGAAACGTATTCGCGCAAGCAAGCGTACCTAAGCAGCCTGGCGCGCCAGTCCGATATCGATGATTTCGCGAAGGCTGAACCCGTGCAATTGATCGAACCGCTGGAAACTCCCGATTGGAGCAACCGCAATTGGGAGCAGGAAGCGCGCGAGAGTTCGGCCACCCTGCGTGGCTTTTCCGACATTCACGAAGCGCGTGTTACCTACTACCTTGTTTACGCGACGGAATACCTTCTGACGAGCGAAGGCACGGAAATCCGGGAGAACCGGAGGTTCGCCGCTGTCGAAGCCGGGATGAGTGCGCTGGCGGACGACGGCGTGCCGGTGAATCACTACTACGCGAGGTACGCCGCGCGGCCCGCGGATTTGCCCAATGTGGACGCGGTTCGGAAGGGATTAAACGTCGCTGCCACGGAACTGATGGCGCTGCGGACGGCGCCGCCGGCGCAAGACTACACCGGCCCCGTATTGTTTGAAGCGCGCGCGGCAACTTCTCTGCTCGCGCAAATCCTCGGCCCGGCGGTTAGTGGGGCACGGCCGCCGATTTCGTTCAGTCCCGTGATGGAGCAGATGTTAAGCGGGCTGGGCGGAAAGAGCGATTGGGTGGGCAGGTTAAACGCACGCGTGCTTCCAACGAGCGTGGGCCTAGTGGATGACCCGAGCGCAAAGGAATTCAAGGGCACGCCGCTTATTGGCGGGTATAGCGTGGATGATGAGGGGGTTCGCGCGCAAAAAGTCACGCTGGTGGAGAATGGCACGCTGAAGGGCGAGTTAATGTCGCGCCGTCCCGGGCCGGATTTTGACCAATCGAACGGACACGGGCGTGCGGCGTTTCTGAACGATGCCAAGCCAACGATGACGAATTTGTTCTTCACTTCGTCCGAGACGCTCTCAGCAGCAGACCTGAAGAAAAAATTCCTGGATGCTTGCCGCGCGGAAAAACTCAACTATTGCCTGGTCGTGCGGGAGATGGACAACCCCGCGCTAAGCCTGCTGCACCAGGAAGATTTCTCGGAGTTGCTGGCGAGCTTCGCCGGCGGTGCCGGCACCGGCGACCGCCTGCCGCTCGTGGTGTATCGCGTCTATCCCGAAAGCGGACGGGAAGAGTTGGTTCGCGGTTCACGAATCGTCGGATTGAACACCCGCGCGCTGCGAAATCTCGCGGGCATCGGCGACGACAATTTTGCCTTCAATTACATGCAGAGCCAGGTGAACGGGTTCGCTGGCACGGCGCTGGGCGCGTTCGGGTCGGCGCAGAGCGGGTTGCCGGCCTCCATTGTTGCGCCTTCGCTGCTTTTCGATGAAGTGGAAGTGCGCGGCGCGCGCGGGGAAGCTAAGCGGTTGCCGCTGCTTCCGCCGCCGCCGATGACGCCCGCAAAATAGCTATTCCGCCGGGCTGGAACCGTATGCCCATGAACGAAATCACTCGCAGAGGACTTATCTTCGGCGGAGCAACCATTGCTGCGGCGGGGCTGCTCGTTGGCGTCGAGCGCCTCTGCCTGGCTGCGTTCGCAGACAACGAAGAGCCCGAGTACCATCCCGGCCCCGTTAAAATCGCCAAGTTTGCGGATGACGGGAAGGCTCTCGGCTTCTCGACGGTCGCAAAAGTACACAAGAGCAAAGCCGAGTGGGAGAAACAACTGACGGAGCTTCAGTACGACGTAACGCGGCGCGCCGCCACCGAGTACCCTTTTTCAGGCGCGCTTTACGATCAGCATAATCCCGGGCTGTATCGCTGCGTGGATTGCGGCAACGCGCTTTTCGATTCGAAAACGAAATTTGATTCTGGCACTGGCTGGCCCAGCTTCTGGGAGCCGATTGCCAGGGAAAATGTGCGCGAGAAAAAGGACCTCAGCATCGGAGTATTGCGCACGGAAGTGAAATGCGCGCTCTGCGACGCACACCTCGGGCACGTCTTCAGCGATGGCCCGGAACCCACGGGCTTGCGCTACTGCATGAATTCGGCGGCGCTTCGCTTTATCCAGCGAAAAGCTTAGCGGTGGTATTTAGGTCCGAGCTTTTTGCAGCGCATACGTTCGGATCCCTCCAAGATGAATTCCCTTCGAGCCCAAAGGAAAAGACTGCAATCTGTTAGTCTAGGCGGGCGATGGAATTACACGGTCATCTCGAAGAAGGCCGGGAGAAGAAGCGCGCCGCGCTCCTGAGCGTAGGCTCAGCGCTGTTGCTGGTTTCGTTGAAGACCTTTCTCGTCATTCGAACCGGAAGCTTGGGCGTGCTCTCGGAGGCCTTGCATTCCGGCCTCGATTTGATTGCCGCAATCATCACCTTTCTTTCAGTTCGTGTTGCCGATCGGCCCGCGGACGAGCGGCATCCTTACGGCCACGGCAAATTCGAAAACTTTTCCGCCTTCGTCGAAACCGGCCTGCTGGCGCTGACTGCGCTTTACATCATCTACGAAGCGTTTGCGCGCCTGTTTTTCCGCAGCGTGCACATTCAGCCGAGCGTCACGGCAATCTTGGTGCTGTTCCTGGCCCTGGGCATCGATTTGACCCGCGCCAGGGCTCTCCAGCGCGCGGCCAGAAAATATTCGAGCGACGCGCTCGAGGCCGACGCCTTGCATTTCTCAACGGACGTCTGGAGCACGCTAGTTGTGATCGCAGGAATCGGCTTGGTTTGGGCCGGCGAAACCTGGAATCTCGAGTGGCTGATTTACGCCGACGCGCTGGCGGCCCTGGCGGTGGCTGCGGTGATTCTGTGGGTTGGCTCGCAGCTCGGACGCCGCACCCTGGACGCGCTACTGGATGCTGCGCCGCTGGGTTTGCAGCAGGAGATCACGAGGGCCGTTTCGCGGATGGAGGGAGTGCTCGATGTGGAACGCATCCGTGTGCGTCGAGCCGGCAACCGCCATTTCGTTGACGCCACCGTCAGCGTAGCGCGCACCGCCAGCCTCGAACAGGTCCACGCGCTGACCGACGCTATCGAAAAACGGATTGGCGAGATTGTTCCTTCGGACGTGATGGTGCACGCCGAGCCGCGCGCGCCGCAGGGCGAACATCTTTTCGAAGCGATTCGCGCGGTGGCGCAGCGCATGGGCTTGGCGATTCACGATGTGCACGCGTTGCAGCAGGATGGCCAACTTTTTGTCGAGCTGCACTTGGAAGTCGATGAGAACTTGAGCTTACGCGACGCGCACCGTCAGGCCAGCGAACTGGAAGACAAAATCCGCGAACTTCGTGACGGCCCGATTGAAGTCAATATTCACATCGAGCCGCTTGGACGGCACATCGCCACCCCCGACAAGGGCATCGGCGAGATGAAGCTGCTCTCCGCCGCCATCGAGGAATTCGTGAATCAGCTGCGCTCCGAATTTAATGAGCTGGTGAACTGCCATGAGGTGCAGGTCCGGCAGGTTGAGCACCGGCTGCTTGTCTCCTGCCATTGCACCATGAAAAGTGCTCTTCCCATTACGCAGGTGCATGACGTGACTGTGGCGCTCGAAGATCGCGTGAAGGAAAAGTTTCAGCAGATTTCCCGCGTTACGATTCATCCAGAGCCGGTGGAGGAGCGATAGAACTCACGCAGCCGAGGCGGAATGGTCTGCTCCACACTTGCGTCCCGCGATGGCGAGTGCTCCCAGGGCTATTAGTGCCGGAAAGCATTCGAGCACGTAGCGAGGCTCAGGGGTTTCCAATGTGGTCAAGAACGCAGTGCGCAGGACGAAGAACAAAAGCAGCAGCAACACCGCTGAACGCGCTGCGACGTTCCACCTCCAAAGCTTGACGGCTCCCCAAATGCCCAGCCCCACATAGAGCACGTTCAGCAAAAAGAGCCCCGCAGTGACTTCCTGGTCGACTGGATCGTCCTCGCGCATCTGCGCGAGAGGAAACACGTGGCCGGAGACAGGCAACAGCTCGATGCGCGGCGTAAACCACAGGACACCTGCACGCAGAAGAGGCAGCCAAAAGTATGTTCGAAGCGGATGCCGCGCCGTCCGTTCGCGCGCCAATTGTCCAAACGCGGCATCTTCCTCCGCCGTCAGCGTCAGATCGTTGTTGTACCGCTCGAGAATTTCTTCGACCCGCCGCTTTTCCTCGACGGAATCAAAAGCGCGTGCGGGCAAAGAGTCGACGTCAATGGCTTCTCCGTTCAGCTTCCATGGCGCCACGTAGCAGTCTTTCATGCGAAACAGCCAGGTCTTCTCCCAAGCCATGAATCCCGTCGGGACCAGTTCTCCGGGAAGATTTGAATTTTTTGGCGCCAGAAACTGCACCTCGTGCAACGTCACAAAGTTTCTAACCGCCCAGGGCACGAGCGGAACAACGCAGGCAATTCCGCTGTACGCCACTACCCGAAACCACGCGCGTGCGTGTCCACGCCGTAGCAATTGCACTGCCGTGGTGATCCATCCTGTCAGCAACAACAAGGGTGTCTCCGGGCGAAAGAGCGTCCCAAACCCCACCACAAGCCCGGCCGCCACAGCCCAGGGTCCTGTGCCGATCGGCCACTCCCACAGCTTATGTTTGATCGGATGCACCAGTTCATAGGCGCTGTTTGAGAATCCAGCGAGAAGCACAAGCGCTATTGCAGTTAGCGTTATAGCAAATGCCTCCGTCAGAGCCACCGCGTCGTAGTTCGCCGCAAATGGGCAGAGCATCGCCAGCCACCACGCGGTCTTAAGGACCGGCCTTTGGCGGGCGTGCTCGTCGCCCAAAACCAGCAGCAGCCCGGCCAGCCCCACGATGAACACGCAACCCAAAATATCCACGGCGACTTGTCCGAGCATCACGAGCAAGTGCGCGGCGTCTCCGGTCTTGCCGCTTAGCCAATAAACCAAGGCCAGGTACGCGGGATAACCCGGCATGCGCAAGTCCACCGGCTGAATCGCTCCGTTGACTTCCATGGCATAGACGCCGTGCTTCAGCCAGTTCGTGGCCATTTGTTCGTAGAGGATGGTGTCGCCCGAATTTGCGGGAAACCGCAGAACGAATAACAGCCTCAAGCAGAGGCCCGCAACTAACGCGGTAAATGGGCTCAAGAAAATTCGCTTCATCGATGAAACGCATCTTACAATAGAGCGGACGGAATCGCGCAGACGGCCCCTGCCCGGCCAGAAGTTGCCTGCCGGACCGC
>Ga0335081_10020736_pt1 | contig 10630 bp, 9 predicted proteins | sample Lox_Sample_35_FD_206713 | JGI IMG/M metagenome (GOLD analysis project Ga0335081, IMG submission 206713) | Soil microbial communities from Loxahatchee National Wildlife Refuge, Florida, United States - Lox_Sample_3.5 | ecosystem: Environmental > Terrestrial > Soil > Wetlands | place: USA: Florida... | reverse complement strand
TGGTTATATTGCAGTAGTGGTATTCGCGCGGGCGGACCAGCCAATCCTGGGACGCCGGGTAATCCCGGCCCCGCTGGATAACGGCATCCTACGACAGATTACGATTTGGCGGCAGGGTGAAATCCTTCATCAGGCGAAAAGGTCGGATTGCTTTGCCCACCCGGGGTTATCCAGCGCGATCGCGCTTTTGCATTTGCGGGCCGGGTGATAAACTTTTTGGTCGGAGATAGACCGTGGCTACCACGTCGCTGGAAGAAATCTTTAGCCGTATCCGCTCAGCCGAGATGGTCGTGATGGCGTCCGACGAAAGCGACGACGCGGAGGGCGACCTCGTGATGGCGGCGGAGAAAGTCACGCCCGCGCATATCAATTTCATGGTGCGCCATGCGCGTGGCGTGGTTTCGGTGGGCATACCGGAGCGGCGGATGCGCGAATTGGGAATTCCGCTGGTGCCCTCGAGTCAGGGCGGGCAGGTGATCGAACAGGCGGGCGCGCTGGTCGAAGCGCGCGAGGGTACTACGACGGGAATTTCCGCCGGCGACCGGGCGCGCACGACGCAGGTATTGGCGTCTGACAAATCGGGTCCGGAAGATATCGTGATGCCGGGCCATGTGCTGCCGCTGATGGCACTGTCGGGCGGCGTGATGATGCGAATCGGGCGGGCCGAAGGCGCGGTTGATCTGGTGCGCTCTGCTGGAATGCGTCCGGCGGCGTCGTTGTGCGCCATCCTGCGCGAGGACGGGGAAGCGGCGCGGCTCAGCGAATTGCGCGAGTTCGCCAAAGTCCACGGCCTGCCGCTGTGCTTTATTCGCGAGCTGGTCTCGTACCGCCTGACCAGCGAGATGCTGGTTCAACGGGTCGCGGAGTCCGACTTTGTGCTGCCCGAGGGCGAGCTGCGCGCGATCGTCTTTCGCAACATCGTCGACGGCCGCGAACACCTGGCGCTGGTACGCGGCAATGTGGGAAGCGGGCGTCCCGCGCTCGTGCGGTTGCATTCGGAATGCCTGACCGGCGACGTGTTCAGCTCGAAGCGATGTGATTGCGGAGAGCAACTGAACCAGTCGATCGCGCAGATCCTCGCTGCGGATGCGGGTGTGATCATTTACCTGCATCAGGAAGGACGCGGTATCGGACTGGGCAACAAGATCAAGGCTTATGCGTTGCAGGACCAGGGGCTCGACACGGTCGAGGCCAACCTTGAGCTGGGCTTCAAGGAGGACCTGCGCGACTATGGAATCGGGGCGCAGATCTTGCGCGACCTAGGCGTCGGCGAGGTCCGTCTATTGACCAACAATCCACACAAGATCGAGAGCCTGGAGCGCTACGGCGTGCGGGTGAGCCGTTTGCCGCTGGAAGTGACGCCGCACGGGGGCAATATCGACTATCTGCGCACGAAGAAGGAAAAGCTTGGCCATTTGTTCTCACAACTCAAAGTCGTGACCTGAACCACGGCGTTCGCGCCTCGCAAAATGGGGACGCGGCCGAACATTTTTCGAAAATGGGACTTAGACACGTGGGCCGCGAGCTGGCGCTCAAAGCCCTTTACCAGATGGATATTCGCGGCGGCGCCTCGAGCGAGGATCTGGCGCTCTTTTTCGACGCCTTTCCCGCCGACGACCGCGCGCGCCGCTTCGCGCTCAGGCTGGTCGAGGGAGTGCGGCACGAGCAGACGACGATCGACGAATGCCTGAGCGATGCGCTCGAGCACTGGTCGATCGGGAGGCTTTCGCGGGTTGATCATAATATCCTGCGGCTCGCAGTCTACGAGTTGCTGCGGATGGATGACATTCCGGCGCGCGTCACGATTGACGAGGCAATCGAACTGGCAAAGATGTACGGTGACCAGGAGTCCGGACGATTCGTTAACGGAGTGCTCGATCATGTTGCGGGGCAGCGGAAGCTGAGGGACAAAGGTGAGGACATTCATCGGGCAAAGCCGAGCCAGGCTTAGAAACCTTTGCCTGCGGCTGATAGTGGCCGCCGGGTTGACGCTGCCGGCCGCCGGTTGCGGATATCACTTCGCCGCCGAGGGCAGTGGGCTGCCGCCGCAGGCCAAAACCATCTACGTTGAGAATTTCACCAACCGCTCACGTTTCACCGGAATCAACGACGAATTGATGCGGTATATCAAGGACGAGATTGCCAACCACAAGCGGCTCGAACTGGTCGACAGCGTGGGCGAAGCAGATCTCGTCCTGACCGGCGAGGTGACGTATGCGGACACCACCCCGGTCGCATTCAATTCCGTCAACGAGCCCATTCTTTACAGTCAGATTCTGACCGCCAACGCCACGTTGACCGATGCCCACACGCATCAAGTGATCTGGAACTCGCGCGGTATCGGCGGGACCCAGCAGGCGCCGACGGTGGCATCGTCAGTCGTCACGACCTCTCCGACTTTTCTGCAGCAAAACCTCCGATCTCAGGATATCGCCCGGATGCCTGACCTACAGGTGGCGCAGACGCAGTCGGCGGCCGCGAGCGAGCAGACGATGGAAGAGCTGGCGCAAAATCTGTACGCCTCGATGTCCGAAGGATTCTAGCGCCCGCCGAGAATGCGGCAGACGGGTGCAGGCCCGCAATGGCATCTGAGAACGCACTGGGTTTTTTGCGCGCGATCGCGCAAGGACGCGCACCCGCGCCGGTAGTTCTTATAACCGGTCCGCAAGCTTTCCTGCGCGAGTACGTGCTTGATGCAGTACGGACTCGTCTGGCAACCGAGGGCTTCGAATATCGTCCGCTCCAAGTCGGCGGGGGGGACGGCTTTGCGACTGTGATATCGGAGCTAGAGGCGGCGGACTTGTTCGCGCCCAAGCGGCTCATCGCCTGCAGGGCGCTGAAGACGTTTCGTGAGCGCGGCTCGGAGGCCGACGACGAGCCGGAGGCCGGTGCCGGGCAGCCCTCAGGAAGAGGTCACGGCACCGAGGGCTCATTGGCGGCGGCAATCGAGCGGATCCCCGTGCAGGTGCGGCTCGTGATCACCTACGAACGCGACAACGCTCCGGCGAAGATCCGGCGCCTGGCCGAGGGCGCCGGGGTGGCAGTCAATTGCATGCGTCCGTTCGATAATCAGATCGCCCTTTATGCGGAACTATTCTCGCGCGCTCTGAACCTCAAGCTTTCGATGAGCGCCGCCGAGTTGCTCGCGGGACGTCATGGCAGTGACTTGGGCGCGATCGCGAATGCGCTCGCGAAGGCTGCCATTACCGCCGCCGAGCGGGGCCGCATCGAGGCGTCCGATCTGGACGAGACCGGCGCCGCGCGCGTGCCCGATGTATTCGAGCTGGGCGAGAGTCTCGCGCGCGGAAATCCGGCCGAGACGCTGGCATTGTTCGATCGCGCGATTGAGACCGGGCGGGATCCGATTGAACTGCTCGCGGTCGAGCTGATTCCACTCTTGCGGCGCATGCTGGTGGCAGCCGCCCTGATCGCGCGGCGCAAGGGAGTGGCGGAGATCGGCAGTGCGCTAGGCATGTCCGCGACCAGCGGATTGGTCACCCGCGCGGTGGAAGGCGCGCGGCGCTTTGGGCTCAAATCACTCAGACGGGCGCATCACCGAGCCTGCGGGCTGGATGCGGGCTTCAAAATGGGCCTGCTGAAGGAGCGCGACCTGGCGGTCGCAGCGATGCTGATCGAGTTGATGGCGGGGTCGGTCTAAAGCATGCCAGCTAGCTTTGCGGTGCCGCAGCAGCCTGCGCGGCGGCGTTGCTGCGATGGAGGCGGCGGGAGAGGCGTGCGACCTTGCGCGCGGCGGTGTTGCGCTTGATCGTGCCCTTACTCGCGGCCTTGTAAAGTACCTTCATCGCACCGCGGAGCGCCTGCTCGGCGGCCTGCTTATCGCTCCCCTGGATCGCATCGAGCGCCTGCTTGGTGATCGTGCGTACGCGGGTCTTCACAGCACGGTTGCGCGCCTGGCGCTTGAGACTCTGGCGATGGCGCTTGCGCGCTGACGGATGATTCGGGATATGCGGCATAACCTTTATTACCTAACAGCGCACGCGATGCTGGTCAACGCGCCGGATGCGGCTAGCGCGTCACTGGTGGCAGGACCAAGACAATAGTTGACGCGCGGGGAGTCTGCCGATAGATCGGCGTCGCCGTGCAGTCTCATGAGGATCCCGCTTGATCGGTCCGCTTTGCCTCCTGCCATAACGCTTCGATCGCGGCCGGCGTGAGCAATTTGAGGTCGAGACTGCGCTCGCGAGCCAGCCGTTCGACCACGGCGAAGCGCGCGATGAATTTGTCACACGAACGGCGCAGAGTTTCTTCGGCGCTGTGGCCGATGAAGCGCGGGGCGTTGGCGATTGCCAGCAGCATATCGCCAAGTTCCGCCGCTGCTGCCGCCGTATCGTCGCGCGCGAGCGCGCCCTCGACCTCTTCAAGTTCCTCGCGCACCTTGGCAAGCACGGAATGGATATCCGCCCAGTCCATTCCGGCCTGGCGCGCGCGATCGCCCAGTTTTTCGGCCCGCATCAGGGCAGGCTGTGCGCGCACGACACCATCGAGCGCCGATTTTGCTCCGGCGCTGTCGCGCTCCTGCTGCTTCATGCGATTCCAGTTCGCGACGACTTCATCGGCGGTGTTCGCGGCGGCGTCACCATAGACGTGAGGGTGGCGCCGGATCAGCTTGTCGGTGGCCAAGCGGATCATCGCGGAAATGCTGAAGCGTGCTTCCTCTTCCGCGATTGCCGCTACGCTGAGAGTTTGCGCGATCAGGTCGCCGAGTTCGTCGGCGATCTCGCGTGAACCTCCCGCGGCGACCGCGTCAGCCACCTCGTATGCTTCTTCCACCAGATTTTTGGCGAGGCTCGACAGCGTCTGTTCACGGTCCCATGGACATCTCAGGCGCAATTCGCGAAGAGTTTGGATCAGGCGCGCGAATTCTTCATGCACTAAGCCGTTGCTCATGACGGTCGATCTTAGCACGGCACCATACGCATGGCCGACCGACCCGGTCATTCGGTGAATGGCACCAGAATCTGGGTTTGCCTACAAGACTTTCTGCGCCAGGAAGCGCGACAGGTCGCGCACGCCATCGGCGGTGACCTCGTGACCGCCGGCGTACTCGTGGAAAGCTACTTCGACGCCGAGCTTGCGCAGCGTCTCGACCGACTTGCGCGCCCGCGAGATTTCCAGCATTTCGTCGGCGCGTCCGTGCTGGACCATCGTCGGCAGTTTCGCCAGCGCCTCGGGATTGCTCACGCGGTCGGCCAGATATTCGGGAAATGCGGTTGCGATGCCGACCAGCGCGGCGAACCGTTCGGGCCAGCGCACCGCCAGGTTATAAGCCATCATCCCGCCCTGGCTGAATCCGAGGGCGACCATTTTGCGTTGATCGACCGGATAGCGCGCGCAAGCATCGTCAATGAATCCGCGGAGCAAATCGACCGCGGCGTTTACCTTTTCCTCGTCCGGTTGCGAACCCGGGCGCATCTGGTACCAGCCGTAGCCGTTGATGGCGCCGATCTCGACATCAAACGGACCCTGCGGGCAAATCACAAGGAAGCGCCCGTCGCCGATGAAGGGGGCAAGCCCTTGCAGGTCCATCGCGTTGGACCCCCAACCATGCATCGCGAAGATAGTCGGAAATGGACCGTCGCCGGCGGGTTCGTACAAGGCATGCACTAGTTTCACGCGGATGGTCTCCCTTAATGGATGCCGCATCATAGATCGATGCTTGCTTGGGCCGCCAGTTGTGACGCGGACCGGATTCATCGCCGCGCAGCTCTGCGCTATGTTAGTTTTGGCAGAATGTGAGTGCGCATGATCGTCAGAGGCTGGCACATTAATGCCGCGCCCGGCGAGCGCGCCCGAGCGTTGAGGAGGAGCGTTGGCGAGGTTTGTGGAATTTGCGACTGTGCGGCGCACGGGTCGAATAGCGGGAGTGCTGGCCGGGCTTAGTGGCATCGGGTTCGCGAATGCCTCGGTTTCGGCCGAAATGGATGGCGGCAAAGCGGCCGGGATCAGCGCCGGTGTCATTCTTGCCGCACTGGTCGGTTATGCCCTGTGGGTTTGCATCCGGCCGCTGGTACGCTCGCGCGATCGCAGTTTCCGCTACGCGCTGCTTTTTCTTGGCGGACTGTGGGCGATCAAGACCATCGCCGTCGGCCTTTGCACCGGATTCGAGACCGACGTCGGCGATTTCGAAGTATGGGCGTTCACGATCGCGGCGGGCGGGCCGGCGCGAATGTACCACGCCGGCTTTTTCCTCGATTATCCGCCAGGCTATTTGTACGCATTGTGGGCCGCGGGATCGATCGCGCGATGGATCAACGCCTCGGGCGCGATGCTCAGGATCATCGTCGAGACCCCGGCGCTGGCGTCGGATTTCGCGTTGGCCGCGCTCGCTTTCTCATTCGTAAGACGATCCGCGAGCCGGCTGATCGCGTGGGCCGCGATGTTGATGGTCGCGCTCAATCCGGCGCTCCTGTTCGACACCGTCGGCTGGGGCCAGGCGGATTCGGCGCTGACGCTGGTGATGCTGCTCAGCGTACTGCTGATGGCCGAGGCGGAGTTCGAACTTGGCTGGGCTCTTGCCGCGCTCGCGCTGCTAATCAAGCCGCAGGCCTTGATGATCCTGCCCGTGCTCGCGCTGTGGACGATTCTGACATGTAACGTTCGCCGATGGTGGCGCCCGGCACTGGCCTTCGCTGCGGCGCTGATCGTTGGGGCCGGTCCGTTTCAGGCGACGCAGCAGTGGCGCTGGCTGCCGGACCTCTATTTGTCGACGGCGGCTTTTTATCACGAAACCTCGGTCAACGCTTTCAACTTCATGGCGTTGGCAGGTGGCTTGCGCGCGAGCGATGCCGGCACGGTCCTGGGGATCTCGTACTTCACACTGGGGATGGGGCTGCTGGCGCCGCTTTACGCCTTTGCGGCGGTCATCCTCTGGCGCAATCAGAACACGCGCAATCTCTTGTTCGCGATCTTTATCGTGCTCTTCGGGTTTTTCATGTTTGCGCCGCGGATGCACGAGCGCTACCTCTACCCGGCGGTCGTGTTCGCGATTCCACTCGCGATCGAAGAGCCGGCCATGCTCGCGGTCTTTGGGGTCCTTACCCTGACATGCCTGCTTAACCTGGCGTACATCCTCCATACGTTGCGCACAACGGTGTTTCTCAACCTGCGTGACCCCGCAGCAATGGCGGCTTCTCTGATGAATCTGATCGCATTCGCAATCGCCGCCGGGTATGGATATGCGCGATCCGGCGGTCCGCCGGAAGCGGGTGGGGCGGCGAGACCCGAGCCGGCGAGTCTCGGGGCGACCGGCGAAGCAAGGTTTCGAATGGCGCTCAAGGATTGGTCGCTCGGCTTCAAGTTGAGTCCCACGCCGAAAGATACCTTTGCCAGCTTTCCGTGGACGAGGTTCGACACGATTGCGATTTCAGCGCTCACACTGGCCGCCGCGTTGCTGCGCTTCTGGCATCTCGGACATCCGGGCGAGATCGTTTTCGATGAAGTTCATTTCGTAGGGCAGGCGCGGCACTATCTTCACGGGGAACCCTTTCTCGACCCTCATCCACCGATCGCAAAACTGGTCATCGCGCTCGGAATCGCGCTGTTCGGCGACCACTCGTCGAGCTGGCGGCTGGGCAACGCAACGATTGGCACCATACTGATCGCGGTGACCTACTTGCTCGGGCGGCGGATGTTCCGCTCACGGCTGGCGGCCGCGCTGGCGGCGGGCTTCGTCGCATTCGACGGCTTTTTTATTGTTGACTCCCGGATTGGTTGCATCGACATCGTCTACCTGACGCTCGCGGCGATTTCCTACCTGTTGTTGTTTCGCTTCGTGCAGACTCCAGAGGGGAGCGAGCGCCGCCGCACGCTGGTCTACCTTGGAATCGCGCTGGGGCTCTGCCTGGGTTCGAAGCTCTACGTGCCGGCCGTGACTTTCCTGCTGGTCGCCGGCTTCGTGGCTTTCATGCTGTTGCGGCCTGTCACCGAAGCTTACTCGGAGCCGGCTTTGGCGCGGATGCGGCTGGCGATAGGCGGGCTGCTCCTGATGGGTTCGGTCTCCGCAATCTTCTATCTGGCGTCCTTCCTGCCGCACTATTACCTGGGTTGGTGGGGCGGCATCGAGGATCTTTTCCAGTATTACAAGGGCGTCCTGTGGTACGAGAAGAGTGTTTCGACGGCGACCCATCCGTACGCTTCGCCCTGGTGGAGCTGGCCGCTGATGTTGCGGCCCGTGGCCTACTGGCAAAACTTTCCGCCCAAGGGCGACGTCTCGACCATCTGGGGTGCGGGCAACCCGTTGACGTGGTGGGCCGTTATTCCGGCGATGACGATTACGGCGGTGCGCGCGAGCGAGCGTCCCAACCTGGCGCGAGCTTTCATCGTGATAGGCTATCTCGGATACCTGGTGATGTGGATTCCGGTTGGCCGAATCCTCTTTCTTTACCACTACATGCCTTCCGTCTATATCGGGTATCTCGCACTGGGTGCGATCCTGGCCGACTTCTGGAGGGGTGAGAGCGAATTCTGGGAGAGTTTCGCCGTGCTCCTGGCCTTGCTGCCCGCCTTGATCATCGGAGTTGGCCATATCGCTTTCGTCTTGAAGCCGGCGATGATTTCCGCACCATGGCGCCCCTTCGCCGGTCTGCCGCTGGTGGTGATTCTCGTCTCCGCGTATCTTGTGGCCTTCTCTTTTCATCGCGCGGATCGGCTGGTCTTTTATGCATTTATGGCCCTCGCCGTGATGACCTTCATCTACTTTCTGCCGGTTTGGTTGGGTACGCCCATCGCTCGCGAGGGCTATTACGCGCGGATGTGGATCGAGGGGCCGGGGCTGCGGAACTGGATCTGACGCCGAATGAGATCATCAATCCGCATCGCGGTCTCGGTGCAGATGCGCTGCCTGTGCGTCGCCCTGCTGGCCGTCGGCCTTTTGATCATTCCCTGCGCAACCCGAGGGGCGGAGAATCTGCTCAACAACGGCGACTTCAGCCGCGGGTCCGGCAATTCGGTCGACGAATGGCGCACCGACGCGTGGATCCTGACTCCGGGCACCACCGACTATCGATGGATAAACCCGCGGGCCGGCCACCCGGGCGAGGTTGAGCTACTGACTCACCGTGATAACGACGCACGCTGGGTTCAGCAGGTGAGCCTTGGGCTTGGATGGTATTATATCAGCGTCGAGGTGAAGACGGCCGGCGTGCTGTCGACGTTTACCGGCGCGAACGTCGCGGTTCTCGAGGACGGCATCGTCTCCGACGATCTCAAGGGCGATAACGACTGGCATCGGCTCGGTCTCTACCTGAAAGTCGGGCCGCGCGGAGCGGACGTCGACGTGGCGCTGAGGCTCGGCGGTTATATGAACCTGACCCGGGGTCAGGCCACCTTCCGCGATGCCCGTGTCGTGCGAATACCCGGGCCGCCGGCCGGCGCGACCCATGTCTTTGACCTCGACCAGGTTCGCAAGGAGGAGGTGAGCGGACCGGTTGGCCGTCCGTGGACGCTCGTCGCGACTTTTATCGCGCTGCTTCTTCTCGCGGGCGTCGGTTGGCGGATGCTGGGCATGCCCGAAGCCGTCCCGGTCGACGTCGTCGCCGCGAAAACCTCGCCGCGGCGGCGCCGCAAGAGCTCTTTGCGCCAGCGCGGCTAACCATTCGCAAGAGCGCAGGCGCCGCGCCCGGCGGGTCAGCCAGCCTGCGGCAACAGGGCGGCGCGCGTCAGTTCGCGCCGTTCGCTGCGGTCGAGCGCCTCGGCGGCGCGCGAAAGCGGGAACGTCGCGTCGCACATCTCCCGGTAAGGAATGCGGTCGATATGCGCTGACAGGAAATCCAGCGACTTCTTGAGATAGTGCGGCGGATACATCACGACGCCGGTGAGTTCGATCGATTTGAACGTCACCATCGAAGGTGCGATCGGCGCCGTCAGGCCGGGTGAGATATTGCCGATTTCGATCACCCGTCCGCCGGGGCCGCTAATCCGCAGTGCATCGATGAAGGCCTGCGGAACGCCCGCCACTTCAAGTACGACGTCGGGAAAACCGCCGCACAGGTCGCGCACCCGTTTCACCCGATCGTCGATCTCTGCGAACTTGCGGATATCGATGGTCTCGTCCGCGCCGAATTTCCTGGCCTCATCAATCCGCTGGTCAACTCCGTCAATCGCAATCACACGCGCCCCGCGCGCCTTGGCGATTGCGATCGCATGAAGTCCCAGCCCGCCGGCACCGATGACGACCAGGCTTTCTCCATAATTGAGCCGCGCGCGGTCTAACCCCCAGTACACCTGCGTCATCGCGCAGTTCGCCGACGCCGCGATGATGTCGGGGACGTTGTCCGGCACGCGATAGAAATGTTGGTTGGGGCGCACCACATAATGCGTCGCGAAGGTGGACACGAAATGTGGCGGGTCGTCGGGATGGCGTCCGCCGAGCACCTTGTTGACGCAGGCGGCCTGGTTTCCGCGCACGCAGTTCGCACAACGGTTGCAAACGATATAGTAGACGGGCGCAATGCGGTCCCCCGCCTTGACCGGCGCGCCCGCCCAATCGGTTTTCACACCGTCGCCGAGCGCCAGTATGCGACCGCTCATCTCGTGGCCAGGCATCGTGCCATGACGGCCGCCGAACTCACCGCGCCACATATGCACTTCAGATCCGCAAACGTTGGTCTGC
>Ga0335081_10020735_pt1 | contig 10630 bp, 5 predicted proteins | sample Lox_Sample_35_FD_206713 | JGI IMG/M metagenome (GOLD analysis project Ga0335081, IMG submission 206713) | Soil microbial communities from Loxahatchee National Wildlife Refuge, Florida, United States - Lox_Sample_3.5 | ecosystem: Environmental > Terrestrial > Soil > Wetlands | place: USA: Florida... | reverse complement strand
TCAGTCGCTGCCGGAAGATCAATTAAATGAATTGCTGCGGCTACGTAGTGAAGTCGGAACGCTCCGTCGGCAAACGAATGAACTCGCCAGATTGAGAACCGAATCCCGCCGCCCGGCACCGAACTCAGTTGCCCAAAAGGAACCGGATCCTGATCAAGACATGGAGGTCGGACGGATTAAATTGAATAATTCGAGGCAATTTCTACTGGCGATGATCCTGTTCGCCAATGATAATCAAGGTGCGTTCCCGACAAATTTCGATCAAGTCGCGTCTTATGTTAAATCGGACGATATCCAGACAAAGTCAGATGATTGGGAAATCGTGTTCCGAGGATCACTGAGCAATCTGACGAATGCGCCTTCCACCATCGTCGTCCGGGAAAGTAAACCATGGTTGTATCATGGGAAACGGGCAAAAGTTTATGGTTTTGCCGATGGCCATTCGCAACTGATGGCTGAACCGGACGGCGGCTTTGACGCCTGGGAGCAACAGCACCTGGCGCCACCGATTCCCAATCAATAAGGCAGCGGGTATTTTGCCGTCAACTCGCGGACGCGGCCGCGGACCTTGTGTGCCGCTTCGACGTTTTTGATGTCCAGCAACACTTCGGCGATCATGTCGGCGATGGCCGCCATCTCCGCTTCTTTCATGCCGCGGGTCGTCACCGCCGGCGAGCCTAAACGGATGCCGCTGGCCAGGAACGGTGAGCGCGTCTCAAACGGAATCGTGTTTTTGTTCACGGTGATGCCGGCTTCGTCCAGCGCCGCCTGGCAGTCTTTGCCCGTGAGGTCTTTCACGCCCACGTCCACCAGCATCAGGTGATTGTCCGTGCCGCCGCTGACGATGCGGTAACCGTTGCGCTTCATGCCTTCGGCCATCGCCTTCGCGTTTTTTAAAATTTGTTCCTGATACGCCTTGAACGACGGCTGCGACGCTTCCTGGAAACAGACCGCCTTGGCGGCGATGACGTGTTCCAGCGGTCCGCCCTGGATGCCGGGGAACACCGTGGAATCAATCTCCTTCGCATTTTTTTCGCGGCACAAAATCAGGCCGCCCCGCGGCCCGCGCAGGGTTTTGTGCGTCGTCGTCGTCACAAAATCCGCGTGCGGTATCGGGCTGGGATGGAGGTCGGTCGCCACCAGGCCGGCAATATGCGCGATGTCGGCCAGCAGGTAGGCGCCGACTTCACGGGCGATCTCACCCATGCGCTTGAAATCAATGATGCGCGGATAGGCGCTGGCGCCGACGGTAATCATCTTCGGCTTGTGTTCGCGCGCCATGGCGGCGAGCTGGTCGTAATCAATCCGCTCATCGTTCTTGCGTACGCCGTAATGGACCACTTCAAAAAACCGGCCGGAAAAATTCACCTTGTTCCCGTGGGTCAGATGGCCGCCGTGGCTCAAATCCATCGTGAGCAGCTTGTCGCCGGGTTTGAGCACGGCAAAATAAACGGCCATGTTCGCCTGGCTGCCGGAATGCGGCTGGACGTTTGCATGTTCTGCTCCGAACAATTTCTTTGCGCGGTCAATCGCCAGTTGTTCGACGGTGTCAATGTTTTCGCAGCCGCCATACCAGCGTTTCTTCGGCAGACCTTCGGCGTATTTGTTCGTCAACACGGAGCCTTGGGCTTCCAGAACGGCCGGGCTGACGAAATTTTCGCTGGCAATCAACTCGATGTTTTCCATCTGGCGCCGCCGCTCGCGCTCGATCGCCGCGGCCACGGCCGTGTCCACATTGCGCAGGCGAAGTTGCGGCGCTGCGAGCCGGTCATCCATTTTATCAACGCGCCGTTCGTGGCGGCCACCCTCGAATTTCGCGGCGATGAAAGCGTCGAGAATCTTCCGACCCAGTTCGGGCGAGGTTTTTTTTCCACTGAGGCACAACACGTTGGCGTCGTTGTGCTGTCGTGCCAGTGTCGCGTCCTGTTCGCCCGCGACCAGCGCGGCGCGCGCGCCGGGCACTTTGTTGGCGGCCATGGACATGCCGACGCCGCTGGTGCAGACCAGCAGGCCCAGTTCGGCCCGGCCGTTGGCAACCGCCTGAGCTACGGGCTGAGCAAAGTCTGGATAGTCGTCCGCCGGCTCCTTCGATTTTGCGCCAAAGTCCGCGACGCTCAGACCGCGTTGCTGCAAATGCTGTTTCAAGGCCTCTTTCAATTCGTAGCCGCCGTGGTCGGCACCGAGCGCAAAGTCCGTGGTCGGCGCGGTTTTGGTCGCCGGCGGGGGTGACAGAGTTTCGTGTTGTTCCATAAATTTCACAAGTGACGCCATGCCCTGGTTGATCTGATTGCGGCAATGCACATAGACCTCGTAGGAACTGCCAATCGGGTCAGTGATGTCTTTTTCAAATGGTTCGAGCGTTTCATCAAATTCACGTAGCAAAAACGTCTTTTCCTCGGCCTCGGGATACAACAGCGCGATCGTATCCACGTGGCTGTGTGTCATGCCAAAAATGTAATCGGCCTGCTCCGCCAGTTCCGCCGTCAACATCCGGCTGCGGTGCCCGGAAATGTCAATGCCCAGCTCGCGCATGGCCGACACCGCGTGCGGCGTCGGCGGCTGGTCATTGCCTGCGCCGATGCCCGCCGACAATACGCGGAAATCCCCGCGCCCGTCGATCGCCCGGCGAAAAAGCCCCTCGGCCATCGGGCTGCGACAGATGTTGCCGGTGCAAATGAACAGAATGGTTTTCATGCCGCGCAAAGTTCAAAGTGAGTCCCCAACTGCGAATCGTCAACCCGAAATCAAGGATGGAATTCCCGGACAATCGCCAGTCCCTTGATCAAATCCACCGCGCGCGCCAGGATCGGGTCGCGGATTACCGGCTTTTCCGGTTCCACCGCGCGGGGCGGCAGCGGGTTTTCAAATTCGTCGCCGTCCTTGATTTTCGCGCGGACCAGGTCCGCTTCGCTGGTGTGGTCCACCCACGGCAGAAAATCATTTGTGCCCGGCACCGCGGCGAGTGCGTTGGTGGCCGGCGCCGCATAGGGATTGTCAAAAAACTTTTTTTCGTCAGTCGGATTTTCCTGTACCGAAATGTCCGGTCTCACTGCGGACGGCGCGGTGCCGAAAATCAGCCCGGCGCGCGCTGCGCGCAACGCGCTCGCCAGGGTCATGGCCGCGCCACGGGTTTGGTCGTTCACGAGAATGGCCAGCGGCAATTTTCTGGCCGCCATCAAACTCGCCGTTGCCGTGGCGGCGGTCGCATCATTGCCGTCGGCAAAGCGCAGGTCCAGGACAGTCCCGGCGACTTTGTTCGTGGCCGGCAACGCGCGGTTGGCCGCGCCGATTTCATCGGCCAGGCTGGCGGCCACATGGCTGACGCGGAGGTACATCACGTTGCTTTCCAAAATTTCCGATTTTGCCAGCGCCGGGCTGGCAACGTCCGCGCGCGCCAGGAGCGGTGCCGTCAACCAGCCGGCGACTGCCAGAATCGAGAGCCTGAAGAAATGTTGTGTCATGCTGCGCTTAAATTGCGTGATAAAATGCCGAAAGTAAAGGTGCGAGACAAAGCCCGCATGGCGCCTTTCGGCAGAAACCGTGCTTTAGGTTTCTGGAATTTGCGCCGCTCTGCCGGAACGCTGCTGCGGCCAACCGTAAATCTTTTCTGTCGGATTTTGCGCCGTGGCGGCGATATACTTTCAAAAGCATGGCAAGCGATTTGGATTTGCTGAGGCAATGGGCGCGGGAAAATTCGCAGGATGCCTTCACTGAAATTGTCCGGCGGCATCTGGATTTGGTCTATTCCGCCGCCTTGCGGCAGGCCCGGTCGCCACAACTCGCCGAAGAGGTGGCGCAATCGGTTTTCGCCGATCTCGCGCGCGTGGCGGCGACGCCCTCGTCGCCATTGTGCAACCGCGGCGGCCCGCCGGTCAGTTCCCTGGCGCCGTGGCTTTATGCCGTGACGCGCCGGACGGCGATTGATGTCATCCGGAAGGAATCGCGTCGCCGGATGCGCGAACAAATCGCCGTGGAAATGCAAAATATGAGTGCGACCGAAAGTGGCGCAGGCGTCCCGCCTGCGTGGTCTGAAATCGAAAAATTTCTCGATGAAGCAATGGAATCGCTCGACGAGACTGACCGCAGCGCGGTGCTGCTGCGTTATTTTGAAAACAAAAGCCTGCGTGATGTCGGCGAAGCGTTGGGCGCATCCGAGGACGCCGCGCAAAAACGCGTGAGCCGCGCCGTCGAGCGCTTGCGCGAATTTTTCTCGAAACGAAACGCCACCATTGGCGCGACCGGGTTGACGATTTTGATTTCCGCCAACGCCGTCCACGCCGCGCCGGTTGGATTGGCTGCTTCGATTTCCACGGCTGCTATTTTCGCCGGAACGGCCGTTTCAACCCCAACTGCTCTTGCCGCAACCAAAACGATTGCCATGACCACCCTCCAGAAAACTGTCATTGCCGCGACATTCACTGCCGCGGTGGGAACCGGAATTTTTGAAGCGCACCAGGCTTCGCAACTGCACGGCCAGGTTCAAGCGCTCCAGCAGCAGCAAGCGCCGCTGGCGGAACAAATCCAGGAATTGCAGCGCGAGCGCGACGACGTGACGAATCGGCTGGCCGGACTGCTCGCGGAAAATGAACAATTGAAATCCAATTCAAATGAAAGTGAACTTTTGAAATTGCGCGGCGAAGTCGGGGTTTTGCGTGCCCAGCTTGCGAGCGCAAAATTGACGGCTGCCAGGCCGGATTTAGCTGCCAATGATGGATCGAACCAAGCCATGCTCGATTATCTGGGAACTCCTGCTCCGCCACCGCCAAATTTAAACGCAGCCTATTCCAAGGAAGGTCTAATAAGTGCGCTTCAAACTGCCGCACAGGCTGCCAATATCTCATTAAGGAAGATTGAAATTGATGATTCAGAATTTCCATTTCTGATAGGTGTCGAGGTTCAAACCGGAAATGACATGCAAAAATTGCAGGATCAAATTAAGACAATGGGAGAATATAATTATACTGGAGGCATAAGCGGAGGTACGTACTTTGTGGGAAACATTACACCGTATGATCAGTATCCCGCAGAGAAGAAGCATGACATTTTAAACAGATTAGGGCTCCGAGAAACGATGTTCTATGATAAGGTATCCGGTGTTCTACCATAAGATGTCCGCAGCAAATTGACCACGCCTTCATAGAGCCTTCGCCGCGATGTCGCGGCGGAACTGCGCGCCGTCGAAACGAAACTTCCACTTTATCTGTCCGATTCGGCCGTCAGCGGTTACTCTTCTTTGAATGGACAGCCGGACGGACCAACAGCTTTTGCGCGATTACGCCGGCCGGCAATCAGAAGAGGCTTTTGCCGAACTCGTGCGCCGGCACGTTGACTTGGTCTATTCCGCCGCGTTGCGCATGGTTCGCGACGTGCACCTTGCAAAAGATGTTACGCAGGGGACGTTTGTGGCACTGGCGCAGAACGCCCGGCAGCTCACGGATCGTCCCGTCTTGTCCGGCTGGCTGCATCGGACGGCCCAAAATCTCGCTGCCAATGCGGTCCGCTCGGATGTGCGCCGTCGCGCCCGCGAACAGGAGGCTGTCGCCATGAATGAATTACTTGCCGCTGAATCAGACGCCAACTGGGAAAATATCGCCGCGCATCTGGATGCCGGATTGAGCGAATTGGATGAAACCGACCGCGATGCCGTGTTGCTTCGTTATTTTGAGAAGAAATCCGCTCAAGAGATGGCCGGCATCCTCGGTATCAGCGATGAAGCCGCGCAAAAACGCGTGAGCCGCGCGGTGGAAAAGCTGCGCGATTTTTTCTCCAAATGCAAAATCACCGTCGGCGCCGGCGGATTGACTGTTTTGATTTCCGCCAATGCCGTTCAATCCGCACCAGTCGGATTGGCTGCTGCGATTTCTGCCACCGCGCTCGCTGGCACGGCGGTTTCCACTTCCACCATCATTGCTGCAACCAAAACTATCGCCATGACCACGCTCCAAAAGACCATCGTCACCGCAACCGTCGCCGTCCTTGCCGGAGGAGGAATTTACGAAGCCCGCCAAGCCGCGCAACTGCGCGAACAAAACCAGACGCTCCAGCAACAACAAATACCGTTGGCGGAACAAATCCAGCAGTTGCAGCAAGAGCGCGACGACGCCACCAATCGCATGGCGGAGTTGATTGCTGAGAATACGGAACTCAAGTCCGGCCAAAACCAGAAGGAACTGCTGGCCCTGCGCGGCAAGGTGACCTTGCTCTCCCAGGAAGTGGCAAAAGCCGCCGGGGACGCCGCTAAAAAAGCCAGGAACTCAATGGCGGACATGTCCAGCGACCCGCTCATGAAGGACTATATGCACGCGCAAACTTCCAGAATGGTCAAAAGGGATTACGCGAAATTGTTCTCTGAACTGAATCTGCCGCAGGACAAGGCTGACGCATTGAACGATCTGATTGTGAAAAAACACAACATGAACATTGATACGACATTTAACTTGAGCAGCGGCAATCTGGACCAATCTGAAATGGATAAAATCGGCTCAGCGGGCGCCAATCAGGAACTGGCGGTGAGTGAGGAGATCAAGCAACTGCTGGGAGCCGACGACTATTCCAAATTCAAGAATTATGAAAGCAGCATGGAGCAGCGCTCCCAGATTTCCGGGCCGGAAGGTTTTGCGCAGGAACTCCCCGCCGGGCAGGAATTGACCTCCGACCAAACTGAGCAGCTTATCTCGGCAATGGCGGAGGTGAAACAGAATTTCCAATTTTCCAGCGGCGCAAAACCCGGACCCAGCAATCTAGGCATCACCGCTCTTATGATGGAAAAGCCGGCGAGCGAAATAAATGTGGACGCGTTTACCGCTGAAATGCAGCAACTGGACGACCAATACCTTGCCCGCGCCCAGTCCATTCTCACCCCGGACCAAATTACCGCGTTCCAAGGTTATCTCGCCAACCAGATACAAAATCTGAAAATGTCCATGATCATGGGCGCAAAAACGTCTCAGAGCGGTTACATTTCCCGGTAATTTGTCGCAAGGACAATTATACGATTTAGCCAGTAAATTGGTCTGTTTTCATTGAAAACATGAGGCAGGCCAACCACTTGTGTTCATGCATTATCAGCGGGCAAATCCCACCCGAATAATTTTCAATTATTAGAACGCCTTCGCCGCGATGTCGCGGCGGAAATGCACGCCGTCGAAACAGATTTTTTCCACCGCAGCGTAGGCGGCGACTTGCGCGGCTTTCAAATCCTTGCCCAGTGCGGTCACGCCGAGAACGCGGCCTCCGTTCGTCACGATTTGTCCGTCCTTCAACGCGGTTCCGGCATGGAAAACTTTTGTCTGCGACAGCGCGTTTGCGGCGTCGAGTCCGTGAATAATTTTCCCTTTCGCATAATTCCCCGGATAACCGCCGCTGGCCATCACCACACAAACCGACGCCAGCGGAGTCCACTTTAATTCGATTTTGTCAAGTGTGCCGCTTGTGCTGGCGTCGAGCAGTTCGGCCAGATCGTTTTCCAACCGCGGCAGATAAACCTGCGTTTCCGGGTCGCCAAAGCGCGCGTTGAATTCCAAAACTTTCGGGCCGGATTTCGTCAGCATGATGCCGGGATAAAGAATCCCGCGAAAATCAATCTGCTCCTCCGCGCAGCCGCGCAACCACGGATCCAGAATCGCGTCGCCGACCTTTTTCAATTCAGGATCGCTTAAAAATGGCGTGGGCGAATACGTGCCCATGCCTCCCGTGTTCAAACCCTGGTCGCCGTCCAACGCGCGTTTGTGGTCCTGTGAGGTCGGGAACAATTTCGCCGTTTTGCCATCGCATAATGCGTGCAACGAAATCTCCATGCCCTCCAGAAATTCCTGAATGACAATTTTTGCTCCCGCCGCGCCGAAGGCTTTGCCGACCAGGATTTCGTCAACCGCCTTTTCCGCCTCGGCCACATTCGTGCAAATCAAAACGCCTTTGCCCAGCGCCAGGCCGTCGGCTTTCACAGCGCATCGTCCGCCCAGCGCCGCGGCAAAGGCCTTTGCAGGCCCTGCCACCGAAAAAGTTCCCGCTTTGGTCGTGGGTATTCCGTATTTTTGCATGAAATCCTGCGAGAAAACTTTCGATGATTCAAACTGTGCGGCTTTCTGGTTTGGTCCCCAGATGCGCAGGCCGTGCTTCTCAAACAAATCCACGATGCCCAGTGCCAGCGGATTGTCCGGCCCGACGACCGTGAGCTCGATTTTCATCTCCTGCGCGAACGCGAGCAGTCCCGGTAAATCTTCCGCGCCGAGGTTGACGCATTCCGTGAGCGCGCCGTTTTTCGCGAGCCGTTCCTGCGCGATGCCGGCGTTCCCCGGCGCACACCACATTCGGGTCGCGTGCGGCGACTGCGCGAGTTTCCACACCAGCGCGTGTTCGCGTCCACCGGAACCGATGACGAGGATTTTCATGGAATGCCAGCCGCAGCTTACGTGGCCTGCCGCAGCGAAGCAATGCGAAGCCGGATTGCGCTCAAAAATAATGTAGAGGTTTTGTCTGGATCAAAAATTTCCAGGGGGTGCGATTGACAATTTCAACGGATTGAAGCTGGACCAGACTTTCACCGGCGCCGAAATCCGGTTTCGCCTTGTCGGGCAGGTAAATGGGCGCGTCCTTGCGCAGCGGCAGAATTTCCAGCCGCAAATCGCCCGTCGAAATATCCGGCAAATACCGGTTCACGCCGAGGTCAAACGGCCGGCCGTTGTAAAAATTGTCGTCAATCAGCCGGCCGTTGAGTGTCACGCGGGCGACGTCGCCGATGTAATGAATCCGTACTATCGGGTCATCGTGCGGCCAGGATTTGAGGTCCGTCGGCAATTTGATTTTCCAGACTGCCGCGTTCGTAAAATCGTCCTCGGTGGGCGCCAGGGCGATGTGCGATCTGCCGGTACTCAACGGTATTTCGCGCGCCCGGCCGGCGGGTTTGATGGCCTCGATTTCAAGTTTTGCCGGCTGCCGGGCGGCGTTATCCGGTTCGACCAGCCAACGAAAAACCCCGTCGGGTCTGATGGAAAGCCGATGAGCCCGGTGATAGAGGTGTTCGGGCAATGGAAAAATCTCCAGGCCCGACCAATGGTCGCCGACCCAGGATTTCAATGAGCCATCATCAATCGCAAATCCGTCTCGCGTCAAAAAGACACGCTCACGGCCGTTCCATTCATCTTTCCACAGCGCGAGCGAATCCGCGTCGTTGAGCAACACAATCCGGATTTGCGCGCCAGACCGGGATTTTACCCGAATCGCGCTGTCATGGCCCGGCTTTACCTTGCAAACGAGGACCTTTCCGGCGGATTTGCTGATTTTTCCTGAACGTGCCCTGACTGAAATTGCGTTGGTATCGAAAGCAAACTCGGCGGTTATGCCGGGAATTTCGGCAAAGAAAATCGTCTGTGCGCCGCCGTCATCAATCCGGCACATCGGCTGGGCCGTCGCATAAACCAGTTGCACCCCGCCCAAATCAAGGTTGAAAGGCCAGAAGAAAAATTCGTCCGCCGGAATCGTCACCGGTTTTGACGGAAAAACGAACTCGCCATCCGACAGGTTCAGTTTGAATTGAACATTCGTTTTCGCCGGCATGGGTTGGAGGCGCTGGTAATTGTTGACGAACACAAAACCGCTGTGGCCGTCCGAACGCACCGCCCAGCGCAGTGTCACCAGGTCGGTGTTATTCGATGGCTGCAAATCCGGCAGCGTGGCTGGCATCGCCGCCAGCGCACCACCAAAGTCGTGCAGGAACAGATGCAGGCGGCGCAGCCAATGATACTGCGGATTGATCTGGCCGTACTCGCCGAGCGGCGCGTTGAAATCATAATTTTTCACCGGCAAATCGTTCGGATACCCCGTGGCCTGCGATTCCTGGAGCGTGGTCAGTTTGCCGTCGGGATTCTGGCCGCCGTGATACATGTAGTAACCCATCAGCGAACTGCCGCTGCCGAGCTGGCAGAGCGCGACGGCCTCGACATCGCGCGGGTCGAGGTTCATGCGCCGGTGATACGAGGTCTCCATCCCGCCGCCGATTTCGCAGGTGAGGTATGGATATTTTTCTGTGCCCACGGTGTCGCCCGATTTGCGGTTGCCCAGCGTGTCGTTGCCCACGCCCGTGTCGGTGCGCGTGATTTTGAAGGTGAAATTCTGCCAACTGTTGCCATCCATGGGCGTCACGTCGCGTTCCCAGAATCCGTCTGCGTAAGCGCCGAAGAGCGGCAGCAATTCTCCGAGTGGTACAGGCCGGCGCATCGCCGGCCAGCCGGTTTTGATGTAAAATGGCACGTCGAGGCTGGCGCCGATGGCGATTTTTTTCAGGGCCAGCAGGTAATCCGGCGAACCGCCGAATTCATTGTCCACCTGGACGCCGATGACCGGACCGCCATCCTTCCAGAGCAAACCATCCAACTGCTTCCCAATCTGCCCATAAAGCTCGCTGACGGCCGCGAGGAAATTTGTGTCGGTTGAGCGCAGCTTCCAATCTTTGTGGGCGACGACCCAGTCCGGGAGTCCGCCGTTGCGCACCTCGCCATGACACCAGGGACCGCAGCGCACCACCACCTTTAGTCCGACGTCGTGACAGGTTTGGACAAACCGGCGGAGGTCGCGCTGGCCGGACCAGTCGAATTGGCCCTTGATCTCTTCGTGATGGATCCAGAAAACGTAG
>Ga0335081_10020734_pt1 | contig 10630 bp, 7 predicted proteins | sample Lox_Sample_35_FD_206713 | JGI IMG/M metagenome (GOLD analysis project Ga0335081, IMG submission 206713) | Soil microbial communities from Loxahatchee National Wildlife Refuge, Florida, United States - Lox_Sample_3.5 | ecosystem: Environmental > Terrestrial > Soil > Wetlands | place: USA: Florida... | reverse complement strand
GGTTGCCGCGTGTGACAACTGGGTGATTAATCCCTGCCGAAGCCACTTGAGCGATATTGCGATGTTACAGAAACTATCCGGCGCGGACCCTGGTCCGGCATGCGATAATCCGGAAATCAAGTGATCGAGAAGATGTGGTGCAAATCCCGTGAGGACAGGTTCGAAGACCCGTCCTCACAGATGCTTCAAGGCCCCTTCTTGGCCCTCACGTTTTTTAGCGTTGCAGTTCCTTGCTGACTCTCCGAACAACCCCAGAGAGAGGTTCAGTTCCAAAGTGGTTGGATCCGGGAACTCCAAACGTCAGTGTGATGTTTGAATACTTCACGCTCGTACCACCCGTAATGTCTATTACCAACGGTGATGGTGAAACGGGTGCGGGGCTTCCATTAAGGGTAATGGTCGCCATGCGAGTCATCGTGCCATTCACCTCAAAGCCGCCGGTCTGAAGCCACACAACCTCGGCATCGACGAGACTGATATGGTGAGTGTGCGCACCTCTGGCAGCCGGATCAAAGTTCCCGTGTCCGAGCGTTAAGGCCCAACCATCCGATAATTCCATGTTCAGGGCTGCGGAAAAATTTGCCTTGCCTGAGTCTTTGTTTAACTTTAGCGACCATGGACCTCGAACCTCATACGGACCGGTTGTACTGCTTTGGGGCGAGTAGGCATTAATCACCCCGCTGAAGCTTACAGCACAATCCTGATCTTGTGACAATGCGCCGATGCATACCGCGACAACCACGAGCGCGATCTGGGCTCCAAACCACAAATAGGTACTCTTCATGGCAGACCTCCAAGTCTGACTTAGTAGGTACGGTTTATGGCCCAGGCCGCCCCGCATTGCAATGCAGGCAAAGTAAAGATGAGATCAAGTTTTCATAAACCAGTAAGTTGCTGCTCCAGTTGCTTTTTTCGAGCATTAGGGGCATGATTTCAGCGCCCAGGGAGGCGCCGGGCATTTTACGGCCGCCGAAGAATTCCATTTCGAAGATTTCACACTTGACCGTTCCCGGTATCGACTTCAACGGGGTGCCAGGTCCCTCCGCCTGGAAAAACTCCCTATGGAGTTGCTCATTTTGTTAGTCGAACGCCGCGGGGAACTAGTGTCACGCGAGGAGATAGCCGCATGTCTTTGGGGCAAGGATAGGTTCCATGATGTGGATCATAGTATTAATGTCGCTATCCGCAAGATTCGCGTGGTGTTGCGCGATGACCCGGACAAGCCTCGTTTCGTCGAGACTGTAGTAGGGAAGGGATACCGTTTTGCTGTCCCGCTGACCAGCGGTACTGCTTCCAATTCACAAGCACAGGTGCAGTCACTTCCATCCGTGGCTCAAGCTGTCTCGGCTATTAACCTCCGATCCAAAACGGCCGTGGTTTCTGTGCGCAAAGCTTGGCCTATTCGTAGGGGGGTGTTCCTTGCGGGAGCAGTCGTGATAGCAGTTCTCGCCATCGCCTTGGTGGTGAACACTGTCCGCCGCGATGAAGAAAGAATAGCTCAGCCCCCTATCAAATCGATTGCGAATGAGAAGGACATCATAGTTCTCGCCGACTTTGCTAACGCGACAGGGGATCCGGTCTTCGAGGAGACGCTACGGCAGGGCCTCTCTGCGCAGCTGGGACAGTCTCCTTTCCTGAACTTGCTATCGGACGAGCGCATCAGGGAGACGCTTTCATTGATGTCCCGGCCCAAAGACTCACGGCTTACGCCGGAGATAGCCGGTGAAATCTGCCAGCGTACAGCCAGCACAGCTGTTCTGGATGGCTCGATCGCACAGGTTGGAAGCCAATACCTGCTGATACTTAAGGCAGTAAATTGCTCAAACGGGGAGTCATTAGCGACTGCAGAGGCTCAAGCCAACGACAAAGACCACATTCTGAACGCCTTGGGGAGGGTGGCTTCAGATATCCGGGGCAAGCTGGGCGAGTCGCTGAGTTCGGTACAAAGATTTGACGCCCCGGTGGAAAAGGTAACCACGCCATCGCTGGAGGCTCTGCAAGCCTATAGCCTGGGCCGTCGCGCAGCCGAAAAAAACACAAATGACGGCACTGCGGTTGCGTTGTTCGAGCGGGCCATCGGTTTTGATTCAAATTTCGCCATGGCCTATGCAGAGCTGGGGGTGTCTTATGCCAACCTGAATCAGACCGCTCGTGCGGTCCACAATATTCGCAAAGCATATGAATTGCGTGAGCGGACAAGTGAGCGGGAGAAGCTCTACATTGCCGCGCACTATGCAGATATGGTCACAGGCAACCTGGATGCGGCACTTAAGACCTACGACTTGTGGACGCAACTCTACCCCCGCGATCCGGTTCCGGTAACAAATTCGAACGATATCTACACCGCTCTCGGCGCATACGATAAAGCCCTCGCCTCTTCGCAAGCAGCGCTAAAGCTGGATCCCCAGAGCTCGATCGATTCGGCGAACATGCTCCTTGACTATCTTGCTCTCAGCAGACTAGAGGAGGTAAAGAACCTCGCCCGGCAGGCACAAGCTCAGAATTTGGACGCTCCTGTATTTCAGTTCGGGTTATATTTCGTTGATTTCCTTCAGCATGATGCCGCTGGTGCTAAGCGACAGGCGGAGTGGCTGTTAGGAAACCCGGGATGGGAACATATCGTCCTCCAGGTCGAGTCAGATAGCGCTGCGTACGGTGGACAGTCTACGAAGTCGCGAGAACTGACGCGGCATGCGTCCAATTCTGCTCTGCGAATTGGTAGCACTGAGGCGGCGGCAGGCTACAGAGCTGAAGCCGCAGTACGCGAGGCTCTGGTCGGCAATTCGGCGATGGCTACACAGGACGCACAGACCGCGCTTGCACTGTCGAGGGCCAGAGATGTGGAAAGCATTTCGGCCGTTGCTGTGGCTCTGGCTGGCGATTCCGCAATGGCTGCCGGGCTGGCCCACGATCTAAGCAAACGATTTCCTGAAAACACAATTGTCCAGTTTAGCTATTTACCCATTATCCGTGCAGGTATAGCTTTACACGATCACTCCTATCACAACGCAATTGATGTGCTCAGAGCCGCTGAGCCTTACGAATTCGGAAGCCCTTCTCAGGTGGTGTCTTTTCTGCTCTATCCCATTTACGTTCGAGGTTTGGCACTTCTCGCAAATGGTCAAGGCACGGATGCAGCCGCTGAATTCAAAAAGATTCTCGACCGTCCGGGTTTAGTGCTGAACGAACCTATCGCCGCGCTGGCTCATCTTCAACTGGGACGCGCCCACTTATTGCAAGGTGAAAGCGCCGAGGCTAAGGTTGCATATGAGGCTTTCCTCACCCTCTGGAAAGACGCCGATCCCGATATCCCCATTCTGAAACAAGCGAAGGCTGAATACGCGAAGTTGCAATAGAGGCCTTGGCAAGTATTGAGACATAGCCTTTCCGATGTAGAAGCCGTTGTCAATTTCTGTAATCAGGCGTTAGCGCTAACATGCTCAACCATTCGGAGTCAAGCTACTTGCTCGGCCGCGGCCATCGCGCCACAATCACCGTGGAAAGGCCGCCTCTGGGCCGAAAGTCTCCTTTTACCTCGGCCCATACCGGCTTCGCCCAGCGCACCACGTCTTCCAGAACTCGGTTGACGATGTTCTCCTGAAAAATCCCTAAATTCCGATACGACTGCAAGTACTCCTTCAGCGATTTCAGCTCAAGACAATCCTTGTCCGGCATATAGCGGATGGTGAGCGTCCCGAAGTCTGGCAGGCCAGTTTTCGGGCACACAGAAGTAAATTCCGGATCATCCACCACGATCTCATAGCCGGCAAACTGGTTCGGCCATGTTTCGATTTCCGGGAAATCGCGATCAAGCCCGGCTTCGGCGTGTTCGCGCGTGTAGCGGCGCTGTTTCGGCATGTCTCATTCTAACCAGCGCAAGCAGGGAACAGCCAATTGGATTCCCGCACTCGAGCCCCACTAATTCGGCTTGCGATTAGGATTTTTGCAGGTTTTTTGGCCGCTTCGAGCGCGACTTACCTTATCGAGCGCAGCAAGCAGGTTACATGCGCAACTAAGACAACAAACCCCCTTTAGCTCTTGGAAGCTCGGTTCATTGCTGTCGATCTGATAATGCAATGATGCACCGTCAAGCTTGCACAGTGAGCAGGACGGCGGCGTTTCACTTTCTGGCGCATCGGGAATCGAGAAGGCCAGACTTACCTTATCAATTCCCTTTTTTCTTGCGCAGTGACTGCGATCATGTGACCGTGTGATGAACCAAAGCAAGGTGAGCTCTATTTTTTCAACTGCCTTAATATCTCTCGCGCCGCGTTTGCTCCCGACCCTCCGGTTAACCCTGCCCCGGGATGTGTGCCTGAACCGCACAAGAATACATTATTGATAGGAGTCCGATACCGCGCCCAGTCCAGCAGCGGCCTCATGGTGAAGAACTGATCCAGCGCCAACTCGCCATGAAAAATATGCCCGCCGGTCAGGCCGTAAATGTCTTCCAAATCCTGCGGCGTAATGATCTGATGCGTGAGAATCAGCTCCGGCAGATTCGGGGCATACTGGGCCATTGTCTTCACAACCGTGTCGCCCAAGCTTACGCGCTCGGTTTCCCAATCGCTTTTCTTCAGCTTGAATGGCGCATACTGCACGTAAATCGACATCACGTGTTTGCCGGGGGGAGCCAGCGAGGGATCGGTCAGGGAGGGGATTGCTGCATCCAGGTATGGTTGCTTGGAGAAATTTCCATACTTGGAATCGTCGAAGGCGCGCTCCAGATAATCGATCTCCGGCCCGATGTGAATCCGTGCCTTCAAGGCTTCTCCGTTTCCGTTCACGCCCGTAAACCTCGGCAGGCCTGAAAGCGCCAGGTTAACTTTGGCCACCGTGCCCGGCATTCGGTAGTGCTGCAGTTTGTTTACAAAGTCCGGAGACAGGTGAATGGGATCGACGAGCCTCAACAGCGTGCGCTTCGGGTCAGCATTGGAGACGACCGTCTTGGCTTTGATCTCCTCGCCGTTCGACAGCACCACCCCGACCGCCGCACCATTCCGAACTGAGATCTCGATTACGTCTGCTCCGGTGCGAATCTCGGCTCCAGCCTCTTGCGCAGCAGAGGCCATCGCCTGCGTCACGGCACCGATTCCGCCTTCTGCAAAGCAGGCGGCGCCCGCAGCGTGAGAATCTGCCGCCGCTCGCATGAGCAGTACTAGGCTGCTACCAGCCGACCAAGGTCCCAAAAATGTCCCGAAAATCCCCCGCGCCGCGATGGTCGCCCGCAATAGCTCTGTCTCGAAGTATTCGCCCACGAGATCGGCCGCCGCCATCGGTCCCCATCGCAGCAGACGATACATGTCTTTCTTGCCCAGCTTGCGCATGGCTCGCCCGGTCTGCAGCATGGCCCAGAGATCACCCCGGCTGGGATGATCGATATCGGGCGGCGCTGTCTCGAGTGCTTCCGCGATCACCTTCGAAATCTTCTCCAGTGATCGCTGGAATTCGCCGTATTTCCCGGCGTCTTTTTGGGAGAAGTTAGCGATCCCCGCGGCTGACCTTTTGACGTCGTTGTAAAGGGTGAGCGCGCGTCCATCAGGCGAAAACGTCGTCACTGCGACATCTGGCGTGATCAATCGCAGCCGGTGCCTCTCCAGTTGCATATCGCGGACAACATTGGGCCGCAGCGGCCCGGCGCTATGAGCGAGGATGGAGCCGCGGAAACCGGGATGAAATTCCTCCGTAATGGCTGCACCACCAACTTGGGCTCGGCGCTCAAGGACCAGCGGCTTGAATCCCGCTTTCGCCAGATAGAACGCGGTGACCAGGCCATTGTGGCCTCCGCCAATGATCACGATGTCGCGCGAGCTCGCCATGTTACCCGACTCCCCTGGCATCTTTGAGGATCTCCAGTGCCGCCAAGCGCCCCGGCGCCCCCATAATTCCGCCGCCCGGATGGGTTGCCGACCCGCACATATACAAATTCTTTATCGGGGTACGAAATTGCGCATATCCCGGCACCGGCCTTAAGAAAAACAACTGCTCCAGCGAAAGCTCTCCCTGAAAAATATTGCCTTCACTCAGCCCCCATTCCCGCTCAAGATCGAGCGGTGTCAGCACCTGCTTGTGCAGGATGATGTCCTTGATATTCGGTGCGTATTCCGCAATGGTATCGATTACGGTATTACCGAACGCTTCTCGCTGTTCATCCCAGTTCAGGCCCGGTCGCAATTTGTAAGGCGCATATTGCACAAAGCAGGAAAGAATATGTTTGCCAGGCGGCGCAACGGAAGGATCCGTCAGCGTCGGGATCACCATGTCGATGTATGGGCGTCGCGAGAAATTCCCATACTTCGCGTCATCGTATGCGCGTTCCATATATTCGACTGCGGGTGAAATCGAAATCGCGCCACGCAGATGTGCGCCAGGTCCTGGCATGCATTTGAAATTCGGGAGCGCATCCAGCGCCAGATTGACCTTTCCCGACGAGCCCCGGAACTTGTACCGCTTCACCTCGTCAATAAATTCTGTCGGCAGATGTCCGTCATCCATCAGGTTGATGAACGTCTGCCGCGGATCGACGCTGGAGGAAACGACTTTTGCGTAAATCTCATCGCCATTCGCCAGCACCACACCTCGTGCCCGGCCCGCTTTGACGATGATTTTCGAGATCCCGGATTTCGTACGAATTTCCACTCCTGCCTCACGCGCCGCATCGCCTATCGCATTTGAGATCGCTCCGGTGCCGCCACGCGCGAACCCCCAGGATCGAAATGCGCCGTCGATCTCTCCCATGTAATGATGAAGAAGAACATAAGCCGTCCCCGGCGAACGCACGCCAAGGAACGTCCCAATAATTCCCGATGCCGACATGGTCGCCTTGAGCACGTCGGTCTCGAACCACTGATCGAGAAAATCGACCGCGCTCATCGTCATTAACTGCACCTGGTTATATTTGTCGTCGCTGGTAAGACCTTGAAAACGCCGTCCAATGAACAGCAACTTCATCAATTCACGCGGATTCAGCGTGGCTGGGTCCGGCGGCACCATGCCGAGAATCGGCTTCACGAAGCGGCACATGGCTTGCATGGCTTTGCCGAATTCGTCATAGGCTTCGGCATCGACTTTGGAATGGCGTGCGATTTCGCGATGCGTTTTACCATGATCATTCACGCGCCACAGATAATCGCCACTGGGCATCGGTGTGAAAGTTCCATCCAAAGGCAGGATTTCCAGCCCATGCCGCGGCAGATCAAGGTCGCGAATGATCTCTGGTCGCAGAAGCGAAACCACGTACGAACACACCGAGAACTTGAATCCGGGGAAAACTTCCTCGGTACAGGCAGCGCCTCCGAGCACATGCCGCCGTTCCAGCACCAGCACTTTTTTGCCCGCGCGCGCAAGGTAAGCGGCGTTCACCAGGCCGTTATGGCCTCCACCAATCACGATTACGTCGTATGAATTCGCCATAAGCTAAAGCCTTACTTGCGTTCAGAGCAGGGAAGAGGTGACTGCGAAGTTTAGTACGCGGAAGGATCAGAGTCCACTCGGCAGGACGGCCCAGCTTCGGATTGCGCTCCAAGGTGATGGCATTGTCATCGCTCGACGACTCATTCTACTCGCAGCCGCGCTCTTTGTCTTGTCGACCTGTTTGCCGGGAACACCCTTGGGTCAATATAATCCGGCGTCGATCCTCCGTGTCTTCTGCGTCCTCTGTGGTTTTGCTTTAGGCACAGAGAACAACGCATTCTTTGTCTGGGGTAACGGTTTGCCGTGAGAACGACTGTCTGCATATAATCCAGCATTCAAGATCCTCCTCTGTGTGCTCTGTGACCTCTGTGGTTTTGCTTTTGGCACAGAGAGCACAGAGAACAACGCATTGCTTTCAAAGGACATAACCTTGCCCGTCGGAACTGCATTTCACCAACGCACTTTCGCTCTCTGCCACAGTCTCAACTACCGCGAGTGGTCTGGCTACTACACCGTCAGCGTGTATGAAGTCCATCACGAGCACGAGTACAACGCCATTCGCAATGCCGCCGCGCTGATTGACGTCACGCCGCTGTACAAATACCTGATCACCGGAAAAGATGCGACCAAGCTCGTCAATCGCGTCATCACTCGCGACATCAACAAGGTTGCCGTCGGTCAGGTCATTTACTGCTGCTGGTGCGATGAAGAAGGCAAAGTCATTGACGACGGCACCATCACTCGCCTCGAAGAAAATAAGTACCGCTGGACCGCCGCCGACCCCAGCCTGCGCTGGTTTCGCCAGAACGGCAACAATATGGACGTCCAGATCGAAGACATTTCCGAAAAGATCGCCGCTCTTGCCCTGCAAGGCCCAACTTCAGGAAAGCTGCTGAAAGCCGCGGCCGAAGCCGAAATCGCCAACCTCAAATACTTCCGCATGACCAGCGGAAAAATCGCTGGCATTCCGGTCGACATCTCCCGCACCGGCTATACCGGCGATCTCGGCTACGAAATCTGGGTACCCTGGAATGATGCCGTGAAAGTCTGGGATGTCCTGATGGACAAAGGCAAGCAATTCGATATTCACGCCGCCGGAATGCTCGCGCTCGACGTGGCGCGCGTCGAAGCCGGACTGCTCCTGATCGAGATCGATTACATCAGCAGCAAGAAAGCCCTCATTCCATCTCAGAAATATTCCCCATACGAGCTCGGCTTCGGAAAGATGGTACATCTCGAAAAAGAAAATTTTGTAGGGAAAGCCGCACTCGAGCGCGATCACAGAAACGGCGTGCCGCGGCAGTATGTCGGACTCGAAATCGATTGGACCGAAGTCGAGCAGCGCTACGATAAATTCGGTTTAACGCCAGCCGCTCCCACCCAGGCCTCGCGACTCCCTGTTCCTGTCTATTCCGGCGAGAAGCAAGTCGGCAAAGCTACAACTACAACCTGGTCTCCGGTTCTGAAGAAAATGATCGCGTTAGCCAGTGTCGAAACCACTCATTCGAAACTCGGCGCTCGCCTTCAGATGGAGATCACCATTGAAGCCATCCGGCATAAAGTCACCGCGACCGTCGTGCCCATGCCGTTTTTCAATCCGAAGCGAAAGACTGCCGTGCCGGTTTGAGTTTGTGTGGGACCGGGTATGCTGACCCGGTCAGGCGAACTGTGGGGACCGGCGTCTCGCCCGTCCGCGTTGGGCCAACCTCAGTTCGCGATCCGCCCGCCCCTCTTCCAGTACATATATCCAGGCACTCCGACCAGCACGATCGCCGTCCCCCAGAACGCCTCACTCGGCCGGGTGATAATCGTATTCAACGTCCATGCCGCTCCCACCAGCACATAAATCGCCGGAATCCATGGATACCCCGCGCAGCGGTACGGTCGCGGAATGTCAGGCCGTTTCCAACGCAGAATGAAAAGCCCAATCACGGTCAATGTATACGACAGCACCATCCCGTAAATCACGTACGTGTAGAGCTGGTCATAGCGGCCACTCAGCGTGAGCACTCCTGCCCAGATTCCTTGTCCAACTAAGCTGAATGCCGGGGTGCGCCATTTCGGATGGATCACAGCCATTCGTCGGAAGAAGGCGCCGTCCTGTGCCATCGCCAAATAGACTCGTGCTCCCGATAACGTGCATGTCGCCGCCGCGCTGAAGCAGGAAATCGCAATCGTAGCCGAGAGCCAGACGGCCGCGCGCGGCGAAAACAAAACGGCCGCAGCCGCATGCGCTATCGTTTCGTGGTTGGCAATCTCGGAGACCGGCATTGCATAAACGTAGGTAAGGTTCATCGCCACATAAATCACCCCCACGGCAACAATCCCCAACACCATGGCGAGCGGCACATTCCTGCGTGGCTCTTTGATTTCCCCTGCGACCCAGGTCACGTAAACCCATCCGTCATAAGCCCAGAAGACTGCGATCAGCGCGATACCCATCGCCGAAATAAATTGCCCGGGGCTGAGGCCCAGCGTCAGGCTAGCGCCATGCGGACTGAAATTTCCCCAATGACCTTTACCGACAGCAAATCCAAGAACGACAAAAGCGGCCATCGCCGTGAATTTTGTCCAGGTAGAAACGTTCTGCAGCAACGCGCCCCAGCGCAGTCCCACAACATTGACGTAAGTCAAAATCGCGATCAGAAGCAGTCCAACCACATGGGCGCGAGTCAGCGTTATCCCTAGAACTGACAGCACGACGTGCTGCTGCGAGATCGCTGGAACAACTTCGCCCGTATATGCGGCTGCCGCGACCGCAAGCGCGGCAATACTTCCGCCATTCGCCACGCTGAACAACATCCATCCATAGAGAAACGCAACCAGGTCGCCGTAGGCTTCCCGCAGATAGACGTACTGGCCTCCGGAATCCGGAAACATCGAGCCCAACTCGGCAAATGCAACACAGCCGAATAGCGAAATGACTCCGCCGAGCACCCACACTCCGAGAAAAAGAACTGGCTGAGGCAGTGGTCCCGCAATATCTTTCGCGGTCAGAAAAATCGACGACCCGATGATGCCGCTGACCAGCAGCAGAACACAGTCCAGCAGAGATAGTCCGCGGATCAGAGTCGGTTTTGACTCAGCGGCTTCGGTCCCCTGAGCTAGTGCCGGCGTCTCCATGGATTATCCGATTCCCAGTTCGTCCGGAGATTCGAGCGGCGTGCCGCAGCGCCGGCAGATGATCGCCGAGCAATCCCCGCAGATGAGCGGGTCG